>JAABUK010000390.1_pt1 | contig 93982 bp, 65 predicted proteins | sample 5559141 | NCBI WGS metagenome assembly JAABUK01 (sample SAMN10711869, study PRJNA513367) | rock metagenome | isolation source: Antarctica rocks | place: Antarctica: Victoria Land, Pudding Butte nord | collected 2016-01-03
GAGGAAGGACGCGCTAGTGACCACCAAGGACTAGCGGGAGGTCCCGCTTGCCCCAAGCTTTGTCTTACCGGCTTTCGAACCCTACGTTCAATTGAATGGCAAGAGTGTGGTTACGATCATGAACAACACTCAGTTCCGTCGACTGGTGCTTGACACCCCCACGGCTGCTAACAGAAATGAATGCGCTGTGGGCTCTACGGCTTCAAGGGGAGGCGCAACCCCTGCTCTAGGCTCTCGGATGCGATCGAGCATCCCCATGACGCCGTAAGACACTGAATACTCCCCATCTTCACTACACCGAATATGCTGAATTCTGAGCAGACGCTCTGTAGTAGGCTCTTCCAATAACGATTTCTCTCGCCAGCTCGCTGAGCGTAATGCCGAATCCAATATCTCAAACACGAAGAAGTTCCGTTCCTCTGCAGCCCCTAAAGGAACCAAACTACGTGCCGGGTTCCAAGATCGAACACAGCTACGAACCTCTGGTGAAGAAGATGACAAGGCTGTCAGAGTCAAGGCCTTGGAGGACATGGTCAAGCTAGGGCAAATGGAGCAGGCGACGTTTGAGGCTTTGCGAGATGAGATCGTGGGAGGGGATGTTAAGGACGTGCATTTGGTCAAGGGACTGGACTACAAATTACTCGACAGGGTTAGAAGGGGGGAAGATGTTCTCTCTGATCGTCCAGGAGCGGCGCAACCGGAGAAGGAAGAGGACCAGCAGGAAGAACCTCAGGCCAACCTTGATGAAGAGTTTGAGAAAATGGCAGACCAAGTGATCAAGGCAGTTACCAAAGAGGAGAAAGACAAGAGGGGTGAAATGGCGCCACCGTCAATAGCAGGCAAGAAACGAACGAGAGACGATATCTTGAAAGAGCTCAAGGCATCAAGACTCGCAGCAGCTGAGAAGGCAAAGCAGTCGGCTTTGGGTCCAAAATTCTTGAAAGTTGGTCAGAAGAGGGAGACGTCTCGAATCGAACGAGATACACGAGGTCGAGAAATCTTAATCACTGTAGACGCAGATGGGAGGGTGAAGAGAAAGGTGAAGAAAGCGAAGATCGATGACGATTCTCCCAGTACCCACGGTCTCTTGATGCCGGACAGGGATGTCAAGCCCTTGGGCATGGAAGTCGTACCAGTGGCATCGCCGCGCGCTGATGAAGATGATGGTGATATCTTCGAGGGGGTAGGTACTGATTACAATCCTCTGGGAGACATTGCAGATTATGATTCCGATGAGAGCAATGACGACGGCAAAGTACCTTCTGAGGCTGGCCATGCGAAGGTGTCTCCTTCCCCAAAATCTCCAGTATCCCAGACCTCCAACATGGGTCCGCCCAAGATTCCACCAGATAAGAAGCGAAACTGGCTAGGCGACTCAAGTGTAGAACGAGATGCACTCGAAAAGACGCCACAGAATCCGCTCACCGATCCCACCATTCTGGCCGCGCTCAAGAAAGCCTCGACCATCAACCCTATCGGGCAAGAGTCTCCCAGCGAAGAAGAAGCTGCCAAACTGGCCCGACGGAAGAAGATGCTTGAATGGCATGACCGCGACGCCGATGACATGGACATGGAATTCGGAAGCAGTCGCTTCGGCGATCAAGAGGATGGGGAAGACCAACAGAGCGTGAAGTTGAGTGTTTGGGGTGGAGACGGGGAGGATGTGGAAGGGAAAGCGAAGGGAAAAGGCGTGAGGAAACGAGGGGCGAAGAAGAGAAAGGGGGATGTCAATAGTGCGGCGGATGTCCTCAAGGTAATGGAGAGGAGGAAAGAAGAGGGTAAATAGAGAGCGCTGGAAAATTGCTAGAAGTATTCTAGCCAGATGTCTGTGATGATACTGGACCATTGCGACTCAAGAGGTGTACTGCTAATCCTCTTCATTGATCTTGAGGAAGCCCGAGGAATTGAGAAGCGGTGCAATGGAAGGATTCTTTCCACCACGGAGAGCTGGTGTCAGGTCGCTTGATGATACTGGGGACAGAGTTGAACAGACAATCAAAGTAGACAGCAACAATGCATGTATGGCACGGACGTGATGCCAGAATCAGGGGGGGTTGGCCTGCTCTCCGGAATGTGGAATGTAGGTTCCCCAATGGCCGGTTGATCCCCGTTCTCCCTCCGCCCTTCCCATAGCTTTCTCTTTCATCCACCACCACTGCCCTTTCTCTCTTCTCTTAATCTCGAGAATGCGACAGAGGTGCTCGATGGCTCCGTCAGCCAGAGAGAGCGGCAGTATTGCTACATTCATGGGACTTGCCACACCTCCGGAAGCCAGCATCGAAGGAAGCTTGCAACGCCCAGACGACAGACATAACAACCGAGTTGCCAAATGAATGGATCTCACATCCATGAGAGGCGTCTGTGACACCCAATATATACGCATACATCCCAGACGATTGTTGCATTGGCTTGTTTGATATGATCCGCTTGGATCCGCTTGTACGTCTACGGAGTCGACTACTCATATTCTCAACCATCGTTGCATGAGGTAGAAGGCGAGGAGAGGCGCAGCAGCATTGACGGGTGTGTGGAGATTCATGAAGAGAGAGGATGGAATCTTGCACTCTTTCTTTTGAAAATAATAATCAAGTCTACCAGATCCTGCAAATTCGGTCAGCTTGAATGGGACAGTTGGAGTTGGAGAGGCCCAGCAGTGAGCAGTTGTTTCAAGCTGTTTCGAAATCCAACCAAGATGCATTCGGACTAGGATGGTGTTCAGTGTTCCTGACTAGTACACAGTAGTGGGTACTTTAAGGTAGGCGATCAACAGGGGTACATGGAAGCATTCAGGGGTACCGCTCACCACGTAGCAGCCAACCACTGAGAAGGCTGAACGGTCGGCTAGTCGCTGCGGCCAGTTGGCAGAGATGATGGCCAACGTCAGCGTGCTTCCTCTGCCACCGTGAGTGGTCAGAGGCAATGGTACATTGGCCAAGAGCGGTACTGTTATTGGCCAGACGGCCCGTCTTGGATGCTTTGTTACTTTGTATCGCCGAGATTACGTGGCGCTGGTGCAGGAGCAATCTTTCAGCGGTTCAGCGTTCGTGTCGTGGATCATTTGATCATCCCCGTCGCCAAGGCCCAATTCGGACTGGCCTCCCTATGGGAACAATATCATCTCCCTGCCCCCCCCCGTCTCCCTTGTCTACTTTCCCTTCTCACCTCGTCGTCGTACTGTCTCCAACCATCACATCGTCAACTCGTTGACAGAGCAATCGCTCATTACCTTCATTCGGTCCATCGTCGACCATCACTCTCTTTACAGCCCTGGTTGGCTTCAGTACTCCTACTCGCACACCACAAAACACCTCTCAATCAACACCGCAGTCACTGTCTACAAAACCCCAGAACCCAAGAAACTTTCACTCTTCTTACCAAGTAAAACACCGTCGCAATGGTATATCTAAACATTGCACTCTTTGCGGCAGTTTTGCCTGCAGCCTTCGCCATGCCGCAACACGCACACATGGGCCATGGCCCATACAAAGGGAGATCATTACCGAGCGGTTTTCCTACTGGCTTCCCTCGCCCATCAGGCGTTCCAGGCACCGCTCCATTTCCAGTCGGCGGTAACGAGACTGTCGGAGGACCTACAGCCACCGGCGCCCCACTGAGCACTGGAGGTGCCGGTGCAGGACCAGTGACGATTCAATCCACCATCAACATCATTCCTCTTCCAGCATCTTCTGGTCCCGCTGGCGTCGATAGCTCTCCGATGTCAGGCGCGGGTGGTATTGGTAGTTCACCCGCATCTGGCTCGGCCGGCTCAGGCTCTTCGCCATCTGGCGCGCCAGGCTCTGGCTCAGGTGGACTGGGTGAGAGCGGAGCTTCCTGCGGACCGTCAACAATCACCATCACAAAAGCCAACACAGTCACTGTCACGATCCCAGCACCCAGTGGTGGAAGCGGTGGAGCTCCTAGCGGCGCACCTATTGAATCATCAGCAGCTGCTTCGTCTCCTGACCTGGCGCCTTCTTCAGCTCCTTTCCCCCTTGGCAATAGCAGCGTTCCTGCTGGACCCACTGGCACCGGCACCGTGGGCACTGGTCTCCCCTCAATCCCGTACCAAGCACCAATAGTCAGCTCAACGCCGGCCAGCTCAACGCCGGTCAGCTCAACTCCTGTCAGCTCAACGTTTGTCAGTCCAACGCCTCTCAGCAGTGCGCCCGTGGTCGAGCAGTCCGTCGGAGTCGTCGGATATCCTGCATCCGTGCCGGTGAACTCTGCCCCGGTGCAAGCATACAACGCACCAGCTCAAGCTGCAACCTCGGCCGTATCTTCAACCTCACCTCCAACTTCAAGTGTGGTTGCTCCAGAATTGCTCCATGTACCAGGCGGCGAGCAAAGGCCGGCCGCACCGGTGACTCCCGCCTCAGTCACTCCTGCCTCCATCACACCTGCTTCGGTCACTCCAAGCGTCACACCAGCCGTTGTTAGCTCACTGACGCCGTCTTCATCCGCAGCTGTTTCGAGTTCAGCAGCACCCGTCACCTCAAATGGCAAGGCTCGCGGTCTCCTGTATGGCGGAAACAACGGTCAACTGGCCCCTGCCCAGGCGCTTTCCGCTGCTAACTCATACCTTTCTGCCAGCAATGGCGCAGTGGCATGGTGCTGGAACTGGGATTCTTCGCCATCCCCTGCGATTGGGTCGACTACTGGAACCACCAACGTTGAATTCGTTCCTATGCTTTGGGGCCTTGGTGAGCACGTTAAGCTTTGGCCAAATAACGTGGCTGCAATCAAACCCACGTACGCCATGGGTTTCAACGAGCCTGATATGACCACCGATAAGGGAGGCTCTCAATTGAACGTCGCCGACGCAGTGCAGGGCTGGAAAGACAACATGGAGCCATTGAAATCATCAGGCATCAAGCTCGTTACGCCCGGCACCACCAACGATATCACCGACTCAAACATGGGTCATGGGTACATGTCACAATTCTTGGAGGCTTGTACAGGATGCCACTTCGACGTTCTTACCTTCCATTACTACGGTGAAGCTTCAGACATTTCAGCTCTCCAGGAAACAGTTACGAAATACCAGACACTTCAGAAGCAACACAACATTGGCGAGCTCTGGATCAGCGAAATGGCACCCAATGAGGCACCAACCACTGAGCAAATGGCCGCGTTCCTGAAATTCCTCGACGACCCATCCAATGGCGTCGCGAGATACTCTTTCAACGGTTTGAACACGGGCAATGGACAGTCGCTGACTGGCCCTGTCATCAAGGCTGCTTACCAGGCTTAAGCGTTGACAATCATGCATGGGAGATGGCAATTGGATAGCATCGGCGGTTTGGTGTACCGGGGACGAGGTGAGCATGTGTTCGCATGAGGCGGGGCTTCTCTTCTTTGTGTTTATCGTAATGTAAAAAGGGAGATGATGTGCATCATTGATGTCATGGCAACTGTCATATAGAACGGACATTGAACAATTTGACCATGGCTGGCTTGACCTAGTATGTGTGTGATGGATCTTGTGACATGCACCTCTGGGACATGTTATCCCAAGCCGGATCTGCCAGGAATACGCCTTCACATTCGATCTCCAGATGAAGATTTCTATCAGATGTACTCGACTCCACCTAATATCTTGGGTCGTGTAGTTTACATTTGCTGTCAGCATCACAACCCATACCAATTAGCGACACGAAAGACCTATCAGATCGCAAAGTATGTATGAGGATCCAGATAATCCAACGCCTCCTAAATGCCGCTAAGTAATCCCTTTCCCGCAATATACAAAGGCCTTATATGATCCTTTTGCTCCAAAGTAGGTATCGGCGTCACGCTTTAACACCGTTCACCTTAATCTCATCCCTCGCCAGCTCCATGGTCTCTTGACTGGCCTTCTCACCATTAGCCCCTGCACTCGCACCTGCTTCCGTTCTGGCCTCTTCTCCCGCCTCATCTTTCATTCTCGTATCTACTTCCCGATCTGCATTCGGCGCAGTGCCATCTGCCTCGACGCTTCCCATGATCCCTCCAGCAGCAGCGTTCCCTTCCTCTCGCACCTCCGGCTCCTTCACTCTCTCCCAAACCCTGATTGTCTTGTCCACTCCGCAACTGACCATCAGCCCCTCCTCCCAGGTATCCACCCCAAGCACGACCCCTTCATGCCCCTCTATCGTCTGCAAGATCTCTTTGCTTTGCACATCCCATGTAAAAATCTTTCCATCCTCACTTCCACTCACGACGAATGCGCGTTTTTCCAACTCGTCTGCATCGGCATAGACGCCCACGGCTCCGCTGAGACTGTATTTTTCATTTTTATGACCTTGATATGTCTTCATGCAGCGGCCTTCGACGTAGTTCCACAGTCGGATGCTGTTGTCTAACGTCCATGCAAGCAGGTATTTGCCATTGGGGACAAACCGCGTGCTGGTCACGGCGGCGTTGTCCTCATGGACGAGAGTGCGGAGACACTGGCCGGTCGCTGTGTCCCATAATCGGATGAGGCCATCGCTGGAACAGCTGACTATGAGCGTGCCATCGCGTACGAAGTCTACTCCGCCTATTGGGTCTGAATGTGCGGGATGCGAGCGCATTAGTCGTTGAGTGCGCACATCCCAGAGAAAGAGGGCCTCGTCGTAGGAGCCGGATGCGAGCATGTTTCCCTTGGGTGAGAAAGCGAGCGAGTAGACGTACGACGAGTGGCCTATTAGCTGCCGCGGGTGCATTTTACCGGTGTCTACGTACCAGAGGCGGATGGATTTGTCGTCGCTACCTGTTGCTATCACTCTGGAGTCGGGCATCCACGTCACAGTCGAGACGCCAGCAAGGTGACCTTCTAGCGTGTGCAGGTGTTTTCCAGTGCTGGCGTCCCATATTCTGATCGTTGCGTCTGCCGAACAGCTGGCTATTAAGCGGCCATTCGGTGAGAATTTGACGGAGGCTACACCTTTCTTGTGCCCTTTGAGGACCATCTTTTCCCTATATGGAACGTATTGCGGTGGTGCTGTCGGGATATCACGAGGTGTAGCTATGGGGGTACTAAGCCGCGAGTATGGAGGGGGGCTCTTGCTTGTGTAACGGTCGGGAGATGGGCGTGGCGAGGCTCTGGTGAAGCTGCCTCGGAATGTGCTGGTACGACGGAGTATTGGGGGAACCTGGAGATGGGAATGATCCTCAACCGATGGCTGCGCAAAGCCTTGCTCGTGAGAAATTTCGTCCACAACACCAGCATTGAGTAAATTGAAACCATCAGGACCGCTCTCAGACATGGATGCGGGGCGATCATCGTCTACATGATCGTCGTCAACCAGGGATGCCGCGACGTCGTCTTCCTCAATTGGAAGAACTTCGATAGGCGGATCTGGAATAGCGGATTCCAGCTCGTTAGCGCGTTCTTCTTCATATTTGACAGAAGCCGCGGTTATTTGCTCTTCGTTTTCCTCTTTATACTCAGCAAATGCAGCGGCTGTGGCATTCAGCTCATCGTCACTTGCTTCCGGCGCAGTAGTCGCAAGACTCAACTCGTTCAAGTCGGTCTCTGCGATGACAGCAGAAGCAACAGCTTCGTAGATTCCGGGCAAACTCTTTTTCTTATCCTTCCCGCCCCGTTTCGGCCGTGAATTTGTTCGGCTGGGACGATATTTCTCATGGTCTGAGCTGGGGGCTAGTTCATCGGGAGAGCTGTCATAACGCTTTTTCTCGGCAGGGGCTGGCGGTATAGGTTCAGGAGGGGGTGTGGGCTCTTTCTCGCGTCCGCTAACGCGTCGTCTCTTAGGGTAGCGACTGGAAGACATGATTGACTCTGGTGTGCCACGACTGAAGCGCACCCTCTCTTTTGTCCTTGAACTCAGATTGGGTAAAGTCACAAGCGGCTGCGGCGGCTGGCTATCCAATGAAAGTTCATCGACGTCGTCTTCTAATAGCTCCATTGTCATCACCTTTGGGAGATAACATTGTACTTAGCTGAATTCAATGGTGATTGCTTCATTCCAGGTCGATGTTTATTCACCATTGCTACTAGTCATTGGACCGGGCTCACTGGTGACTTCTTGTCATTCTATTTCGGGATCTCCGGCCTCCGCGCGCTTCATCGCGCTTGCCGTGCGTGGAAAGATGATCTTGATCCTGGTGCTCGTGAGTGCCGTAAGACCATCGAGCAAGGTCCCAATCGGTCCCCTTGCTGCAGGGGCTCTCGGATCTCGGAGGGACCAGTTGTGTACAACAATCCAACAGATAGACACACAGCGGAGGAGTTGTTGTTCCGAATTAATTGGTTCAAGCACTAGACCGTGGTGGACGTCATAGGATCTGGGAACATATCTGTATAGTACTTATTGTTTCAACATAGTGTCTTGCTACGTTGATTCGCCACATCTCTCACACCTGTTGCTTATATATTATCTGCTCTATTCTATCTTCATAACGATACTCGATTCATAAGTAAGATGAAAGTCCTTCTGCTCGGAGCCACTGGGACCTTTGGATCCCGCTGTGTCCCTGCTCTGCTCGCTCATAGACATCAAGTCGTCGTCTTCGTCCGCTCTGAGACTAAACTCCGAGATCTGCTCCCTAGTGCCATTCTTTCAGAGATCACGATTGTCACTGGCAACGCTACAGATTCTAGCGCCATTGAAGGTGCTCTAGTAAAGAACAGGTGTGACGCTTTCATCAACAGCGCTGGGCTAGCTGCAATATCCCCGTGGCAGGCACCCAGAATGCAGAAGATCATCAACGCAGTAGCCACAGCCGGTGTGGAAGCAAGCAAGAAGCTCAACCACTCGATCAGAGCCTGGTTCATGGGTGGAATGTCAGCCTTGTAGGTCAATCCTTCGCTCAATCGTTACTTATACGGATTACCTCTTGCGTAGGAAGCATGTATCGGGAGGTGTCACCCTCGGAAATTTCTCAAAGTGCATTCTTCTTGCCAGTTGAGTTAGAAACTGACATCGGATTATATAGAGACGTTCCTGGCAAGCCAGGTACCATGTTGCTGAGATAGTAGATGTCCTCATTGACTTGGCGCGTTTTTACACAGGCTGACGACCTTCTAGTGTCCCGGTCCTTACTGAACATGCTCTCACCTATGCCTGCCTCTCGGCCAAGCCCCAGGAGAATCTCAGATGGTCTCTGCTATGTCCCAGTAACATGAATTCTGTCAATAAGACTATCGAACCACTGGCTGCACCTCATGGGAACCCACTCATTGCGTCCGCCGACTTCCCGCCTGGCTGGCAAGATTCTTATTTCCATAACATCCCTGTTATTGGGTTGCTCTTCGGCATTCTAGGCAACGCCCCAAGATATGCGACCAATCTAGAGGACTGTGCCGACTTCATCGCTGCCGATCTAGAGAAGACAGAGAGTGAATTTGTGGGACATAGAGTTGGCGTATATGATTCTGGCAAGGGGAACGTTGAATGAGTGCCAATCCAAGCAGGAACCGGGTCTCAGACTTGTATATAGCCAGATAATTTTGCCATGTACACGTGGGACAAAATCTTAACAACCGTCTACCATTACTAAAGACCGGATAAAAGCATCGATGAGATGGCTTTTCGCGCCGAGTGTTGATGCCAGCTCAAACAAGTGAGCGCCAAGACCTAGCTAGCGCCGACTGAAAAATATGTTCCTAACGTACTCAGGCTCTCAGGGTACTCGAGGTTCTAAGTAAATGATCAGTACAGGAACCCTGTGTCAATTTCGTCCCATTCCTTTTTAGTAGATAGGACATGCCCTAATTCAACAGTCTTTACAATCGCCTCATCTGTGTGCCCTTGTGGCTTCTATTGACTCGCGGCAAAAAGCTATAGAATTGGCGCTTATGATGGCTGTACACTTGGCTACTTATGATTGTGATCGAGAGATGAATAGTGTATCATAGCCTTGCATTATCATTCTTGTTTCCCTCTCCTCAGTCTCAAAAGCTTTCACTAGTGTCAGGCAAGACTCCTTTCAGTAGAGAATGAGCGCTCGATCCGGCCCCCCGTCCACATTGAACGTCATAACCTACAACTGCCTAGGCCTTAAATACATATCTCACTTTCGGAAAGAACGACTGACGGAAATTGGTAGACGATTAGCCATCACCAGTCCTACCCCAGAGATAGTTGGGTTACAAGAATGCTGGACTCAAGAGGACTATAACAGCATCCGAGAGCAGACCAGATATATCTTGCCGTATGGCAAATACTACTACAGCGGCATCTTTGGCGGTGGTCTTGCAATCCTCTCAAAATGGCCCATTGAGGAGTCTGGCATGTTCCGATATCCACTCAATGGACGTCCTACGGCGTTCTTTCGTGGAGATTGGTTCGTGGGGAAAGGCGTCGCCTGTGCGAGGGTTAGATTTGGTTCTCAGCCGGGAGATGTGGCGGAAGTGTTCTGCACGCATTTACATGCACCTTATGAGAGTGAACCGAACGACTCCTACATATGTCATCGCACAGCTCAAGCATGGGAGATTGCAAAGCTAATGCGTGGCGCTGCCGAGAGAGGCCATCTGGTACTTGGCCTAGGTGACTTCAATATGCTGCCTCTCTCGTTTGCTCATCAGTTGATCACCGCCCATGCTCCCGTCGAAGATGCTTGGAGGGTGCTACACCCAGAATCCTCCATAGGTCCGGCAGACAGTGAGGTCGAACGCCAAAGAGGCCGTGGGATTCCGAGCGCCCAATACAACCTTGTAGAGAATGGAGCTGCTTCCGATGGCGTTCTGAACACCTGGAGATGGCCTAAGGAGCAGCAGAAGAGACAGTACAATGGTGAGAAAATTACTATCGCAAATGATACACAAGATCCAAAAGCGAAAAGACTAGACTACATCTTTGTAGGAAATGATGTTCATTCTGGGAATCTTGGTGGGAATAAATGGCATGTACAAAGCATTGCGGTCGGAATGACTGAGCGTCACCCGAGAATAGGGTGTTCGCTCAGCGATCATTTCTCTATTGAGGCCACTCTTTCACGGAGCTCACAGCCCCAAGAGACTTCCTTGAACGGCACAAGCATAAAGCCTACCATCATAGATTCCGTTGATACCAGGTCGATCTCTATCCCTACCTACGACATTATTCTATCAATGATCGCTACCTACACGCAGCGCGAGCTTCGCCAACGCCGCTTTCGGCTGTCCAACTTCATCATCTCCATCGTCGTCTCCATCGGCTGCTTCGTCGCTATCTGGTGGTCGCCACGGCCCTTCGTATCCTTCCTTCTGATACTGCTCAGCACTCTGGGTTTTGGAGCAGGGGTACTGGATGGACTCATTGGGGGTCTGTTCATTGGCTCTGAACTCAGAGCTTTGAGAGAATTTGAATGGGAGATCGAGAACGCGAAGTCCATCGCTCAGGGAAGACTAGGAGAGGATCAGGTTATGAGAGTGGAGGAAACGGATGGGGTCCAGGGGTAAAAGGGAGTTCTCTTGCTTGCAGCTAACCCGAAGCTGGAGCTTCTCTGGAGATCAATGTAACTCATGTTCGTCAAAGCACAAGGTTATAGACAATTGGATGAGATTAGAGGACCTTAGTAATCAAGATTCGCAAGGACTTCCTTTCTGTTGGGCCGATCACTAGATAATGCCATGAACGGCTTACTATTCGAAATGCTCGACATATATGCCAGTATATCCATGGAAAATGCCGAGACGAGTCTAGAAGTATCACCATGTGAGCCACTCGTATACCAGGGCGTGCAATCGAACCGTCGGACTGGCAGAAAGCCATAGAGGCCATCTTCAAATCACATTTGGCCGCTCAATGGCCGGAGAGGGGCGGGGCTAGAGCAAGAGAAGGCTGCGAAGCTGATTGTTGATAGCACGGTTCCTGTCCATGCGAAAATGCTGTTGCGAGCGTGCGTCATTGCGCCAGGCGAATATTCAGTTTGGACTGCTGGAAGTGTTGATGCGGTGAGGGTGAGGTAGATTGGAGGTTTGATGCAAATTTGCTGAAATCGCAGAAAGGGTAGTATGAGAAGAAGGCAGGATTGGCGAACTTTCGCAACCACCATGAGATTATGCGGAAGGGAGTTGTGGCATCTGTGAGGGAGGTCGATGCGAAGGATGCACTATCTGCTATGGAGAGGTTGTGTTTGTGGATGTGAAACTCAGACTCTGTGATTTGGTGCAATGTTGGCTCCATATTGTCGAAACCTCTTCATAAACCTACATCGAACAGCCAAAAGTGACGAACCGAAAGCCTTCATAATTCGTCAAAGTCTACTATTACCTTGCATGCGCCCATGATTAGAGAATTTCAACATATCACATAGTCTCCCATCCGCCATTGTTGATGTCCGCCTCCAACTTCCTCGCGATCATGGTCGGTATCCCCTGCTGCAACCACACATTCCTATATAGAGCATCATACCGTTTCTGGTTCAGAAAAAGCTGCCGTCCTCGTCTCAGTCCGCCGTCAGGCTCTCCATATTTGTCGAGGTAGGGTGCTTGGTTGAAGCTGCCATTCTGTTTGTGTAGATAGAGTACGCAGCCTTTGCGAACGTTGAGGAAGAGGCCTGTGTCTATACCGCACCTGATGGTATTGTCAGATTGATCATAGCAACAGGATATTGCATACCTACTTCTGCATATGCTGATTGCATCCGCCTTTGCCCTTCTTATTACAGCAAGAAGCTTGACTACAGAGCATGTCACCGCAGAATAGACATAGTGCAGCATCTTCGAGTCTGTTTCCGGTCGAGGGACAGCGACGTTTCGTGACTTCATATATCAGGGTGTCATATTGCTTTGGCAGGCCTATCAATTCGAAGATGGCGGGATGCCCAGGCCTGAGGGAGTTATAGATTGATAATTTGAGTATTTCTTCAGGCTGACTGTTTGGGCTAGCTTGCGGAGCCAGCATCATAACCTGGTGGTTTTGGTGCCACTGCCAATGCTGAATCCACCCTGCGATCATCGATTCTTGAATTGTAAGTTCGCCGTTAGACGAGTCTTCCACCGAGGAAAGTATGACAGGCAAAGATGGGAGACTCAGAGCCTCGGAGAGACGTTCAAGCTCTGGCTCATCCATATTATCAAAGCCGGTATCGGGATAGTCAACACCGTACCGGACGTTCAAGAGGATCGCAGCTCGGCGCAGGAAGGTAAGAGCGTAAGCAGACGCAGCTTTGTACAGTGGCAACAGGTATGCAGGGAATTGGTATATCCCTGTAGGTGCTGATTGGGGTGTGTCTTGATACGTCTTCATGGGCAAGGGAGGGTTCGAGAAGATACGTATTCGTAACAAGAATCTCGAGAATGTCGTTAGATCTTCGCGAGAGACTGGGCCATCGAGGTCTGGAGTCTTGTTGGCGTGCCAGGTCTCGAAGGCCTCGGAGGAGGCCATTAAATGTAATGAAACTTTGACAAGTTCTAGTAAATAAAACAAACGGACGACGTGGTGAATGTCCAAGTTGAACGCTGGTACCAAGGAGACCGAGCATTCCGTAAGGAATACGAAGGGATCTTGAGACAATGCGGATGGTAGCCTTAGTCGGGTCATATTCTCAGCCTCGTCTCCACTAATCTGAGGATTGCCGGCGAAGAGCTGCAACAGTTGTTGTCTGGTGGTCTCAGAGTATTCGAGCGCTGGTGTGTTGTTGCCATGGTTGCGCATGCCTCCAATCGCGATGTAGGATGATGCGGTCTCTGATATTATTCGCAGATGGGTTATGACTGACGCTGGTATCTTATCCAGATATAGATGTCCAGGGTCAGACTGAACTCCTCGTTGAGCAATTTCAGTTGCCGCAATAGAATTACCAAGAATTTTGGCTAGTGTGTCAGTGTTACTCAGGTCTTCGTTCGAGCTCTCAGGAAGGGCGGATGTACTGGGAAAGCGTGAGGGTAGCTCATTGGCTTTTATCGTTTCTCGCATCCGGTTATAAATGGAGAATAGCTCGTCGACCAGTAGAATTTCCGGTGTCATCTGGTGGCTAGGTAAGACGGTCATCGAATTGAAAGCATCATGTGCGGGAAAGCGACTGGACATTGAGCTTCGACTCGATCCTTGAGGCGAGATTGGGCTCGCGATGGGCGCTTCAGATAACGAGGACAAAATCCCTGCTAATGGAGGAATCATTGATTTTGACCTGTAGGCCACGAATTGCTCCTGGAGGAACTCGCCAGCCCTACCTTCTTCACGCTTGAAATATCGTGATACGGTCCAAGCGACACCTGACGACATCCACTCCTGAAAATTAGTCTCCGTATGAATTGCACCCGGGTAGGCTTGCTCCTTGCCTCTCCAGATGATAGGTAGGAACGTGTTGCCTAAGGCCTTGCACAAGGGACAAATGAATTCGTTGCGATCAATACATTCTGGATGATTCCTCGCAATCTGATGATTCTGTCGACGTTGAGTGGAAGTGCAGTACAGGTCAAAGCATGAGTAATGCATGATATGACCGCAACCAACCGAAACAGGGCCTCTCGAGGCATGGGATGGAGGAAACCCTTTGCCCAATCCTTGATGCTCTGTAATGATCTCCTTACCATCGAATGAAAATTTCGATACCTTCTTCCGATTCTGCCCCGCAACGCCAAATGGCCGTATGCTATCAGCGCCTCGGTCAAGACTGATCGGAGTCGACAACACCTCACCCAAGAAGTCGGCATCTCGAATGTCTGTCTGGCGGAACATGCTGCTGTTTGTCATGAGCGCAAAAGTCCCGAACAAGCGAGTGTCATTGGTCTCTTCTTGGCAGAGGATACAATTGCCAGATGGGTAAGTCCACGTCTTCTTGTACTCTTCTGCCGTTCCAGCGATCATCGAGTCCATGTAGGAGTCATCTCCAACCCATTCAGCAATGTTCTGATTATTCATGAAGTTTTGCTGCTGCTGCTGGAATTGTGCCATGACCTTAGCTTGTCTGTCAAGAGCTTGTTTCTTCTTGAGTTCTTTCGCTTGTCTTTCCCTCGACCCTTGGCCACCGTCTAGGGGCGCCCGCGGAGACTCAAAACCTAGTTTGTCAAGAGCTAGAGGCGGAAGCCCTGTTCCCTTGGACATTAGAGACGACACAATATTGCTGTACGTGCGAGGCCGCCGTTGTTGCATTCGATGGAAAATAACGCGTATCTTTGGGTGACAAGTCTTAATTTCGCCGTTTTCTAACATTTGGACAAGAATATCAAAGATTGTGTTACCTAGCTCAGATCGCTTCTGCAGCACATTCTGTACGAAAGATGGCAATGGATTAGAGGCTTCTGATTCCAGGTCCTCATCTGCGTCATCTTCAAGCACAGCAGCTAGCACCAAATGTAAGACAACCTGAAGGTATGCCTCGATTCTCGTATTCGGCGTCTCTGACATCGTTGGGTGTAGGTGATGCGCCAAAGAGTAGAATATGATTTGAGCGAACAGCGGCGTCTTAGTAAAGTGAGATAGTTCAGCAAAAACACCGGAGGGGAGTGGCCGAAGTTTGGGTTCAAGGACCATATCCTCTTCAGGCCTGCCCGTCCTCTTCGCCATCCAGCTGCGGTAAGCGTACTCAGCTTCGTCGCGCTGGTTCTTGGTGTAGTGTGCCGTGTATGGGTCCACCTCGGCCAGATACTCTGGCTTCAGTTCGAACAATCCGGCATCAGATAGGCCCTCGGGGGCCTTATAATTTGTCATCTCCCTGACAATGTCCAAATTGTATTCGAGGTCGCTTGTGTCCGAAAGCCCAAGCCTATTGTTGAGGTCAGAAAATTGGAGAGGCTTAAAACATAGAATGTGTGCAATATCGCGACGAAGTGCCAGCGCCTGAGGGTTGCCCTCATCCTCCTCTGGCATCAACGAGATACGGTCACTGAGCAAAACGATCAGCAAGTGAATAAGATCTTCTGCCACGTCAAGCTGCTGGGATGGCTCAAAGCCAGGTCGAGTAACGAAATGGCCCCTCATCCAGTCATCCATGCTGAAGCGATCTATCATTGACGCTAGTACCCTGCTGGGATTGCAGACAACCATAGCCGTCTGGAGCAAGAAGATATCGCGGTGATGACCAAAGTCTCGATATGCAACGCCCCTGTAGGTGCCCATCTGGTGTCGAAGACTCAAGCCATTCCGAACCCACATACCAGCTTTCATCTGAGCCAGCCATGCACAGACTCGAAGGGGAAAGTCAAACGAAGCCATCAAATAACTTTCATAGTCGTGATTGGGAATCAAGGTTTTGTATGGAGGTGGCTCCTTCAGATCCTGAACGGAGAAGCTCAATAGATCCCTCAGCTGCTCTGCCGACATGCTCTTGCCAACATCAATCAACCAAGAAAGTGTATAATGCAATGCATGGTGAAAGCTGATTGGCTGCGACTCGACTACAAAGCTGACGACGGAATGGCGCCTTCCACTGGAGTCGCCGAGCGTTTCAAAGAAAAAGGGTTCCAGTGTAGAGAATTGGCTTTCGTGCTTGATCTCAGCGTGGTCAAATCGATGACGTTCTGCTCCAACGGAATTGATTATAGTGGCTTTCGCAAAGATTCTTATCGCTCGTATGAGATTGAGCTTGTGCTCACCATCATGCTGTCGGAACGAGTCTGCAAATTGACTGCAGAGTTTATTGATCTCTTTTGTCATGAGCGAGGCGCCTATCCATACATCGTTTTCGTATTCGACATGATCACCCACAGCTCTGACGTTGGGGCAGATACCTTGAGGCAGTCTTATGAGGTCGAGGAATTGCAGTTGGTATCTCTCCTCTGTACGGAGCTTACCCTGGACATATCCGTTCTCAAAAAGGCGTTTCAGATCATTAAAGAATAAATACATCCGGCGATTAGCGACTGACCCTGCATCAAAAGCCAAGGTCTGCTGGATATTCACATCCCACGGGTGACCTACTTGGCGGTGGGTCAAGAACGTGTAGAGTATCGCAATCAGGTTGGTCAGGAAGTTGGCCCGTTCCACATTCTCCTCCACAATGGAGGGCGTCGTAAACATTTGGAGGGATAGATTGATAACGGCGTAGTCCGGTTCGCGGTCGGCGATGAGAAATAGCTGGGCCAGCAAGGTGTACAGCCCGGCAAATCGCAAGCCTAGGATACGCTTGAACTGGGGCACCGACACCACCGTACTGATGTATAGATCTCGAAGTCCAACTCGGGCCCTTTTCCAGAGTCTCAGATCGAAAAGCAACAACCAGTCTAATCGTACACGTTGACGTAAGTCTTCATGGAGGGGTAGAGGCCCTTCGAAAGCACTTCCTTCTGGCTGTTCAAGCCAGTACGTTGGTGGACGACCCGGCGTTTGCTTTCGTGACAGCCATGGAGTTCTTGGTATCTCAAAAATGGGCACTTTTGAGACGACAGGAGCACGGGCAAAGGTTTCTCCCATATCAGAGTCGGTAGAAAACGTACGTACAGGGTTGCGCACTCTTACTTGCTGTGTTGGTACTGGAGGAGGCGGTGGCGGCGGTGGATATCCTGCGTACGTAGCCTCAGAAGCTTCGGTCTCATCCTCTGGCTCTCCAGGAGTCCGCATTTCCTGATCTGCCTCCTGCGCCGTTGTGGTTATGATATCGAACATCATTTGATCCGGTTCCACTGATTCAAGGTCGTCGTCATTAAGCTGACTCTCTGCCTCGTCATCTCCGTCACCATCATCGTTGTCATTATTATTGTCGTTCGTAATACTATCAGAGTCACTTTCGTCGCGAAATCTTCCCAGACGTGCGCCACGAGTCAAAGCACCACGACGTGCTGCTTTGAACATAATGGATCTATCCCGCTCTGCGGACTCATCGACCTCATGCTCATCCAAACCTTTCTGGCCAACCCATTTATTGATTGCAGCACTTCCCATACGCCATGATTTCAGCAACTCCTCGCACACTGTCCGCTGTATGATGTTATGCTCATCGCCAACACTGCACCCTGCAATATCTTCCAGCCACTGAATGATGGTGTCGCACATCTGTTCGCGGAATGTATCTCTTGAAGACCGGATTGTGACAGTTATCTTGATGTGTTCAATTATCTTGGCTACTCTCAGCAGATGACTTATATCCCGAGAATACTTGACCACACTTCGGCCCAAATCGTTGGTCTCGTTGGCCTTCTCTAGGCCGAAAGAAGCCTCCCTCTTGCAGGCTCTGGCAACTTGGTCTCGCACTTCGTTCACTGTGTGCTTCTCGTCGTTCCATAACAGTAGAGCATACTCTGGATCTGGATCTTCGGTTTCTTCATACCATTTAGAGGTCAGGTAGGAATCCCGTTCGTCCTCCCTTATAAGGGCTTCCTTCTTGTCGAGTCGGAGATTTTCTGGTGAACATGAAAGGATATCGCACATATAGTCCATAGCTCGACCAATGGTCATCTTCATACTCTCCACAAGATCATCTGGTAATCTTGGCGCTTGTCTTTGCTTACCAGCTGTAGTAGATGGGTCTGCTGTATGTATGGAACATCTGACCGGCACTCTCCACGCCTCGTCATCTCCACAATCACAGCAGCCTGAAGTCCCAGATGATATGTGCTGAACAATTACATGCCCTTCATGGTCCGAGCCTTCAAAGCAGCGAGTACAAAGAACGCAAGTCTCGTCAGATGTACAGGTCTTGCAATGGTATGTAGCATCGCCATTTTTGAATATATGACCGCATGCCTTACCCCTAGCCCCTTCGCTGTATTCTGCTCCCTCCAAGAAGCCCTGTGCATCCCGTAAACTCCAGTCCTGCCCAGGGTTCGGTACATTGTCTTTGAACAGTATGCGTAAACATTGGTCATTATCGCCAACTAGGGAGTAGAAAAGCGTGCGTTGAAGAGATTGGCTGGCAGACTTGGTGTAACGGTAACCATACTCTTTAGGTAGGTCCCGAAGGACATGGCACAGTCGACGTTCGCGACCTGTCAATAGCATATTCGATGACTATCTTCATCGCTGGACAAGGGTTGGACCAGAGATCATGAGATGCGGTCCAAATGGGATTGTTTGAGATATCCTAGAGCAGTATTGTCTCACTAGAGGCTGCAGAGACTCAGACGAGAGGCTCTCCAGCAGAATCGAATGAATCTCGAGGTGTAGAGTTGGGGGACCAAAAGGCTTGAAGCGGGATCGTCACGTTGCTCTGACGAGGGCTCTACTGGAAGAAGACCTGTAGTCCGGGTCCAGTGCTGTTCAACAAGCGCAGTGAATCGATCTATACTTCGGGACATCGATATCGAGTGTGAAGAATGGCAATGTCTATCCTGATAAACGCCCCACTCCTTATATCCGCGCACAGTTTGCCTCAGCCATCCGACTTCACACCACTTTTTCTGACATAAAAAATGAGTGGGATGGGTGGCTTGAGCGTCCTTTGAGTAAAACATCACTTGTACTATATACAAGTCTGTCGTAGCGTTATATGTAACATTACGAGCGCTTCAACCAGCACACAGGCATCAAGAAAGTAGCTACACACGGCAGCACCTCCCTTCTTTAGCAGGCACAGGTTCCATTGCAAAACCTTGTTATACCACCCTCAGACATGGTCCTATTTCGACTTGCAATTTCCTTTCAGCAACCTCGGTCGCCCAATGTACCCCTACTCTTCATTCTCCACGTATTTATGCCTGATGTCCTTCCATTGCCGCTACAAAAGATGTCAGCCAATATCCAGGCCTGCTCGATTATTGACTGCTCACGCCTTTGTTATTCCAGTCCCAGAATCTCGTCAGAGCTTGGTCAAAGCCGCTGCGCCGAGTACGTCAATTATTACCCTCAATTTCCTGCGTAGCACAAGACCCTACATCTCAAATACAAACGCCCCAGCGAAGACCGTTGAGAGGAAGACGAAGTTTCGACGGAATATGGAGCTTCAAGTATGTTAGCTGCAACTCCCGCAACTGACCGCAAAAAGGGCTTGCTTGTAGAGGCCGCTTGCGATCTGTTGACGCTTTGGTATTAGCTCTGTTTGCGTAGATGAAAAGGCGAAGACTTACACCCGGCATTTTGAAGACCGTTATCGAAGGGTCAAGGAGGAGTGGAGTGAGTATGTAGAGTGAGCGATGGAAGTTGCGTTTCTAGCGGCACGAAATGGGTGTTGTTTTGATTGGTCAGGCCAATTTCTGTGCCAAGCATCACGATCTTCGCTCACGCTTTCCGCCATCAACACCAATTGGTCGCAGGGATTATGAGAACGAGGTCAGCCCGGATCCTATTGATCCTATACAGCGCAGGTGTCCCGCTTCACCTATACCCGGCCATCGAAGCTTCCATAAAGACTTAGAAGGTCAGCGCCCAGCAGATCTGCCTTTCTATCATTACTTCGCAAAAATCTGACGATGCCCTCCTCCAACTCCTCCCCATCTCGTTCGGACACCCCCGGCTCCGGTGCCGTCACAACTCCCACCGGCGACCGCCACATCCCCTCCTCGACCCGCCCGGACGGCTCTCTCCGCAAAGAAATCAAAATTCGCCCCGGCTATCGACCGCCCGAAGACGTCGAAGTGTACAAAAACCGCACGGCCGAGTCGTGGAAGAATCGGGGCAGCAGCGGTATCCCTGGATCTGAAGGCTTGAAATTATGTGGAGCAGGAGGGGAGACCACGGCAGGCGGTGCTGCGGGCAAGACTGCGAAGAGGAGAGAGGCGAGGAAGAGAGCGAAGGGTAAGTGTAGTGAGGAGGGGGATGGGGAGGTGAATGGAGACGCAGAGAAGGTAGAGGGGTGGCAGCAGTTCTCCACAGATCCGAAAGCCGGGTCAAAGGGGAGTTGGAGAGCACCGGCAGCGGAGGAGCCAGAAGCAGAATTAGATCCGGAAGCGGAGAGAGAAAAGCAAGCGAGAAAACTCGGGAAAAAATTACGGCAGGCGAAGGACTTGAGGGAGAAGAAGGATAATGGGGAGAACCTACTGCCGGAACAGTTCCAGAAGGTTATTAAGATTCAGGAACTTATGCGGCAGTTGGATAGTTTGGGGTTTGATAGTGAGGGCGTAAAGAAGGCCTAGGACTATAGCTGATAGAGGACTGGATATGGACCAGGGGGCTGCGTGCGTTGATGATGCCGTTTTCACCCATTCACGACGAGGTTGGCTCGTATCGTGTGCTTGTACGTCGCCAGCGCCTGGCGTCCGTTCATGCTTTCGAAAGTGTTGTCCCAGGACTTTGAGGGTAGGCAGTGCCTCAAAGCGGTCGAAATCCTCTGGATTTATCTTGAAACAATTCACGGGGTGGATGTAAGCATATTCCCTTCTACCAAACCCCAAACTGAATGATCTCAACCGATCTTCAGTTCCTCAGCATTCACCCAAGACCAATCCTTCCCACCAACGAAAGAATCGAGCCCTGTCTTTTCCGTATCCTCTACTAAGCCTTTAACAACATCTCGCGCAGCCCTGACACAGTCATTCAGCCCAACTCCGGTGTAGCTGTTTCCAGCTACCCTCAGCCTCCCTTTCCAGTCCTTCAATACCCGGCTAGCATCCGCCATCCGATGATCATGACCAACACCATACTGGGGTATACAGTCACGTTGAAGGTTCACTCTGACAACGCGGGGCTCCTCGACGATGCCCAAATGCCGTCTCAGGACAGTTTTCGCCATGCTAGCACCTTCATCTTCATCCGGGTAGGTGTCGAAATTATCCCACCAGTGGCCACCTAGCATAACCGTGACTTTCGTTCCAGGAATATGATCTTGCCCAATACTAGCGTCGGAGTCAAAGACGACTCCGAGGGCTCGCTCCGGGTTTTGCTCCAAAGGAATGGAACGGGGTAGTAAATATCCAAAACCGCGTACAGGAAGGACATCTGGATTTGGAAAGAAAAGATTGACAACCATGACTGTGACACTATCCGTTTGGCCTAAAGTGGGCCAAAGGTCTCCAGTGGAGGATTTGGCTGTAATGAGAGATAGCTTATCTCCCGCAATTGTCGAAATAACGTGACTAAAGTGGGAAATCGAGGTCTGCTTGTCCGTATATGTATTTGTAGTGATCTGAACCTGTGAACAACAGGTATCAGATTTCGATAAAAATAGACGTAGGCAACGCTTCCCCCAACTTGCAAGGAGGTTATGCTCGTACCTTGGGATCTGTGGTCGCTGATTGAAGGACCATTTCTTTTGCAAGTGTTCTTCTTCGTATTTCTACTTTAGGACTCTCTAGAAGCTTTCCTTCAAGCTGATCTGCCAATTCTCCAATGCCGCCTTTGAAGGTGAATACACTGGACTTTTTGGCCGTTTCCAATTTTTCAGACATTGGAGGCCGACACTGAAATTCCCTCACGATTTTGAGATCTTCCGTAGCAAATGGGCCGAGTCCTCCAAACGCCTGACTCAAGAAACCCTTGATAAGAGATTGATAACCTAACTCCGTCTGCCAAAGTCCAGCCAGGATGGTACGAGCACTGAGTTTGTATATATCACCAGCGTAGATGCCATGGAAGACAGCAGAGACTACATTATCTGCAAGGTTGGAGCCAAAACGTCGAGAAATGAACGACCCGATGGACTCGTCGTACAGCCCCTCTGGACGCTGAGGTTTGGTGACTTCCATCAATGCTGCTGACAGAGCGCCGTCGAACACAGGTTCCGACCACAGAGTAGAGACATTTTGCAGCAAAGAAAGTCCCGGACTAGGCATCCGTATGAGATGGTCGGGATAGTAGATGAAGCGGTTCTGCGCGGCAACAGAATCCTTGCTCGTCATAAGAAGTCGTTCCTCTAGACCGAGATCACGCACCTGTCATCGTCTTAGCCGATCGACTCGTCTAATCTAGCGTTTAAAATATACCAGATCTAAGGTAATCAAGCCATTAGGTGCTGTTGGACGGAGATTTCGCGGCCCTTGCTCAAAGACAATGGACCCATTAGTAACGTCCACCTGCTTCGAATGGAGCCAGCCGCCTAGCCTTGAGCTAGCTTCGAACAACGTAATCCTAGCATTTGGGAGACTCTTGGATAGGAAATATGCGCTGGCGAGCCCGGTGATGCCACCGCCTAGCACAGCAATATCTGTGCCTTCACGAATGACATTCGGTGTCGACAACCCGGTCAAACAACGAAGCTGCGCACGGGAGTCCCGGTACCCTGGACGGATCGAGCCTCGCCTGGAACATATGCCTAAAAATTTACAGCGAGTTCGCGGAATGGAGCATAGTATATGCATGGAAAAGCGCTGGGATCTTTCGCCTCAATGTGTATGTATTGACCAAGCACGAAGTTGTTGATATACGGACTTAAGACGGAAATACTCCAGGCTCGAAATTACTCTTTTTGCCTCCCGTTTGGCAAGCACGCAAGAAATGCGATGGCGATCTCTTCGAACCGGAGTGGGAAGCCAGAGAAGAGAAGTTAAGAATGTTGGAATGAAGTGATCAGATTAAGCGACAGTACCTTTGTGCCTTCGATTCCCGTGAAGAGAAATTTCTATGTAGAAGGAGACGATGCTCCACAATACCAGAAGACACGTTTGCAAGACTCTCATGGCTACATGGTTGCACCCCATCACAACAACCGTCGGAACGGTTAGACATCCATGAGGAATATCTGTGCACGCGCACTATACCAAAGCCTTTTCGCCCAACCAGATTCCCAAACCTCCGCTCTGCTGCTCCCAATCAGGTCACCACCTCCGCTGCCAAAATCGAGCTCTGGCTCCCCTGATCTCGGTTCTCGGCCTTGATCTCTTCCAGCTTGACATCAGGAACCACCAGCTCTTCGTCCACCATCTCGTCGTCCACGAATTTTCTATCACTCACGTGACCCTGTTCACCACCCTCCGCCACCCAAACCTTGTCATGGAACTTACCCCTTGACTGGCCTTCGGCATGTTTATAGACACAATTTGGGTTGGTACAGGGATTAAACTTGCACATGGTCTTATTGTGTATAAATTTGCATCCTTCCAATTTACAGTCGGCGCCATATTTGCACATCGGCATGGTGGTGCTGGGGTGCCGAAATGGACAACTCGGATTCGTGCAATTGGGGAAAAACTTGCATTCTTGCTGAGTTTGGTAGCCAAGCTTTTGAGCTGGAGAGGGATGCCGGCCAACGCATTTTCGATTCTTGCAAGCAGCTCCGAAGGGGCATCTGTCGCTGACGTCGATAGTGGTACCCGGTGGTGCCTCAGGAGACGAATGTGCGAAAGGACAGTCTTGTTTCGTACACTTCAAGTTGAATCTGCAGATAGTGTCGGGAGATGGTTCCTTGGGATGGTTTTGGGAGCTCTCCACCTCCATGGATGACGAGATATCCCCATTTACAGCACCCGAGGAGCCGTCAGAAGTCATTCCGGATGGCCTCTTCGACGACTGAAATCCGCTACCGTTACGATTGTTATATTGTCCGTTCTGTCGATGTGGTTCGACCCTTTCAAACAGCGAACGTCCGGGCAGTTGATTGGGAGGCGCACCGTTCAGAAAAGCCGGACTGCCAGGCATGAACATCTGTTGTTGACTAGGTAAGAATAGTTGGGACATCATCTGTGCTTGCTGCTGAGCCATGTGCAAAAGTTGCATTTGTTGCTCGGGGGACATTTGTGCCAGTGGACTTGCGTCAGTAGGATTTTTGATGCTTCCGGCAGGACCGCTCATCGGTCTTACATTTGGCTGCATCCTTGGTGCTCTATTCTGTTCGATCCGCGGGCCTTTAGGTGGCACGCGGTTGTGTTTGTTGATTCGCTCAGTGCCTTGCTGAGGTCGAACACGATGAAGTGCCGCGTCGCTCGATCGATCCATGGCCTTCGATATCTGGCCAATCATCCTCCTATTGCCATTCTGCGGTCCACTACGCATGGATTTGGGTCCTGTTGGACTGTTTTTCGTGGTCAGTAACATGAGGGTGGGACCCTCGAATTCGAAGATACATACACAGTGCCGTTTTGACCAGCGTCCATAGCGTCTCCCATGACCGCGTCTGCATCTCCTCCTGTTTCAATCGACCTTCTACCGTTTATTGATGATACTTCCCCCTGATATGCTGGTATTGCTTGTACTTGTTGTGATTGTGGGACACCATTCAGCTGATTGTTCAGAACATCAACCTGCTCAAATAACCACTTGGCAAATTCCGTTGCGCCCGTGTCCTCTGGAGGTAGGGCCAGGAGGTCGTTTGAGAGTTCTGCCGCAATCTGTTCTTGCGTCTTGCCGTTAACAAGCATGAGGATGATATACTCTCCGAGGGCCGAATCGTCCAGTCCGCCTGTACTCCATCCAGACTCGGACAACTTCGGTGGTAGAGCATTGCTGAGAGCTTCAGCCAATGGCGTGTTGAGGGTGACTTCCACAGCCATGGTGGGCTTGATCTGTTGTGTTTGTGGTGGTGCGGGCAAGATGCAAGATTTCTTCTGTTTCTGTTGGTTGCAAGATGTTGTAGAGGAGAAGATCAAGTCCGAGGGCGAGAGAAGAACCCGTTATTAGATCGACTACACTGGGTGATGTTCGAGTAACGGACAGAAGGAATAAAGGAGTGAAGGCGGGTGAATGCTTTCTTTATCGGAGAACATCAAGTCACGATCAGGAGCCGCAATTATTGGCGGTTCTACTAGCGTGCGACGCGCTAATCTGTCAGCCCTACGGTACGACTTAGCGCAGCATGCGTGGACCGTTCAACCTAGGCGTCATTTCTCCAGACATTTATCCACTGACATCTCCCTCACCTCTCTTCCTTTCTACCCAGTATTTAGGGCTCTGTGCTTCCAATAGTATCTCAGAATGGATTCGTTAGTAGCGACGTACAGCCGCCCCGCTTTCGAGGATGAAGGGTACTCTTCAGACGAGCAGCAGGAGCTCATACAATCAAAGCCTTCCCTTTCGCTGAACTTTGCATTACCTCCCATGCAAAACGTGAGCCTTCCAGAGCTTGACGGCTTTTGAGACCTCTACTCATCATCAACTGTAGCCCTCGGCATTCCTTCGTGCTTTGACAGACGACCATGCGAATCCGAACTGCCCGATCAAGCTGGCACACGGTACAACGACTCTTGCATTTCGATTTCAGGGAGGTATCATCGTCGCTACGGACTCGAGAGCTACCGCAGGAGACTGGATTGCGAGTCAAACAGTGAAGAAGGTCATCGAGATCAACAACAGCCTTTTAGGGACGATGGCCGGTGGTGCAGCCGTAGGACTTTCTGACATAGCTGTAGATGGGCCAAGCTGACAAGGGTGCCCTACAGGACTGTCAATACTGGCTCGCCTACCTGGGCATGCAATGTCGACTGCACGAGCTCCGTCATAAGCGCCGCATATCAGTCGCTGCAGCCTCCAAGATCCTCTCGAACCTCGTCTACTCGTACAAGGGCATGGGGCTGAGCATGGGAACCATGTGTGCTGGTGTAACACCACAAGAGGGTCCAGCACTGTATTATATTGACTCTGACGGAACTCGGCTGGCTGGAAACCTATTCTGTGTGGGATCGGGCCAAACACATGCGTACGGAGTTCTGGATGCAGAATACCACTACAACCTTACCGAGGAGGAAGCGCTGGCCCTGGGATCAAGAAGTATTCTTGCAGCCACGCATAGGGATGCTTTCTCTGGTGGATTCATCAATCTATATCATGTGAAGGAGTCTGGCTGGGTCAAGCATGGCTTCAGGGTACGTTGTCCATTCCCATCCTGTGAATCCTGTGAGATTGACAAATTTCGCAGGATACAAATCCGATTTTCTGGAAGACGAAGCTGCAGAAGGGCGAGTTTAGTAACGTTACAGCGAACCTGTGATAGATTGGCTAAAGTCAGGTGAGGGTCAGACAATCGTCTGAGATGAATGGTCACCTTGAGAAGCTACGGGCTTCTGCATTTCCTGGCGCTGGATGATACGTGTACTTTAGCCATCCTGTGTTATTAGCTTACAAAGGGCCAGGTAAGGGCGTTGGTTCTCCCTGCAAAATTGCTTATAATGCAAATCAAACAACAGCGTCCGGGCCCCTACAAGACAAGGAACAAGCATGATCAAGATTACTGTTCGCTCGTGCCGGATCGAGGCCGTTGATTGTTGACAGGGTCCAGATAATTATTGATTCTAATGCGGCATCAGCGGGGAAGCGCTGTTTTTAAAGGCGGAGACATGCAGCTTCACCAGCGTTCCGCCAACCACAGCTCGCCATTCGATCGACTTCGAACAAGTCGCCGATGTGCACCATGACACCGATTTGCTGCACCAAAGGACGCATATGCACGTCGCCGTCGACTTTTCGTCGGCTTCGTTGAGCACCAAACTCTTCTCCTCGTACCCTACTGCCCAAAGTCCTACCGCGAACGACTGCGAACATGGGCTTGCTCAGCAGAATCTCAAAAGCACCATCTGGCACTGCCATTGACTTCGTCGAGGACGAAAAAGCCTCTTCACCTCTCGACCTTGAAAGGAAAGGCGACGAGATCGAAGCCACCGAACAACATCACAGTCCTCGCGTCCTTCCTGACATTGAGCGCCGAGTCATCAGAAAGATGGATATGCGAATTGTGCCTTTAGTCACAGCTCTATATGTCCTTGCCTTCCTAGATCGATCCAATATTGGCAACGCCCGAATCGCTGGCATGTCCAACGACCTCCACCTTGTGGGAAACGACTATCAATGGCTCCTGACCATTTTCTATATCACTTACATCATCTTCGAGTTCCAAACCTTGATGTGGAAGATCGTACCGCCACATATGTGGCTTGCTTTCGTTGTCTTGTCATGGGGCACCGTTGCTACGGCACAAGCTAGCACACACACCTGGTCAGGCATGATGGCGTGTCGCTTTTTTCTAGGCTGGGCCGAGGCTGGTTTCGGACCGGGTGCGTTCTGTTTTCTGTTCAATCCTTCTGTACCCGAGCTGGAGTTGCCCATGAGTCTTATAACATGTCTCCACCTGGCCTCACCCCTTGACTTTGTCGCAAAATGCACCATGTTTTCCGATTTGAGTGAAAAGGCTGACACGGAAATCATACCAGGCATACCATATCTACTGTCCTTCTTCTATCTGAGACATGAGGTTGGTGTTCGCATTGCAGTCTTCCTGTCTGCGGCCCCTTTGGCAACAACATTCTCTGGGGCCCTGGCTTATGGCATCACTTCTGGTCACTCTCATTTGCCCAACTGGCGTCTCTTGTTCCTCGTCGAAGGTCTTCCGACCATCTGTATGGCGCCAGTAGCATACTTCTTTCTCCCAGACACCCCTGACAAAGCGCGCTTTTTCACTGAAGAGGAGAAAGCTATCGCAAAAGCCCGAGGAGTCAGACAAGTTGGAGGGGTGAGAAGAGTCGGTGGTATAGCATGGAAAGAAATCGGAGCAGCGCTGTTGGACCTGAAATGCTGGTTCACTGCATTCATGTATTTCAGCTGTAATGTAAGCGGAATCCTGACCCTGACTCAAGTAGTGTGGAGATTTACAAGACATGTTTCAAATTTCTTGCGTCTTCAGACAACGTATCTTACTCAGATACTTTCGTCCGAAAGGGAGAAGCTGACTTCGAAATCTTGCAGGTGGGATTCTCGTCCCTGCCAGTCTTCCTACCTACAATACTGAAGGACATGGGCTTCAATGCTGTTGATTCTCAAGGCCTGACCGCGCCACCATTTTTCCTCTCCTTTCTTGTGACCATCTTCTCGACTTGGGTTGCAGACAAGACACAGCAAAGAGGCTATACGATCATGGTCCTTACCACCATTGGCGGGATTGGGTACATTCTCCTCGCTACTGTTAAGACAGTTGGTAAGGCATCTTTCTGAGTTGTTCCCGCCCTAGTTGCGAGACATATTTCGGGCGCATGCCATTTTTCTGAGCACTTCATTGCCCACACGCTCTTGATTGTAACTAAATTCCTAGAGAGTTGCCCCTTCTCTTAAGCCATTCTTTGCTTATAGATACTTGATTATTGCTTCGCTTCTGGGGGAAAAGATCCTTTTGCTGGGTCGTTCTTTGCTTCGCAACAACGGATATTAGCTTCATTTATTAGGGGAGCTGTGCCTCCAACTATACCTTCTTTGCTCCGCAGCAACCTTGGTTCGCTTCTTTCATCAGGGGATCAGTGCCCTCTGTTAACCAACATTAGCTTCACAGCATCGTCTGTCGGCTTGAGATTCTTGGGGGGCACTCCCCGTTCTCAAGCCGCTCTCTCCTCCGCAGTGGTATTTCAAGGCTTTGCTCAATGTCTTGATGGGGTATTGCTGACTCCAGAACGTGCGTAGGTGTGCGGTATTTCGGGATATTTCTTGCTGCTTCTGGTATCTTCCCCAGCATTTCCAATATTTTACCATGGGTGCTCAGTAGGTTACCAATCAGCATGTAGCTTAGAGTAAGACTGACTTTGGCTCCAAGACAATCAGGGCTCAGATACCAGACGAGGTGCTGGGATCATGCTACTCAACCTCATTGGCCAATGTGGTGTAGGTGGTCCACCTCCTTCACTCTTACGCCCATACTGACACCTTCCAGCCACTACTGGGGACGAACCTTTTTCCAAGTAACGAGAGCCCACGGTACATCAAGGGCATGGCCGTTAGTGCAGCTTTCACTTTTTTTACAGGTGTATTGGCTTTTGGGTTGAGAACCTTGCTTGTCTGGGAAAACACCAAGCTAGACAAGAAGTATGGCTCGAACAAAGGCAGAGTAGTCACCCAGCCAGGCGCACAAGGAGCGGAAAGTGAGGTTGGAGAGGAAAATTATGGACCCACTTTTAGATATATTCTTTGATAAGAATATTCTATATTTTAGATAGAGCGATAAGTATTCAACGTTTTCTTATGAATTCAGACGAATGATTTGATCGGATCAAAGAAGATGAGCAGAACCGCCGTTGTTTGGCAAGCGTATAATATTACCATGTGGCGGTTTACATTCTTGAGCCAGTAGGGAATTCGGCTTGCCACCTGAAAGTCTGCGTTGAAAGCTTGGTTCGATTGAACAAGGCGTCCTTCCGTTGAGCTGGTCTGTCCTCTGACTGGACGCCGTCATATCTCGTGGTAGAAATAAACTTATTTGCCAGCTTGTATTGTTGATCTTGCAGACCTGAACTGCGAGCGTTCAGCAGTGTATCCAGTACTATTTGGCTTGTTCATGGACCACCACAAGCTGTAGATAGGACAAGTTCTGACTTTAGCATACTCACATCTACCTCATAATCATGAGGATTCTCTTGGGCGTCTTCGCGGCGCTCACACCGGGCGGGCTCAGTTCAAAGTCGAAACGCCAGATCGATCATTCGGAAGCAAACCACCGGGCCTTGGTAGTAGGACACTCTCTCTTTCAGGAGTGGTAGTGCTGTGGGTCTTTTACCATTTTTTTATACAGAATTGACACCCAGATCTTGGATTCAACGCCTTTACTTTCGCCCTTGACTAATGCTTGACATTCATCGTCCATTCCGAAAACCTTAGTGCAACTGATCAAACGTGTCGACGAGGTCGGCATTATCAGGAGATGCTATACTAAAACCACACGTATCCAGTATCGCAGGTGCGTCAAACATACAAGTACACTGTCAGATACTCGCTCTCTCCAATTGCCGCAATGCGATAGTATCAAGCTCCAGGTCTGATCTTCAATTCAGTGCAGGGCAGCCCTCATTGCTCAAGATAACGGCTCTTACGCTATCAAAGATGGAGCATACATAGTTTTACGGTGAGGACTCTTACATCTGGCCAGCCACAGCATCTGCCGGGAAGTAAATTAAAGTATGATGCCATTGAAGGGAGCCACCGCAGCAGGGTTGTTCCTAAAAGGTTCACCCCGAAGTGGTCCATCCGTACCTTAGTTATAAACTTATAGTACTCAGTTTTTCTGAGAATCCGTCCGGTTGTTGAGTCATGGGAACTTAGTGTACTATCGCATAGGCCCCATAGTACCCTAGAGCTTGACACCGGAGCACGGATTTACGGGTATGGACCATTTAGGGGTGTGGGGGTGAACCCTTTTACGTAGTAGTTGGACCTTATGAGACAGGGTCGGCCGCTGTTGAGATTCTACCACTGTACGGCTTTGTCGCTTGTCTCACGACTACACAGCTGCGGTATCAATGGTATGCCATCAATTGACTGCCCAGACGAGGGGGAGGGGTGGAAGGAGGTGCTGCGGAAGTGCGGAAAAGTTCCGGCGCCTGCTTCTTCGAGTATAAAGTGGTTGAATAGGCTACCATGTACAGAAGTAATGGTAGTGCAACACCCAATAACCTTGAGTACGATGAAGCAAACCCCGGGTAGTCCATACTATCGTAAGGTATTCATGGTCGCGTTCGGTTGGAATGAGCTTCCATCAACTACTTTCCCGCATCACTCCTGCTTCGCTTAAGCTACTGGACATTTTAATAAGACTGTATCCACCCCGGTAGCTGAAGCTCTATCCTAAGACCGCTTCCTATCTTTTCTAACTTTCTCGTGGACGAGTCGGTAAAGCCTGCTCCTTCACTCAGCAAAGTATGGACAAAGCGGCCGGATCCTGACCCTTGATATGTAATATCTACCGTGGTTGGACGGAGACAGAATCAGACATGGCCAGCAGGACAGCAAGCCAACATTACCATTCAATAGTAGATATTGGAAGCAATGGTATACGCTTCTCTATATCGGACTTATCCCCTCCAACGTCACGAATTATACCTACGATCTATCAGGATCGGTCTGGGGTTTCGCTTTACGACGCCCAACATTCGACTGGTGTGAAGGGTCCTATCTCGCCAATCATTATTCGGGAGACAGTAGCAGCTTTGCTGCGTTTCAAGAGAACATGTCAGGATTTTGGTGTGCATGACAGCAATGTCAGGGTGGTGGCTACCGAGGCTACCAGGAATGCTATCAATAGGGATCACTTGCTTGGCCAGATCAAAGAAGCTACGGGCTGGGATGTGCAGTTGTTGGCCAAGGAAGAAGAGGGAAGACTGGGAGCGATGGGCATAGCCAGCAGTGTTGGCCATCTCGACGGTATCTGCATGGATATGGGTGGAGGGAGTGTGCAAATGACTTGGGTTACGAAGGATCCAAAGAGGAACATCGAAATGGGTCCTTCTGTCAGCTTTCCTTATGGTGCTGCAGCATTGATGTCTGACTTGTCGAAGATCAGTAGCCAAGGGCCTGAAAGTCTACACATTGAGATAGCGTCCAAATTACAAAATGCCCTGGAAAATGACCTTCACATACCCACCACTCAGTGGAAATCAGCCAATCAAAATCACGGTTTCAATCTTTATTTAAGCGGCGGAGGCTTTCGCGGATGGGGCCACGTCCTCATGTCTCAAGACGATGTGCAGCCATACCCTATCCCGATCATCAACGGCTACACCGTCTTTGAGCCACAATTTTATTCGGGTCTGGAGTCAGCGTCTGTGGATTCATCGATTTTCCGTATTTCATCGCGCCGTGCCTCGCAAGTTCCAGCTGTGCAAACCCTCGTCAAAGCCCTCAAGCAAGCCCAGCTACCCATTTCACAGGTAACATTCGCTCAAGGCGGCGTTCGCGAAGGTTTGCTCTACTCCGGTCTGCCACCCGCAGTACGGGCTCAAAATCCGCTCGTGGCGTCAACAATTCCTAATGCACCGACTTCAGCGGCCCAGCTCACCGGCCTCTTGCGGGATGCGATACCATACGAATTCGAGCCAGAGCTGCTTGAGGCTACTGTCAATCTCCTCTTCGTCCATGCCTCATTACCCAAAGACATCCGAGCGGCAGCGGCTCTGCGCTCAACTACCACTGGTATCCTGGCGGGTGCTCACGGGCTCAGTCATCGCGATAGACAGCTGATCGCGCTCATATTGTGCGAAAGATGGGGCGGAGATGTCAGCAATGTTGATGCTGGGTTCTTGCACAGTCTTCAGAATCTTCAGAAGCCGCTAAGCTGGTGGACTAAATACATAGGACGTGTGGCGAACGGTATCGCTATGTTATTCCCTGCAGGTGTGGTTCGAGATGATGAGCGAACAGTCACAGTTGAGGCTGGGTTCCCATCGGGCAAAGATCTTGATTCAGCAGATCGTTGTTGGATCAATTTAATTGTACATCGCAGTGATGTTGCTCAAACCGTCAGGGCGTGGGCGACCGATCTGGAAACGCTTGGCAAGAAGAAGAATTGGGCGGATGGCAAGAAAGGCTTGAAAGTGGATGTGGAAGTGAAGCTGAACGCCAAGCAGGGCCAGTATCAAACCTCGGATGGTGATCCTGACTGTTGAGTCCGCTATTATTGCAAGTGATCCAGTTCTGTATAGTAGACTTATGATGTGACGCAAGCCTAAAAATATCCATTCAATGAATGAGAGCAACTAAAGAAGGATTTCCAAATATGTCGCCCAATTGAAGGGATCAGGCCCGGAGGCCCAATCAAATAAAGCAAGAGTGCTGTTCATGAAGGGTAAGGATCCCACCGCTTTATCCCTACTTTGTTCAAGAGAGGAGTGGGCTTTATCTATTCGTTAGGCGGAAACCCCACAATGGACACCGAGCAGTCTCGAGATTTTTAGTACTGGGAATCGCGAGTACCTAAGTGGACATATCGGACATTTCCGTGGCATGCAAACACGAAAAGCAATGTGTCGTGGAAAACAGTGCTCGACACCCTTTTATTACGCGTGGATGACTTTTGTTACTACCACTGCTTCGCTCGAAAATGAAGAGGTCGGTAGAGCTTAGAGCAGAGCTCAGATATCCCAAATGAAGTAGCTCGACATGAAGCGTCAACAGGCCATTACGGTGGTGAAAAACATTCGTCGAAATGTCCTTGACATCCCATTATCGCATAGCTTCAAGGTCCGACATTGAATCTCATCTTCACACCCATTGCACTTAACTCAACGTCAAGATAACGCAGAACTCCAGGTATAGCCACAATGGTCGTGTCCTCCCCACCAACCCACTTTTCTCCCAACCCATCCTCCCACTCTTGCCCAATTCCCACTTCTTTTCCTTCTTCAATGCAATCGGCTAGTTTGATTGCACATCTTCGGCACCTCACGACTCCTGTACCTTTCCCTCTCTTGGCGCCCATACCGCCTCCCCAGACCGTTGGCTGCGTCGAGAGGAAGCTGCCACATCCCTTGCAGATCCAGTCCCTTTTGTAATCACTGCATCCCATCAACCGATCTTGCAGCAGAAAAGCACAACCATGTGCCAATAACGCATCTCTCTCCATCTCCCCAACCCGGATACCTCCTCCCTTAGCTCTACCTTTAATGGGCTGCCCAGTCAGCGGAGTCACCGGTCCTGTAGTCCTGACCTGGAATTTGTCGTTCACCATGTGCCTCAAACGCTGGTAGAACACAACACCCTGGTATATGTCGGCTGCAAATTCACGACCTGTGATACCGCTATACATGGGCTCGTTGCCATGGTAGTTGTAACCTGCCATACGAAGCTGCTCGCCGAAGTAGTCCCCTGCCGTATCCTGTTCCGAGAATCGCCAAGGCGACGAGTCTTGCGCCAATCCGTGTAAAGCGCCAGCTTTTCCAGCCAAGGACTCGACGAACATACCGATTGTCATGCGGGAGGGAAAAGCGTGAGGATTGATGATGACGTCGGGCATGATACCTGATTCGCTGAATGGCATGTCAATGGCAGGCCATTTCTGAGAACAAACACCTTTCTGGCCGTGTCGAGAGGAGAACTTGTCACCAATGATGGGAGATCGGGGAATGCGAAGTTTGATGGACAGAGACTGACATGGCTCAGTACCTGATTCGCTGCCAATCAGTCGTACTTCCTCAACGTAAGCCGTCTCCTGGTCCTTGTACTTGTGAATGGAGTTGACACCGTCGCGGTTGATGTAGGGAGACGTAGTAATCTTGGCGGCATCATAGGTGACGTTGTGGGAGGCGCAGAGCGGGTCCCCTTCGTTGATCTGGGTACCAATGTAAGGAAGGCCATCGGTATCCAGTATGCTGCGAGTAGATGCTGAGATGAAGCTGTTAGGAGCGAAGCCAAAGAGCTTCGTGATATTACGAGAAGACTTAGTTCGCGCTCGGTTGGTCCTTTCGTTCTCATCTAGACGGATGATCTTAGTCTTATAGATTGTACCGTGACCAAAGCCACGCTCGTGTGCGGACTTATTAAGTATCATGGCATCGTCCATGTCATAGCCCGTGTACGAGATGACAGCTACGACGGCATTCATGCCGTTGGGAAAATTATCTAGCCCGTATTCGTTGTAGGAAGGGGGTCGGACTATGGGTGTCTGGCCGGTCTGGAGGCGGTACGTCTTGTTGTCGGTACGATATCGTATCGAAGTTCCAGGTGTGCCCATGGTCTGCTTGCTCATTTGGCACTGATACATGTTTCGGGGGGATTGATTGAAGTCAGAGAAAGGAGTCTGGTTTGCGACAATGGAGAGAATGTTGGTAGGGTCGTGTTCGACATGGCTGGATTCGCCTGATTCGACCTCGTTGTCGGTACAAGCAATTGACATGAAGGGCTGCTCGAAAGGACCGACATAATCCTGCTTGTCTAAGGGTAGGTACTTGACAGGCCGTAGCATACGAGCTGCCTGAGAGAACATATAGATGCCTGGGTACTGACCACCGTTTGTGTTTGGAATGTACCCTACCTCAAGATCGCAGGGAACATTGTGGGTGCCGTCAACTTTCCAAGACCGTAGGGTATCTCCGATAGCATGGGCTTCCTTTGGTGTGGAGAAACCTAAGATTCGACCATCAAGCTGAACGACGACGCTCTCATTTATAGAAGCAGAAGATGAGTCGGAAACCCCTAAATGAGATAGGAGCGTGGGTATTGCTGAGACATCGAGATTGTTTGTCGTAATCCTGCACTTGTGCGCTAAGTGGTTGAGCAACCCACAAGGACTGCCGTCTGGTGTGTGTACAGGACACAGGAATCCCCAGCTTTCCGGTAGTAACTTCCGAACAGTCGTCGTCTTCAGCTGGGCAAAGAAACTCCCTCTGTGCACCATACGAAAATGACTGAGGAATCTGTAGAAATTGATTTTTTCTGCAACGACCGTAAAGCCGGACGTCTGCTGGAGATCAAGGCCTGTGGGACTGACCAAATTCCCTGTGGAAAGAAAATACTCCAGTAAACCCCCAATGTTCTCATTGGTTTTCTTCAGGATACGCGTTGGCAATTCTTTGAGAAATTTCGGATCGGTGAAGCTCGTCCTGTCATTCTTCAGACACCATTCTTGACATGCTCCACGAATGGAGCTCATCCAGTCATCAAGCTTCTCTTTCACGATCATACCATAAAGAAAGCCTGGAAGGAGTATCTCTTGGCTTGAAACTGCGTCTGGGTTATCCACAGCGCACTCACCGTTGACCAAGGAGTACAGTTTTCGAATCATGAAAAGAAGCATTTTGAATTTGTCACTATTCTGTGATTCGGTAACGTCAACATTTCCCAAATGCACGAGTACAGCTTTCCGCAGAAATTCAGAACCAGCATCTTCATCCGACATGTCATCAGGTACACCAAGAACAGGCTTGAATTTTCCTCCTAGATAGGCACGAGTTCTTGCCTTGCCGTTAAGGCTGTATGACTTGTATGTTCGTAGCAACAACTCGACTCTTTCTATCATAAACGTGTTTGTAGCCCCTTCTGACCCAGAAGGGCCGACCAATCCCTCGAATATCGCTCGATCATTTGTCTCCACCAGAGCTTTCAGAATCATCATCACCGGAACAAGGTATTCATTCTTTCGCCACGAAAAACGGAAAGTGACATTGCCATCGCTGAGATAATGCAAAACGTTCGTCTGGGATGTCTGGTCCGGCCGTACGGATCTAATCTGCATACCGAATTTGGTGTATGTCGAACCTCTGTTGATGAAGGATCCTCGGACGATAGCCATAGGGTAGTTACGCCGGTTGACGATCAGAATTCGGATTAACTTCTCAATGCCATTGACGATGAAGTAGCCCCCAAGCTCCTCAGACTCCTCCTTGTGCTGGATTAGCTCGGCAGGAGAATCCTTTTCCAGATGACATCGATTCGATTTAAGCATGATGGGTATCTGGCCCATTTCTCTAATCGATTCCCGCCATTCCCCTCCATTCAGCTTGAATTCGAGTCTCGCGCGCAGCTTCCCCCTATAGCTTGCATGCCTCTCTCTGCACTCGGCTGGGTATATTTCTCGATTCTTTGTGTTGAACTTGTTTGTAGGAGGAAGCACGGCCTTTTCGAGATAAAGTTCCCGTATCCTGACGCTTAGCTTGTTCCGCTTTCGAAAAGGTTGCCCATCCTGCTGCCTTTGCGCCCTTTGCTGTTGGGTCTCTTGTTCGCCGTCCAAAAATGTCTTGGTTCCAATGTCTTTCAGCGCTGCTTCCAAAAGCTTGCTATTGTCAAGTAGGGCGTTGAATGAGTCGATGTGAGGTTGGATAGCCTCAACGAGGGCAGGATAAGGCGTATGATCCTTTGGCGGGTTCCTGAAAAGCTTCTCTCGTCGTGAGGTATCGAACTCAGCCGTCCATTCGGTATTTGTGGGAGGGACAGCGGTAGGCATTGTGTGGAAAGGCTAGACGCTCAGCTCGGAGTCAGAGCCATGACCTGCGGATACCTCTCTAAGATGTGGTGTGGTAGACGTACAATTAGCCGTACGCTGTTTCAATTTTTGTGGTTTTTCACTGTCCAGCATCATTTAATTCTAGAACTAGAGGCCATGCTTGCCATGCCAAGCGGGAGGTTCGGAGTTTGCACAAAGTCCCGCATCTGCGCCTAAAGTTCGGATCACCTGTGCACCAACCAGGCCAACAAATACTGCAAGTAAGGCCGTAGTGCAGTAAAGCGGATCTTCAGGTTTGGACGAGGAGATAAGACTGCACACAAAGTCGCCAGTCTCCTGCTTGTAGCCTTTGGCGACTTCATCCATTCTTGCACAGACAGCTCCAATTTACGGACTACGACGATAAGGGCAAGGTCCCCGCCTCCCGCTTGCTTTTTCCCTTTCCACCTGTGCACCAGCGACAAACTCTAGAGTCTACCAAGGTTCTGCCAAACAGCAACGACTGGTCAGCGAAGACTCAACCAGACCAGCCATATCCATAGTCTCCGTGCACTCCACCACTTCAGTGAAGCCATCATGGCCGGCCTCTTCAAGATCATCTATGACTGGCTGCTTCGAACCTTCTGGTAAGTCGTCGCATTACATCCCATGCACCCAGCTCGATCGCTACTGCGACACCCATGTCTGCCTTCCTGCGCAACGCTATGTAGCACATGAGAACTTTGAGTGCCCTGCCAGCATGTTGACTCTCGCTCGTATCAAGGGCGACCGAGATGGATGTGACCATGATCGGTTTGCAGAACGCGGGCAAAACGTCTCTGCTGAGAGTCCTTGCGGTCAGTAGCCGCAACCAATCTTCGGCAGATCACACTGATGAAAGACATTGCAGGGAGGAGAGTTCACGATTGAGTAGGTGCAAAGCACCCTTCGTTGCTGTCAGAGATGATTCATCCTGATAATGATCCCGAAACCTCTAGCTCCATCCCCACTGTAGGTTTCAATATGAAACGGGTGCAGAAGGGTCACGTTACCCTCAAATGGTACGTCGTGTTCTTTGTCTAATCCACTCGCTCGCGACCTGATTCCTTTCAGTTGGGATCTCGGTGGACAGCCAAGGTTTCGTTCGATGTGGGAGCGGTATTGCCGCGGCGTCAACGCTATAGTGTGAGTATCGCGTTTGCAGTTCGGTCTCAAGCAATGCTGACGTCGATTGTAGATATATCGTGGACGCAGCGGATAAGGCTGCCCTTCCTGTCGCAAAGGAAGAGCTGCACGCTCTACTCGAAAAGCCCGTGCTGGATGGAATCCCACTGCTTGTATTGGGCAACAAGTCCGACCTGCCGCATAAGCTATCGGTTGATGAACTCATCGAAGCGCTGAATATGAAGGCCATTTCCCACCGAGAAGTCAGTTGCTACGGCATTAGCGCGAAAGAAGAGACGAATCTTGACGCCGTATTGGAATGGTTGATCAACAAAACAGCGCATTGATCAACATAGCAACGAGCGAAATGCTGCAACGACGCCATGCACGACTGCCAATAATGATCCGCTAGGACCTGAGCGTTCACGACGTTGACGAAGCAATGAGAAGACGCATGCCAGCAATGGCGATATAAAGATTCTGTATTCGGAGCGATCCAATCTCAGATTCTAGGGGTTGCAATCTATTTCACTTCCAGTCGACCTGCTAACGAATGTGTTTCTTTCACGCGCGCTATATCCGTAGCTTTCCCAGGGGTTTGGAAGATGTAATTAGCTGTAGAAGCATTGAATGCCTCCAAGAAATGACTAGCTGGCACATTGAGCGGTATCAAAGAACATCTTGGCAAGGACGGTTTGGATCTCAAGGCAGTGAGTTGTAAGGGAAGAAGGGAACAATGAATTGGGAGGAATCTGTCGCATCATAAACACTGAACGGGTGCCAGCTCACTTTGCATGACACTAAATTCTCGGGAGCTTTGCCGTTTCCTGCGGACAGCAGTGATGACGGCAAAATCACAGCCCTGCTTGCTGACGTGGAGACCCTGAATTACGCCACAATAGCAGCCAATATCATACTCTATCAGCTCTCTAAAACTTCTTCACAGCCTCCAAGCCGCACTCCGGCCTATACAGCTATAAGTTTATCAAGCACTTAAGCTGGCCTCTCCCCCAGTTCTACACATTATCACTCGCCTCTTTCGCACTTACGTCTGGCATCCTCATTCTCAACAGCCTTCAGAGTCTACGCTTTCACTTCCTACTGGTCCAGCAATGGCGATCATACCCAGATACTCCAATAAGTATGTTCGCCCGGCGTGTCACATGCCTCGTCAGCTAGAGGCTACACCTGGATCTGCTGCCATTTTCGCACGTTTAACGCAAGTGGAGACTCCAGCTGACACTGCTTTCTCTAGCAACTGTGATTCAAACATTTATGGTGACTGCAACTACAGCGCGTGGGGATCCTACGGCAGATGGTAAAAGGCTTCTCCAGAAAACACCGCCACGCGCTGCACTAATACAATGTCAGGATTGTCCTCGCAGCTATCATCATCGGCGCGTTCTTCATCTTCCTCGTCTTCAGCTACATGACCGCTCGTCGTCGCCGTCGCCAAGGCCTTCAACCTTTCCGAGGAACTGGTTGGGCGCAAGGTAGAACGCCTGCTGGACATGCCCCTGCTCAATATTCGGGTGCCCAACCTTACTACGAAAATAACCCGAACGGCGCAGCAGCTCCGCCTGTGTACTCCCCTCCTGCTACGCAAGGCTACTACAATCAGGGCTACAACAATCAAGGCGCAAATCAGGGGTACTTTGGAGGACAACAACAGGGTGTGGAGCTGCAGCAACCGGCGACCGCGTACGCCAGGGGAGGAGGTGAGGGTCAGCCTTTTGATCAAGGGGAGGACATGCTAACGACCATTTTCAGAAGATGTGTACCAGCCTCCGACCGGCCCACCTCCCGGCAAGACAGCAGGAGATGGGATCATCAGATAAATAAATCTGGTGCAGGGCCATGTCAAACTTACGTGGCATTCTGGTGGATGTTTCATAGGAAGCGGAGTTAGATAGGCTTCGGGCACCAGCTGGTACATTTCAATGGACCTGCTCAATCGGGCCGAGGCACTATATGCAGTGTTTCCCTAAATTAGGTAGCTGACTGTAATACATAATCACCGTCTTGTGTGACTGGATCGCAACTAGAGTGCCATATACTGGTAAATTCAGAAGCATCTTGGTGAAAATTACTAGGTATGTGTCCTCGAGTTGAACGATTAGATTAATTATTTGGATGAACTAAGAGCTTTGCCACTTGCTGCTGTGTGTCGTAAGATGATACTAGATGTAGCCGCGCAAGGCTTAATGGCTTTATATAAATTCGGACTCTCATACCCCTACAGGTAGAACGCAGCCAGGACGAGGACGGATTGAAAGACGCAGTGAAAGCAGCGGTGAGAAGATTTCAAGGCTTACTGACGAACCAAGTTCAGGCGAATGGTAGAGACCAACGGTCGCACAATGTTATCATGCTGTTTGGCAGACCTCTCTGCACACATGCACCACGTTGCAAGGTTAACAGTTAGGCTAGCAAGGTTTTCAAGCATGTTACCATTGTACCCTGATATCCACCACATGTCCTCATTAAAACTACTGATCGGCCCCGTTTGATCAATCCATCATCACAAATAGACTGTAGTAATGTTCATGGTAAGAGAAACGTTTGAACGGCTGGCTCGTAGGGGACGCAGAAGCTCAGTGGCTCGGTAGAGAAGATGGAGCCTGGAGGCAAGGCACCAGCCTTCACTAGTCCTTTAGCGCCGCAAATGTGGCGCTGGCAATGTTCATATATTCTCTTGGCGCAATGTTCTTGTCATTGTTCTGGCATCCAAGTAAACACAAGCTTCCAGATTCATCGCGCACTTCTGGTCAACGCCGAGGGGCTTCGACCAACGTGCTAATCTTTATTCGCTATCACCCATGCTCCCGAAAATCGAGCCTCAGTGTTATCTGTCAAGCCCAGCCTGATAATTGCAACAAGCCTCAGAACTGATAACGGAGAGGAAGTGCTCCTGATAGCCAGACATGGCTTCACCAGATGACGAGCTTGAATACCTGTCACCATCATTCGACCCCTCCTCCCTTACTATGCCACGACTACGAAACGTCCTCATGTCACACGATATTGCCTACCCAGCCTCAGCCAAGAAAGCACAGCTTGTCGACATCTTCAGTCAGATGCTCAAGCCCAAAGCGCGCAATATTCTGGCTGCTAGAGATAGAGTACGCAGAACAAGTAGAGGAATTTTGGATATGCCGAGCAGTCAAGAAGGCACTGTGATTGGCGATAATGACGAAGATTCCCGCTCGATGCTACCTCCACCCACGCCCAAACAGCGCCAATCGAGAAAGAGCACCAGGCCCTCTGCTGAGTCTGGCTCTCTAGAACCTCCAATTGTTTCTAGGGCATCAGGAGGGCGAAGAAGCTCTAGCAAACATGCCAGGCAATCCGATACTGAAACAGACAGAGACACGGAGCCTCAGCGGCCATCTATGCGCAAAAGCCGAAAGAGCGAGGCCATCCCCAAGGTCAAGGTTGAAGATTCGAGTGAGGCACCTATACGACCGCCGATGAGGGGTGGCGTTTTTAGCGATGAGAATCCTTTTCAGAGCGGTAGCTCACCCCTGGCACTAGGTGAACACAGGCGGAGGACGGCCGGCTCCAGTGTTGATAAGAGAAAGAGCTCCTCCGGCAGGCGGAAGAGCGAGGGGGTGACGCCACCTACAACGAAACAACAAGAGGAATATACTCCACCTTCGTCCAAAAACTTTGAGGTCCCAGTGTCAAGAATAAAACAGTCAGCAGTCAAAGATGAGCCGGACGACGGTCTAGAAGCTGGGGAAGATTTCACGCCTGAGGAACAACTAGAGCTGGTCAGAGACCGCGCTGCGAGCGGCAAACGTGATATATTTCCACCCCGAAAGAAGAGGCGATCGCAGAAGTCTGGAGTAATTCCGAGATCTGCCCCATGGGTAATCTTTCTGAGTCTACTGAGTGGCTACGCTACGTGGTGGCGTCAAGAGAAGCTAGCCGTGGGGTACTGCGGTATTGGTAGGCCTTCAAACGCGCTGTCCAGTGTTCAAATACCACAGTGGGCAAGCACACTGCAGCCAACATGCGAACCTTGTCCACAGCACGCAATTTGCTACGAGGGCATGGAGACGAGATGTGCGGACGATTTTGTCGTACAGGCACACCCTTTGTCATTAGGTGGACTGGTACCCCTACCCCCAACATGCGAGCCGGACGGCGAGAAAGTCCGCAGGATCAAGACTGTTGCCGACAGGGCAGTCGAGGAGCTAAGGGAAAGAAAAGCACAAGCCGAGTGTGGCACCTTGAAGGATGACAAAGGAAAGACTGTCCAGGAAGAGATCGACGAGCAGGATCTGAAGAAGGAAGTTGGGAGGAGGCGACGGAAAGACATGTCAGATGCCGAATTCAATGACTTGTGGAAGGGTGCTATAGGCGAGATCAAGGGCCGCGAAGAGATCGTATCTTCTTCTGATGGGTAAGTCGCATTCTCATTTCCTTCCCTCGCAGCCACGCTCCATCTCTCGCTTCAACTCCAAAACCAATTATCTGACCACCAACTAACCAGATACCTCGCCAAACCTACAGAACGCGACTCAGCACCACATCCTTCGCCCGCCTCCCCCTCGGATGTGCCGTCAGACGATCCGCGCGCCACACGCTGGCGAAGTATCGACTCTCTCTTTCCTTCATAATGATCTTTGTAAGCGGTCTTCTTTACATTCGCGCGATGATCATCACTTCCCGCCGGGACACCGCTCGGGTACCATCCTTGGTAGCAACAACATTAGACAGACTCGCAACGCAAGCGGCCCTGCATGCTCGTGGTGCTGCGGCCGAAAGCTGGATCAGCGTTGGTCAGTTACGAGATGATGTCCTCCGTGATGAATTCAGTGATAAGAGGAGAGAAGCCATGTGGAAACGCGTACGAGTCGTGGTGGAGCGGAATGCGAATGTGAGAGCTAGCTCTCGCGAGTTACGAGGTGGTGATGTGTCCAGGGTATGGGAGTGGATTGGCAGCGTGGGACTGCTTGACGAAGCCTGGTCCGGGGGACGAGGCAGCGGTGGTAAAAAGAGAGTAAGTTTTGGAGGTCTGGTGGATGGAGGCACGCTTGATGGGACCGGGATCCCCAGCGGAGGTGAAATGGTGGAGCAGAGGAAATGGGATGAGGGGAGGCCTATCTATTGAGGTTGTCCGAGGAGCTACGGCTTGAATGCCTCTTTGATGTTTACGATGAGTAGCTATCTGCTCCTATTGTTTCATGAGCAAGGACATTGTTGGACTTCTAAAGCGACAATGATATTGACTCCAGAAATCTTGGCAACACCCTGATGTTGACGCCAGTCTTTTGCATCACCTCACGTATCATCTTGTAGCCCTTCAGAAAACTCACGAGGAATGGCCCGTGTTCAAAGAACTCTTCCTCGTTCAAATGTAAATGTAAGCTGCATTTGACCGTTCGACAAGCCAGCCGGTGAGGCAGAGCTCATACTTACCTGGCTGCCCCTCGTACATTATCATGTTTCTTTCCAACATAACCAATTCACATTTATGACGGGTGCTTTACTTCATTCGGAAGACGGAAAGAATCTTTCATTTCATTGGTCCATTTTGTGTAACGGCCTTTTCACCTCACTCTCTCCTCTCGGTCCTGCTCCCGATACCTTTGAATAATACATCGTGCAAGTCTTCCAGCGAGCACTAGGATCCATGCACACAATCTCTCCAAAGTGGCCAAGTCTATCTTCGTGCTTCGCGCATCCCCTATTTTCCAAGATTGGGGAAGGTCGCTGCCTCGGAGATGGCACCTTCAGGTCAAGATATGCATATACTTGGCAAGGCTCAGAACAATGAGATTGTACAGCCTACTGCCATTCTCAATGGGCAGCCGGGTCTTCTAGAAAAGCACAATGTACGATGCCGTGTTCGTTATTCTCTCCACAAGGGGTAAAGCCAAGAGCCCAAAATAATCGAAGCTTTCCGGCGAGCCTTTTCATTGGGAACTAAGAGCTGGCCTGCTGTCTCTACGGCCCAAAAGACATTTCATCAGATTCCTCACCTGTATTCGGCGTAGCAGTCTCGTCCTTAATCTCTTGTTGATCGCTATTCCGAAGGCCTTAAAATGACCTTCCAGTGCTACCTCAAATGCTGACTGAAAGCAATCCGGACACAGTATTCGAGTATGCCTAATGGAGAAGTCAAGCCTTTCCAGAGACGCCGGCGGAAGGGAGTCTACGGTAGAGTTATCTATCTCCAAGACACGAATGGAGCGCTACATTTGACACACCATTTCAATTAGATGATAACGTCCCTGCCATGGGGAAATTTATCCTGGAGGTTGACTCCACAATGGAGGCGCTACTAAAGAGCGAGGATCTAGACGGTGACGGTCTCATCACAGTCGACGACTGTGGACCCAAGGTAAAGAGGCCATGCTTTATAGGTCATGTTGATTTGACTAACAACTCTATCTCCAAAGTCTTTCTACCCCAACGTTCTCAGGTCTGATGGGAAGCAGGAGGTTCACATTGAAGGAAATTACCATCTAGCTAATCTTTTACAAGAGCTTTTCCACGCTCGCAACAGGGGGGAGAGGTATCTTGAGCTTGAATCAACCAAAGTTACTGAGGACCCCGTGCATCGACTTGAAAGGTTGATCAAGAGCAGTTGGTGGAACAACCTGACCAGGATCATCGACGCTTCTGGCATTGCTGTTGCAGCAAAGGATCCCAAGCCTGGCGACATTGGCGACTCTCCACCCAGAATATACGTGCCACATGGAGCACCAGATCAGCATGCATACTACTCAAAGATTGCACGAGAAAAGCCAGAGATGAGACTGGACGTCCAATGGCTCCCAGAAAGCGATGTCACTGCTGGCTTTATCACAAGCTTGAACGACAAGCCTGGCATTCTTGCGCTGGAAATGGAAGAAGACCCCGTCACCAAGGAGCTCAAGGGTCTTCCGTTCATCGTACCTGGCGGACGTTTCAACGAACTCTACAATTGGGACAGTTGTTTCTGTGCTATTTCAATGATCGAGACACATCCATTTGTTGTCAAGTCAATCCTACGACATTTCATATTCGAGACTATGCACTACGGCAAGATACTCAACGCTAACCGTTCTTATTACCTTGGGAGAGCGCAGCCCCCGTTCTTAACGGACTTGGCCCTAAGGACATACCGAGCAACGTGGCATGAGCCCGGGTCCAAGGATTTGCTGAAGCATGCAATCCTCGCCGCAATGAAAGAGTATCACAATTACTGGATGATGCCTCCAAGGTACGATGATGACTCGGGCCTGACAAGATATCGACCAATCGGTTTTGGTGTTGGTCCTGAGACTCCTGCAATAGAGTTCGCCCACATCTTGGCGCCATATGCCGATAAGTACAACATGACGGTTGAAGAGGTCGGCTCAGCATATACCGACGGAAAGATTAAGGAGCCCGAACTTGACAACTTCTACCTCCATGACAGGGCATTGAGAGAGAGTGGCCATGATACCACGAATCGACTGGAGGGTGTTTGTGCAGACCTCGGGACTATAGACCTGAATTGTCTACTCTATCGATACGAAACAGATATTGCACACACCATTCGCACTGTATTCGACGATCGGCTTGAAGTGCCTGCTGCCTTTTGTGCTCCTGGCCAAGTTGCTAATCATGTCGAGTCGTCGGCGCTTTGGGATCGTGCTTCCAAAAAGAGAAAGCTGTTGATTGATAAATACTGTTGGAACGAGGAGAAAGGCTCGTACTTCGACTACAATACGGTGATCAAGAAGCAGACCGACTTTGAGTATGTGACTTGCCTGTGGCCGCTCTGGTGCGGCGTCGCAAGTCCGCATCAAGCCGCTCTTCTAGTTGAGAAAGCGCTACCCAAATTTGAATGCGTAGGCGGCCTCTCGACAGGCACAGAGCATTCTCGAGGCCGCATCAATGCGAAAAATCCTCCAAAGCAGTGGGACTATCCCTACGGATGGGCACCCCATCAGATTCTCGCATGGGATGGCTTGAAGAGGTACGGATACCACAAGGATGCCGAGCGACTCATTTACAAGTGGCTGCATATGATGACCAGAGTCTTCGTTGATTACAACGGCACTGTGGTTGAGAAATACGATGTCACACAGCTTAAGGCTCCGCACAAAGTGACGGCTGAGTACGGAAATCAAGGATTGGATTTCAAATATGCTCCGCAGGAAGGGTATGTCATTCTCTTCTTTCTTTCGGCAACATGCGCAAAGACTGCAATACTGAATGGATTTGACAGATTTGGCTGGACGAATGCAAGCTACATTCACGGCCTTTCGCTTCTCAGCACGCATGCGAAGCGCGCACTTGGGGTATGTGCAACTTATGAGACATACGCCAAAGCTACGGAGACCGAACGTTGAGAAATCTGGGTGGGCGATGAGCGTAATAATTCCGCTAGTTCAGTTTTCATATACGGCTTTCAGAGATAGGCAATCAGTTCGGAATGTTCCAGTTGGTGGAATGATTGGATGGAGACTCACATCATGTGGATACAGATAGAAAGATATAGATAGCTCGAAACATCAGATAGCAATCATGATACCATAATGTCATCCATAGAGCACAGAATAGGCAACAACCACACGTGAAAATCGAAATTTAAGAGAACGATTCACATATGTGTAGCCAAGCGTGACAAACCTTGCAGAATCGTATCAGATTTCCTCATCAATCGTCATAATGATACACGAGCTTGCTTCGACCCGAATACACATTGGCCTCATGCCATCATGCCCCTTCTCATTCCCATCCCCCCCCTGTTCCTTTACGCACTTCCTCCGTGCATGGTCTCGGAATCACCATCTCCCACTCCACTTCTTCTCCCTCTCCTCATCCCTCAACTTGTTCTCCAGCGCATCGTGAGCGGACTTGCACTGCTTCCTGTACTCGTCGGTGTTCGTCTGCCCGCTCCCAGTTCCAGCTTGTGTGGATGTCGTCGCGGCGGATGTAGGTGGGTTCTTGCCGTTGGTAGTGTTGAGCTTGGAGGAGCCGAGAATATTGAAGGAGGATTCTTTGGTTTCGGACATTGTTTGGGGTTGTGGGTGGATGCAGGTAGTTGTTGAGCTTCGAGATTCTTATATCGTGGCAACAATTGGAAAGGCGATGTTGATCGAATCCCCACAAATGTTCATATCACCCCGCAGACTCGTGGTCGGCCGCGCAGGTGATCCGTGTCTTCTCGTTTCAAACGCTAAATGTATCTTTACAGAGCCTTGTACCGAAAAGATACAAGCTTTATCCTGGCTCCTCAGACCATGTTGTACCACCGTCCTAACTCCGCATGTAGGACATGATCAAGTCATCATGGCGCCTATCGAGGACATGTATTCGATATGTCTTCCAGCCAGTTGCGTCTCACAGATCCCTTGCTGTACCCGCGACTGTACCTGGACATCGAAACCCGAGTCGATATTATTCAACGAGTCGAGGAAGCAAATACGAGGACCATGCGCTACGCCAGTTCTTCGATTCACGGGAATTCTGGCACAACTTCTCCCATAATCCGAGAGTAGGATCTAAACGTGGCTTGTTGCAGAACCTACATCTCACAGAACCTAAAGGCTTTGTGGATTATGCACAGCTCACTGTAGCGAGGTGCCAAAAAATAGTCGAGTACGTCTTATCGGCGTCATCAATAGAGGAGTATATCCTCTTACCGCGGAAGCTCGATCTTCTGAGCGACTCTCTATGTCGGTTTCTCGACATCGCGGACTTCGTCCGTGCTACCCACCCGGATATTCGCTTCCAGGAGGCAGCCACCCAGACATATACTTCTGTGTTCCAGTACATGAACGTCCTGAATACGACTCCTGGTCTAAATGCACAGCTTAACAAAGCTGTTGGTACTGCCGAGGTTGCTGGCGCGTGGAGCGAGGAGGAGAAGACGGTAGTACAAATTCTGCTAAAGGATTTCGCCCAGTCTGCTATAAACTTACCGGAGCATGAGCGCAAGAGATTTGTCGACCTGTCCAGTGAGGTGAAGCGATTGGGCAGCGAGTTTGTGGAGGAAATGATGCCGAACGAGTCGCATATAGATCTTGACGCTGCTCAACTACAGGGTATGGAGCCCCTCCTACTGAAAAATCATAATACCATGCGCGGTCATGTCTCTTTGCCCACGGTTGGTGAAGCTGCATATGCGGTTTTGGGGTCTGTGCATAACGAACAGGTAAGGAAGGCAATATATGTAGCTGGCAGACAGTGTCGTAAAGGCCAGATACAGAAACTTGAGAAACTCATGGAGACTCGGGCTAGAATCGCCAGTCTCTCGAGCTACAAAAGCTACGCCGATATGAGCCTGTCCGATAAGCTGGCCAAGACACCTGAAGCTGTCCATTCTTTCTTGACAGCACTTTCGGCGGACAACGCTTCAGCAGTGAAGCAAGAGCTCGCAAGGATGGGAGAATTGAAAATGCGAGATAGTAGTTCGCCTGAAGTTCGACCTTGGGATATTTTATACTACGGAAATCGTCGTAATACTAAGGTTCATTCCAAGTCTCGGAAACCAGACTTTATGACCGCCTACTTCTCATTAGGAACTGTAATGCAAGGTCTTTCCCGTCTATTTACGCATCTCTACGGCATCCGCTTTGTTCCACGCGAGACAACTTCAGGAGAAACTTGGAACGCCGATATCCGCCGCCTAGATGTCATTCACGAAAGCGAAGGTCATGTTGCAGTGCTCTACTGCGACCTCTTCGCTCGAGCCGGCAAGACCCCCAATCCAACCCACTTTACCCTTCGATGTTCCCGCCTGATTGCCTCCTCAGAAATGGCCGAAGCAAATGATTCTCCTGAAGGAGCAAACGATGGCATGGCAATATCATCGCCATCTTCCACCGGCCAATATCATCAGCTTCCGACTATAGCTTTAGTCTGCGACTTCGCACAACGTTCGAACCAGTCTTCTCCTGCTCTCCTCACTTTCCAGGACGTTAGAACTCTTTTTCACGAGATGGGCCATGCCATCCACTCTATCCTGGGTCGAACGTCGTTGCAAATAATTTCTGGCACTCGTTGTCCCACAGATTTTGCCGAGCTGCCATCTGTGCTAATGGAGTACTTTGCATCCGATGCCTCGGTGCTTGCGCTTTTCGCGCGTCATTGGGAGACAGATGTTCCACTACCCTTTGAGATGGTCGAAGACGCATTACAGATAATTCGTCGGGGTCAAGGGCTCCAAATGGAAAATCAGATACTATTCAGCTTGCTTGATCAGGCTTATCACTCTTCATTACCACTAACCATGGGCCGTGGCTTTGACAGCACGAAAGTGTTTTTTGACGTCTACGAGCAATACAGCAGCGTTCGTGAGCCACGGAACACCAATGCACAGGGATTGTTTGGACACCTGGTCGAGTATGGGGGTACTTATTATAGCTATCTCTTTGATAGGGCTATAGCTGGGAAGCTGTGGAAGGAGGTTTTTCGAGGGGGCAAGGATGGGGGAGGAGTTGACAGGGAGGCTGGCGAGAGGTATAAGGAGGAGGTACTGAAGTGGGGCGGAGGTAGAAGTGGATGGGCTTGTATCAGTGGGGTACTAAGAGATGCGAAGCTGAGGGAAGGAGGGAAAGAGGCAATGGAAGAGGTAGGCCGATGGGGTGTACATGATTGATGAATTGGCCGTTACCTGAATCTGCAATGGAGGCATTCAAAGCTGTAGAGAGTGCACAGTCGATCTCCGATTGCCCAGTAATACTACGATGCAGAAGGGACTCTGGCTTTTACGTGATTAATAACCCTAGAGTAGAAAGTTGATCTTGCTTCATAGCAATTGTCTTGTGTCTGCTCTTCAAGCGAATTGGGAAAGAAAAGTGCGCATTCGATGGCCAATGATACTTGCAATACTGAATATGATAACTCTGAGCAAGAAATTGTGTGGATGAAAACATGCTTTGCTGGGATATCCAACATCCATTTGGGTGGCGTGGATATCAATGTTGCATGCTTCAGCCTCGTGTGTTGGTCGGAGTTAGCACACTTGTGTACGGACATGGAACAGACCAACGAAAAAAGTTCTTTCATTTTTGATACTTATCCAACCCAAGTCCACCTGTAAAAGGCGATCGCAGCCTTTTGACTGCCAGGTTGGGCCTTAGATAACGCCATATCAAAGGGTATATGTGAACACCGAAGGGATCCCAACCTCCAGACGGCACGCTCCTTAGCTCCTGCAAGCTGCCCAGAGCCCAAAAGAAAGCAATCATTAATGATACAAATGGCCGTCTCGTTCACGAACCCCGTTTGCAAAAATGCATGCGTTCATCCCTTTTCATCTGCAGCTTCTCAATCAATCTCCACAATGTTGTCTTCGGCTTTCCTCTTCTTCGGATTTGACTCTCCCGCCACGTATTTCTTTGTCCGGAAAACCTCGTCCAGCTTGAGGACAAGATCTCCAACGCTTTGGATATCGGCAAACATGCCCCCTTTCACTCCTCGCCACCCTTCTCCCTTACCCCTTGTCACCGCCCTCAAGGCTTCCTCGAAAGCCTCGTTTGCGGGATCTGGTTTCTTGACGCTGGCTTCAGAGATGAACCATTTAGGAGTGTCTCCTTTGTACCGTAGACAAATTTCGAAGCTCCCAAGTTCATAGGGATCAGAGTAGCGTACTTGATACCACTGATCAGAACGGGTAAGAATGTCAATGCCACCGCTGTTTTGGCGAGCTTCCATTGCGGAGAATGTACGGAGAAGGGAAAGCGTTATTCGTAAAATGCTAATGACCGGAGCAAGGCTTTGAGAGCGTAATTTCTCGTTAAGGTGGTCGACAATACGAAGGTGGGGGTTTGATTTGACAAGAGAGACGTGCTTAGGTCCGTCGTTGGCGAAGTGTATGGTTGCCTTCAAGGGGCTTCCCGAATTGGTGTAGTTGAAGCAGAGGCGGGTAAGGGAGGTCGCTTTAAAAGTCAATCCATGAGAGTTGACCGTGGAGGCGAAATCTAGCAGAAGCGCAATAGCTCTAAGTCGGTCTTTGAGGACTGGAATCAGAGTCGTACCAACATTGACGAGTATCTGAAACCTAAGAGCTTCGGAGGAATTATCAGTGCCAGGTACAAAGGCTATGGAAGGGATGGTAGCGAGTAGATCCTGAAGCTTTGATATAGATTGTCGTATATGCACTTGAGCAACGTGAATTGCAAAGCATTTTGAAGGATCAAGACCACAGTAAGTGAGTCTCACAACTTCCTCGAGCCATGGGACGGCGATGTTAGTAGAATTGCGCATTACACACGGAGTGCCTTTGCTGGGGAAGCGGATCAATAGGCTCCCAGATCGACTCCCTGTGTTCTCTCTTGTCGAAACCTGGATCTTGTGTGGAATTTGAAGTTGCAAAGCGCGGGTATCGACTAGGTGAGACAGCATGCCAGCGGCCGTTCGCTCGATATTAGCAAGCCTTGAATACGAGGGTTCCGTGACAAGGTGCTCAGGACCAGACAGGACGATCTTGTAAGCCGCTTGAAGCATGAATCCAGCGGCTGGGCCTGCAGTCTTCTCTCGCTCCTTTATCTCTACGATCCACCAAGAATCACCTTCGAGGCCTGTCGTGAACGCCAGGGTCCAATGCGAAATCCAGCTTGGTCTTCTGAAAAATTTCGTCCTTTGAATGCCTCTTACGAAGAGTCTCTGAACTGTTTCTTGATCCGGACTTAGATACCGTACAGGCTCCCATCCTATGATTCGGGCACCCGTCTCAACTTCTTCCTGGGACACTAAATTTCTGAGATAAGCTAGCTGAGACGCCCCTTCGGTAGCAGGCAAGGCGAGTCGGTTGAGCTCAGATTCCGCTCGACCGTTCAATTGAGAGGCTGGCAGTATTGAAAACCTGCCTGAGGCGGGCTCCTGAACGACCTTGATAGCCTTCAGGCTTGTAAGCTGTATAAGGAAGAACGCATCCATGGGCTCCTTGGCCGAAGAATTGCACTTCAGCCGCAAAGAACGTCCCAAATACAATGAGGATGCGCTCAGCTTCGCGGCAATCTGCTCAAATATGTAGCTCGTGTGTAATGAGATGACCTGTTTCAAGGTATCCACAAGTGATAGCTCACCTGATCTCATTGTGATTGGGACATCAATGACCTCTTTTCCACCACGAAACCACCGTAGAGCGATGTGAGATATCCTCTGAGTGCTCAAAGTGTAAGATGACGCAGGTTCTTTGCCTCGTCTGAGACCTATCTCGATCCAACTCTTACCTCCAGGCCTGTTCGACCAATATTGTACAACAATGGATCGATGTACGGCTTCTATCTTCAGCTGCTCCGACCAATACCCCCTTGCCAACTCAAAAGCCTGATTCCGTAAGACATTCAATTTGTGCGTGAGCGTGAAATTATGCAGAGATTCGAAAAGGCCTTGCAGGCCCTCGCGCTTGAGCACGTCGTTGGCTCTACTTTCAACTACATCACGCAGCCCACCGACCGGTAGCTCTACGGGCGTTGGGGAAAAGATGAATCGAAAGTCGATGAAGTACAGCTGCGATTTGGGATCTTCCTCCGCTATAGAAAGATCGACCTCGAACTCATCATGAACATGGAACGTTACTCGACCGTCTGCGATCGAAAACCGTCTGAAGCTCAGGGGTACCGCTTCGTGTAAATTGAGACGAATAGATAGAAGGGTATTAATCCTTCGCAGCGTATTCAGAAGTTGCTGTGAAGAAAGCGGTTCTGGAGGCAGATAGCCCAGATCTGGTAACCATGATGCCTTGCCGAGAGAGAGCACCTCCAATGCATTTTTGATATCTGGATTTGGATCCCTAAGAGACGCAAGCCTTCTTTTCAGCTCCCCCATCCACCCTATACAGCCACTGTATTCTCCAAGTCGAATTTTGGTCCAAACATTCAGATCAATGACTTTGCTCACTGCTTCTGCCTGACGGGCCCACCGCAGCAGTATCAAAATTCTGATAAATTGTGCCCTCCGGTCACTAGCAAAATTGAGCATGCGGAGCTTCTTCTGGACATTTGCTGACGAAGGGTTTCCGTTCCCATTGACTTGCTGGTTATTATTGTTCAGAGGAGCATCTTGGCCGGACTGCGGGACCTGCATGTCTGACATGTTGTTAATGACATTCGAGAGGCCATTAAAAGTCTCTTGGACAAGCCTCGATACGAGCAGGGAAAAGCGTATGTAGCCAAAAGTAATGTGCTCGATCTCTGGAGGAAGCTGGCCCGTAAAATTCTCGATCGCAATAGGGGTTTGATGCTGAACATCCGTCAAGGTTGTCGAGATGCCGTTTGTGTATTGCCCAGTTCCGTGTTCATAATCCCCGTTCGTAAGCGTGTCACCATTGCGGTGATCCTCCTTCGTAAGCTCATGGGTGGTTCCGACCGCTAGAGCAACAGACTGGTACTCAGTCGCCGTTTTTGTCCCAACAAAACCCTTGAGGGTCCCTTCCGGTCTTGGTAGAATTCCCGGCATGCTGTGCGATCCAGCATCGATCTCAGTGGCCTCGTCGTTGTCCCACTCTGCTGCAACGACTCCATCCACCGTTTCCTCCTTCCACTCCGACGCTCCCCGCCCCACGCGCTGTATCGACTCTATCTTGCCCGCCAATCAACATCCGAGATGGGCTGTCGGTGGGGCGTGGGCCTCTGAAGACGTCGAGGTCAGCCAGTGCTATCGGCGATCTTTTGCGCCCATTTGTTGTCATTAACACCTTGAAGGTGAGAGTGACAGGGAAGCTGCAGGCGCAGGAGGAGGAGTGGGCGTGTCGAAGCGTGGGGTAGGTGTTGCGCGATGAGTTGTCAGTCGCCCAGTCTCACAAGCTATGGCGAGTGCGCAGTGTGGGGCTTCCAAGCCGACCTACGATGTAGACGTATCATTCGTGTATGATGAAGAGAGTGTGATTAGTTGTTGTTGACTGAAGCTGTTTCAGTTGACAGTTCCGGAATGGGAGGGTAAGGAAATCGATTGCGCTAGGGTTTTGAAGCGCCGCCACTAGAACGTTCTACTAGTACTTTACCAACGGAGGTATGTCGGCTATCTTCACTACGAACAGCGCCTCCTTTCGACTTCAAAGTTCATTTCTACTAATCAGAGTCTTCGCTTCATCCAAGTCCTCTTATGTCTTATGTCACGCTATTCTACAGCACATGTGGAACATCAACATGATGGGTTACGTGACCGATTCCACCAAGGTCCTCCATGTCGCCAGGGGTGCTCCGCGTGGAAGGCGTTTTACGAGATTGATACAGATTGACCTAAGGTACAGATCAACTTCTTACAATGACCGCCCGTATAATAGCGCCTAATAATATTGTCATTACTTATTCAAGCGGGTGTCGGTTATCAAGCGGATTTTCTCGGGCGTTGCCTTTAGTTCTAGCTTCCTCTGACATGTGGGAACTACTACGTAGTAAGTACCTTAGCATAAAGTACTTTAGAATACTTTGAATACCTTAGTAGCATCCACCTGACCTCCTGCTGACCCCTCATCTCTTGCATTGTTCATGGTCTGCTGCTCAATGCCTCCCAGCATGACCATTGCAGAGCAAATGATGTCGTAGAAGGGACGCCGTGCAATGAAGACGAGGGAGGGAGGCTCAAAGCAAGGATCACCCGGCCGAAGAAGGGCCCAACCGATGCTGGGAAAGTGGGAGGTGGAAGGTGGGAAGTGCCAAGTGGGAATCAATCCGATTTGACGCACGCCTGCTCAGTCAGCCTGTCGCGGTACCGCGCAGCCCAGAGACCATAACATGGTACATCATCCGCTATCAGACTCAATCTCCTACCCTACCTTCAACGAAGCCCGCCTGATGTATCCTTTCTCGTAGGTGCCTCGCAATGAGCCACCAACGCCCTTGTACCACGAGAGAGCCATCTCTGATTCCAAGGCTCGCTCCCCTACTCCATCATCATTTGCCGACGACGAAGATTCCTTGAGTTCCAATTCAGTTCCACACGACATGGACCGCAATCATGACGCTGAGTCGGATTTGCCCCAATATGCTGGCGAAGATACACGCTTGACGAGTTCCAAGGAGCTGTCTGGATGGTATAGCTACGGATGGGCAGCTGAGGTTTGAGCTACAGCTTGTCATTAAGACCGACAGAACTGACCGAAATCTTGCTCAGGTCTTCGTTATTTGCGGGATTGGCTCCTTCATCCCTATAACCCTGGAGCAACTTGCTCGCGATCAAGGATATCTCCTTTCTGATCGATCAAAGCCTTGTTCACCCTCCTTTCAAACATCCACTCCCGCCAACTCTTCCATATCCCGGCACTCGTCCCCTCCAAATGACAAAGGCCAATGTATTGTGCAGTTCCTTGGAGCCGACATCAACACTGCGAGCTTTGCAATGTACACATTCTCTATTAGCGTTCTGGTGCAAGCTCTCCTCATCATCTCGATGTCCGGCGCTGCCGACCATGGCCTATATCGAAAAAGCCTCCTCCTCTCCTTCGCTTTTACTGGCTCTGTGGCGACCATGCTTTTTCTCGTTGTTGTCCCGAAGATATACGTGTTTGGCGCACTCCTGGCAATCATCTCTAATACTTGTTTCGGCGCATCTTTCGTGTTGCTGAACTCATTTCTGCCCGTCCTTGTTCGGCGACATCCGTCCATTCAGGCAGACGTGGAGCACCAGGAGGACCAATCCGGCGGCCAAGAGTCGATAGATGATGACGAGCATGAACACCAAGAAGCTGCAGACCCGCTGCTACATTCCGCCGAGTCGCATCAAATGGCAGCAGTTCATACAACCATGGCACCCATCTCTCCAGCGTTGCAGCTCTCGACCAGAATATCCTCCTATGGCATCGGCATCGGATATATTGCAGCGGTAATCGTTCAGACTCTCGGCATAGTCATTGTCTTAGTTGGTAGCCGGTTTACAGCCTCATCTACACTAATACTTCGCATTGTGTTGTTTTTCATTGGGTTGTGGTGGTTTGCCTTCAGTATTCCCGCTGCAATGTGGTTGCGTCCTCGACCCGGTCCGCCACTACCTTTCTCAAGTGATGGCAAGCAGAGGAGGACCTGGGCAGAGTATATTTCATACGCCTGGAGGTCTTTGTTTCAAACCATGCTACGCGCCCGCAGACTCAAGGATGTCATGCTGTTCTTGGCTGCGTGGTTTCTCCTGAGTGACAGCATCGCTACCGTTAGCGGCACGGCGGTACTATTCGCAAAAACAGAATTGCACATGCCACCAGCTGCTCTTGCTCTAATTAGTCTGGTCGGCACCTTGACTGGTGTCGTTGGCGCATTTTCTTGGAGCAAATTGTCACGTTGGTCACAATTGCGCCCCTCTCAAACAATAATAGCTTGCATCTGTCTCTTTGAGATCATCCCTTTATATGGACTTCTAGGATACATACCGGCTGTCCAACGCTTTGGTGCTTTTGGACTGCAGCAGCCATGGGAAATGTATCCTGTGGCTGGTATATATGGCTTTGTCCTTGGTGGTCTGTCTTCATACTGCCGTAGCCTCTTTGGAGAGCTTATACCTCCAGGATCAGAAGCAGCATTCTACGCACTGTACGCGATCACCGACAAGGGATCGAGTGTCTTCGGGCCGGCTATAGTCGGTGCGATTACTGATCGGTATGGAGAGATCAGGCCAGCTTTTGTCTTTCTAGCAATATTAATCTTCATACCGCTACCAATAATGCTACTTGTGGACGTTGACCGAGGAAAAAGAGAAGGCGCAGAGTTGGCAAAGGAATTGGGAGGAAAGGAAAATGAAGAGATTCTTGCACCTGATGAGGATGGTACCATTCGGCTGATTGATGAAGTTGATGAAGGCCAGAGAGCAATTCATAAGGGCCCAAATGTCTAACAATTAGCATTAGCGATGGTGTCGGTCGGCTGGCGTTGACATGCGCTGTAGTGTAAAGTCGTTCCTATCATCAGTATTAGATGTGTGTGTGCGTGCCGAGCATCTACTGCCAAGCTAAAGTGTTGTTTTGAATTACCGTACGCTAGAATACAGCTGACTCATATCTCCGATATCCCGATGCAGCAACCTCCGACATCCTGTTCTATGTTCGATTTGTGACCCGTATACGCTCTGTTTCTCATCCCAAGAGCTTCGAGCTACAAGAATCGCCACAGATATGAGTCGTGGCGGAAAGCTTGCGCCAGAAGTAAATCGGTAAAATGTCTCCACTGGGTCCACAGCCCAGGAAGAACGAGTAACTGACTGTAATGCCCAATGTAGGGCACTTTTTGTTAAGAACCTTAGGTCAGTGCAGCTTTTGGTTCCGCCTTAGATGGTGCCATTAATCCCAAGGATCCACCTGACGCTCATATTAGCTACAATGTGACACCCGAGGAACTCTTCGATCTCTTTGGAAAGTTTGGACCTGTACGGTACGTTCAGCGCTGATTTGATATGCTCATGGCACCAAAGTTACGTGGTTCATTGGAAAGAGGCTAAGAGAAGCGTTAGGCAGATACGGCAAGGCATCGCCAACAATACCAAAGGCACTGTATTCGTCGTTTACGAGGATGTTATGGATGCAAAACAAGCCTGCGACAAGTTGAACGGTTTCAACTTCCAGAATCGGTATCTCGTCGGTATGTCCGACGGAGTTTCCCCATGATGGGTGCTATTCCGTTTCTTCTATACTGATTGACTGCTCAATGTAGTTCTCTATCACCAACCGGAAAAGATGGCTAAGACGAAAGAAGACCTCGCTGAACGACAAGAGAATTTAGAAAAGCTGAAAAGGCAGCATGGGATAGAATGATACTGATAACCTACGTATTTGATATAGTGTTGGATGAACAGGCGTAGGGTTTTGAATTGATGAAGGCTATGATATCCCTCGGTACGTAATGCCTCTTATTGCAGGACATGCAATGATTGACAAGGAGGGCGGGACACAAGAACCCATGAAGTGCAAGATGCGCTCAGATTAACATTATTCTGCTGAACATGACAACTTTAATAAAGATTATATAGCATTGGTCAATATAGCATCTAGTTCCGCGTTGTCCATACACAATCTTGTTTCCCTTACTGAGAGCAAGCGCGAAAAGTGGCTGTCCGAGGGGTCATAAAGTGAACAGTGAGGACTGCTATAGTATCAGGACGATCCGCAAACGGCCTATCTTAGCGCAAGCTTGGCGCGGAGGTAGTGTAGAACGACGAAGCGCTTCTGGTCTACGCCTCAATCTACAAACCTACAGCCTCCGTGTCCTCCTCACGTTCTTTTCCTTGCAATGAAAAGGCGTTGTGCTCCTCAGATTCACTCATCATCAGGATGATCTAGTTGAGCTCTTCCGCCGAAGAGCCTGCCCCAGTGTCCAGCGAGCCCTTTTCTCCTGAAACGTTTTTGGATTCAATACCTGATTTCAAGGGCATATCTTCGATTATTCACACGATCCCATATAACGTCAGGGCCGTCCCACACGGTCTTTAAGCCTTCCTCTTTCCGAAAGTCGTCTTCAGGCGGCTATCATGTATGAGCATGCGCCTCTACTAACAGCAGCTGCAAAGTCCATGCCCCGAGAGATCGCCGAGATTGTCTTATCGCCCACTTCGTCGTACATCGCCGCAACCACATTTGTCCAATCTGCAGCATTTCCTATCATGACTCTAGTATCTTCGTCGAATGGCACATCCGGCGGCGGATCAGGATCTGGACCAGGCGCCGAAAACGGAGAATGCAAATTGCTAGGTCCGTTTGCTTTGTTCGTTCAAGGCGCTCTAGGACTATTGGCACTGCTGTCCCTGGTGTTCAAGAGATGGCGAGAGAGGCCTCAACGGCCGGTGAAGATTTGGGCGTTCGATGCGTCAAAGCAGGTGGTTGGGTCCGCGTTACTACATATAGCCAACCTATTCATGTCGATGCTATCTTCCGGAGGATTGACTATGAAGGCCGACAGCTATCAGGCTAACCCTTGCTCATTCTATCTTCTCAATTTAGCCATCGACGTGAGTACTGTCCCAGATCTTCTGGAGTCGTTCTCTTGAATCTAATTCAATCACAGACAACCATCGGCATTCCAATACTAGTTGTACTCCTTCGTTTATTGACGCATGCCTTCTCTCTTACCCCAGTCGGAAACCCGCCAGAGTCGATACACTCAGGGAATTACGGACGACCTCCGAAGACAACATGGTGGCTAAAGCAGTCATTTATCTACTTTCTTGGCCTGTTGGGGATGAAATTCTGCGTCTTCTTGATATTCCAAATCTGCCCCTGGATCGTTCGGGTTGGAAACTGGGCTCTACGGTGGACCGAGGGCAATGAGATGGTGCAAGTTTTCTTTGTCATGCTCTTCTTCCCGGTTATCATGAACGCTTTGCAATACTACATCATTGATAGCTTCATCAAGGATCAGAAACCCCAAGATCATGAGCTGCTTTCAGGCGAAGATGGAGAAGAGAATGATCCGAGCGAGGATGGCCGACAGGATGAAGCAGTGCATGGCGCAGCGGAAGAGACTATGAAAGATGGCACAGAAGTCAGGGCTGCTGACAAGGACAAAGCGCAGCGGAAAGTAGATCCCAAGAAGGGCGACGAATACGATCCAACAATGGATGGGGAAGGAAGTGGCAGTGGTGGGGAGCCAAACAGTCCAAGGTTTCGGTCAAATTCAGAGAGTCGAGAAGCTGCTGTAAAGGAGTAATAGACTGTATGGACTGGGCCTTTTCTCACAGCGGATTTTTTGGTGCATATGAATGATACCCTTTCTGGGGCGTCGCGCACACGCAAGTAGGAGCATCTGCAGGGCGTTGACTTCAAGATCCGCTTGTCACATATATATGATCACAAATCAACAAGACATTGAACGTCACGAGACAGCCATTTAAAGCCAATGAGGCAATTTACTCATCCTGAAAGACTTGTGCAATAGAACTACCTTAGCGGCGGGCAGTGGGATGTTTGTACCGTAACAATACCGTATCTACATCGCCTTAATATAGTCCCCTAGAGAATATATATATTTAATTAACGTTTTTATAAGATAGATATATAAAAGATTATTTATAGGAATAACTAAACCTTAAATCTTAGCGTAGTAATATAAAATACCCTAAGAAGCGGAGGTTACCTAGAGCCTAGTACCTACCCTACGTAAGCATTATAACGCTCACGCCCTATATCACCTAGGCCCTTAGTCCCCCGCGTGAATTTAGCTAAATCGCCCGAAGATAAAGTCAGATTTCGCGTAATATTAAAAGGATTCGCGACCTTATACTCCTGAGTAGCAGGCTTGGCAGCCTTGGCAGCTGTCGGGGTACGAGACTAGGTACGTTAGCCTACTAGATACTGAGTATAATAAAGACCGTAATTATGTAGCTAGTATATAATACTTCTAAGATCTTAAACACTTAAAGTTTATAACGTTAATTAGTTAAATTACCGTACTAGAACCGTTGACTATCTGCTACCGCAGAACGTCCCGCCGAGCCTCAGCCTCAGCCTCATCAGAAGTTCGGAAGTGGAGCTTGAACGTGCCACGCTTCATACAGCAATTGGAAACCCCATTGCACATCACGTCGAGCATTCTCTAAACCCTGTTATACCATAGCCACTATGTCTCCCAACATGTCTCTCTTCTCCGTCAACGCAATCCTTATCCTCTCCACCGACGACCGCACCCGCATCCTCACTAAATACTACTCCGCGCCGCACGCCCCACCAAACAGCACTACACACCCAGGCGCAAACCCTTACCCTACGGTCAAGGAGCAGAAAGCGTTCGAAAAAGGGTTATTGGAGAAAAGCAACAAGCAGAGCAGCGATATCATACTCTACGATGGGCGGATAGTGGTATTCAAGATGGAGGGAGACGTGATGATGTATGTTGTGGGAGGCGCCGAAGAGAATGAGATCTTGCTTTTTGGGGTCGTTTTGGCGTTGAGGGACAGCTTGAGTATATTGCTCAAGTGGGTACTTCGGATTTCTGCCAAATCAAGGGCGTTTTAGCTGACGTTGAACTTGCTGATTGAGAAACTCGACGGACAAGCGCACCCTGATCGAAAACTATGATCTTGTCTCTCTTGCTATTGATGAGATCGTTGACGACGGCATCATACTGGAGGTGGACCCAGTAGTGGTGGCGAGCAGAGTCACGAGGCCGCCAGCCCAGGATGTCCCAAATATCAAGGGGGTCGACTTTAGTGAACAGGGCGTTTATAATCTGCTCGAATTTGGGAAGAACAAGCTGGCGGAGAGGATGCGGCAGATGTAGAGCCAAAGACCAAGGATTTGAGAGAGGAAAGGCCTGGACCTATCAAGGGGCATCGATGAGAGGGAAGCCCACGGTATCTGTTGCTGCAGGTTTGGAGATACCCTGTTGCTTGGTAGTGGATAATACGAGTATGCCACGTTGAGTCACATAGGGCATGGCGCAACAGGGAGCGATATCACAGCCAAGACTGATCGATTTCTATTCATTACAGAAGTCAATTGCAAGGCCTCAATAGACTCAGAATAGCGGCCCATCCCAAGTGCTTGGGTGTGCGCTGAATGCCCTCCGACGTTAAAGTATGTACAAATATTCATGCATTCGGCACTCATACGCTGCCGCTGTAGGTCCCAAGACCTCGTCTTCCTTTATTTCGAGCTTTTACATATTTCCGAGCTTCGTCAGCCCAGAAGACAGTGCTAGCCATCACGGTCAGTGCAACCAGATCTCGAAGCCCCAGGCATTCTGTCTGGAAGATCCGTTGGAGGAAGGGGACATAGATGACGGCCATCTGTCCCAACAAACTTCCACTGACCGCAAGATTAAAGATGCGATTCCCGGTCAGAGCGATCTCCCCTCGAAGAACGCTTTTGCTCTCACTCCGACATGTGAGCGCATTAAACATATCGAAAAACACGAAGCATGTGAAAGTCATTGTAGTATCGCGAGCACTGATGGACTTGTTATCATCCATCTCGTGGAAGTAGACACTGAGCGTTCCGGCCATAATTATAATTGCGGAAGTCAAGGCACGCTTAAACAAGGCCCAGGTCAGCACTCTTGCGGTCTTCGAGCGAGGCGGCCGATTCATGATGGCAGGATCCACAGGCTCCACACCTAAGGACTGAGCTGGTGGACCATCCATGAGGATGTCTGACCAGGAATGATTAGCACGGCGTGTAATTAATATCGGCGAAACAGAGCTGAAACTTACTGATCCATAAGATCTGCATAGCGTTCAAAGGATTCTGCCACCCGATGATTGTGCTGATGAGAACTGAACCAAGAGCTGCGATACTGGTGCTGAGTTGGAATGTCAGGAAATTTTGAATGTTGTAGAAAATGCCTTTGCCTTCTTCAATAGCGCTTAATATGGTTGAAAAGTCATCGTCTGTCAGGATCATGTCCGCTGCTTCTTTTGCAACATCAGTTCCAAGCAAGCCCATGGATATGCCGATATCTGCCTTCTTCAGCGCTGGAGCATCATTCACGCCGTCCCCAGTCATAGCAACGACGTCTCCTCGCGACTGCAGAGCCCGGATGATCTTCAACTTATGGTCGGGACTGGTACGAGCGAAGATAGAAGTGAACGCAATGGCGTGAGCAAGCTCCTCTTCGGACATTCGGTCCAGCTCGTCACCACGGAGGACTGGGCGGTACCCTGGTCGTGATCCGCTGAGAGGCATTCCTAATTTCCTTGCAATGGCCAAGGCAGTCGTCTCAGCGTCTCCCGTGATCATGATAACCTTAACACCACCCGTCATCAGCCTACATATTGATTTGTACACATCCTTCCGAGGCGGATCGTTCATTCCCAAGATTCCAGCAAAGACAAGGCCTTTGTAGGCATCTTCGTCAAAATGGCGGCTACCGATAGGGGTGATCCCCGGCTTCGGCGTACTACTTCGGCTGGAGACCTGACCAGGCCTTCCCAACCTCGATGATTCTCTGGTCGAACTACTCGCGAAACCCAGAACCCTGAGACCGTCTTCGGCCATTTTTTCAGCAGCAACGATTGCGGCTTGTTGCCTTGCTTCATCCAATATCATCTCTTTTCCTTCTTTGGATACGTAGGTATCACATCGCTTCAAGACCTGTTCTAATGCACCCTTGATGTATGCGATTTCGGATCCATTGCCAAGCTCGTTGCCTTGATTAGCTCCAATGACCACTCCCATCCATTTGCGCTCAGAACTAAATGGTGTCTCTGCACTTCGAGAGCCAATTCGTTCCCGAACGTCATCCTCGCCAAACGCATCCAAGAGGTCCAGGATTGCGACATCTGTAGGCTGACCTACCCAGCGACTCTTGGCACCAGTGGCGTTAGGGTCATGGCCGAGTATTGAGGACATAATTGCAGCAGAAGAAGCGGTCGCTGGTGAGTTTGCATGGGCCCGAGACAATCGTGCATTGTTAGCAATGTTACCAATCCGTAATATGTTTCGAGTTGCAGGATCGGGTGATGAAGACGCCAGGTCTCGTCCAACCTCGATCGGAGAGTCAGCATCGAAGTGCCATAACTTTGTTACAGTCATGTGGTTCATAGTCAGAGTACCGGTTTTGTCACTGCAAACAACATTGACCGAGCCAAGAGTCTCCACACTAGGTAGTCTTCTGACAATCGCGCCACGCTTGGCCATCCTCAAAACGCCCAGCGCAAGTGTGACGGTTACGATGATTGGGAGGCCTTCGGGTATGGCAGCCACTGCGAGAGAAACACCTATTTGAAACATTTCGAGCCACTTCCTCCCTTGCCACAATCCAACCACAACGATAAGGGCGATCACAACGAACGAAATGTAACTTAGTTCTTGCCCAAGCTGGTCCATTGCAAGTTGCAGAGGTGTGCGAGGGCTCTCGATTCCTTGAAGAGACGCCGAAATACCGCCAAATTCGGTACCTGCTCCTGTACCTACGACCAGACCCTGCCCATATCCCGATCTGACCAAAGTTCCCATGAAAGCAATATTTGTCTGGTCATTGAGGCGTATATCGGCACCTACTGTTCCTGCTGCTGGCGAGGCATAGGAGGGCGATGGGGGCTGGCCGTACGGAGTTGACCTTACAGATGAATGTGGTCGTTCCAGTACGCCTGCTTGTTTCATGGCAGGCTCGTTTTCTCCAGTGAGGTTAGATTCATCAATGGACAAGTCTGCAGCGCTGGTAATCCGTATATCTGCGGGTATTCGGTCTCCCGTTGAGAAGATGACCAGATCACCCGGCACTAGGTGCCGAGCACGAACAGTAGTGGAGGCCGTCCCAAGTGAAGTAGGAGAGCCATTGAGTAATTGCTCCATCTCGATACCATCTCGTGTATCTCGGGCCCGCCGCCGTTCACTGTCGTGTGCACCTCGTATGAGGTGAGCAAAATGTGGGACGAGTTTGTTCAAAGATTCAAGCGACTTCTCCGATCTCCACTCCTGCACGAAGCCGACCGAGACTACGATCGTGACAGCGATTGTAATACTGACTGCATCGTCTATATTTCCCATTAAGAATGATATGACCGCGGAACCCAGTAGTAGCAGAATGAGAGGCTCTTTGAACTGTTTAAGAAACCGAAGCCAAACAGGCTCGGGCTTCTCGTGGGGGAGCTCATTTACACCATGTTGAAGTAGTCGTGCTTCAGCATCTGTAGTGGAGAGGCCGTGCGTGAGGGATGTATTCAAGCGTTGCTGGGTTTCTTCCGGAGTGAGGAGGGAATATGCGGAGGTTCCAGCCTGCAATTAGCTGTCAACACAAATGGCCCATTCAGACTAAATAAGTCTTCCGTTCTCACCGAGCCAGAGAATATGGGGTGGGGTGTCCCCGGCCGTGGGCTTGCGCGCCTCTTTGTAGAAATGTGGCCATTGGGACCTGATAAGGGCGTATGTGGTCTGGACATAATTTCATGGCCGTAGCATCAAGCCAAGATGAAGCGGACGCCCTTCAAAGTAAAGTGGCGCCGCCGACAGATGGAGTTGCGAGGGTTTTGGGACTCCGTTTCTTCAAGATATCCGCATTAGGACTATCGCATAAAGTATGCTCCTTACAAAGGTGTCGAGCGGTTGAATATAATGTCTGCAAAATCTTTAATCTTTACTATAGTAATTAAGCACTAGAGGATGCTGATGTTGGGAGATGAGAGGGGAGCTGTTTCCCTACTTTACGTACCTCCTTCGCAATAAGCCGCGCCAGGAGCTCACTTTAGATATTCTGCGTTTTATCAAGGTGGTTCTAGGCTCTTGGCGCCGCTTGCCTGAGGTGAATCCCCTCGTCCCAGCCACGATACTTTATCTATTACTCCCCATGCCACTCTCTCTCTGAAGAGCCGAGCACATCGTTGCTCCACTACTTCACGGTCGTTCCTAGATTGCGCTTTGTAAATACTGGACTAATCTGAACCCGAGGAAGGGTCTTGCAGCGAGCCCGACACGTACACAAACATCTGACGCGCCTGCTCAACCGGGCAATCTCATTGCTGGTGTCCGCCACGTTGCCCGCACCATCTGTCCTCGGCTTGAATATCTTCCAAAAACACCTTGCCAAAGCCTACACGAGATACTCTCAACTCATTGCCCGCTCAACTTGCCGCCAACTCGAGCAAGCTCCAAGGATACTTCGCCGAACGCTGCGCGAAAGCCTTCGGACATGTTCTACTCGGAGACGCTGTTGTCCAAAACAGGGCCGTTAGCGAAGACATGGTTAGCAGCGAATCTAGAGCGCAAGCTCACCAAAACGCATATTATGCAATCCAATATCGAGAGCAGCGTGAACGCGATTGTCGACCAAGGAACGGCGCCAATGGCTTTGCGCCTCAGCGGCCAGCTTCTCTTGGGTGTGGTCAGAATCTACAGCCGAAAAGCGAGATACCTCTTGGATGATTGTAATGAGGCCTTGCTTAAGCTCAGGATGGTGTGTTAAATAGCTAGTTATACATTGACTACACCGCGCTGATATTTGCAGGCTTTCCGTCCCGGAAATGTCGACCTTCCAGCGAATTTAAACACGCCCAGCGCTGCCGCCCTTACAGTTGCTGATAGAATAAGTGATCCAATGATGCCTGAGCTTGATCCCTCACTCCTCGACTTTCGACCAATGGACATTGATTTCGGCGCGTCGAAAAAGGACGATCCATTGAATTGGAACAGCCAAGCATTATCCGACTCTTTGAGCATCGAGATCGGCCGTCACGAACCTCCCCGAGACGAAAGGGCCGAATTCGACGAAGACGATATGAATATTGATCTGGATCTGGATCTGGATCTTGGTCTTGACGATGGTCCAAGTATTGAGATTGGGCGCAAAGCGCCTCCATCTCGAGAGATGGAGGACGTGATGGGTGACGAGGAGAAATTTTCGAACGATCTTGGGTATGATGAGAACACGCGAACGAGGCTAAGCAGCCGCGTTCCATCACTAATCGAAGACGTCGATGACTATATTCCTGACAATGGAGGGATGCTTCTTGATGCTGATACTACATTTGCACTACCACTCGACGATGGAGTTAGACCGCTTTCTGTCCCTGCAGATCCTCGACTACAACGAGACTCTCAATCGCCGTTGTCTTCTGCTCGTTCAAGTGTGGTACGAGATTTTGATGCGACCAATTTCAACGTAGAGGAAGAGGAGGCGTCGATGCGACAAGCTACGCACAAAGGCAAGAAGCGAAAAATTATTCAAGCTGACGCGGACACCATGATGTCGTCGGCCCAGATAAAGCAGCAGCAAGCAGATCGATCTGCAATTCTGAAACCAGCATCTTTTCTGTCCCGTGATCCTATGTTGCTGAACCTCATGAACATGCAAAAGAATGGTGATTTCGTCTCGAACATTATGAGCGATGGCCGAGCCAAAGGGTGGGCACCCGAGCTCAGGGGCATATTATCAATTGAAGTGGTACGCAAATCGGGGGAATTAAAGCGTAAGCGCGACAGTGGGGTCGCCGATGTTAGCGATGAGGAGGCTCAAGCAGACATGCCGCAATTGGAAATACCTGAAGACGAAACACTTGGGCCAGCTGACGAGGGCCTTGCATTTGACGCAGATGCTACCACACATGGACAGTCTGTAATCTTCGACCTTCCAGCGGACGATGGCTTTCTTCCTGGGCTCGATGATCGTGTGGGGATGACGGGAGGACAAGATGACACTGACGAATATGATGCTGCAAGGAATAATTTCGACGAGACGACGGCTCCCTTATTACATCCATCGGAGCAAGGAGCCGTCTCGCAGGGCACTAAGCATGCCGTGCATTTACTCCGAGACCGCTTTGGGCCATCTGAAGACGGTAGTTCCTCTCAGCAGACGAGGGCCAGTATTTTGTTCCAGGATATATTGCCAGAAGCCACTACCAGCAAGGCCGATGCAACGAAGATGTTTTTCGAGGTGCTTGTGCTGGCTACGAAGGACGCTGTTAAGGTCGAGCAGGCCGATAAAGAGGTGGGAAGCTCCTTGCGTATCCGTGCCAAGCGCGGTCTTTTTGGTTCTTGGGCTGAAGAAAAAGCTGGGGGTGAGATAGCGGAACAGGAAGCTATCACAGCTGTTGCCGCCACTTCGTGAGCATTATGGTAGGTCCTTCTTAGGAACGCCCCTGATCTGCGGCTTTGACTTGGCCCTTACTATGTGTATATTTGGGGGGATTGCCAGTGCAGGGTATTACATTGGGGCATGGTCCATTTCAATTCTTTATGACCTCCTAAAAGGCAGGCCCATGACTTTTGGCCGGAGGAAACCTTGTAAGATAAAGGAAACTCGACCTGGGAGGTTGTGGTCCAGGCAAAATCGTACTTGGACCAAGCGATAACCGTCAGGCGTCTCCAGAAAGGGAATAACAGATTCAAGGATGAGTAGAGTCGCAACGTGCCAGTGACCCATGAATCAATGCATTTTGACGTCATAAGTTGCGTTGAGATGGCTTAGAGTAGCAGGTTCGGTCGAGGAATTGGTTCGAACTGGCTGCGAGCAGCTTTCCTCCGGCCGAGGTACCCCTGTTCCGTTAATTCTGCTTCTTTTCTAAGTTGCCCGCACCCACCAAAACTAATGTCGTTCTAGAACTTTAATTGAATACCGTGTAACTCCTAATAATCTAAATACTTCTAGATATTTAGAATATATAGAGAATATAGTTAAGAAGATATCCTTAAAGTCTAATAACTTTCTTAATTATCCTTCTTATAGTATACCTAATCTTTTAGAAATCTTTATACTTAGTGAGCTCCGTAAGAAGAGTTACCTCGGCTACGTCCGCAAATGGAAACCCCGCCCAGTCAGCTCCCGGGGTCAACCCGGGGCTCCCGGGGCTCCCAGGGGCGGTCGGGCCAGAACACCCGCGCCTGAGCCCCTGGGGCCGATGGCTAAGCGTCCAGGGGTAAGCCTAGGGCTAGCTAAGGGTAGGCCCCTGGGATACGCTGGGCGCTGCACCTAGTAAGCATTACCGGGTACTACCGGGTACTAGGCTAGGGCCGTAGTACCCTAGGCTATACGTCACGTACTAGCCCCCGTAGTACCCGCTCCCGCTATGCCTAAGGGCCTTGGGTACCTGGCGCATGGTAGGTCGCTACCACCGTACCCCCGACGACAGCGCCATAGCCTGGGTTCCGCCTACATTATGCGCCCGATACTTTGGGCTGAATCGACTGATTCCGGGTATCAAAAGTCCCTGGCGTTGGGGGTCGCTCCGGGGGCGACCTCCCGAGCGTCGCCGTCGATCATGAATATTAAGATATCCGGCCCCTAAGACTCAGGGGGATTAGTGCCCTCAGGGCGACCTACCCCTAGGACTTAGGGGGCTTAGCGCCAAGTCTCTAGGGGGGAACTTACCTAGCGTCGCGAAAATTAAGATTTTTGGCGGGGTAAATGACGTAGCTTCCTAGGGGCCCTAGAGCTTAGGGCGTACCCCGCTTGGAGCGCTCCCTGGGCCTACCCCTAGGCCTACCCCTGAGCCGCCCTTGGGCCTACCCTGGGCGGGCCCCGGGCCCTCCCTAGGCCTATCTCACATGGTCCCGGGGGCCCGATTAGGGCGCATGGCGCCTAGAGGACGTCTAGGGACCGGCGGGGCCCCGTTTCTATTTGCGGACGTAGAATTTCGCGACGTAGTAACTTAACATCCTACTTCCTCTATATATACGTATTAAATAATTATATTTTAGAGGCTAGAATCTATATCTATATATTAGTAGATGACACTGTAAAAGTCTTAGGATATATGACTACGTAGTTGTTACGTAGATGTAGAATTAGATATTTAGATACGATAAATCGTGCGTGCGATTTTTGGTTTTCCAAAGAAGCAGAATTAACGGAACAGGGGTACCCCGACTCCATGTTTTCTGCCTGTACCCTCTAAACTAATATCGCTTTATAACTTCGATTGAATTCTATATATATCGAAATCCTCCAAAATCCTTAAGATATATAGAGTATATAGTTAATAAGATATCTTAAGAGTCTAATAACTTTCCTAATTATCCTTCTTATACTATACCTAATTATTTAGACTCTTAACATTTGATAAGCTCCGTACGAAGAGTTACCTCGGCTAGAATTTCGTGATGTAGTAACATGACGTCCTACTCCCTTTACACAGATACTTTAGATAATTAGATTTTAAAGGCTAGAATCTATATCTATATAATAGTAGATGATACTATAAAAGTTTTAGGATATCTAACTACGTGGTTGTTACGTGGATGTAGAATTAGATATTTCAGATATGTTAATCGGGCGACTCCAGTACGGACAGGCCTATACGGCAGGCCTACTTAGCTACAGCTTAGTAGACTTTTGATATAGAAGGGGTCACCTAGAACGGGCGCAAACCTAGAACGAGCGTAGCCCTATAGTATTACGATCGTGGGTTTTGCCGAACTGCCAAGAGGCTAGGCACGGCTTAGTAATACAGGTCGACGGGTCGACTATTAGCCAAGAGTTGTCGACCTGGTAAGTAGGTCGCTGGAACGACGGGAGCGCACGAAGGGCGACCTAGGCGATCTGGCAAGGAGGTCGCTAGAACGACAGGAGCGTATAATAAGCGATCCGGGTGACCTGGCGAGTATACGGATTTCCTATATCTATATAAATGGCGATATTTCTAATAGGTAGGAGCTTCGTACTTAACTTATGTTATAATCCTAGATATCTCCTAAGCACTAAATATAATACTTTATACTAGACCTGTTTAGACGAAGCCTACCTATCTACATCCTTGACACTCCTCTCCAAGAGAACCAATCATAGGTCTACCCTCCTCGGAGTAAGTGGAACCGTAACATATAGGGCGCTAGTATATAAGCTAAATAACTTTCATATTATAATATATAAAATATTGATATTCTACGCTTCTAATATTCTATTTTATAGTAAAGATATCTATTATAGTTGTAGGCTACTAAATTAGTCAAATAAAGAGTTAAATATAGAGGGGAAAAAAATTATACGCCCGTTCTAGGTTTACGCCCGTTCTAGGTAACCCCTTCTAGGATAATATATATTTACCTACGACTTTTATACCTGTTCCTAGTTATTAGAAGACTAATAACGTATCTAAATATAGACTAACTGTTAAGTCGGGATTCGATTCTAACTTATATATTGACTCGCCTAGCCTTTTAGCGCGTTACTATTAATAGTATATTTCATGATAGTTAATTCCAACCTTTAGAATCGAATCGCCAAGAATTAGTGGCTTAGCGCCAAATTCGATTCCTCGCGGTCAGTCTATCTAAATACTACACTCAAGTTCGCACTTACTCAGTATCATCATAATATATAGTAGTATGGGTTAACTTAGTACTAACAAGGTAGACGAATTTGGTGATAGACCGCACATCCTGAGTGTGGCTTAGTAGCCAAATTTCAGTGGCGTGGGCCTGCGGTATGGGCCTGTCCGTACTGGAGTCGTTAATCGGGCGTGCGGTTTTGGCTTTTCAAAGGAGGCGAAAGCTGACTAATAAGACAACTAATTAGTGACGTCTTATTGAGTTGCAGACTCTCTGGAAGCGTTTGCCTACTGCTTTGTAGTCATGAAGCAAAGGTTTTCGTCCTTAGATGTGAAGGTAGACACGTACTGTCCGTATACGGTATTTAAAGCACGCTAATCCTTCGCAGGTCATAGCTCATGAGCTTTCCAACTCCCTGTGCACGTTGCGCCTGGCCAGCGTCTACGACCTCTCATCCGTAGGTGAGTGCCCTACTCTATCGTATATACCGTCCTGACCCGGCTTGTAGCGCATCTTTCTGCTCAAGTTTGCCAAGCCTGGCAACCGCCATTCAGTGGTAGTTGACTCTGGATTCCGGTGTCACCTCACGGATTATACGCGAGCTACGGCTGCTGCCCCTTCCGCCTTTGTTGCACAATTGCGGAAGTTTCTCAAGACAAGACGGGTCACCTCTGTAGTGCAAATTGGCACTGACAGGATCATTGAATTCCAGTTCAGCGATGGCCAGTATCGCCTATTCCTCGAGTTCTACGCAGGCGGAAACATTATCCTCACAGACAAGGATCTGAGTATCATTGCCTTACTACGTATCGTTGATGAAGAGCAGGAAAAATTGAAAGTGGGGTTGAAGTACTCATTGGATTACCGGCAGAACTACAATGGCATTCCAGGTCTGACGGCGGAGAGAGTCAGAGCGGGATTGGAGAGGACATTAGACAAGGAAGAAGCCAGTGTTACAGGATCTCAGAAGAGGTTGAAGAAGAAGCCTGAACAAGCCTTACGAAGGGCTTTGGCAGCCTCTCTTAACGAGTTTCCGCCCCTTCTATTGGAGCACGCCCTGCAACTTTCAAAGTTTGATACCAGAACGCCTGTTGAAGAGATCTTAAAAGATGGCCCGATGTTTGAGAGGCTGCTCTTGGCACTGCAAGAGGCAAAAAATATAGTCGATGGTATCACTAGCACCCAAATTTGCAAAGGCTATATCATCGCGAAACCTTCGAACAATGCTTCTGCTGTTTCCCAAAGCGAGGCCAAGGAAGATGGGAACTCTGCAGTAGAGAATCTGATGTACGAGGACTTTCACCCTTTCCGACTACGACAGTCCGAGGAAAATCCTGAGATCTCCATCCTCGAGTTTGATGGATTCAACAAGACCGTTGACGAGTTCTTTTCCTCTATCGAATCGCAGAAGCTCGAAATGAGGCTCACGGAAAGAGAAGAGCATGCGAAAAGGAAACTCGAAAACGCCAGGCTGGACCATGAGAAGCGTCTCGGAGGGTTACAACAGGTTCAGGAGCTTAATGTACGCAAAGCACAGGCCATAGAGGCAAATCTGCAAAGAGTTCAAGAGGCTATCGCTGCGGTGAACGGCCTGCTGGCTCAAGGCATGGACTGGATGGATGTTGCACGCTTAGTTGAAATGGAGCAAGCTAAGCACAACGTTGTTGCCGAAATGATAAAACTCCCGCTCAAGCTCTACGAAAACACAGCTACGCTGCTGCTTTCGGAAGCGACCTTCGAAGATGAAGATGAGTACGATGGAGATGAGACCGACAGCGATGTTTCCGATAGCGGTAACGAAGTCAATACTGCTATCGGGAAGAGCACCAAGGCTCCAAATCCCACCGACGTGCGTCTAGCTATTGACGTCGACCTAGCGCTATCACCATGGTCGAATGCGTGTCGGTATTATGGTCAAAAGAAATCTGCAGCTGTAAAGGAGCAGAAGACACTCCAGTCCTCCGAAAAAGCCCTGAAGAGTACCGAGAGAAAGATCGGTGTTGATCTTAGAAAAGGGTTGAAGCAAGAAAAAGAGGTCATGAGACCACAGAGGAAAGCGCTTTGGTTCGAGAAATTTATATATTTTATTTCCTCAGAAGGTTATCTCGTGCTGGGGGGCAGGGATCTACCGCAAACCGAGATTCTTTACAGTAAGTATCTCAGAAAGGGCGATGTTTACGTTCATGCAGATTTGCAGGGTGCTGCTTCCATCATTGTGAAGAATAAGTCTGGAATGATGAATAGTCCAATACCCCCATCCACACTGTCACAGGCAGGTATCTTGGCAGTCGCTACCTCCAGCGCTTGGGATTCTAAAGCAGTCATGTCGGCGTGGTGGGTAAACGCAGACCAAGTCTCCAAAATTGCGCCCACCGGAGAGTATCTGGCGACCGGCTCTTTCACCATTCGAGACCACAAGAATTTCCTTCCGCCAGCTCAACTCGTCCTGGGCTTTGGAGTTATTTTTAGAATCAGTGATGAAAGCAAAGTGCGTCATCTCAAGCACAGATTTCAAGACGATAGCTCGATTGCTTCCGGCAATGGGGCAGAAGTTGTGGAAGGAAGGATTGAAGCCAATAATGAAGAACATGACAGCGTGAATCAAACAGAAAGCGAAACAGAAGACCCGCAAACTCAAGATAATGATAATGACCAAATCGACGGAGATGAGGATGGCCATAAGGCAGTCACGAAAATATCCGGAGTAGGCGAGGTGGATGGTGATAGTGATGATGACACTAAGGACAACAGTGCATCTGAGGTGGCCCAAGACAACGCGTCACAACCAACCGAAAGCCAATATGGCACCCCCAATTGGCAAGATCAGACTGCAAATGGAATGGTAGCAGCTAGCGAGAGTAGCAATGAGGATGTCGAGCCTGAGAAAGATGAAGATGTAGCTGTCAACGGCGAAACACCTGCAAGCGATGACCGAAAACGGCATCTCTCAGCGAAAGAGCGTCGTCTTTTACGCCAAGGTTCTTCGGTCCCATCGAATGGGCCCCCAAGAGCGGTAGCTGGCCGCCCTTCGGAGGAATACACGAGATCAACTACCCCAGCAACTGCTGAGCAACCAAGTGCACCTGGTCAACCCATTACCAAATCTCAAGCACCTTCGGTCCGTGGCAAGCATGGCAAACAGAATAAACTCAAAACCAAGTACGCCAACCAAGACGAAGAGGATCGAGCTCTCGCTATGCGTCTTCTTGGGTCCGCTGCCGCACAGCAAAAAGCTACCGAAGATGCAGCTGCTAAGGCCACAAAGGACCAAGAGCTCGCAGAGCAAAAAGAGCGGAGACGGAAACAGCACGCGCTTGCCACGGAGAAAGGTAAAGAAGCAGAGAAAATCCGAAGGTTGAGATTTGAAGAAGGTGCTGAGACGTCAGACGACGGAGAGGCGGAGGAATTGGGCGATTTGGATGCATTCATTGGGACCCCCTTACCCGGAGACGACCTTTTGGACGCACTGGTGATATGTGGTCCATGGGATGCAATAGGCAGCCGTTGCCGATGGAGGGTCAAGTTGCAGCCGGGTACGACGAAGAAGGGCAAGGCTGTTCGAGAGATACTTCATACATGGGTGAACGTGATCACGGATCGAGAGAAAAAGAGAAGGCCGGGCGCTGGCGAGGGTAATGAGGTCATGATGGAAGAAGAAAGAGTCAGGAGAAGGGAGGGGGAATTGATCAGAGCTATTAGGGAGACGGAGGTCATTGGTGTTGTTCCCGTGGGCAAAGTGAGAGTTGCCATTGGGGCTGGAGCAGCAAGTGGCAAAGGCAGGGGAGGAGGAGCTGGAAAGGGCAAGAGAGGAGGGAAGGGGAGCAAGAAACAGAAGTAACCTTGGGGTGGAGAACCAAATAGCGTTTCATTGTTCAGCCTAGAAAGCTACCGAGAATATTACTCACCTCTCGGAAGGACCGTTTTCCTGCTCCGTTCTGACAGGCAGCATCTACAAAAAAGATGATGATAGCCCCACAGATATCCTAAACCGCTTGGAGCGGCTCGAAACAGCCCAAAAATCCCATGCGTCTATCCTCTGGATGATGGCATTTGTTGATGGAGACTCCCGAAATGCAAGTTAGCCTTGAGCAACTCAATACTTGGCCAATTGTATTGCGTAAAGGCCCAATATGTTTGCAGGTTCCCGCATTTGACGGACTTGGTTCAATTTCGATTGCTAAGATTTATATTGATTTTCTGTGAATCATAGGGTTGCGGTCAGATGAATATTTCAGCTTCTGCTGCTTTGCGTAGTCTATTCATGATCGCCGCCCTGGCGCCGCCTTCGCTATCGTCTACACCTTCGACAAAAATAACATCCACACCTTTTATGTCAAGCTCCCGTAAGGCGGAGAACAAACCACGAGCTATATCTGCCGTGTTAGGACCTAGGGAAATGGTCCACACCTTTGTGACATCTTGCTCGTCACTTTCGTCATGACGCAGCTGAGAATATTGTGCGGAGGGAATTGAGATGGGAACAGATGGTGACGTGGTTTCTACAATCTCTCGCAACGGATTCTTGGCTCCTTGGGTCGGTTGTGGGCTCTGATCATCATCGGAACCATGACCGTTGTGCTCTAGAGTACCGTGCTCTTCATCTCTCGACTCGCTTATCCTCAAGAAACCCGGTCTCCACCGCTTCGTGGCCACAATGCCCAACTTTCTCTTCTTTTCAAGAAACTGCAGCGCGGAGCTGGTATCCATCTGGCCATGGAATAGCAACACCCTCGCAGTAGGTGAATAATGCTTGTACTTCATCCCGGGCGCTCGTGGCACTCTTGACTCGGCTCCATCCGTGTATCCAATTCTAACATCCTCCCAGCCTGGACACTGCCTTAGCGTGCCAATTGAAATACCTCCTGGCCTCAATATCACTGGCGGATTCGTGAGACCGTCCACGACTGTACTCTCAATCCCCACATCGCATGCTCCTCCGTCCAATACCAGGTCTATCCGTCCGTCAAGATCGTGAAGGACGTGAGCGGCAGTCGTGGGAGAAGGTTTCGAAGAAGCGTTTGCAGATGGTGCAGCGACGGGGACTCCAGCCAGATGGATGAGGGCGAGAGCTAGTCTGGAAGATGGCATGCGCACAGCAACTGTGGGGAGGGAAGCCGTGACTTCTGGGGCCAAGGGGGACGGTGTAGGCAAAGGCAATAGTATAGTAAGAGGCCCAGGCCAGAAACGTGATACGAGGGAGTGATAGATTTCTGGGATGGGATCCTCGTCAGATACGGACAAAGCTCTTGGTGATTGGCTGGTAGATAGGAGGTTGCGTAGTTGGGATAGCGAGCTGATGTGGATTATGAGCGGATTGTCAGACGGTCGCCGCTTGGCATTATAGATCCCTTGAACGGCAGCGCTCCTTGTAGCATCCGCACCCAAGCCGTAGACAGTTTCCGTGGGGAAAGCGACAGGTATATTACTGCTTCGGAGCAGCGTGGCTGCTTCCTGCAGATGATCGGCATCAGGGGTGGTCTCTGATAAGTCAATCTTCCAGTCTCCCAGGAACGATTGTTTGGCATCATCGAAGACGAAACTGCCAATCTTCGAGGCGTCGACTTGTAGTGCGCGGGTACGGCCGACGAGCGTCTGTTGCATCGAGGCCATATTTCGCTCCTGAGCGACTCCAATGTTTGGATGTTTGGAGGGTCCGAAGAGAAGCTTTCCGGCCCGGAAGGCGAAACGCAGCAACTGTACTTGCTATGCTCATATATGACGAGTATTAGCTGAATCGTGTTGCCAGGCCGGCGAGTGAGTACCAGGCATGGGTGATGAATCATTCGGGAGCTCTGTACCTTTGAAGCTGCGCGGAAGAGCGGACTGAGGAATTTGATGGATCGACATCATACGATAGCGATTGTAGCTTCGGACAAGGCTCACATATGGCGCGTTATGGTGGTGAACGTGTGGAGCCGGGGCTATACTTAGGTTTAGTGACACTGGCAGACCATGCTGCGGGCGAAGCAACACCCCGACCGCAACTATCTGAATGAGCCTCACTCTAGGCGGCGAGATCCCGGAGAAGGGTCGTCAAGATACTATGGCCTAGGTATTACTTCGAAGTAATTCAGGGCAGTATGCTCTCTCCCCTGTACCCTTCCACATCAGAAGTTGCACAATAATGCAGGGTTGAACGTGCGCTTTTCGTAAGCACGCCTATGATATCTAGATGTTCCTAGCATCCGCGGTAAACAGTTATATGATTCTGGCATATGGACGAGCAGAGCATGGGTATCGCGGGTATCTATGGAAAGCGACCAAGTGCAGAAAACGCTCAGTATCGTCTTCTATCCTTCACCATTGCCCTCGCCCGCATACGCTCCTCGTTGTCGATCTTGAATTCTATGCCCTCAGTTCTCGTCTCTTCAGATGCTTCTTGAAGCTCTTCCCACTCGTCATTCTCCATATTCATGACCAGGCAAATTTGGGTACATCTTGCGAAAGCATCACGCAGGCCATACCGACCACCCCTAACGACGATGCCCACGATGCTGGCAATGTCTCGCTCCAATCTAACAGCTCCTATGTCATCTAGACGTCTGTAATAGCTCCATATTCGCTTTTCCAGTACATCTGCAAGGTACGCAATTACCATCGCAAGAAGCTTTTCGTAATTTCGGTCCGTGAGTAGTCTCCCCACCGGCGTCGTCAGAAGGTCCCAACCGCGCTGGAAGTGATACTGTACAGAGTTGTCCGGGGCGCTGCCCTCTCCATCGTCTGCTTCTACATCCTGGCTTAGATGCTCAAGCTCCTCTTTGCTTAAATGATAATCGACGTCGCGAAATGCATCTGCAAGAATTGGTCTTAGACGAGGTTTCACAACATTCTTGAATACCACGGTTATCCCGTCACTGATGAGTTCGAACGCCTTAATTTCAAATGTGCTCTGCAATGATCTCAGGGTGTTGGCGACAGAGACGGCGTCATATTCCAGGGGAAAGAGTGCTGTCAATGATCTGAAGGAGATGCTCTCGCCGGCATTAGTCCCTCCGGCACCAGCAACTGCATCTACACGGGACTGAACGATTCGCTTCACATAGTCCGTTGCGACATCCAAATTGTTGATGAGGACTAAGAAGGCTATTATAGTCTGCTCGGCAGGAGGCGCTCCCTGGATTGTGGCCTTCGGGTAACTTTCGTCCCGCATCTTTCTTTGAGTCATGCCAATGAAATCAGAGCCAAGAACTCTGGCAAGGGTCGGAAGCACGCTCGAGATAACAGCCCTTTGGGATGTCGCAAGAGACCTTTCAACGATTTGGTTGACTATGTACATCACATCGTCAACGGCAGATGTGATGTATGGCGGATTGCAGTTTATTAGGTTCTTAGGGTTCAAGGAGAGTTCAGGAGGCTGTTCGTCCAATTGAAAGGCTTTCTCAACCGACCTGCGAAAGTAGAAGGTAGTCATGATGTTGAAAGGATTGACCAGTCTATCAGCGATTTTCCTGTTCAGACTTGAAGTTGCAATCAGGGGAGGAATCGTCAGCTCTTGCATCTCGTCTTTGGGCTTGGACGAAGACTCCTGTCCATATCAGCTTCAGAATCTCAGGACCTCACCGCTAGCATACCTTGCACTTCGCGGCTATGAAGCTTGAATACAAAGACCAACGCCCCAACATGACCGCGATTTCACTCAATATACCGTCTACCTGTTTCATGTCCACCCCTTCGTCTTCTGAGATCCGTATACCCGCGCTCGAACCTCTCTTTACTGGAGATCCAGCGAGGGGTGTCCCACTTCGAGCTGGTTGGGCTGGAAGAAAGCTCTGCACGAGAAACGTGAAAGCGTAGGATTTGATATCAGTAAGCTTGCGGTCGATGCTCCTTTCGTCACTCCACGTATCCAAGACAATGCCGCCTTGAACATCTGCCTCAAGCTGTAAACGTTCGATGACTTTTACCATTCTCCCAGCTCCGTAGTGACGCTCTACGAGGCCACCATGGTGCTCGACGATCTGTGCGATATGCTCGAATAGCTTCGTCAAAGCATTGGCATAGAAGAAGCCTTCATTGCGCTGGTTGCCTCCGGTGCCGGCATTCAAATTCGCACGAGCACGAGAAGCTACCCCTTGACAGACATATCGACCGTATACATCAAGGCCGACTTCAGGTTTTCCAATGAGAGGGAACAACTTGAAGAAGCGGGTAACTTTGCCTCCGTTCTCTTCTTGCGCGGCTTGTTCAAATTCACGAAGAAAGAGTCCTTTCAAGGATTCTGCGGCATTGTCCAAAGTCACAGTCGGGGGATCTGGGACCTCGGCAGTGGGAACGATCTCTTCAGCAAAGGAGCCATTGACGATCGCCTTGGGAACCTTGGAGGCACGGTTTAGATACCCAGCAGCTGTCTCCCAGTCCTGAGGGGCACCCATAGACCCAGTCACCCCCAGTACGCATGCCTTGAGCTCCGCCACCTGTTCTACTACATCCAATGTGCTTCTTACCCTGACTTGCTCTAGATCGAGGCGGTTCACTGCACTAGAGATACGAGTCGCAGTGGAGGCAGCATTGGAAAGAATGCCATGGCTGATTGACCTTGTTGCCACTGCTTGGGAGCCTATCTGAGCCCGCAGAAAATCCAGACGGCCAAGCTCACGAGTAAGATCCCGCTGAGAAGCTATCAAATCATCAAGACGAGATGTGACTGAAGCCTCTTGTTGGCTAAGCTGTGCAAGGGTTGCCTTGATCTTCGCCACCGAATCTGCTGCATATATGCCTAAGCTTGGTTTCTTCTCATACTCCGGCTGCGGATAGCCAACGATCCCGTTGGTAGCCGTTCCAGTCACTATTGGCATAGTGCAGGCAAGGAATGGGTGCCCTACGAAAACGTAGTATGAAAGTAGTGATTGTCGCGTAATCCGCTCGGATGGGGTGAGATGTTTCTCCGATGGGGTCTAGATATCGCATGTGCTGAACATGAGCGTTTCCACCCCCGATGAGGTCTCTACTTCCGAGCGTGATGAGGTACATATACGTATCATAAGCGGGTCTCATAACGAGGAATCAGGACCTAGGGACGCCAAATACATCTATTCCTCCACTAGAGTTACTGCTTACAATTAGCATATGCAAACATCTAACCCCTAATGAGATTATCGCATAGTTCTATCAAGTACCTGCGTTTCACTCCTGATGAACTACTGAATTCTATGCGCAGCCTAGGTTGATCTCGTCAGAGGAAAATCTCACCCTGTCCGAAGAGTCCGCGTACTCGCAAAGAACAATTCGATAGTGATCAAGGACTAGCCTGAGGTATAAAACCATTAAAACAGGGGAGCTAGTTCTAGTATGCCAAGCCTTTGCTCGTAATTTTCGGACCTTGTAAGGCTCCACCCAATGGATTCCCCGACAGACAGGGCAATCCGTCAACCCAAAGTCAGAGTACAAAACAAAGCCCGAGTGCCGCAAACGGGAGAGACGCGGAGGTTGTGCAGGCTAGAGAGCGATCATCCAAGATGGGTCAAGAACAATCATCGTTGATCGACGATGACACGCCGTGTCAGACACTTAAGAATAGATCCGTAGACTCCATTGCCAAATACGTCAAGGATGGACGTGCCAGGAAGGTCGTGGTCATGGTAAATACTATTTTGAGTATTAGTTGAACATGTCTGAAGCACATTGGCTGATCATTTGGTATACTGGATCCACAGGCTGGCGCTGGTATCAGCACCTCTGCTGGAATCCCAGACTTTCGATCGCCAGACACTGGCCTCTATGCTAATCTCGCGAGGCTCAATCTGCCATTTGCAGAGGCTGTATTTGACATTTCGTATTTCCGCAATAATCCGCTTCCATTCTACACTCTAGCACATGAGTTGTACCCGGGCAAATATAGGCCCACTATCTCGCATTCTTTCGTCCGCTTGTTATCGGACAAGGGGCTACTGCTCAAACTCTTCACCCAGAACATCGACTGCCTTGACAGGGAAGCCGGTGTGCCAGAAGATAGAATCGTGGAGGCTCATGGGAGTTTCGCTCATCACCACTGCATAGAATGCAAATCCACCTACCCAGAAGATCTGATGAAGCGAGCTATAAGCAAGGCTGAAGTTCCTCACTGTCTTACCCCTCAGTGCAATGGCCTAGTCAAGCCGGACATCGTTTTTTTTGGCGAACAATTGCCAGCAGAATTCCATCGAAACCGGTCATTACCAAGCACAGCAGACCTGTGTATCGTCATGGGTACCAGCTTGTCAGTACAGCCATTTGCGAGTCTGCCCAGCTTTTGCGAAGAAAAAGTACCGAGGGTTCTGATCAACCTAGAGCGTGTCGGAGCGCTTGGTTCTCGCGCCGATGATGTTCTTATTCTTGGCGATTGTGACACTGGAGTTCGAAAACTTGCTAAGGCTTTGGGTTGGGAATCGGAGCTTGAGGCACTATGGAAGGACACTGCTCCTGACAAGGAGACCATCGTTCAAGATCAAGACCACAACGCGACACCCAAGACTAAAGATCAAGAACTTGATGACCAAATCGCAATAATGACGGATGAAGTTGATAAATCCTTGAAAATCTCCGGCGACCATGAGGCAAGGCTTCGAAGTCAATTGGCAAAAGAGAGGAAAGAGGAAGAAAAAGAAGAAGACTGGTCAAGTATTTCTACCGCTGGCCCAGAGCCTCCGGTGGGGCCCCGGTCAGGTAATGAACTGACAAATTCTGTGGGCAAAGAAGGTCCACCGTCAACGGGCGATGCAATGCCCTTCACAGAAGTTGCCCATGTTTCCTCGCTGGCTGAGACCTCTCCCAGCAAGATCGAGAAGTTCTCACTTTAGCAAAGGTCAAGGATCAACATTTCTGTAAAGCATCGATACAATAATACCTTCAACCAGGCTGAGATAGGCATTCGCGCTTTCCAGTCAGGAGCACCGTGAATAAACGCCGCACTTTCCTTCGGCAGAATCGTGCTGGTCATAGTGGCAGTCACAATTGACGCCTTGACCTGCTGCTTTCAACATCTTGACACTGATCCTTATTCGTCAATAGCCTCGCCGTACGTTGTGGGCCAGTATCCTTTTCGTTCAGTCTTTGCTAGCATTGTGCAACTTCTTAGCATTAATCAGATCAAGGCGTTTGCATCCCTTGGAAACACAACTTTTATGGCAAACACAACCATGCCGGGCAAATTGAAGAGAAAATGGCGTTGGAGCTCGAAAAGTCCCTTCGCTTCGGTAGCTCCCAACAAAACTGCAAAGCGTGACCATTCGGTGTTACATACTCAAGATGGCGCTGCGGATCTCAACTTCACGACTGACATGTCACTGGACGGATGCAGCACAGAAGACAGCCAGCAAAGATCAGGTGTTGCAGCGAGGATGCGGCGAAATGGTTCGAAGCTGCTTTCAATTGTCGGCATTCAGAGAGGTGATGAACAAATCCTTCCGGTCAACGTATGCAAATTTAATAAGTGCTAGATAATCTCATCACCATGGACTCTTCGACAGCCCTCAGTGAGCGAGATGTTGCTCTTGCCATTGTCAAAGACGCTGCAAACTCCTCAACCTCCACCACTTCACCTAGAGACGCTCTAAGCGCTTTGAAGCTGTCGGATATTCAAGGAAGAACAAGCACTATGGGCATCTTGATGCATAACGATGCTTCGAGTCGGCTCTCTCCTCTCGCTCAAACCGATGGGGTGCATATTGCCATTGCGGATGATCCTAGAGTGCCTCGTGGCCCAAGGCAGCCTCCATCAATCTCAGTCGATAATCCCATGACGCATCGAGATTCCGGAGGCTTAAGACTGAGCAAGTCCAATTCTGGACTCGCCCATCAACTCTCCCACAAGCTGTCCTCAACTTTTGGAAACCCCACTATTGTTCACCGCCCAAACCTTCGTACGAGGCCAGCTCTACTCTCCATGCATGAAGAGGCCCCGCTAGAGCCCGATCTTCAATATGACCAATTGCCCAGCCCTCCAGAGAGTACAGCTCCTTCGAGCTACAATGCTAGCGGTAGCGTGTCTGCAGGCGACCCATCTACGGTACGTTTTGTTCGAAGCCATCAATCCTAAATCCATGCTGTGTTTTGGAGCTTTTCTCCGGCTCGAGCCTGTTGTGATATGCTACGATGCTTAGATAGGTTCTTATGTAAGCGACGCTGACTGCATATCTACACAGGCAAAGACATCGCTCGAGTCAAACGTCGCTTCTGTACGCTCTATCAAAGCTACCGAAAAGAACGAAAGATCTACCGAATCACATAACGTTGCTGTCGCAGAAGAACTTATACGAGAAAAGCCGTTGACTCCGATTCAGGAAGCACCACTAATTGTCAATCCGACTGTAGTCTCTGTAGAGACAACAGCTAATGCCAAGATCTTCTTTGAGACTCACTTCAATTCTTTGCTAGCTGGGAGTGCTAGCCCACGTTCAATAAGGCGCCAGGATTTCGAAGCCTTCCTTGGATCTCAATCAATAACGGAAGAACAACGCCAACAAGAGCGTGCTATATGGGTCGCTTATGAAAGCGAGCATCTCAGACAAATTCGAGTCTTGAAGGGCAAAACCAACAAGATGAGCAACGGCTCAGGCGTTGCTGTTGCTGGATACGAAGTAATCAGGATCCTCGGCAAAGGCAGCTTTGGGGTCGTCAGACTTGTTCGCGAAAAGGAACCCACACAACATGGTATGCTTGCGGCGAGTCTTGCTGTGCCCGCCATCATGAACAGGAAGCATGCGCCTCGCGAGGAATTAAGTAATCTGAAAGCGACTGCTATTGAAGCTTTTAAGGCTACTTTTGATGGCCAGAAGCTATCTCAGCGACGAAGTCTCAGGAAAGCCCAGAAACAAGTGTATGCCATGAAGGTCATTCGCAAATCTGACATGCTCCGTAATTGCCAGGAGGGTCACCTTCGGGCAGAACGTGATTTTCTTGTTGCCTCCGAGACCTCTAGATGGGTAGTACCTCTCATTGCTAGCTTCCAGGACAGAACGAATCTCTATCTGGTCATGGAGTACATGGTTGGAGGCGACTTTTTAGGCCTACTCTTCCGCAAAGACATATTGAAAGAGAGACATGCAAGATGGTACATTGCAGAGATGGTCCTCTGTGTGGAAGAAGCTCATAGACTGAGGTGGATTCATCGAGATGTCAAGCCCGATAATTTCCTAATCTCGGCGTCGGGCCATCTCAAGATCTCTGACTTTGGGCTTGCATTTGATGGTCATTGGGCACACGATCAACGCTATTTCAAGGACCACCGACAAGCTCTCATGGAGAAGCTTGGAATCGAAGTTAAGGGTGACCCGCAGGATCAATTGGACGATGCCCAAAGAGATATACAAACCAATTTGGCGAACATACTCACTGGGCGAAGAGGACGCCACCACAAAGCACAAGTTGACGGACCCAGTGAGCACGAGTCCATCCTACAGTGGAGGAACCGTCATGGTAAGAGGAGGCTGGCAGAAAGCGTAGTCGGTACCAGTCAATACATGGCCCCTGAGGTGGTTCGCGGTCAACCATATGACGGACGATGCGACTGGTGGAGCATTGGAATTATCCTATACGAGGTGACCAAAGACTTGAACGCTGACCATGTAGCTTGGGCTGATTTGTGGTAGTGTCTCTATGGGTTCACGCCATTTGTTTGTGAGAAAAGAGAAGATACAAAGGCAAAAATACTTGTAAGCGTCATCTTCTTAACCGCGACGCTCAAGCTGACTTCTCTAGGACAACGCCAAAAGTCTGGTCTTCCCTGATGAAAGGGAGGTAGATAGGAGGGAGAAGGTATCCTTTGACGCCATGGAGTTGATCAACAGCCTGCTCCAAGAGAAGGAGCACCGCTTGTGTTCGAAGAAGTACCAATTAAATGACTATCAGCGATCCAGACGTACGGGCCACCTGGTGAGAAGACCCGCGGACCCGGATGCACTGGACTATCAGGGGAATTATGTCTATCCGGACGACGCGACTGACATCAAAGCACATCACTTCTTCCATCGGATTGCCTGGGATCGTCTGCACCTCACAAGACCGCCTTTCGTTCCCGACGTGAGCGGCGGCGATGATACCAAGTATTTTGATGAGGAAGAGCCGATCAGTGATGTGGATGATGCGACCAGTCGATCGCACACCCCGGAACCTCCTGATGTCGATATGCCCGATGCATATCCCGGAGCAAGTGTGACGCAGGTCGACGGCGCCCCAAGCCAGGTCAAAGCAGAGCGAGATCTGGCCGCTGAGGGTCGCATCAACACAAAGGACGGAGAGAACAGGGCGGAAGCGACCAGGCTCAAGGATAAGAAAAGACCACGCGATAAGGTCCTTAGAGACAAAGAAGTCGGCAGGAAGGTCCTTGAATTGAGGAAGAAAGGAGCGTTCCTCGGATACACCTACCGGAGGCCCAACCTTGTCACTGTTGTCGAGGAGCGCGGGCGCCAACGTATAGCAAGGAGTGAGATACCGAGCTTTGACTGATGTTTCTGCTTTGTGCTCCTCATGCTGAGGCTTCGCACGCTGTAGGTTGCATGCCCTGCGTCTGCTGGTTAGCAGATTGGTGATGCGTAGGGAGAAGGCACAAGAATGTCGCGCGTGTGCTTTGTTGGGAATGCATCAACCTGTTTGCTATTCCTGATCTGATCGTTCTGAAACAGCTGGCTCTACACTGGGGGGCGATAACGAGACGACCCAAGCAAACTCTCCCTTTGCCTGATGGGAGGTGTTTCTTTGAGTTGTTGACTGCCCCTGGAGTCCACGGTGATTCCATTGTATGATTTAGATTCTCTCTCTCTCTCTCTCTCTCTCTCTCTGGAAAGCCTTGTAGTGACCACCTCAGCAATTTTTAGTCCCTTACGAGGTCCTCTCCTACAGCCTTGTTGAATTTTCTTGGACTGAGTCCATGCTCAGCATGGCGTTCTTGCGGACCCCACCACCTCGCGCCTAACCATATCCTGTAAGTCAAGATGAACATGAAATTGAACATCACATCAATAGTCAGCCAAATGATGCTCTTGTGCCAGCGGCAGCTGCACATTGTCCAGCTGACGATGTCTGGGGAGTTGATGCATTTTGTGCACGATGTTTGCCATCACTTGAGGCGGCCGGGTCATACCTGTCATCATCACAAGCATGGTAATGATTGACGGCAGCGCCCTCCGGATGCCATGGCTGACTTACGACCTTGGCGCTGCCTTGATTGAAGTGACGACATGTTTGATTTCAGTCTCCACACTAAGGTATCCTCAACAGCAACGCTCTAGCTCGTTTCGTACTCGGCTAGAGGTGAGCTGGTCTGGACTACCTTAGGTTCTGCAACAGAAGCCCGAAAGAATTCTAGCTGTCTTGGTCGACGAGAGAGCGGCCGGGATGGCGGCCTTTTTCGGGTCTGCACTCAGTCCTCACATTCTATTCCCGTCGCAGATGCAGCCGGAGCCGCTGGTTTCAGAGCGGAGCTTGGACAACTTTACCAGCCGAAAAAACGGGGGCGAAGGTCTTTCGTAAGCTATGAAGCCGCGTCTTTACTGCTTACAGCAGAGACCAATACTTTGAGCCTCGGCGCAGCCTCCCCCCTCTACCTACACGCCGATTTCAGATAATACGCTCAGGTCTGTCCAACTCTTCTCCTGACATGTCTTGTTACATCACGATTCGACGTACAGAATTTCCACAGGGAGCTTGGTGCTGGCTTCGAACACTTGTTCTCTAAGACGTGCTATATAGCGCTTGACTTTCTGCGTGAACAGGTTGTGGATGGACCATCGGCTCCAATCCCGCGGTTTCTTAGACGAGAATTTGGGTGCTCGACAGACAGACGCGACGAGGGATGTGGGAGCGCAGTCCTTTCTTCAAGTGTTGCTGGAACACAAACACGGAAAGGTTCGCCACTCGAACTTGAGTGCTCGTACAGTCTAGCTCACTGAAGGTACCGCTTCGACGCTGTTGGTTGGGCCATTATTGGAGGCAGGGCTACGTGTGAGCTGCTATGTATCCAAGACCAGGGCCCCACCAGCTCAGCTCAGCTCACCGACGTGCCCCATCGTTGAAGTCCATCTGGCTGGCGTAAAGCAAGCGTTGGCGGCTCAATTCCCACAACTTATGAAGCGCCATGACGAACGCTTTGCATTACTTGACAGTACCTCCTGCCCGGATTGACTGATCATTGACCTGGGTATGGACGGAGAGGAGCATTTTCAGGCGTCGGAATAAGGGCAGTGAGGCATCCTATTGAGAGGAGTGCCAACGTTGACAAGGTTGACATGCTGACAAGGTCATAACCAAGATGCATATACGGCGTGCCCCTACCTCGGCTCCTTGGATATCCAGCTGGATAATGTAGCTAAGCTAGCATATGTATTGACCATCGCCCACATAGTACATACAGCGATGAAGAGAGACGGTCATTCCGAGAGCTTGACTGGCCAATGATCCCTTTGCGCACGCCTAATGCATTAGTCTCCAGGTCGAAATCTGCCGCTTCCAAAAAACATGCCCACCCTTAAAGCATACTACGAATACAACCCGTAACGCAGTAGCTGGGTACTACGACGATCGAATATCGATCGGGTATCGTCCAGCAAGGAACTTCATGTCGCAGATGCGCCCATTGTGAAAGCAGATTGGTTGAAACCTTCCTCAGGCTTCATTGTGCCATTGAGCATGGGACAGAGCCTAGACCGACAACCATCCCAGTCAGCACTCATTCATCATGATACCATGGGAGTTGGTAAAGGCCTGCTATTTGAAGCCAGTAGGCAGAGAAGCCGATATTTAAGTGGTATGACAAAGGACATGAACGAGGGATCGCACTTTTTGTTGGTTTTGATATGGCCGATCTGACCACAATTGGCACATTTGCGTTGTGTACCGGCAGCCTTCGTCGCTGCGGTGGCAGGAGAAGATGGAAATTCCGTATCGTCGGCAGCGCCGTCGAAATGAACCCCTTTGCCCTTTTCACGAGCAAGCCGACGTTCCTTGTTCTTTTCCAAACGCTCGAGTACTCTCTTTAGTCTAAACAGCAATCAGCGCTTTAGGTCTTGCGTTCGCATAGAGAGGCTTACAATATTTGATGACGCTTATCTTTGGCAGGGTCGCCCGTAAGTTTCATCAATTCATCAATTCTTGTATAGTCAGCGAATCTTTCTCTTAGAAGAGGAGATGGAAGGCTTACCCCAGAGTCTCTTCCTCCATCTGCTGCCTACGCTTCATATACTGACGGATAACTTTCGCATCTCGCGTAGTGTCAGTCTTCGAGATGAGCGTACCATGTTCGTCGCGAATGTTGCGAGTGATCTTGAGTACCCTTCCCGCTTGACTAGCTGTACTATGTTGCGTATATTGACTAGCAGTCTCATCGTCTCGCCGCCGCATGGTCGTAGTCGCCTGCGCTTCTGATCGCGGGGTGTCTGGGGCTATTGTGTTCTTTGAAGCTTCTTCGATCGGATCTTCGTCTATGTCTAAATCATTCTGCTCATAACCCGAAGACAAACTCTGTTTCTGAGTTTCCCAAATGCGGCGGATTGACTGTTCATAGGATTTCTGTTGCTCTTGCACGTTGTAAGCGTGGCCATTAGAGTCCTTCATCTGCTTTGCACGCATCTTTTCGGTAGCACTGGCTTCTGCGGCCTTGAAACCTCCTTTCATGGACGTCTTGATGAAGCTGAAAGCTTCGCCTCGACCCGTGGGATCGCCCTCGCCGTGCAAGGCTAACATGGCCTTACCCTGGGTGGCATGCAGGAAATTGCGGGATGTATACCAGGGTGCGAGTAGCTGCTCCACGCTCTGGCCCTCTTTGGCATCATCGTCCCCAGATTCATCATCCTCCTTATTGAAGCCCGCATCTTGTAGGTGCTGTTGACCGACCTGCATTGATTCGAGGAGGCATACATCTTCCGGCTTGACCATTGACCTCACTGCACCCTCATCAGGAATAGTCTCTCCAGATCGCATCTGCCATTCTTTATGCTCTTTGTTGAATTGCATGAATTCTTTCATCTTCTGTCGGTTCTGCATATCTGTGGTATCCGCAAAGTGGCTGGTAACTTCCTGCACACTGATCCGGTGCGTCTTATTCTTTCGAATCAGACGATAGGATATCATCTTCAACCTGTTCTTAGATGCCGTTGTAACTTTTCGCGAGTGAGGACCTGGCACGTCTACGGAAGGAAACTCCTGGCCGACTGCGTAGAGGTTATCAATATTTCTCAGGAACCAAGTAGATCCGTCTGTCCCTGTCGTATTCCTTACCACGAGAAAATCGGTGTTCTTTGCTGCTTGCTTAAAGATGGGTGCACGGTACATGCCATTATAGAGCGCGGGTATAGTCTGACCGGGGTCAACGTGCCCAAATATAGAGAACGGGCTCTTGTCTTGTGGTAGGAGTACGGCCGTTTCCCCAATATCGAGCTTTGGCCGTAAGGTGTCCTCCATGGTCTTTCGTCGATAGTAATTAATAACACGATTACCCATGCCTGTGTTAGACATCATTGTTGGATACTCCTCGGAATACTCCAAAAGAAGGACGTTGGAATTATCTCCCAAAGACAACTCTTTGCTTTCGTGAAAGAGTGTTTGGGTGTCCTTGCCTTTGAGATGTTTTCGTTTAGAAAAACCGGGTTTCCCAAAATTGATATATTCGTTCCGGCCAGTCTTCAAGCTCGGTCGATGGAATGACCTAGCATCCTGCTTGTCAAGCTTGGTCTTGTACTTCGCCAAGATTAGCTTTCGCGGAGGAGAGAGGTTTAGACCAACTCACAAATGGCCACTGTAGCCTGACCGCAGGCAGACTATGTTCCACTGGGACGTTTCCAAGCATGCTTCGGACCTTGCTCTGATGGTTCTCTTTGAGCAGATCATACGCTTCATCATTGGATATGTTGTATCTCTGGCTGAGACCCTTTGTGAACGCCCCACGTCCAGCCCTCTTGAGATCTGCTCGACCAAAAACATTGCGTAATGGGCCGCTGGATTGGACATTGTCGATTAGTAATTGCGGATCGTTAAGATCTAGGGTGATGGTTCTAGCAATCTTTGACGTGCCATACTCGGGGTCGTGCAGTGAAGGTAACGAGATTCGTGGTGTGCGTATCATGTTGGTGTCTAATTTCCGCCTCTATGGTTCGATGTTAACGTGGTTCTATCAAAGGTTATACTATTATTCACCTTCGCAGCTGGACGTTCTATCTCATGATCTCCTTCATAATCTATATGCCCAAAAGCAGCGCTCCTCTCTAGACGTGAGCTGCGAAACTCGGGTTCGTCGGATTCTTGAGATTCAGCCAAGCTGTGAACATCCCAGTCTTCGCAAACAATCTTTAAATCTTCCCAAGGGATCCCTCCGACCGCTTCCTTCTCATAGTCCGACTCCATATCGGTATGCTCCCAGTCTGTGTTTTCGTCAATGACATCTTGCTCCACCACTACAACGCCCAATTGCTTGGGTTCCTCGCGACTCCTCTTATTCGATGCAGGCCAAACTTTGAAGCTTTTTTCTTGGTCTTGAGCTAGCTCGAGACTGATCTTCGTAGGATTAACAGGTTTTGGTGGCTTCGGAATGGTTTTGCCCACGTAACGTGACTTTTTGGGGGGCAACAAGTCGATGAATTTTGGAATGGCGTCGCGCTTGAATTTGGGCCATAGAGAGGTTAGCAGCTCCTCTTGGCACTCTGGAGGCGCTGGGGGGCTCTCCTGGCCAGATCTCAATGCCATGTGCGTCGACATGCTAAACAACTTTAATTGAATCTGGTGGTCCTTCGATTGTGGGGTATCTTGGATGGGTAATCGACCATCAGCATCCCGCTGTACTGGTAGGTTTGATGCTTGTCGAGGTCCAGGTGGAGCATGTACTCGTTCACTATCAGCACCAAAAACATCGTTTACATCGTATAGCCCCATGTCCGCATTCACATAGGCTGAAGATGATGGAAAGTCGCCGAAGAGATCATCCATTCCATCGTCCTTGAGACCACCATCATTTGTAAGAGCTGGCAAGTCCCCATCTCGCATGAAGGCATCCAGACTAATGGTGGTATTAGGCTGGGATGACTGTGCTACCGGAAGGTCCTGGGCACCAACTGCGTTATCATCCTCAGGAAGATCATCATCGCTGAGATCTTCATAGTCAATCGCATCCTCGGCCTTGTCGCCTGGCACAAGGTCGCGGTTGAGGAATGGTAAGTGGTCTAGATCGGAAGGGTCCCCTGGATTGAGAATTCGACCGATCGCTATGTCGTCCGCTTCATCATCTGCAGGATTGTGTGGTCCAGTTGCATGAGGCATGTTGCCCGTGGGGTCGTTGTTCTTATAGCAGCAGGTTATGGATGTCCGACGCTTGCGCGGCGATCTGCGGCATCCTCCTAGTTAACGGCTCGATGAGGTCGGACTGCTCTACGCTAGGAGAGGAGATGTTTCGCGGCAAACAAGGAGCTGGTGCGTTCTGGACCTCGACCGCTGGACCAGGTGGGTATTGCTCTATATCACCTTGTTTAAGGAATGGTGATCAGGCGCGCTAGCACTATTAGGGTGTGCAGAAGACTTCGGAATGCTTGGCGCGTGGAAATAAGGATACGAGTATGGTCTAATGTACGAAAGACTTCATGCATTAGGATATTCTCGTAATTTAGTCGTTTCCTATTAGTAGCTTGTAATTACGTAGTCTCCCAAGTATTAAATCTCGTACCTCGGAAATCCTCCTAGGAGTCTCCTGAGCTGAAGAATCTCGTCGCAAGATTGCCATACTGACGAAGCGTAGAAAGCGCCAAGTCTTTCTTTCGGGATCGAGAAACGTCCACGCTCGGGGGTGTCATGCACGTCTTATTAGCATGCGTGCGTGGGTCGGTATCTCATTAGCAGTGCGTGCGGGGGTTTTACCCACCATAAGGCGCGGGTACTGGCCGGAAAGATATGGGATATCCCACGGGACATCCCACGTGGGACGGTATGGGACCGTGGTATAGTATAGGAAAATGAGGTCCTGATCCCATATCTTTATAATGGTATAAGACGGGTATAGGATAGGATAATTTAATAGGATAGGATATTTATAGGACCTATTAATAGGATAGGATATTTATAGGATATCCTAATTACTTAATTATAAATTAAATAGGATTAATTTATATAATAATTTACTCTTTATAATAAACCTACTAATTAATTTAATAATTATAAAGTTTTTCTAAAGTTTACTTATATATTAATTTTTTTTATCTTTATAATATAGTTTATAAGAAATTCTACTATTAGTAGAATAGAGCTAATATATTCTTAAACTTTCTTATTATTAATTATTATTACTTATTCCTCCTATTCTACTTTATAATAATTATAAAGAGTATTAATATACTAGTCTTACTAAATAGTATTACTTAAATCCTGATAAATAGTAATTATTAGTCCTACCTCTACCTCTTTAATATATTTATATTATTACTAGTAGACTCTTATTAATTATAAAAGCGTACTTTTAATTACTAGATTAAGTATTAATGCTATTTCTTAAAGTATATTATAAGGCTTATAACCTATTTATTAGATTATCTTTAGTATCCTTATTTCTATTATTAATATAATTATTATTAAGATAACCTTCCTTTACTTATATATTATATAAAATAGTATTAGTACTTTTTACCTAATTAAATATATTAAAGTTAGCCTTTAAATTAAGTCCTATCTATTTAAATAGATTCTATTAATTCTTAATATAAAGGATTATTATTAAGGTATAAAAAGTAGGAGATATATAATATATATAACTTATATAATATCTCTTTATTATAAAGAAGTATTACTTATATATAATAGCCCGTATTATAGTAGTAAAGATATTATGTATTATATAAGTAATTAATAGGTATTAGGACTCTAAAGCCTTTTATTATTCAAAAATAGACTCTTATTCTAAGTAAGTAAAAGGTATTATAAGAATATTAAAGAACTAATAATAATAATAATAATAATTAGAAAACTTATTATAAGCTTTATACTATTTTAATTAATCCTTTATAATATTATTTAAATCCTTTAATAGAGCTTTTAAAGTATTATTAAGGCTAAAGATAATATAATCCTTTATTAATATAATCCTTTAATCTTAACTATTCTTTTTATAATTTTAATAATTTTAAAAAGTTCTTTTAAATACTTATTAATAGATTTTTATTTATAATTATTAATTAGTTTTAATAGCTTAATTCCTATCCTTAAATATTATATCTTTATAATTTAAATAAAAAAGTACTACTTAATTATAAAGAAATCTTAAACCTAATTATATTTAATTATAATATATAAAAAGCTTTTAATAAGCTACTTTAAGAGCTTTAAGAAGCTTAACTTTTTATATAACTTATTTATACCTTAATTATTTAACTTTTAACTCTATATAATTAAAGAGCTTATTATAGATAATAAAGATATTATATATTATAACCTCCTTCCCTCTACTTATTAATAATATAAATATATAAAAAGGCCTAGTAAGCTAAATTAGATATTTAACTTATAACTATTTATAATTATTAAGTTTAAGGAAGCTACTTAATTTCTTATTAAAGTAATATTCTATATTTATATAAAGTAGATATACTTATTTTAATATATAATAAGTTAAGTCCTAGTATATTTTAATATCTTAAAAGAGCTTAAGAGGATATCTTTATTTATACCTCTTATTTAAGATAAGTATACTATTATTTAAGACTATTATTATATTATCCTTTTATAATTAATCCTTTTATAATTAATCCTTTTATATTTTTAATTAATTAATTATAAGATGATTAAAATAATAATTATAAAGGTTTTACCTTAATTAAAGTTATTAATAAGCCCTTCTTTACTATTTAAATATCTTATTATTTATTATTATTAACCTAATTTCTTTAAAACTCCTTATTAATTAGATTAATATAGACTTTTCTAAATAACTCTTTTAAGGCTAATTAAATATTATATATTATATATAAAATATATATTAAAGGATATTTAAGATTATTCTCTCCTTAATTAATAAAATTATTAAAAGGGCTTATAAGAAGACAGTCAATAAGTCTATTATATAATAAAGTATTATTACTTATA
>JAABUK010000392.1_pt1 | contig 93830 bp, 98 predicted proteins | sample 5559141 | NCBI WGS metagenome assembly JAABUK01 (sample SAMN10711869, study PRJNA513367) | rock metagenome | isolation source: Antarctica rocks | place: Antarctica: Victoria Land, Pudding Butte nord | collected 2016-01-03
ACTGAGTGTCTCCGAGCACATCGCCTGGGCACTCAAGCGGAGCACGATGCAGCGGGCCGCCCAGCGCATCGCGCGCGAGCATCCGCAGGACGGCGACGCGCCGCTGCGAGCCGATGAGCGTTGGATGCTGAGCTCAACTGAAGAGGGCTCGGTTGATGTGCGCCGCTACGGGCGCAACTGAACCGTGCTGTTCGTCACGGGCGACACCTTGTTCAGCGGCGCAACCGGCTATTTGTACTCCTCGCTCGACAAATCGCCGGGCGAGGAACTGGACGGCGGTGGTTATCTGGAAGCTCTGGAACGCCGCGCGCCGCACTGGTTCTACTGCTACTCGCCGAACGGCTGGGATTGAGGCGCTGAGCTGCAAGTACTTGCGTGCCTTCACGCGCTTCCTTATAATGTAGCGTCGGTGTCTGAAGAACGGATTGTCCGCCCGTAAGTCGAGCGCGTTGTCCAAGCGCCCGATACTGCTGGCGTGCTGCGAGGGGCTAAGCCCTCCGCTGCGCGTCGCATCGGCGCGGGCGGAGGGCTTTTTTGCGCTTCAGCCGTCTTTTAGATGCCGCGCCTGGCCCACAAGTACTTGAGTTCAGTCACTTGGAGGGTTGTGGGGCGGCGTTATAATAGCCCACTCGCGAACGCCGACCAGAGCGTCGGGAATTTTTGAGGAGTTGCCACACAAATGGCCAAGCAAAAGTACGAAAGCACCAAGCCGCACGTGAACGTCGGCACCATCGGGCACGTTGACCACGGCAAGACCACCCTGACCGCTGCCATCACCAAGGTGCAGTCGAAGAAGGGTCTGGCCAAGACCGTCAACTTCGACCAGATCGACAAGGCTCCCGAGGAGCGCGACCGCGGCATCACCATCGCCACCGCGCACGTCGAGTACGAGACGGTCAACCGTCACTACGCGCACGTCGACTGCCCCGGCCACGCCGACTACGTCAAGAACATGATCACCGGCGCCGCCCAGATGGACGGCGCCATCCTGGTTGTCTCCGCCGCTGACGGCCCCATGCCGCAGACGCGCGAGCACATCCTGCTGGCCAAGCAGGTCGGCGTGCCCTACATGGTCGTCTTCCTCAACAAGGTCGACCTCGTGGACGACCCCGAGCTGCTGGAGCTCGTCGAGCTCGAAGTGCGCGACCTGCTCTCCAAGTACGATTTCCCCGGCGACGACATCCCCATCGTCCACGGCTCCGCGACCAAGGCCCTGGCCGGCGCGACCGAGGAAGACGAGGCTCCCATCCAGGCCCTGATGGACGCCCTGGACTCGTATGTTCCCGAGCCCGAGCGCGAGACCGACAAGCCCTTCCTGATGGCCGTTGAAGACGTGTTCACCATCTCGGGACGCGGCACGGTGGCCACCGGGCGCATCGAGCGCGGCCAGATCAAGGTCGGCGAGGAAGTCGAGATCGTCGGCATCCGCGACCTGCAGAAGACGGCTGTGACCGGGCTGGAGATGTTCAACAAGTCGCTGGACACCGCTGTGGCCGGCTACAACTGCGGCGCCCTGCTGCGCGGCATGAAGCGCGAGGACATCGAGCGCGGCCAGGTCATCGCCAAGCCCGGCTCGATCACGCCGCACACCATCTTCGAGGCCGAGGTGTACGTGCTGTCGAAGGAAGAGGGCGGGCGTCACACCCCGTTCTTCAAGAACTACCGTCCGCAGTTCTACTTCCGCACGACCGATGTGACCGGAACCGTCACCGAGCTGGCTGACGGCGCCGAGATGGTCATGCCCGGCGACAACATCAAGATGTTCATCGAGCTGTTGTCGCCCGTCGCGATGGACGAGGGCCTGCGCTTCGCCATCCGCGAGGGTGGCCGCACGGTCGGAGCCGGTGTCGTGACGAAGATCACCAAGTAGGTAGCTCGAATAAAAGGCCGGTGGGTCACGCAAAGTGGCTCACCGGCCTTTTGTCGGCTGAAGCGGGAAGAAGCGGGAAAAGGATAAAAAATGGCTGGGGATAGAATTCGCATTCGGCTGCGCGCCTTTGATCACAAGCTGCTCGATCAGTCGGCGGCGCAGATCGTGAGCACGGTTCGCCGCACCGGAAGCCGCCTGAGCGGGCCGGTGCCGCTGCCCACCGAGAAGAGCATCTACTGCGTCATCCGTTCGCCCTTCGTGGACAAGGAGAGCATGGAGCACTTCGAGATGAGGACGCACAAGCGCCTCATCGACATCATCGAGCCCGATCCGCGCACCGTCACCGAGTTGATGAACCTCAACTTGCCCTCCGGCGTGGACATCAAGATCAAGCTCTAAGAACGTTCTGTTCCGCCGCTTCAAAGCAGCGGGCGGCGAACGTCCACCCTCAAGTACTTGCAGAGAATAGCTTGGGGACGACCTCTGGCTGGAGAGATATGGCAACGATTAATGGACTGCTGGGCCGCAAGGTCGGCATGACGCAGGTCTTCACCGAAGAGGGCTCGGCCATCGCGGTGACGGTCATCGAGTGCGGCCCCTGCGTGGTCGTGCAGCGCAAGACCGTCGAGAATGACGGCTACGAAGCCCTTCAGCTTGGCTACCTGGAGAAGAAGTCGCCGCGCAAGGAAGGCAAGGTCAAGCGCGGTGAGTCGGGCCATCGCGGGCGCTCTGAAGCGAACCAGCCGATGGCCGGGCACTTCGAGACGCACGGCGGCGGCGCTCCCACACGCCACTTAGCTGAGTTCAGGCTGGACGTTGAGGGCGACGAGCCCACCGGCGGCACGAGCCTGAGCGTGGGCGATGTGTTCAAGGCCGGCGACGCGATCAAGGTGCAGGGCAAGACCAAGGGCCGCGGCTTCGCGGGCGTCATCAAGCGCCACGGCTTCAAGGGCCAGAAGGCCTCGCACGGCCAGAAGATCCACCGCAAGCCCGCCTCCAACGGCGCGACCGATCCGGCTCGCACCTTCCCCGGCGCACGCAGGCCAGGCCGCTTTGGCAACGAGAACGTGACGCAGCAGGGGCTCGAAGTCGTTGAGGTCAATGCCGAGCGTAACCTGCTGGTTGTGAAGGGCGCGATTCCCGGCGCTCCGGGCGGGCTGGTTCGCATCGAGAAGGCGTAAGTACTTGTGAAGAGGGCAGGAAAGCTTCGGCATGGATATCTCGCATATATTCATTTCGGGCCCAGGTCATTGGTGGAATCGCACCGACCTCGAAGACGACCTTGAGGATTGGCTTGATGGCCGAGCCGAAGTCACTGGGGGCGGTAGTGGAGTGGACGGCTGGGACATTGATTTGGAATTGCCGTCCGCGACCGTGCCTGAAGAGTTCGTGCAGGCTCTTTTGGAATTCTTACGCTCGCATGGGCCTTCGCCAGACGTGAAGGTGCGGGTCCGAGTACATCGAGCGTGAATACCGGCTGTAGTTGATTCGGACGAAGAATCGAGAAACTATGAAGTTCTTTCTGGACACGGCGGACATCAAGGAAATCGAGACCATTCTCGATACGGGCCTGCTCGATGGCGTGACGACGAACCCCAGCCACGTGGCGAAGGCGAACCGTCCGTTCATGGAGATGTGCAAGGAGATCGCGGGCATGGTTGCGGGCCCCGTCTCGGTTGAGGTTACGGCGACGAACTACGACGATATGCTGCGCCAGGCGCACATGGTCGCGGGCATCGCGGGCAACGTCAACGTCAAGGTTCCTCTGGTCGCGGATGGCATCAAGCTGGTCAAGAAGCTCAGCGAAGAAGGCATCAAGACCAACGTGACGCTGTGCTTCAACGGCGTGCAGGCCCTGTGCGCCGCCAAAGTTGGCGCGACTTACATCTCGCCATTTGTGGGGCGCCTGGACGACATCGGGCTCGAAGGGCTGGACACGGTGCGCGACATCCGCGAGATCTTCGACAACTACGGCTTCCAGACGAAGATCCTGACCGCCTCGGCGCGCTCGGTGCTGCACATCCTGAACGCAGCCAAGGCGGGCTCCGATGTGTGCACGATGCCCTTCGCGACCTTCCAGGCGCTCCTGAAGCACCCGCTGACCGATATCGGGCTCAAGCGTTTCACTGACGACTTCAACAAGATTCCGGCTGAGCTGCTGGGCGACTGGAACGCCGTTTCCAGCGAGAAGAAGGGCGCTTAAAGGCGCTTAGCAGAGGGCACTGAGTCAAGCAAGCGGCTTGAGGGCGAAGCCAACAGCAAGTACCGCAAGTACTTGGAGACAACGCGCGTCCGCCCGCATCGAGGCGCGCAAAGGATTGGAATGGCAATTCAAGTATTTAATGGCAGCGGCCAGTCGTCCGGCACGCTCGAAGCGCCCGAGAAGCTCTCGGGCGCCAACGCCGCCTACACGCTCGTGCACCAGGTCATGGTGGCTGAGCTGAACGGCGCGCGCCAGGGCACGGCCAAGACCAAAGACCGCACCGAGGTCGCTGGCTCGGGCGTCAAGATCAGGCGCCAGAAAGGTACCGGACGCTCGCGCCAGGGCGACAAGCGCACGCCTCACATGAGGGGCGGCGGCGTGTCGCACGGGCCTCGCCCGCGCGACTACTCCGAGAACACGCCGCGCAAGATGAAGCAGGCGGCCTTTCGCACCGCGCTCAACTCGCGGCTGCAAAACGACCTCATCGCCGTTGTCGATGGACTCTCGCTGGACGCGCCCCGCACCAAGACGATGGTGGCTCTGATGGCCTCGCTTGGCCTGAGCGACAAGAAGGTGCTGTTCCTGGTGACGCGCGACGAGACCAACCTGCACATGAGCGCGCGCAACATCCCCAAGATCGATGTGCGCAGCGTGTCGCAGACGGGCATCGTGGACGTGCTCAAGTGCGAGAACATCGTGTGCACGAGCGGCGCCTGGGCCGAGATGACGGCTCGCGTTGAAGGCAGCGCCGGCCAAGCTGAGGTGAACGGATGAAGCCAGTAAGCCAAATTTTGGAGCGCCCGCTCATCACCGAGAAGAGCGTGCGCCAGAGCCAGGACGGTCAATACACCTTCCGCTGCAAGAAGAGCGCGAACAAGGTCGAGATCAAAGAGGCCGTCGAGCTTGTGTACGACGTGAAGGTCGCGGATGTCAACACCTTGATCGTCAAGGGCAAGGCCAAGCGCGTGGGCAAAGGCCGCCACGGGCGCACATCGGACTGGAAGAAGGCCATCGTAAAGGTGTCGCCCGAGTCGCGGGCGACGCGCCTGAAGGAGATCTTCGAGGGCGCGTAGTCGAGCACCCGCAAGTACTTGCAGAAGTGCTGAGCGGGCGGAGGCTGACAAATTATGCCAATCAAATCCTTTAACCCGACTTCCCCGGCGCGGCGCTCGATGACGGTTCTCACCACCGAGAACCTGACCAAGAAGCGCCCCGAGAAGTCGCTCACCGAGCCGCTGCCCAAGAAGGGCGGGCGCAACAACCAGGGCCGCCTCACGATGCGCAACCGCGGCGGCGGCCACAAGCGCCTGTACCGCGTCATCGATTTCAAGCGCACCAAAGACGGCGTGCGCGGCGAGATCACAGCGCTCGAATACGATCCCAACCGCTCGGCCAACATCGCGCTGGTGCAGTACGAAGACGGCACCAAGAGCTACATCGTGGCTCCGCGCGGGCTCGAAGTCGGCGCTTCGGTCATGAACGGCGCGACGGCTGAGATCCGTGTGGGCAACTGTATGCAGATCGACCGCATCCCGGTCGGCACCACGATCCACTGCATCGAGCTGTCGCCGGGCCGGGGCGCTCAGATGGCGCGCTCGGCTGGCAGCTCGGCGGTGCTGCAGGCCAAGGAGGGCAAGTTCGCCCTGCTGCGCCTGCCGTCAGGCGAGACGCGGCTGGTGCAGCGGCTGTGCCGGGCGACGATTGGCGAGGTCGGCAACGCCGAGTGGGAGTCGATTGTGTGGGGCAACGCGGGCCGGATGCGTCACAGGGGCATCACGCCCCATGTTCGCGGCAAGGCCATGAACCCCAACGACCACCCGCACGGCGGCGGCGAGGGCCGCGCTCCGGTCGGGCGCCGCAAGAGCGGCCCGGTGAGCGCGACGGGCGTCAAGGCCATCGGCTACAAGACGCGCCGCTCGAAGAAGCAGAGCGACAAGTTCATCATCTCCAAGCGCAAGGGAGCCAAATAAAGGCTGAAGCCAGAGCAAGCCGCCGCCAAGTGCTGCAAGTAGCTGCAAGTACTTGAGGCGGCTTGCGCTTCAGTGGAGTTCATATGTCACGTTCACTCAAGAAAGGGCCGTTTTGCGATGAGCACCTCATGGACAAGATCATGGGGCTCAACGCGAGCGGCGAGAAGCGGGTCATCCGCACCTGGAGCCGCCGCTCGACCATCTTCCCCGAGATGATCGGCCACACCATCAGCGTGCACGACGGGCGCCGGCACGTTCCGGTGTTTGTGCAGGAGAACATGGTCGGCCACAAGCTGGGCGAGTTCTCGCCCACGCGCACCTTCAAGCGCCACGGCGGGCACACCGAGCGCGCGGGCAAGAGGTAAAACATGGCAAAAGCAATTTTGCGCGACCTGCGCATGACGCCGCTCAAGGTTCGCCGCGTGGCCAAGATGGTCATCGGCAAGCCGGTTGATGTGGCGCAGAACATCCTGTCGCTCGACACCCACTCGGCCTCGCCCGTCCTGGCCAAGGTCATCAAGAGCGCAGCGGCCAACGCGACCAACAACGAGGGCGCAGACGAAGACCGCCTGATCGTCAAGAACGTGATGATCGACAAGGGCAAGGTCTTGAAGCGTTACCTGCCGCGCTCTCGTGGGCGCGCGGACACCATCCTCAAGCGCATGAGCCACATCACCGTCATCGTCGAAGAGGGCGGAGCCGCTTAGTTGGGATTGATCAGCTCGGCGAGCGGCACAAGTACTTGAGCCCCGGCTGACCGCCAAGCAACAGGAGAGAAACAGAGTGGGACAAAAAATCCATCCGTACGGCCTGCGCCTGGGCATCATCAAGACCTGGCACAGCCGCTGGTATTCCAAGGAATCCTACAAGGAATTCCTGATCGAAGACGAGCGCATCCGCCGCTACATCCGCCGCACGCTCAAGGCCAAGCAGGGCCGCCCCACCGGTCGCGAGCGCAACAACGACCCGGCCCTGTCGCGCATCGAGATCGAGCGCACCGCCAACCGCGTCGTGGTCAAGCTGCACACGGCTCGCCCCGGCGTCATCATCGGGCAGCGCGGCGCGGACATCGAGCGCCTGCAGTCGAGCCTGCGCCGCTTCACCAAGAAGGACGTGCGCGTCACCGTCGAGGAGATTCGCCAGCCCAACCTGGACGCTCAGCTGGTGGCCGAGAGCGTGGCTCAGCAGATCGAGCGCCGCATCGCCTTCCGCCGTGCCATGCGCCAGGTCGTGCAGCGCACCATGAAGGAAGGCGCTGAGGGCATCCGCCTGCTGTGCTCGGGACGCCTGGCCGGAGCCGACATCGCGCGCCACGAGCAGGTTCGCGACGGCAAGGTGCCGCTGCACACGCTGCGCGCCGACATCGACTACGGCTTCGCCGAAGCGGTGACGACGTATGGCAACATCGGCATCAAGTGCTGGATCTACAAGGGCGACATCATCGGCGACGACGCCACGCAGCACGTCAACGTGACGGGCCGCGGGCGCGACCGCAGGCGCCGCAACTTCGAGGACGATTAATCCGCGCTGCGAGTACCACAAGTACTTGCAGGCGGCCTGGCATAAAGGAAGCGAATTATGTTGATGCCGAAGAGGACGCGCTTTCGCAAGCATCATCGCGGACGCCGCAGTGGTCTGGCCATCAAGGGCAACACCATCGCGTTCGGGACTTACGGCTTGCAGGCGCAGGAAGAAGGCTGGCTGACCAGCCGCCAGATCGAAGCCGCGCGGCGCGCCATCGTGGGCTACACCAAGCGCGGCGGCAAAGTGTGGATCCGTGTGTTCCCGCACAAGCCCGTCACGCAGAAGCCCGCCGAGACGCGCATGGGCTCGGGCAAGGGCGGCGTGGAGTTCTGGGTCGCCATCGCCAAGCCGGGGCGCATTGTCTTCGAGATTTCGGGCGTGGCGCCTGAAGTCGCGAAGGAAGCTCTGCGGCGCGGCGCGATGAAGCTGCCCGTCAAGACCAAGTTTTTGGTGCGCGAGGAGGAAGCCGGTGGCGGATCTGAATAAGTTCCTGGGTTCGGGCGGCAAGAACCTGAAGATGCACGAGCAGCGCGATGCCATCCGCAACGCGAGCGAAGACGAGATGCGCGAGGCGCTGGCGACGGCTGATCTCGAAATGATCAACCTGCGCACGCAGGCCATGCTGCAGCAGGCGACCAACCCGCTGCGCATCCGCGCCGTGCGCAAGATGATCGCGCGCATCCACACCGAGCTGAAGGCACGCGAGTCCAAGGCAGCTTAGGCCGGCTCAGCTCAGGTTCTTGAAGAAGCGAAACAGGATTAACAATGGCTGAGAACGAAACCGTTGCTCTGGACCGGACGGCGCGCAAGGTGCGCGAAGGCCTGGTCGTGAGCGACAAGATGGACAAGACAATCGTGGTCGCGGTCGTGCGCTTGAAGCGGCACCCTCTTTACGGGCGTGTGCAGCGCGTGACGAAGCGCATCAAGGCGCACGACGAGGCCAACGAGTGCAAGACCGGCGACCGCGTGCGCATCATGGAGACGCGCCCGCTCTCGAAAGACAAGAACTGGCGTCTGCTGCAAGTACTTGAGCGCGCCAAGTAGCAACCCCGATGCTCCAAGCGAGCATCAGGTTGAATCCGAATCGTCCACCGCGAGGCAGCAAGTACTTGTATTTGCAAAGGGCGATGGGGAAGCGAGATTCAACGGAGGAAAAATGATTCAGAACGAAACCCGCCTGCGGGTCGCTGACAATTCGGGAGCGCGCGAGCTGCTGTGCATCCGTGTCTTGAAGGGCTCGAACGCCAACAGCGGAAACATCGGCGACGTGATTATCGCGGCGGTCAAGGAAGCGATTCCTGGCGCGCCGGTCAAAGCCGGCCAGGTCGTGCGCGCCGTCATCGTGCGGACGGTCTCAGGCGTGAGCCGCACCGACGGCTCGCACATCAAGTTCGACGACAACGCGGCTGTCATCATCAACCCCGATGGCAACCCGCGCGGCACCCGCATCTTCGGGCCGGTCGCCCGCGAGCTGCGCGACCGCCGCTACATGAAGATCGTCTCGCTCGCGCCGGAGGTGCTCTAAAATGCCAAAGAGAAAAGACGTCAAGCGGACCAAGCCGCTGGGCATCCGCATGGACGACACCGTTGTCGTCATCGCGGGCAAGAACAAGGGGCCTGAGCCGCGCAAGGTTATTGGCGTGCGCAAAGAGACGGGCAAGGTCATCGTCGAGGGCGTCAACATGATGAAGGATCGCGAGCGCGCCGCTGGCCAGGGCCGCAACGCGGGCCAGACCGAAGTGATCGAGAAGCCCTTCCCCATCGACCGCTCGAACGTGATGCTGCTCGACCCGCAGACCAAGAAGCCCACCCGCGTCAAGTCCGAGGTGCGCGAGGGCAAGCGAGTCCGAGTCGGCATCAAGAGCGGCGAAGTGATTTAGCAAGTACTTGCAGGCAGACCACGGAGGCACCATGAGGATAAGGAAGCTAAGCAAGCTGGTGACTTCAATGATAGGTGTGGTGGTTCTGCAGGTAGTGTTGGCTTACACGGCCCACATAGTGCCTGGGTACGACGGGGTTTGCCACGTGCTCAGCGCACTGATTAACACCGTGTGGCTTGGGATTATCACGCGCAAGGCATTCGCGTTGTATGACGCGCGCCGTCGAACCAACGTCAACGCTGAACCAACAAATTCATCCGCCCAAGCGAGGAGCCGTGACGTGGAGGCCACCGGCTTGGGGGAGGAGAAACATGGCTGACGAGACAACTGAAGTAACCGAAGAGGAAGTCCGTGTGCCGCGCGTCAAGACGCGCTACCACGAGCAGGCTATGCCCGCGCTGCAGAAGCAGTTCGGCTACTCGAACACGATGCAGCTGCCTCGCTTGCAGAAGATCGTGCTCAACATGGGCGTGGGCGAGGCTCGCGACGACTCGAAGCTGATGGACGCCGCCGTCGCTGACCTGACGACCATCGCGGGCCAGAAGCCCGCGATCCGGCGCGCCAAGAAGTCGATCGCGAACTTCAAGCTGCGCGAGGGAATGCCCATCGGCTGCATGGTCACGCTGCGCGGCGACCGGATGTGGGAGTTCATGGACCGCCTCGTCCACGCCGCGCTGCCCCGCATCCGCGACTTCCAAGGCCTCCCGGACAAGTCGTTCGACGGGCGCGGCAACTACTCGATGGGCGTGCGCGAGCAGTTCATCTTCCCCGAGATCGACATCGACAAGGTGACGCGCACGCGGGGCCTGGATGTCACCTTCGTGACCTCAGCGCCCAACGATGAAGAAGCACGCGCTCTGCTGCGTGAGCTGGGAATGCCCTTCCGCAAGCCGCAGGGCGAGGGTTCGTAACAAAGATGTTTAGCCACAGATGACCACCGAGAGCCACGCATGGAGCACAGAGAGGAGTTTGGAGAACGTCTCCAAGTACTTGCATCTCTCTTCTCTTGTGTGATCCTCGGAGGTTCTCGGTGGTCATCTGTGGTGAAAGCAGGAGTGAAATGGCCAAGACATCAAAGATTGCCAAGACCAAGCGCCAGAACGCCGCGAGCGACTTCTCGTCGCGGCAGAAGAACCGCTGCAACCTGTGCGGGCGTCCGCGCGGCTATATGCGCCGCTTTGGAATCTGCCGCATCTGCTTCCGCTCGATGTCGCACCGCGGGCTGGTGCCCGGCGTGACCAAGAGCTCGTGGTAGAACTCGGTTGCAAAACCGGATAGCGTGTGCAGTTGAAACCGGCCTCAAGTACTTACCAGCGCAGTTGCGCTGTCCTGGGGCCGCAGAGGAAGAAATTGAATGCAGACTGATCCGATTGCGGATTTCCTGACCGCCATTCGCAACGCGAACTCGGCGCGCCACCCCGAGGTTACGATCCGCGCCTCCAACCTGAAGCTCCAGATCGCCCGCATCTTGCAGGAAGAGGGCTACATCGAAGGCTTCGAGGCGCTCCCCGACTCCAAGCAGGGCCAAATCAAGGTCACGCTGCGCTACGTCGAGAACCGCGAGCGCGTGTTCCAGGTTCTGGAGCGCGTCTCCAAGCCGGGCCGCCGCGTCTACGTGGGCAAAGACAAAATCGCTCGCGTGCAGGGCGGCCTGGGCGTGGCGATCCTCTCGACGCCGCGCGGTGTGCTCACTGACCGGGCCGCGCGCCGAGCCGGTGTGGGCGGCGAAGTGCTGGCGCGGATTTACTAAAGACCCGTCGCCCAAGTACTTGCGGGCGACGAGCTGGAGATAACGATGTCACGAATTGGACGCGCGATCATTGCAGTACCTTCTGGCGTGACCATCACGCAGAACGGCAGCGACATCACGGTGAAGGGGCCCAAGGGCGTCAACACCCTGAGCATCTCGCAGGACATGAGCCTGCTGCAGGAAAACGGTAACATCACCGTGGTGCGCCCCTCGGACGAGAAGCAGTTCCGCGCCATGCACGGCCTGACGCGCGCTCTGCTCAGCAACGCTGTTGTGGGCGCTTCGGAAGGCTTCACCAAGACCCTGGAGTTGCGCGGCGTGGGCTACCGAGCCGAGGTCAAGGGCAAGAACCTGGATATGGCGCTGGGCTACTCGCACCCCATCTCGCTGCCTCTACCAGAAGGCATCGCGGCGGCGGTGGCGAACTCGACCCCGACAACCGAGAACGGCTTCCTGGCGGCGACGATCACCATCACGAGCCACTCGAAGCAGTTGCTGGGCGACTTCTCGGCGGAGGTGCGCCGCCAGCGCAAGGTCGAGCCCTACAAGGGCAAGGGGCTGCGCTACAAGGACGAGGTCGTGCGCCGCAAGCTGGGCAAGGCGGCCAAGGGCGACAAGAAGAAGTAATTTTCTTTCACCACAGATGGCCGCTGAGGACCACGGAGGGATCACAGAGATGAGAGAATGCTTGCAAGTACTTGAGGCTCTTCAATTTCTCCAAAATCCTCTGTGAACCTGTGTGGTTCTCAGCGGCCATCTGTGGTGAATTCTGCCGCAGTATCGCTGACCAAGACCAGCGAGAAGGACGGCAATTGGCATGGCAAACAGAACACTGCAGGACTCGCGCAAGCGCCGCCACGTGCGGCTGCGCCAGAAGGTGGCGGGCACGCCGCAGCGCCCGCGCCTGGTGATGAACCGCACCAGCAAGCACATCCACGCCCAGATCATCGACGACACCGTGGGCCACACCCTGGCCTCGGTTTCGACAGTTCAAAAGGACGTGGCCGGAGCCATCGAGGGCGGAACAGGCAGCATGACGGCGGCTCAGGCCGTTGGCAAGGCCATCGCGCAGAAGGCCAAGGACGCTGGCATCGGGGCGGTCGTGTTCGACCGCAACGGCAACCAGTACATGGGCGCCGTGCAAGCGTTCGCGGAAGCGGCGCGCGAAGCCGGACTGGAATTTTAAACGGCTCGGCATAGCCGTAGGAGAACACTGTGGCGCGTGTACAAATTGACGCTGAGTTGCTTGTAGTAGAGAAAGTCGTCCAGCTCAAGCCGGTCTCCAAGACCGTCAAGGGCGGGCGCAAGCGCCGTTTTTCAAGCCTGGTCGTCGTGGGCGACGGCAATGGCCACGTCGGAGTGGGCATGGGCAAGTCGGCTTCGGTGCCCGACGCGATCCGCAAGGGCTCGCAGCGGGCGCAGAAGAACCTGATCGAAGTGCCCATCGTGCACACCACGGTGCCTCACATGGTAGTTGGGCGCACCGGCGCCGCGCGCGTCATGCTCAAGCCGGCCTCGCCTGGAACGGGCGTTATCGCGGGGCCTGCGGCGCGTGCTGTGGTCGAAGCGGCTGGGATCAAGGACATCTTGACCAAGTCGCTGGGCTCAGACAACGCGATCAACAACGTGTATGCCGTGCTGGACGGGCTGCGCCAGATGCAGAAGGCCACGACCGTGGCGGCCCGGCGCGGCAAGGAATTGAAGGATTTAGCAGTCCCGACTGCTTTGAAGGACGCGAGCTTGTATGAACCAAGGCAACCCCAGCTCCCAGCTGACTATCAAGTTGAAGAAAAGCCCAATCGGGTTCGAGAGGACTCAAAGGGCAACCGTGGCCGCTCTCGGTCTCCGCAAGGTGGGGGCAACCGTCGTCCTCCCCGGCAACGATAGCGTGCGCGGCATGGTCTTCAAGGTCAAGCACCTGCTCGAAGTTTCAGAAGCGTGACGCCCGCACAACCCGCAGCGCGAGCCGCGAGTACAAGTACTTGTGGCTTAGCCTGCAGGTTGCGCGGCGTGTTTCAAGAGGAAGCAAATGGAAGTTTTAACACTCACGAACCTCCGCTCGGCTGAGGGCGCGCGCAAGAAGCGCAAGCGGGTCGGGCGCGGCATCGGCAGCGGGCACGGCAAGACCTCGACGCGCGGACAGAAGGGCCAGCACGCCCGCAACTCCGTGCGCCCCGGCTTCGAGGGCGGCCAGACGCCGCTGTACCGCCGCCTGCCCAAGCTGCGCGGCAAGAGCAAGGGCGCCATGCCCATCGGCCTGACGCGCAAGGTGTACGGCATCGTCAACCTGAGTCAGCTGGACAAGCTCGAAGCCAACGCCGTCGTCACGGCTGAGCTGCTGCGCGAGCGCGGTATCGTCAAGGGCCGTCACGACGGCCTGCGCGTGCTCGGGCACGGCGAGCTCACCAAGGCGCTCTCGATCCAGGCGCAGCACGTCTCGGACTCGGCGCGCGAGAAGATCGAGGCGGCTGGCGGCAGCATCCAGCTGCTGAGCGAAATCCGCGCGGCCCAGTCGCAAGCCCAGTCGAAGGACCAGCCGGAAACCGCAAGCCAGGCGTAAGCGTTAGGCTCCGGGCCGCGCTGAGAAAGAGCGACGCAAGTACTTGCAGGGTGCAGGTGCTTGCGTTTTGCTATTCACCAGCTGCTTCGGCGGCGGGCGTGTTAAAGAAGCGAGGCCGCACACAACAATGAGAAAAGCCTTAGAACCCATCATCCTGTCCTGGCGCGTGCCCGAGCTGCGCCAGCGCCTGCTCTTCGTGCTCGGCTCGATGATTCTGTACATCCTGGCCGTGCACATCCCGCTGCCCAACGTGAACCAGGACGCCCTCAAGAACCTGTTCTCCTCCTCGGGCGGCGTGCTCGACTTCATCGACATCTTCGGCGGCGGCGCGCTCTCCAAGCTCTCGATCGTCGCGCTCGGCATCATGCCCTACATCACGTCGAGCATCGTGTTCCAGATCCTGACGATTGCCTTCCCTTACTTCAAGGAGCTGCAAAAAGAAGGCGAATACGGGCGGCGCAAGATGTCGCAGTGGACGCGCTGGGCTGCCATTGGCCTGACCTTGATCCAGGCGACCATCGCCACGCGCGCCTTCCAGACGCCGAGCGTTGGCGTGTTACCTCAGGGCGCGGGCACCTTCTTTTCGAGCGTGATCTCGCTGACGGCGGGCACGATGTTCCTGATCTGGCTGGGCGAGCAGATCACCGAGCGCGGCGTGGGCAACGGCATCTCGTTCATCATCTTCGCGGGTATCGTGGCGCGCCTGCCGCACCAGATGATCGAGCTGGCGCACCTGGCCAGCCTCCTCCAGATGATCCTGCTGACCTTGACCTTCGTGGGCCTGGTCGCCATCATCATCGCGGTGACGCAGGGCGAGCGGCGCATCCCGGTCAAGTACGCGCCGCGCCAGGCCGGGCGGCGCATGGTGCAGGGCCAGCGTTCGTTCCTGCCCTTGAAGATGGCGGCTGCGGGCGTCATCCCGATCATCTTCGCGGTTTCGATCGTCCTCTTCCCCGGCCAGATCGCGGCCTGGTACCTCAAGACGCTGTCGCCCGAGCTTTCGGGCCAGAGCACAGGCTGGCACATCGCGACCACGATCCAGAACCTGTTCTCGCCCCAGAGCTGGGTCGCCTCGCTGCTGTACGCGATGCTGGTGATGGGCTTCACCTACTTCTACACGGCTGTCATCTTCGACGTGCGCGACTTGTCGGACAACCTGAAGAAGTACGGCGGCCAGATTCAGGGCTATGCTCCGGGCCGCCCCACGCAGCTGTACATCGACCGCGTGCTGACGCGCATCACCTTCGCGGGCGGCATCTTCCTGGCCCTGGTCGCGCTGTCGCAGTGGCACCTGCCGCGCCTGCTGAACCTGCCCCAGACAGCCGGCGGCGTCTCGACCTTGATCGGCGGCACGTCCCTGCTGATCGTGGTCGGCGTGGGCCTGGAAATCATGCAGAACCTCGACCAGCAGCTCAAGATGCGCCAGTATGAAGGCCTCGCCAAGCAGATGCAGCGCGGACGACTGTAAATCGAGAAGCGAACAAAAGCGCCCTGCAAGTACTTGCAGGGCGCTTTTGCTGTGACGAGCTACTTCTTCTGCATCATCAGCGCGCCCGCGAAGAGCAAGAGCGCGCCGCCGATTTTCCAGGCGTTGACCGGGCTCTTCTCGACACCGAGCCAGCCGAAGTTGTCGAGCACGATGGCGGCCACCAGCTGCCCGAACACGTTGCCCGCGATGACAGGAGCCGCTCCGGTCTGCTTGAGGGCGATGGTCGCGACCAGCACCGCAGCCGCGCTGAACAGCCCGCCGCCAAGCGCCCACCACGGCGCACCGACGGCTTCAGCTAAGTTGGGCTTCTCGAAGGCTCCGGTGAAGGTGAGAGCCAGCATCGCGAGGCAGCCGATGGCGAAGGCAATCGCGATGGTCAGCGGCGGCGAGACAACGGCTGCGCGCAGCTTGGCGTTCATCGCGACCTGAACCGGGATGCCGGCTCCGGTGAGCACGATCAGCAAAATCAAACCAATCTTCATCAAGCCTCCAGACGATACACTTGCACAAAGCATAGCGGGCTGCGGCTGCGGCGGGCGCAGCAAGTACTTGCTGCGCTGCGTCGCACGCTTCTTGCACGATAAAACAGCCCAACCTGTCAAGCAGTCCGCAAAGTTAACCGGTGGCAGCGCCGGAGGAGAGAGGAGATTCGATGCCCAGAAAACGTGGTTTCACCTTGATTGAGCTTCTTGTTGTCATAGCCATCATAGCCATCCTCGCGGCGATCCTGTTTCCCGTGTTCGGGCGGGCGCGCGAGAACGCGAGGCGTGCGAGCTGCCAGAGCAACCTGAAGCAGATCGGGCTGGGAATTCTTCAGTATGTCCAGGACAACAACGAGCGCCTGCCTGTCGCTCAGGTCGGCGCCTTCATCCCCGGCAACAGCGCGTGGATGGCTTACACCGGCTACACGGGCATCCCCAAAGACACCGTCTTCCACCCTGAGCAGGGCAGCGTGTTCCCCTACATCAAGAGCACGCAGGTTTTCGTGTGCCCCTCGGACAGCATCGGGAGCGGCACAGGGGCTTCCTACGCCATGAACGAGTGCGTCTCGGGGCGCAAGCTGTCGTCCTTCCAGAGCACCTCGCTCAAGCTCTTGCTGGGCGAGGAGGCGCTGAGCTCGGGCGACTCCACCAACGACGCCTACCTGCGCAACTGGGCCAACGACCTGCTTTCGCAGCGCCACTTCGGAGGCTCGAACGTAGCCTTCATGGACGGACACGTCAAGTGGTTCGTCTTCGAGAACAACAACCTCAAGCGCGACACCCTGACCCTTGGCAACGGCGGCAACTGCTGAGCCTGGGAACCTGACGAACCCAGAGCCCGCCCGCAAGTACTTGCAGGCGGGCTCCTTGCGTTGCGGGCCACAGCAAGTACTTGCATGGAGCCTTCACAAGACGATGAAGCAACTCTATACTGGCCGCGCGACTTGGAGGAACTGACAAGCTCATCTTATGCCGGCCAAACCCGGCTTCGGCCCCTGCGCTGAGTGCGGCGTGAACAACTCGCACTCGGCCACGCGCTGCCACCAGTGCCGCGCCCTCCTGCCCTGGGCTCAGCCCAAGCCGCAGGCCGCTTCGCCTGAACCAAAGGCCTCGGGCTCGCCAAAGATAAAAGTCGGCGCGGACTGGGACTTCAAGGCTATCGGCGTGCAGCTCTTCGGTGGCCTGCTGTTCCTGGTGGGAGCGGGCCTGTGGATCGGCAACGTCACGGGGATGATGCGGACGTTCCCCGGCGCGGGCTACATCACGATGCTTGTCGGCGGCGTCATCTGGAAGGCTGGCGGCTCGGTGTAAATCCGTTTGGTGCCGCTACGGACGCTTGAAACACGCGGTTAGGGTGGCTCTGCAAGTACTTGGAAAGATGCTTTTGAGGCCGGTCTGGGAATCATATGCCTCATGGTACACACCGAATATGAAGCCGCCATCCCGAAGGTGATGCTCAAGTACGTCTACGTCTTGAGCGGTGTCGGGCTATCTTGCGCAAGTTGCAGCGCACCCAACCCGATTCCTGCACCGCCGTCTCGTCTTACTCAGGTGGCTCAGCTGCCAACTCCTGCTCCCACGCCAGCACCCACTGCCACTTCCTTTCCAACATCTACGCGCAAGCCGCCTGACCCGGTTGTTTTGCAACAGCTTCAGAGGCTCCGAGGCGCTGACCCAGCCCAGGATTTAGAAGAGGCCTGGAAGCAGGGCGACCGTAGGTTCATCGGCGTCAACGGCGTCGCGGGAAGCGAAGTGCTTGGCATCAAGAACCCGATGGATCCGCTTATCCTCCGCAACGGCGTGAACATGATTCCCGGAACCGCTGACTTCATCACCAGCCATGAGCAGGACGAGCTGCAAGAGCTGGCTACTCGATACGCGATCCGCTACAACCGGCTTCTGATGAGCAGGCTCCAAACAGCCACTTCGTGAGCGAGCGGGACGCCACAAGTACTTGCGGCGCGTTATCCTCTCCTCCTCATGCTTCGCTTAGTCATGCTCGGGCCGCCGGGGAGCGGAAAAGGCACCCAGGCCGATGGGCTCGCCATCTCGCTGCGGATTCCGCACATCGCGACCGGAGACCTCTTTCGTGCCGAGATTGCCGCCAGGACACCGCTGGGCAAGCTCGCCGATTCGTTCATGCGCCACGGCAACCTGGTACCCGATGAGGTGGTGAACAAGCTCATGCGCGAGCGGCTGTCGCGGCCCGAGAGCGCGGGTTTTCTGCTCGATGGCTACCCTCGCACCTCCGAGCAAGGGCAGTCGCTGCACGATTTGCTCGCGGAGATCGGGCGGTCACTTTCGGTTGCGCTCGCGCTCGATGTGCCGGACGATGCCATTGTCGAGCGCGCTGTTGGACGCCAGGTGTGCCCGGTTTGCGGCGCGATCTATCACGTTACGTCCAAGCCGCCGCGACAGATGGGCGTTTGCGACCGTGACCGCGCGCTTTTGGTAACGCGCGACGACGACAAGCCTTCGACGGTGCGGCACCGGCTGGCGGTTTACCACCGGCTGACCTGGCCTCTGCTCAGGTTCTATGAGGAGCAGGGAATCTTGAGGCGCGTGGATGGAATGGGCAGCCGCGAGGACGTGGCGAAAAAATTAGCTGCAGCGGTGGATGGACTGTGATAGAATTTTGGGGTTTGCGCCAGCGAGCGTCGTTTGCTTGGTGGCGCGTATTTTTGAGCGGCAAGTACTTGTAGAGAAGCATGGCAAAAGAAAGAGGCGTTGAAGTCGAAGGTTTTGTGCGCGAGACGTTGCCAAACGCAATGTTCCGCGTCGAGTTGGAGAACGGGCACGAGGTGCTGGCGCACGTTTCGGGCAAGATTCGGCTGCACTTTATCCGCATCCTGCCGGGCGACCGCGTGCTGCTCGAGCTCAACGTCAACGACCTTTCGCGCGGGCGCATCTTGTATCGCTACAAGTAGCAAGTACTTGAGGCTTCAGCGGGAGCACCAATGAAAGTTCGAGCTTCAGTAGGCAAGCGCTGCGTGAACTGCAAGATCATCCGGCGGCATGGCAAGATTTTGGTCATCTGCCCGATCAAGAAGCACAAGCAGCGTCAGGGCTAACCAGCCCTTAGGCTAACCAAGCCAAAGCGGAGAGACAACGAGAATGGCACGTATTTCTGGTATTGACCTGCCGCGCGACAAGCAGCTGGAGACGGCCCTGACCTACATCTACGGTCTGGGCCCCACTTCGGCCAAGCAGATCGTGGCCGCGACGGGTCTTGAGGGCATGACGCGGGTGCGCGACCTGAGCGACGAGGACGTGGCTCGCCTGCGCGATGTCATCGAGGCGGACTTCCGCGTCGAGGGCGACCTGCGCCGCGAGGTCAACGGCAACGTCAAGCGCCTGGTCGAGATCGGCTGCTACCGAGGCATCCGCCACAGGCGCGGGCTGCCGGTTCGCGGCCAGCGCACCAAGACCAACGCCCGCACCCGCAAGGGCCCGCGCAAGACGGTCGGCGTCAAGCGTTCGAAGAAGTAGTTGCCGCGCTCCACAGTGGGCGGCGGCGTTATCCATCAACGAGCAGGCGGCTTTTGAGAAGCCGATCGGCGCGCAACCTCTTCCTTGCGAGGCGCGGCGATGGCCACCGAGCGGCACGGCGTATTCGGCGGCGACTTAGTTTGGTTTGAACTGAAGGAACAAATGGCTGAACCACAACGCGGAGGCTCGCGCAAGTCCAAGAAGGCTGCGGCGCGCGGCCTGGCCTTCGTGCAGAGCACGTTCAACAACACAATCGTCACCCTGACAGATGGCGAGGGCAACACCTTCGGCTGGTCCTCAGCTGGCACCGTCGGCTTCAAGGGCACCAAGAAGGGCACCCCCTTCGCGGCTCAGGTCGCGGCTCAGAGCGTGGCTCGCCGCGCCATCGACGCCGGGATGCGCCGCGTCGATGTCTTCGTCAAGGGCCCAGGCTCGGGCCGCGAGACGGCGATCCGTGCGCTGCAGGCCGCTGGCCTCGAAGTCGGCTCGATCCGCGACGTGACCGCGATCCCGCACAACGGCTGCCGCCCCCGCAAGCGCCGCCGCGTCTAAGCAGCACTTCACAGCCAGCTTCCAGCGGTCAGCAACTGCCCCAAGTACCTGGGGCAGAGGAGCGTGCGAGCGGGCTTTAGTCAATGGAAATCGATGTGCTGCGAGCCGATTGCTGACGGCTCACAGCTTTAACAGGAGACAGATTCGTGGCAAGGTATCGTGGGCCAGTGGGCAAGGTAAGCCGTCGCCTGGGCTTCGGCATTTCGGAGAAGGGCGAGCGCATCTTGAAGAAGAGGCCGAACGCGCCCGGTATGCACGGGCCGAACGCGCGCCCGAACAAGAAGCAGTCGGACTACGCCATCCGGCTGATCGAGAAGCAGAAGGCCAAGTTCATCTATGGCCTGCTCGAAAAGCAGTTCCGCCGCACCTTCGAGTCGGCCAAGAAGGAGCCGGGCGAGACGGGCGTCGCCTTGTTCTCGCTCCTGGAGCGGCGGCTGGACAATGTTGTGTTTCGTTTGGGCTACGGCAAGAGCCGGGCGCACGCGCGGCAGCTGGTGAACCATGGGCACTTCATGGTGAACGGGCACAAGACCAACATCCCGTCCTTCACGGTCAAGGTGGGCGACCAGATTTCGGTGCGCACCGAGAGCCGCAAGGCCCCGTTCTTCCGCACCTTAGCTGAAGGCAACGATCTGGCGCGGCGCGGCCCGGCGTGGCTGAGCGCGGACGGAGCAAATATGGCGGCGCGCGTGGTGTCGCTGCCCCAGCGCGAGGACGCCGAGCAGGGGATTCAGGAACAGCTCATCGTCGAGTATTACTCGCGCTAACCCAGCGCCTCACAGTGTGAGAGAACGAGGAAGGCGGAGCCCCGCGGCTTCGCCTTCCTTGTGCCAAGTACTTGTGCGCGGCCCCGCGAGAGCTTGCTCCAGGAGGCGCGGGTTTCCCGGCGGCGCCCTTTGAGGCGGTCGCACCGGACACAGTGCTGGCAGTGGAAAGCCGCGGTTGCTCTTTTAATCATGTTCACAACTCCTGTCCAACCCAAAATCCGCGTCCTGCAGCTCAGCGACCGCTACGGCAAGTTCGCCCTCGACCCGCTCGACAAGGGCTACGGCCACACCCTGGGCGCCAGCCTGCGCCGCGTCCTGCTCTCGTCCATCGAGGGCGTGGCGATCACCGCCGTGCAGGTGCAGGGCGTGCAGCACGAGTTCTCGATGATCCCCGGCGTCGTCGAGGACATGATGGAGATCGTGCTCAACCTCAAGGAGCTGTCCATCCGCTCGCTCGATGGCCGCCTCGAAGGGCCGGTCTCGGCCCGCATCGACAAGCAGGGCGAGGGCCGCATCACCGGAGCCGACGTGCAGCTGCCGCCGAACTTGCAGATCGTGTCGCCCGAAAAAGTCATCGCGACCTTAACGCGCGCCGACGCTCGCTTCGACGCGGTGCTGACCATCGAGAGTGGCAAGGGCTACGTGCCTTCGGGGATGCAGGAGCGCGCCAAGACCATCGGCACGCTTCCCATCGACGCCATCTACTCGCCCGTCACGAGGATCAACTACTTCGTAGAGCCCACGCGCGTAGGCCAGCAGACCGAGCTGGACCGCCTGGTTCTGGAAGTCTCGACCAACGGCGCGCTCAACCCTCAGCTCGCTCTGGGGCAGGCGGCGACGATCTTGAGCGGCTACCTGGACCTGTTCCGCGAGATGAGCGGCGTGGTCGAGGTCGGCTTTGGCGAGGCGAACGGTGAAGGCCCCAACCGCGCGCGCGACATCAAGATCGACGACCTGGACTTCTCGAACCGCACCTACAACTGCCTCAAGCGCCAGGGCATCGAGACGCTCGAAGAGCTGCGCAACTACCCCGAGGAAGAGCTGATGAACATCCGCAACTTCGGGCAGAAATCGCTGGACGAGGTCAAGGAAAAGCTGACCGAATACGGCTACGAGCTGCGCCAGGCCGAGAGCGACGCCGAGCAGTTCGACGTTTAAATTGAAGATCAGCGCCCTCAAGCTCAAGTACTTGCAGCAGCCTGGGGGCGAAGGAATTTGAAATGCGACACAAAGTAGGAAAGCGCAAGCTGAACAAGCCGACCGACCAGCGCATGGCTCTCCTGAAGAACCAGGTGCAGGCGCTGTTCACGCACGAGCGCATCGTCACGACCGAGGCCCGCGCCCGCGAAGTGCGCTCCATGGCCGAGAAGATCATCACGCGCGCCAAGATCGACACGCCCGCCAACCGCCAGCTGGTGGGCCGCGTCATCCAGAAGCCGCCGATGCCTTCGGAGTCGAAGGAGAAGTTCAAGAAGCGCAAGGCATCGAACCCAACCGCCATCCGCAAGAGCCCCACGGTTCGCGCTTGGCGCGAGGCCGAGCACCCCGAGCGCGACATCCTGGAGCGCCTGTTCACCGAGATCGCGCCGCGCTACCGCGACCGCGCCAAGGATCAGCCCGGCGGCAACGGCGGCTACGTGCGCATCGTGAAGATGCCGCCGCGTCGTGGCGACGCGGCTCCCCAGGCCGTCTTGATGCTCGTTGAGTAGGCTCGGCAAGTACTTGCGCCATGCCGGATGAGCTGAGCCAAGCCGCCTCATGCCTTGAGCTGCCCGAGCGCAACATCGCGGCGGTCGTCGCCTACGATGGCACCCAGCTGAGCGGCTCGCAGCTTCAAGCGAACGGGCGCACGGTGCAGGGCGATGTGGAAGCAGCCCTGCGCGTTGTGCTCAAGCACGAGGCGCGGGCGACTCTGGCGGGGCGCACGGACGCGGGAGTCCATGCCACCGGGCAAGTACTTGCCTTCAAGACGCGCAACCGCATCCCGGCTGAGCGGGTGCCTTTAGCTCTCAACGCCAAGCTCAAGCGAGACATCCGCATCCTGCGGGCGAGCGAGGTGAGCGCGGACTTCCACCCGCGCTTCTGGGCCACGGGGCGCGTCTATCGCTACCACATCGCGGATGGCGCAAGCGAGAATCCTCTGCTGAGGAACATCGCGGGCCGGGTTCGCGAGGCGCTGGAAGTGGAAGCGATGCGTGCGGCGAGCGAGGCGCTGATCGGGCGGCAGGACTTCGCGGCCTGGCAGTCGGCGGGCAGCCCGAGCCCGACGACGGTGCGCGAGGTGCGGCGGATTGATGTATACCGTGCCGCAAGTACTTGGGCCTTGAGCGAGCGCGAGCTGATCGTGGTCGAGATCGAGGCGGATGCGTTTTTGTACCAGATGGTACGCAACATCGTCGGCGCGCTGGTGTGCGCGGGGCGAGGTGAGTTGAGCAGAGCACAGGTTCAGAGGCTGAGCGAGGGACGCGACAGGACGCAGTGCCCGCCTCCCGCTCCTCCGATGGGCCTGAGCTTAGTGCAGGTGAAATACAATGGCTTCGATTAAACCCAGAACCTACCACGCCAAGCCCGGCGACGTTGAGCGCGCCTGGTTCGTCGTCGATGCGACCGGCCAGACGGTTGGCCGCATCGCCTCGCGCGTCGCGCACATCCTGCGCGGCAAGCACAAGCCCCAGTACACGCCCAGCGTGGACGTGGGCGACAACGTGATCGTCATCAACGCGGAGAAGGTCGTCTTCACCGGCAACAAGACGCTGCAGAAGATCTACTACCGCACCACGACGCGCCCCGGCAGCCTCAAGGCCACCGACGCGCGCACCATGCTCGAAAAGCACCCCGAGCGCGTGCTCGAATACGCCATTGAGGGCATGCTGCCGCACACCACGCTGGGCCGCGCCCAGGCGCGCAAGCTGCACCTGTACGCGGGCGGCTCGCATCCTCACCAGGCGCAGAACCCGCAGCCTCTGGACGTGGCTACGCTCAATGTCGGGCAGGGCGCTTCGAGTAATTAAACCAAAGGCGGCGCGGTGCCCTGCAAGTACTTGAGGGCGCTGAGCTGCTTTTCTCAACGGAGAATTCAAATGGCAGATGTTTACTACGGCACGGGCAAGCGCAAGGATGCGGTGGCCCGCGTTTACATGACGCCGGGCAGCGGACGCTTCACGGTGAATGGTCGCGAGCTGGCGGAGTACTTCCCGCGCCCGGCGCACCAGAAGTCAGCGCGCGCCTCGATGAGCCACCCCAGCGTGACCTCGACCTTCGACGTGAAGGTCACGGCTCACGGCGGCGGCATCACCGGCCAGGCCGAGGCGATCCGCCACGGCATCGCGGTGGCCCTGGTCAACATGAACGAGGAGCTGCGCGTCTCGATGCGCGAGATCGGCGCGATGACCCGCGACCCGCGCGTCAAGGAGCGCAAGAAATACGGCCACAAGCGTGCCCGCCGCGGCTTCCAGTTCTCCAAGCGTTAATCGCTGGGGATTTGGGACCAGAACAGCCCGCTGCAAGTACTTGCCAAGTACTTGCAGCGGGCTGTTCGTTTGTGGCGGCTCACGGCTCGCTCAGCGCAGCCGGTTCGCCTCGAACTTGGCGCCGAGCAGGGCGGCCTTGACCCAGGCGCCCCAGAACGGCGTCGGGTTGTAGTCCCAGTCGGCCAGGATGCGCGGCGTGGCGCCGGTGTGGAAGCTCCAGGCGGTCCAGTTGAGCTTGTATTTCTGGATCGTCCCCAGCACATCGGGAGCCCAGGTGTAAGGGTTCTCCTGCTGAGCCACCGGGATGAAGTCCATCTTCGCGGTGTCGCAGCCGACTTCGCCGAGCAAAACGGGATACTTCGCGGCCACCACGAGAACTTTGTTTTGCCAGTCCGATTTCCACGGGTAAATGTGCGCCGAGTACACGATGCCGTTGCCGCCTTTATCGTCCAGCGCGAAGCCGTTGAGCACGCCGCTCAGGTCGTAAGCCCAGTCCAGCCCGCCGGCCACGATGATGTTGCGTGCGCCAGCCGCTCGGATTTCATTCACAACCCGCTGCATTCCCGGCGACTGGAAAGTCTCGGCGGGCTTGCCATTCGCGGCGGGCTTGTCCTCGATGGTGCCGCCGCTCTTCCACTGCGCCCACGAGATGTCGTGCGGCTCGTTCAGGATGTCGAAGAGCACCGCCGGGTTGTTTTTATACGCCGCCGCGACTGCCTCCCAGAACTCCAGGCTTTGGGCGTGCGGCGCCTTGTACTTGTGCAGGTCGAGCACGACGTAAGCGCCCCGGCTCGCCGCCGCGCGGACGCAGGCATCAACTAAAGCGCGATATTTGACGCCGCCATCGTCCTGGCGCGGGCCTTTGCCGAGCCAGTACTCGTCGTTGAGGGGCAGGCGGATGACGTTCGCCTTCCAGTTGCCCGCGGCCTCGCGCACCGACTGCAGCACGTGATCGCCCTCCGGCATCCACTCCAGCGAAGGCACGTTGACGCCCTGCAGCCAGGCCAATTTGCCGTCCGAGCCTCGAATCTGGTTGCCCGCGACCTTGAGCTCAGGAGGCGGCGTGTAGTTGGCCGGCTCGGGCGCTTCCGCAAGTACTTGAGGCGCGGCTGCGGGCGCGTCCTCGGCGGCCAGGCGCAGGTCGTCGATGTCCAGCGTCCCGCTCGCGACCTGGAACAGCGAGGGCATGATCTCCAGCAAGGCCGCGCCCTGGGGCACCGTGAGGCGCGCTGCCTTCTCCTCCCAGCCTTTGGAGGTGCCCAGGAAATAGACAGGCGTGGGGTCGGGCTTGAGCTCCTGGCGCGCGGCGTCCTTGAAGTGGAAGATCAGGCGCGCGTCGTTCCAGTTCTGCGCCCCGGCCTTGACATCGGCGTAGCGCACCCTGAAGCGAAGCGTCAGGTTCTTCGCCTCAGCGCCCAGCGGAAGGGCCTGGTAGACCATCAGCATCTTGCCCGGCTCGGTCTGCTTGAGGCGCAGGAAGTGGTTGCCGGCCTCGCTTTCCCAGCTCAGGCCGGCCTGCTTAGGCCAGCCGTCGGGCCAGTTGTCGTGGTCTTTGTCGCTCTCGAAGTCGCCGTTGGGGACAACCGGAGCGGCTTGCTGAGCGTGAGCAGCCGGAGCTAAGGCAAGGGGCAGCAGCCAGAGCAGCGTGGGCAGCAGCTTGGAATTCTTGAGCATGGTTTTCTTGATACCCGCGCCGCCCACTTCTGGGACCTGCAAGTACTTGCTCCGGGCTTTTTGCTCTGGATGCTCCGGGCTTCACGGCTTGTCGTAGGCCGCGCTGGTGCCCGCAGTGGCGGGGTGCTCGACGTATTTTCCGTGATCGGGCACGGCCACGCTGTCGAAGTTGCGCGCCAGGACTTGCAGAGCTTGCAGCATGACCTCGCCCTTCATAGCCGGGCCGTGCCCCGTGACGGCCAGCTCGGGCTGGAGCGCGGCCAGCTTGCGCACCGATTCGCGCGCGGCCTGCCAGTCCTGCGTGAAGTAGGCCGGAGGCCCGTGCATCTCGGGCTTCTGCGTGGCCACGGCGTAGGCCGATTCCTGGCGCGTGGTGATGAAGGCATCGGCGGCGACGATGATGCGGTCGCTTTCGCGCCACAGCGCGACCTGGCCTGGCGTGTGGCCGGGCACATGAATCCACTTCCAGCCCGGCATGAACGGCACGCTGTTGTCCTCGGGCAGCATTTGCAGGCGGCTCGACACATCAATGGGCGAGCGCGGAAACAGCGGCGAGAGCAAGGACATCAGCCCGCCGCCCACGCTGGGGTCGGGCGGCGGGTAGGAGGCGCTGCCGTCCAGATACGGCTTCTCCAGCGGGTGCGCGAACACCGGCGCGTCCCACTGCTGGGCCAGGTGCTCCAGCGCGCCGATGTGATCGAAGTGGCCGTGCGTCAGGATGATGGCTGCGGGCCGCGAGCCTTCGCCGAAGCGTTCCCGAGCCGCGCCCTCGATGAGGCCGGCTGTGCCAGGCACGCCGGCGTCGATGAGCAGCCAGCCCCGGTCGGGCGCGTGCGGCGGGCCGAAGAAGACGACGTTGGAAATCGCGGTTCGCTTGTAGGCCAGGTCGGGCGCGACCTGGTTGGTGCCGTCGTCGCGGGCGGCGTCTTGAGCGGGGTTCTCGGCGTGGGCCGAAGGGTTCAGTGGCACTTGCGGGGTCATGCTCGTCCTTTGTGAAGCGGTTCTCGGGGCAGCTCCTTGCAAATTGCGTGTTCAAAGAGCCCGGATTGTTTCCACAAGTACTTGGAGGCTCGCCTGAACACACAAAAACGCGCCCTCTTTCGAGCGCGCGCCTTTTCGACCTGCAAGTACTTGAGCTCAGGAAGTGCGGCCCGAGAACGAGCGGCCCGAGCCGGAGCCTGAGCGCGCGGAGTAGCCGCCCGGCCTACCGCCGTTGCCGGTGCGGGGCGCTCCGCCGGGGCGTCCGCTTGAGCTGCCTCCGCCTCGGCGCGAGCGGTTCTGGCCGCCGCCGCCGCCCTGAGCCGGGCGCGGCGGGAAGGTCATCGCCGAGTCGGGCGAGACGGGCAGGTCGGCGCGCAGCAGCTTCTCGATGTCGCGCACGTCCGAGGCCTGATCCGGCGCGGCCAGCGAGATGGCGTGGCCGCTCTTGCCCGCGCGCCCGGTGCGCCCGATGCGGTGGATGTAGTCCTCGGCGTTGTCGGGCAGGTCGTAGTTCAAGACCAGCTCGATGTCCGAGACATCGATGCCGCGCGCCGCGATGTCGGTCGCGACCAGGATGCGATAGGTGCCCGCCTTGAAGCCGTCCAGGGCCGCGCGCCGCTGGATGAGCGAGCGGTCGGAGTGAATTTCGGCTGAGTTGTGGCCCTCGTTGCGCAGGAAGCGCGCGACGCGATGGGCGCGCGAGCGGGTGCGCGCGAAGATCAGGATGGTGCCCTTGTACTCGCGCAGCAGGCGCAGCATCAGGGTGTTCTTCTCGTCCTGGGGCACGATGAACATCTCCTGCGAGATGTCCTGAGCCACTGTCCCGGCCCGCGCCACCTCGACGCGCGTGGGCTTGTGCATATAGTTGGCGGCGATGTCCACGATCTGCTCGGGCATCGTGGCCGAGAAGAGCATCGTCTGGCGCTCGACCGGAACCTCGCGCAGAATCTGCTTGATCTGAGGCGCGAAGCCCATGTCGAGCATCCGATCCGCCTCGTCCAGCACCAGCGTGTCCACCGTGCGCAGGTCAACCGAGCGCGACTGAAGGTGGTCGATCAGGCGTCCCGGCGTGGCCACGATGACATCGGGGTTGGCGCGCAGGCTCGAAAGCTGGGGCCGCATCGGAGCGCCGCCGATCAAGACCGTCGTCCGCAAGCCAAAGGCCGCGCCGACTTTTTGCAGCGTCTCCTCGACTTGCAGCGCCAGCTCGCGCGTGGGCAGGATGATCAGAGCGCGCCCGCGCGACTTCTTGCCGGCCTCGATGAAGCGGTGGATGATGGGCAGGCCAAAAGCCAGCGTCTTGCCGGTTCCGGTCTGCGCGATGCCGATGATGTCCTCGCCTGTAATTCCAACGGGAATAGCCGCGAGCTGGATCGGGGTGGGGATGGTGAACTTGAGCTTGTCCAGGGTGGCCAGCAGAGAATGCGTCAGGCCCAAAGTGGCGAAGCTCGGCGTGGCTTCCGTGGAGATCTCCACAGGGGAAGCGGCTTCCAAAGCGGAAGCGGTTGAACTGGTTGTCATTGAATACCTTTTTGACCCGACGGGCTGCGAGTCAATGGGGGCACCAACGAGCAATCGAGTCCTTCACTTCAGCGAACACGGCAGCGAAGTGGTTTTGAGATTTGCCCAAGTATACGAAATCCCGCCGCCTGAGCTCCCCTCCAGCGCGAAATCGCGGCGCAAACTTCATGCAACAGTTATTGCCCGCGCCAGCCTGCAAGTACTTGCTAATCGGCGTTGGCATAGGGCTCGGCTTCGACGCCCTCGTGGTGGCACCGCGGGCAGTACTTGATCTGCGTGACGTCCGTGATGGGCAGGAACAGGCCGTCGTCGTCCGGGCACTTGTAAAGCTCCAGTGTGGCGCCTGTCTTCGCGTCCCACACCCGCACCGGCTCGGGAGCCTTCTGCTCGTAAGGCCAGAAGATGTAGACGAACTTCTGCTCTTGGCTGCAGTATCCCGCCAGAGTCCTGCCTCGCTCCAGGTCACCGATCATAATCCGACCGCGGAAGGTGCAAGCTGGGTCTTTGCACTTGAGCTCATACTCGGTCGCGGCCTCGGCCACCGTCGGCCACCGCTGGGCGCAGCGTCGCCGCAGCCATCAGCAGGCCAAGCCCAACTTTTGTTAATCCTCTCGCCGGCTTCCTCCGCTGTGAGCTGCAAGTACTTGCAGCGACCTGCCTTACTTCGACCCGACTTCGCCCATCGCCACGTTGCGCTGCACGCCGTCGCCATCGACATAAGCCAGGGGTTCGATGGCCCTATCAGCCCAGCCCTCGGGCGCTCTGGCGCTCGAGGGCAGCAGGTTCCGGTTGGCGCTGAGCCCAGCCGAAGGGCGGGCCAGCTTCAGGATGTTGTCGCTGCCGATGAACACGTTGCCGGTGACAACCGCCTTCGCCTGCGGGTCGTCCAGCGTGAGGAAATTCACGCGCCCGTTGCCCGCGATGCAAGTGTTGTGAAACAGATACAGCGTTCCGTTGTGCGAGCCGCCTTCCATCTCGCTTCCAAACAGCACGAACTTGGCCGCGTTGCCGCTGCGCTGGGCTCGGCTCACGATGGTGTTTCCAACCAGCAAAGTGTTAGAGTTGGGCGTGTCGGTGTGGCCGGGAGCGTCCACGATGCCGACCTCGCCCTCCTGCGAGTTGGTGATCCAGTTGAACCACAGCTCGTTGTAGTGGGCGCGGCTCTTGTAGTTCTGGCCAAACAGCGAGTCGTGGATGTAGCAGCGGCGCACCACGACGCGGTTGCCGTGCATATAAAAATTGTGCGAGCCGCCGCTAAACTTCTCGGTGCCGTTGAACGCGATCTCGCAGCCTTCGATAAAAACCGTCTCCTTGTCGCTGCCGAAGATGCCCATGTCGCAATACGTCACTTTGCAGTCGCGCACGACGGCGTTTGTCGAGTCGAGCAGGCGCACCCCGGCTGCGTTGTTGCCGTTGCGCGCGTTCTTGAGCTCAAGGTGCTCAAGCGTGATGTAGGAGCCCTCGATCTGGAACACGCCGCGCGGGACAGAGCCACGCCCTTGGGTGTCGAGCCCTTCCGCGTCGAACACGGGCCGCACGGCTCCCACACCGCGAATGATAATCGGCGCATCGCGCGTGCCCTGCGCCGCGATGCGGTTCACCTCGTGGTAAGTTCCGGCATCGACCTCGACGACATCGCCCGCCTTGAGGCGAGGCAGCACGGAGCCCAGCGTCTTGTCCGCGCGCGCCGCCCCGACGTGGTAGGTCGCGGCGTGCGAAGCGGAAGCGCAGAGCAGGAGAGCGAGGCTGGCGGCTGAGCTGAGCTTAAGTTTCATGAGCAAGAATGCCCTCAACCACGACCGGCGTAACAGGATGCGGCTTGCAAGTACTTGCGATGCGATGCTCAAGGCGGCTTCAGAACGCGCGCGACTGCAGGCCGATCACGAAGTTGAACTTCTGCGAGGGGTAGCCAGCCGCTTCTTCATACCTGCGGTTCAAGAGGTTGCCCAGTCGCACGTAAGCCTCCAGCGCGGGCTGCACCTGGTAGCCAAGCGTCAGGTCGAAGCGCGTGAAGCCGCCGTAAACCCCCGCGCCGCGCCCGTTGCCAAAGGGCGGCCCGGCGAAGTCGTTGTCGAAGCGCCGCCCCTGCGCCACCAAGCCCAGGTCGGCGTGGATTTTATCGTGGCGCAGCAGTAGGTCGGCGGTTGAGACGAACCTGGGGCGGCGCAGCAGCTGCCCGCTTGAGCTCGACGTGTTGATGAAGGCGTGGTTGACGATGAAGTCCACGCCGCGCGCGAGGGGCTGGCTCAGCGACAGCTCGACTCCGTTGACGCGCGCGCGGTTGATGTTGGCCGCGCTGAAGCTCTGCCCGACCTGCCTGGTGCCGATCAGGTCGCGGTAGCGCGTGCTGAAGGCCGTCAGCTCGGCCCGCCCGCCGCGGCTGGTGGGCCGCTCGTAGCCCAGCTCGTAGCCGGTTGACTTCTCGGGGTTCAGGCTCGGGTTGCCGTAGTTGGGGAAGTACAGCTCGTTGATCGAGGGCGCGCGGAAGCCCGTGGCCGCGCTCGCCTTGAGGCGGCTCCGATCCCTCAGCTCGTAGGCCGTGGCCAGCCGCCCCGAAACCTGGCCGCCGTACTGCGAGTTGTTCTCGTAACGCACGCCGGGAATCAGCAGCAGCTTGCCCGCCCTCAGCTCATCCTGCGCCCACAGCGCGCTCGTCGTCGTGGAGCGGTCGAACCGGCTCGGGCCATACGTCGAGCGCGTGTCGCCGTTGGCCCCCTCACGCCTCAGCTCGCCTCCCAGCGAAAGGGCCTGGCGCGTGCCCTCGAAAGTGGTCTGCGCATCGGCCACAAGTACTTGGTCGCGCAAGGTCGAGTTGGTGAAGCTGGGGAAGGCCGCGCCAGGGTTGAGCGGGTCGTCGAAGCGCAGGCTGCGGTGCGTGATTCCCAACGAAGCGCGGTCGCTGCGGCGCACGCGCTCGCCGCTTCTGGCCTGGTTGAGAAACTGCAGCGTCCCGTTGAAGAGCTGCGGCTTGGAGCGCGCGTTGGGATCGAAGGAAAGTACTTGCTGGCCCGGCGCTCCGACCTCGCCGTCCTCGGCGCGCCCGCTGAAGGTGAGGCTTGAGTTGGGGCTGAGCGGGCGGTCGTAGCGCAGGCTGGCGGCGTTGTTGCGGTAGTCGTCGTTGGCGAAGAAGCCGCTGGTCGCGGTGCGCGAGGCCGCGAAGCTCAGGCTGCCGCGCCCCACGTCGCCGCGAGCCGTCACGACCTGGCGGTTGGTGCTCTGCGAGCCGAACTCAAGGGCGCCGCCCGTGCGCAGCGGCCCACTGCCGCGCCGCGTGATGATGTTGACGACGCCGCCGATGGCGTCCGCGCCATACAAGGCGCTCTGCGGGCCGCGCAGCACCTCGACGCGCTCGATGTTCTCGGGAGCTAAGTTGCCGACATCGAACCGCTCGTCGGAGGGCGAGTTGGCGCGCACGCCGTCGATGAGGACCAGCGTCTGGTTTGAGTTGGCGCCGCGCAGGAAGATGGAGGCGACCTGGCCGCGCGTGCCGTTTTGCGCGATGGAAAGTCCGGGGGCGAGGCGCAGGATGTCGATGACATCGAGCGGCTTCTTCTCCTCGATCTGGCGCCGCGAGATGACCGTGACCGAAGAGGCGGTCTCGCTCAGCGTGCGCCGGGTGCGCGTGGGAGTGACCACGATCTCGACCTCGCGCTCGGGCTCCTCGGTTGAAGAAGCTGGAACTGAAGCAGGGACGGGCGCGGGCGCGTCCTGAGCGGAGGCGACAGCGCAGTAGAGGAAGGGCGAGGCGAAGGGCAAGTACTTGCGGGCGTTGTGGCGGATGCTGAGCATGGGCTCCTCGAAATTGACCCGGCCCCGTCTGCTCAGGCTGGGTGAGGCGAGGAGAAATCCGCAGGGAAAGCAGCGCGCCGCGACTTGCGGCTTGCAAGTACTTGAGGCGTGAAACCGCTCCGTTCCAAGCGCCGCGCCGCGAAGGGCGGGCCAAGAGCTGGAGGCGAGGCGGTGCTTCTTCATCGCCGCGCTGAGCTGGAGCTAAGCTCTGGAGCTGAGTTGAGCTCTGGAGCTCAGTTGAGCTGCAGGAGCGCCGCGCGATGGAGCGGACGACTGATCGCGTCACCCCTTTCCCTCGAAGGCGTGGGCTGGCACCGGATGCCGGTCTCCTGACTCGTCGCTTCGTCCTCGGCCCGCCTTCCCAGGGTGCGCTTGGCATCCCAGTGGCTCGGGGCTCTGTCGGCGACTACAGTGGCGGGGCCGTCCGCTGGGCGATTGAATGAATCGCCCGCGAGTTCCCGGCAAGAAAAGCTCTTGCCATACATCCGGTGCGTCGTTTCGGGTTGTCGCACAAACTATAGCGGCGCGCGGGCCCGGTGTCAAACCAACAGCCTCCGAAATTTTGCCGCAATCTGCCTGAACACCGTGCTGAGATGAGCCGCAAATTCCGGTTTGCGCGCCGATTCACGAATTATCACGAAATATTTCCTGATAATAGGGATGTTGGGCGGTTGCGCCTGGCTTGGCAGGGGTTGCAGTAAAATGGAGTGTATGGAAGAAATGCAAACGCCGGAAGCCGAAAAGAAGGCAAAGCTCGAATCTGAATATTACGCATTTGTAAATGAGTGGGCGAAAGACCACTTCGGATTCTTCAAAACCGCCATCAATCGTGGCTTACGTTATGGCAGAATTGATGTTCTTGGTGTGCGCGACGTTGGCGGCGACCTTTCAGGAGAAATCGAGAGCATCGCCATTGAGGTCAAACGTGGACGCACGCCTTTTGCTGTCGCGTGCGGTCAAACTCTTGGATACCGCGTTTACACAAACCGTGTTTATTTGGCAGATGTCCGGTTAAACTCCTTTAATCCTGACGAGGTTCATATCGCCAGCAATCTTGGCATTGGACTTATACAAATGAAAGATGATTCCTGTCTCGAACGCTTATCAAGCCCGTTCTACACTCCCATCACAAAGCTAAATCTTGCGCTAATGGAAAGCATCCGGCTTGGTAAGTGTAGTTTTTGTGATTCATTTTTCGATATTGGAGACGAAGAGAATGTGAAAAATACTCACTCACGTCTCTCGCGCGAGAACTTGAAACGCGCAGTTTCCGACGAAAAAGGTATGATGTTCTGGCACCGCGAAGGCTCCCATCGGAAGAATCAACGTGACGAGAAACGTGCTAATGACAATATGTGTTATGACAGGCGCTTTGTTTGTAGCGAATGCATTCAATTATTCTTCGCACATTCGCACGAGTAGAAAACATGATAACAATCGTTCTTGTCAGCATGATGAATGAGGTTAATATACGCCGATATGACACCAATTCGTTTGACGAGGCGGCTGAATTTTTGGTGGATGATTGGATAGCAGGCAAAATTGTATGGGAATGGGAAGAAACTAACGAAAAACTTAGTGCGGACTGGATGGAGAAATACGGTTATCCAATCGAGGATTTCGAGCCGGAAATAGATAAAGAAACAGAAGTATGCACTTTGACTTGGCATTACTGCGGCGAGACAGATGGCGATGATGAAATTGTGTATGGGTATTTTGTGAAATCTGCTCCCGTCCAAGATGACGAGTGGCCGACAGCCGGTGTCCCGTAAGCGACCAACAGCCGCCGAACAAGGCGCTGTATCCGACCGCCTACAGCCTGCATCCCTTCGCTCGTGCCTGGCTTGGGCCTACGCTTCCGGCGGGTGAGCTTGTCGTTCGGCAGCACAAAAGCCGCCGCGAAAATTCGCGGCGGCTTTGGCTTGTGCAAGTACTTGGGGGTTAGCGGGGCAGCGAGATCGTGCTTTCGCGCCCGTCCAGCTGCAGGCGCACGGCGTTGAGCTGCTCGTCGAAGCTGGCGCTGCCGCCCACGCCCTCAACCAGGTCGCCCAGCGGAGCGTACAGCTGGCCGTCGAAGACGTTGGGCGCGATGCTCATCTCCAGGGTGCGCCCGTTGACGGTGGCCACGGTCGAGTAGCGGCGCAGCTCCATGCGGCGACCGTTGCGGCTGAGCGTGGTCAGGTTCCCGCTCTGGCGCACGCCGGCCCCGGCCCAGCGCGCCACTCCGCGCACCGAGGCCAGGATGATGCTGTCGCCGCCACGCTCCACGATCCGCAGCGGCGCGCCCAAGTCGGCGACTTGCGAATCCGAGCCGCGCGAGTAAGTGCCCTGGGTTCCCGAGTTGCTGCGGCCTCCGTTGCGCGCGTCGCCGTTGTAGTCGGGGTAGTCGGCGTTCGAGCCCTGGTTCGAGGCGTAGCCTCCGTTGCTCGAAGCGCCCCGGTTCGAGTAGTTGCCGTCGGGATACTGGTCGTTGGCGTTGGCGTAGCTGCCGGCTGAGTAGGAGGCGTTGTCGCTCAGGCGCGGGCCACCGTTCTGGCGGGCGACCTCGACCAGGTTCTCCCGCTGAATCTCGGCGTTCACGGCCACGATGCGCTTGGCGGGCGCGGGGTGCGATGCCAAGTACTTCTCCAGGCCGCCGGGGTTTTGACCTTCGCCGTCCAGCTTGTGCAGCATGGAGATGGCGGCGCGCGGGTCGTAGCCCAGGCGCGACATCAGGCGCACGCCGACCGCGTCGGCTTCGCTTTCCTGAGTGCGCGAGTAGCCGCTCTGCCACACGTTGAAGGCCAGCCCGGCCACCGCATTGACGGCGCTGCCGCCGGCTCGGCGCCCCAGAATCGCTCCCAGGATGCCCACGCCCAGCCCAACCTTCTGCTGCTTGGCCATCGCCTTGGCGATGTGGCGCTGCTCGATGTGCCCGGTCTCGTGGCCCAGCACATACGCCAGCTCAGCGTCGTTGGAAGTGGTGCGCATCAGCTTGGTCGTCACGAAGATCGGCCCGCCCGGAGCAGCGAAGGCGTTGAGCACCTTCTCGTTTTGCAGCACGGTGTAGCTGAAGGGGATGTTGCGCCGCGTCGAGAGCGCGGCGAGCTTGCGCCCGATGGCCGCCACGCGCCGCGCCATCGGATCGCTGGGCGGCAGAGCCCGCCCGTATTCCTTCTGGGCCTGAGCCGCGACCTGCTGCCCGGCCTTGATCTCGTCCTGCTCCGAGAGCTCGAACAGGCTGGCCGAAGCCGGTGCCGCGTGTCCCAGAGCACCTGCGCCAACCGCCAGCACCGCCAGCCTGGTGCTCCACTTGCCAACCGAAGTCCGTCCCGCACGCTGCTTGGTGTTCATCATGATGTTCGTCCTTGCCTCTATCGAATAAAGCCGGGCACAGCCAAAACCGCGCCGCGCCACGCCTCCGAGAACTTGCTTTTTCAGCTCGGGATTCAACGCCCCGGACGCCGCTTTGTTCATCCTGAACTAAAGTCTATGCGCCAGGTGGGTTTAGAATTGTTGGCGCGCGAGAGTTGGGTTATAATCGCTTCGATTCAAGCGTGGAGGCAACTATGTCTGTGGAAAGCAAGGGCTACGTCAGCCCGGAAGTACTTGTGGATGCCGACTGGGTCCAGGCGCACAAGGACGAGGCGAACATCAAGCTGGTCGAGGTCGATGTGGACACCAACGCCTACGAGGAGGGCCACATCGCCGGGGCGGTGTCGTGGAACTGGACTTCGCAGCTCAACGATCAGCTCAGGCGCGACATCCCGAGCCAGCAGCAGCTCGAACATCTGCTCGGCGAGTCGGGCATCTCCAGCAGCGACACCATCGTGCTCTACGGCGACAACAACAACTGGTTCGCGGCCTTTGCCTTCTGGATACTCAAGGTCTACGGCCACCAGGACGTGCGGCTGATGGACGGCGGGCGCAAGAAGTGGATTTCGGACAGCCGCGAGCTCACCACGCAGCAGGAGCATCCAAAGAGCGCGACTTACTCAGCTCAGCCCGCCGACCTCAGCCTGCGCGCCAACGTCGCCGAGATGCTGCAGATCGCGCAGAGCGGGGCCTCGCAGATGGTCGATGTGCGCTCTCCGGCTGAGTTCACCGGCGAGGTCATCGCGCCTCCGGGCATGACCGAGACAGCCCAGCGCGGCGGCCACATTCCGGGAGCCAAGAACATCCCGTGGGGCCAGGCCGTGAACGAAGACGGCACCTTCAAGGACAAGGACGCGCTCGAAAAGCTGTATGGCGCCAAGGGCATCGAGCAGGGCAAGCCCACCGTCGCCTACTGCCGCATCGGAGAGCGTTCGAGCCACACCTGGTTCGTGCTCAAGTACTTGATGGGCCACAAGGACGTCAAGAACTACGACGGCTCGTGGACCGAATACGGCTCCATGATCGGCGTGCCCATCGAAAAGCCATAGCGATTTCCTAACGCCCGCCTTCAGCTAAGCTCCGCTCGCTATGATGGCTGGCGGCTCCGAACCGGCGGCTCGCAACATGACTTTCGCTTCCTCTTTCACCAAGAAGATTCTGGCCAAGCCCGACATGGCTCAGCTGCACTTCAGGGCTTCGGTGCTCGACAAGTACTTGCAGGGCAGCAGCAGCAGCGTCTCGCGCACCGACACCGTGGGCCGCGTCAAGGGCGCGACGTGGAGCCTGGACTTCGGCATCGCGCCGGGCGAGCAGAGCATCCACACCTCGGTCGCGATGCTGTCGCAGAAGCTGCCCGAGGCCGAGCGCGCGCACTGGCTGGAGCACGTCGCGGACGAGAGCTTCTCGCAGAACTTCCTCAAGATGCAGGCGGCCCACGCCTGCGTCGACGACGGCGGCTACCGCGCCTGGGGCCAGCCCGCAGAAGCGCCCCTCTTTTAAGCGAGCTGAGCTAAAGCCACAAGCAAGCCAAAGGGCCGCGCTGCAAGTACTTGCGAAGTACTTGCAGCGCGGCCCTTTGGCTTTAGCTCAGCTCGTTGGCTTTGGCTCAGCTCGGCTTCTACTCGGGCAGGGCTTGGCCGCGCGTCTCGGGGGCCAGAGCCAGGCCGATGAAGCCGACGAAGTAGATGCAGGCCACGATGCTGGCGGCGGCGCGCAGGCCGGCGGCTTTGTCGCCGGTCGCGAAGACCTCGGACAGCTTGCCCAGCGTGAAGGGCGCCCCAGCCGCGAAGATGCGCGCCGCGTTGTAGCAAAAGCCAACGCCTGTGGCGCGCAGGCGCGTCGGGAACAGCTCGGGGAAGTAGATCGAGAAGGCCGAGAGCGGCGCCAGCGTGCAGAATCCCAGCGGGAAGATGAGCAAGAACGCGCTCAGCGGGCCGTGCATCCCCTGGAAAAACGCCTGAACCGAGGCGAAGGCCAGCACGAAGAACAGCCCCAGCGCCGGGCGGCGCCCGATGCGCTCGGACAGCGCGGCGAAGGAGAACATCCCCAGCCCGGCCCCGATCATCTGCACCAAAAACAGCACCGATTTCCACTGCTGCAGCGCGGCCTTGACCGCAGCCTCCTGAGCCCTGGGTTCGTTGATGGCGGCGATGTTGGGCGCGCCCTTGATGAGGGGCGGGAAGACCTGCCCGATGAGGTCAACCGAGAAGAAGCCCACGCCCCACAAGCCGCCCACGCCTGCCGTGGCCAGCAGAATCCCCGCGAAGGTGTTGCGCCTGATCTCGGGCCGCCGGAACAGCGCCGGGATCGAGCCGAACTCGCTGCTGGTGCCCTCCTCTGCGGCCTTGGCTTTGGCCTGGTGCCAGGCGTCCGGCTCGTGGACGGAGCGCCGGATCCACACGATGAGCAGGGCCGGCAGCGCGCCGACCATGAACACGTAGCGCCACGAGACCGCGCTCAGAATCAGCGTGGTGAGCGCAGCCGCGATGTTCCCGACCGCCGAGAGCGACTGCAAAAGGCCCAGCCCCATCGCCCGCGAGCGTTGCGGCCACACCTCGGCGACCAGGGCGGCGCCCGCCGCGAACTCGCCGCCCACGCCCAGCGCAACCAGGAAGCGGCACACGTAATACTGCGGCATCGTCTGCACCAGCCCGTTCAGGCCGGTGAAGAGCGCGTAGATGAAGATGGTGATCGACATGGTGCGCGTGCGCCCCAGCTTGTCGCCCAGAGTGCCGAACAGGAAGCCGCCCGTAGCCCAGCCCAGCAGGAACACCGAGGTCAGGTTGGGCCCCACGCGCCCAGCCTCCGCCGCGATGGTGGCCGCGTCTGCGCTGGGCATCGACTTCTGCAGCAGCTCCGTCACCGAAGCCTGGCGCACCAGGTTGAAGAGGTGCTGGTCGAAGGTGTCGAACATCCAGCCCAGCGCCGCGATGAGCAGCACCGTCCACGCATAGCGGTCGATGCCCTGATACCAACGCGGCTGCGGGGCGTCTTCCAATGCGCCCGCGGCGATTGCTGTGGCGGGCGGCGGTTCGATGAGGCTGGCCATGCTCTTGAGTTCTCCTGAGTTGAGTGCGCGCTTGAACCATACCCGAAATCGCGCGCGGCCCTGCAGCCACCCGCAAGTACTCGCAAGTACTTGCAGCAACCGAGGCGCGCCGCCGCTGTCGTAGACTGCCAGAACCCGCTTCTTCCGCTCACGATTATGAAACCGACCTTGCGCCTCGCCAGCCTGCTGCTGAGTGTTCTGCCGCTGCTGAGCGCGGCGTGCCTTGCGATGCGCCCGGCTGCGGCCTGGGCGCAGCCGCTTCCCGAGCGGCGGCCTGTCTCCGGGCGCATCACGCGCGGCGATGGAGCCGGCGTGGTGCGTGCCACGGTGACGCTGCAGCGCGAGAACGACATCGGCTCCTACGCCTTCTGGGGCGCGCAGACCGCGACCGATGCCAGCGGCCTCTTCTCCTTCCCCGAGGCCGAGGACGGCTCGTACTTCGTCTCTGTTGAGGCCGAGGGCTACGCGCCGCTGCAGAACAAGCCGCTGCGCATCGACGGCAACTCGGCTGTCTTCAACGCGCGCCTGGAGCGGCTGGCCACGCTCGCGCTGCGCCTGCTGAGCCCGGACGGAACCCCGCTCAAGAGCACGCGCGCCGTGCTGCGCCTGAGCCGGGCCGATGCCGCCGGCCAGCCGCTGCGCCGCCAGACCAACGCGCGCGGCGTGCTCATGCTGAGCGGCCAGACGCCGGGGCGCTACGCGCTCGAAGTCGCGGCGGGAGCGGGCTTCGCCTCGCTGCGCGATGTCGAGGTCAAGTTCGCCGAAGCGCCCCAGCCCGCCGATGTGCGCTTGCAAAGCGGCGGCAGCCTCAAGATCACCGCGCACGATTCCAACGAGCCCGCCAAGTACTTGGGCGGCGCTATGCTCTCGCTGAGCGCGACCTTGCAGCCAACTGAAGCCGAACGTCAGGCGGGCCTCCTCTCGACGCGCTCGCTGGCCAACCTGCAAAGCCTGTATGCCTTCAGCACCGACGGCTCGGGCGCCGTGACGCGCGAGGGCGACGGCGCGCTCGAACTGCGCGACCTGCCGCCGGGCCGCTACCGCGCCAAGCTGGTGCTTCCGGCCTACGCGCCCTCGGAAACCCGCGAGGTCGAGGTTAAGGCAGGCGAAGAGGCCACAGCCGACTTCGGCCTGGCGGCTCAGGTGCGCTCGTCGAGCCTGAAGGTGCGCGTGCTGGACAAGGACAACGCGCCGCTCTCCAACCGTGACTGGACGCTGCAGCTGCGCTCGCTGGGGCCGCTGCCCGGCATCGGCGCTCCGCTGCCGCCGGGAGATGTGGTGATGGACATGGGCGGCTTCGGCGTGCTGGCGCGGCGCGCGCGCTCGGACGGCAAGGGCGAGTTCACCTTGTTCCCCATCCGCGCGGGCCGCTGGCGCGTGCTGGCCTTCCCCACACGCGAGGACGGCGACACCGAAGGCGCTCGCGGCGCTTTAGCTCAGCGCGATGTCTCGGTCTTGGAAGACGGCGGCGAGGTCACGCTCAACTTTGGCGGCAAGATCAATTAGCTTTTCCACCTGCGCTCGCGCCTCCAGCACGCTCAGCTCAGCCGGGCGCAAGTACTTGCGCTCGCTGCGCGCCCTTTCACATGGCTAAGCCCGCCCGCCTGCTGCGCATCGAGAACACCACGCGCGCCACCGTCCTGGCCCACAGGTGCGCCGTCGCCGACACCTTGGTCGCGCGCATCCGGGGCTTGCTGGGCCGCGCTGGGCTTGCTGAGGGCGAGGCCCTGCTGATTTCGCCGTGCCCTTCGATCCATATGTGGGGCATGAAGTTCGCGCTCGACGCCGTGTTCCTGGACGCGCAAGGCATTGTGGTTGACCTGGCCGAGGACTTGAAGCCCGGCAAGTACTTCGTGGCCAAGCCGCTTCAAGTTGAAGGTGTGATGCTCAAGGCGCGCGACGTGATCGAGCTTCCCACAGGCACCATCGCGCGCACGCAGACCACGCGCGGCGACAGCATCGAGCGCCAGGCCACTGAGCCATGAGCCTCTCGCTGAGCCATGAGCCTCTCGCTGAGCCGAGGTCAGTCGAACCGAGGCGGCTGCAAGTACTTGTAAACTTGGGCGCTCAGCCGCGACGGATGATTCGGTGCCTTGAACGCGGTGATCGAGAGCATGAAAATCGCGTTTTTCTGCGACGCCTACACGCCCACGCGCAACGGCGTGGCGGTTTCGGTTGACACCACGGCCCAGGAGCTGCGCTCGCGCGGCCACCGCGTGGTCATCTTCGCGCCCGAGTACCAGGGCTTCGAGGACGAGACGCCTGATGTGGTGCGCTTCCACGCCGGCCACTGGTTCCGCGCCCGCGACTTCCCCGTGGCCAAGCCCGCCTTAGCTCGGCTCAACTGGCAGGCCTGGGTTCGCTTCCAGCGCGAACGCTTCGACATCGTGCACTCGCACTCGCCCTTCACGCTGGGCTGCACCGGGCTGCGCTGGGCCGCGCGCCACCACACGCCCACCGTCTTCACCTTCCACACCCTCTACCACCATTATTTGCACTACGTGCCCGTGCCCCAGGGCGTGCTGCGCCCATATTTGATGTGGCGGCTGCACAACTACCTGCTCTCGGTCGACCATGTCATCGTGCCCTCGCGCCCGGTGCGCAAGGTCGTGCACGCCATCCAGCCGCACGTTCCCACCACGGTCTTGCCCACCGGCATCGACACCGACCGCTTCCAGAACGGCCACCGCGAGCGCATCCGAACCCAGCACAGCATCGCGCCTGACGAGACGCTGCTGCTCAACGTGGGCCGCATCGTGCTCGAAAAGAACCTGGTCTTCCTCCTGCGCTCGCTGGCCCCCTTGCTGCGCGACGGGAAGATGAAGGCTCGCCTGATGCTCGTAGGCGGCGGCCCGGCCATGGCAGAGCTGCAGGCTCTGTGCGCCCACATGGGCATCGCGGAGCGCGTGATCTGGACCGGCTTCGTGGACCCTGAGCTCATCGCCGACTTCTACGCCGCCGGCGACATCTTCACCTTCGCCTCGCGCACCGAAACCCAGGGCATGGCCATCGCCGAGGCCCTGGTCTCGGGCCTGCCCTGCGTGGTCGTGGGCGTCATGGGCGCAGCCGAAGCCCTGACAGATGGCTGCGACGGCTTCGTGGTGCCGCCGCGCGAGTCCGACTTCCGCGAGGCCACCGCGCGCCTGATCCAGGACAAGGAGCTGCGCGCGCAGATGGCTCAGCGCGCACGCTCGGATGTCGCGCGCCTCTCGCGCGCCCACATCGTCTCGCAGCTCGTGGAGCTGTATGCCAAGCTCATCGAAGAGCGCGAGGACATTGGCCGCCCGCGCAAGAGCATGTGGATATAAACCCTCAAGTACTTGCAAGCCCCCAAGCCGCCGCTTCAGCCACCGTTAAGCCAAGAGCCCGCGCCTCAATCGAGGCGCGGGCTCCTGGCTTGCGGCGGCCTTCACTGCAAGTACTTGGCAAGTACTTGGCAAGCACTGGCAGCTCCCGGCAGAAGTAAAAAAGAAAGTTGTGCAGGTTTAGCTTCTAAACTTGGAAATTTAAAAATCCGAGGTTGCCACTCCGGGCTTGCGGGTCTTATAATGGACGCCAAGTGACGCGTGGGGACGCGAAATGACGGATTTCGCAGCACCTTCACTTCCACAACTACAGACTCATCGCAGCCCGTGCCTCTGTCATTGAGTTGTCCCCGCGTTTCAGCCTTCTTTGACCCGTGCCAGGAGAATGGGAAGGCTGAAGTCTCTGCCCCGCCTGCGCGTCCCCACTTCGGTGGGGGCGCTCGGACGGCTGCCTGCGAGCGGCTACACGGCTTCAACCGGGGTAGTGTGCTTCAAATGCGTCGCTTTGGCAATCATCAATTTTCCGGCCTGTTCCGCTGCGCACTTTGCGGGCGTTAAGGGCGTTGAAAATGAGAGGGAGCGTGTTCCGCGCGCTGTGGAAGTGAAGCCGTGAGAATGCCCGCCGAGCGCGTCCAAGCGCCGCAAGAGGAAGAAGAGGAAGGCTTCGAGCCATCCTCTTCTCTGGCGGCTGCGCCTGTGGCGGCGCACGGCCTGGCTGCTGCGGGCTCGGGCGTGATGACGGGGACGTACTTCCACGCTCTGGACGAGAAGGGGCGCGTCATCATCCCGGCTAAGCTGAGGGGAGCCCTGACCGAGCAGTTCTGGATGATGCTGGACGAGAGCAACAACATCGGGCTCTATTCCTACCCGACGGGCATGGACATCTTGGAGCACTGCGAGCGCATGATGGCCGAGTATCCCGAGGACGAGGACATCGCCGACGCGGTGTATCGCATCACATCGGGCTCGGTTCTGGTCGACATCGAGAGCGGCTTCCGCGTGCCGATCCCCGAAATCCTGCGCTTCTACGCCGGGATCGAGAAGGACGTGGTAACTGAGGGGCGGCTCAACCACGCCGTGATCTGGGAGCGCGAGAAGTGGCAGGCCGAGCGCGGCGGCAGCGACAGGCGCAACTCGGCCAGCGTGCTCAAGGCCCAGGCTTCGCTGGTGCGCGCAGCCGCCTCGGGCGCGCGGCGCAGCCCGGCGCAGAGCGAGCCCGCACGCAGCGCGCGCCAGGCCGGTGAAGCCGCCGATGAGCAAGACAGCGAACGAGCCAGCCATGAACGCGCATCTCTCGAACGCGACGCCGAGCGCAGCCCCGCTGCCGCCGAGCGAGGAGCCGAGCGCGGCGGGCGCAAGGCTGCACCCTCCGGCGATGGTGGACGAAGCCCTCGCCTTCTTACGCTGTCCCAGCTCGGACGATGAAGCGGGCGCAAAGAGTTCGGGCGCGCCGGGTTCGGGCCTTAGAGCTGCCTCTGCCTCGGTTGTGATCGACGGCACGCTGGGCACCGGAGGCCACACGCTGGCGTTGCTGCGCTCGCGCCCGTCGCTGCGGGTGGTGGCCTTCGACCGCGACGCCTCTTCGATTGAAGTGGCCCGCGAGCGGCTCAAGCAGGCCGCAGTTGAGAACCGGGTGGCTGTTGTGCGCGGCGACTTTCGCCACGCGCCGCGGCTGCTCGAACCGAACCTTGAAAAGCAGGCGTCGCAAGCCAGTCAGCAAGCCGCTTCGCACGCCTCAAGTACTTGGGGCGCGAGCGGGCTGGTGGACGGGGCGCTGGTGGACGCGGGGATGTCGCTGTGGCAGGTGTCGGATGCGGCTCACGGGCTTTCGTTTCGGCTGGACTCGCCGCTGGATATGCGCTACGACCGCGAGCAGAGCTGGTCGGCCTTCGACGTCGTGAACCGCTCGCTGCCCACCGACCTGGAAAACCTGCTGTTTTCCTACACCGACGAGAAGTGGGCGCGGCGCATCGTCGAGTTCATCGTGGCCGCGCGGCGGGCTCGCCCCATCCAGAGCACGTCCGAGCTGGCCGCTCTGGTTGAGGCCGCGATCCCGGCTGGAGCGCGGCGTGAGTCGCGCGTGCACGCCGCGACCAAGACCTTCGCGGCCCTGCGCCTGGCGGTGAACACCGAGTTCTGGGCGCTCGATGAGGGCGTGCGCGCGCTGTGCAGCCTGCTCGCTCCGGGCGCACGGCTGGTGGTGCTGACGTATTCGAGCCACGAAGACCGCATCGTGAAGCACCTGTTCCGTCGCTTGTCGAGCCGAAGTGTGGAAGACCCGCACTCAGCGCCCGGCGAGGGCAAGAGCGGGCGGCTGGGCTCGGCTGGGCTCAGCAGCCGGGGCGGGGGACGGGCGCGGCGCGACGTGACGTTCTCGCGCTCGATGCGCGAGACGCTGCCGCCCAACCTGGACTTGCTGGAGCCAGAAGTCATCGCGCTGCTGCGCTTGCCCGGCGAGAGCGCGCGGGACGATGAGGCCGAGCGAGCGTTGAAGGGTTCTGGCTGGAACCAAAGCTGGATCGGCCACATCGTGACGAAGAAGCCGGTCGAGCCTTCGGGCGAGGAAGTCGAGCTGAACCCGCTGAGCCGCTCGTGCAAGCTGCGCGCGATCGAGAAGAGGCTGCTGGGCTCGTGAGGCCGCAAGTACTTGCGGCCTCACCAGCCCAGCCCGAGGCTGTTCAAGCGCCTCTTCGAGCGCCTCACTAACAACCTGAACCGCTGCGCCCCAACCGGCGCGGCGTCGCCGCTTGGAATCACAAGACGACAGGAGGAGCGATGCCCGCCGCCCTGAAGACGCCCGTGCTCGAACCCGATTTCGCTCCCGACACTCCCGACAACTGGAACTCAGCCGCCGCGCCCCGTGCCGCTTCAGCGGGCTCAGCTCGCCTGGCCTCGCCTGCTCGCACCGCTCCACGCACCGCTCCACGCGAGCTTGAGCGTCGCCAGCCTGCGGCCCGGCTCGCCCGTTCGCAGCCCGCTGCGCGCCCCTCGGAGAGCGCGGTTGAAGCGGCGGCGCGCGCGCGGCAGATCGAGCGCAAGCACCGCCCGTTCCGGCTCACGATCACGGCGGCTCTGTGCGGCGGCGCCTTGATGGGTCAGCTCGTGCTGCTGCTGTGGCTGCACGGCAAGACGCTCACCTCGGCGCGCGATGTCGAGAAGATGGACACCCAGATCGCCCAGGTCTCGAACCAGATCGAGCGCACCCAGGAGCGCATCGCGGCCTTCGACTCCTCGCCTCAAATCAAGCACTGGGCCGCCGAAAAAGGCTGGAGCCCCGCCACCCACCAGGACTTCGACGACATCACCCAGCCCGCCCAGGCTCGCGCTCAGGCCGAGGCCGCTCCTGACAACGCGCGCCAGCCCGAGGTGAGCGCCCGATGAGCGAGCGCCACTTCGATTCGCCGGCTCAGGCTCAGGGTAAAACCTCGCGCGGCGGGCGCGGCGCGGCGCGTCACAAGCGCGGCGCGGCGCCCGAGGGGTTGCCGCTTTTGGTGCGCCGCCGCATCGAGGCTTCGTGCTACGCCTTCGTGATTCCCGTGGCGCTGCTGGCCGGGCGCATGGTTCAGCTGCAGGCTTTTGCCGGGCCGCGCGCGCAGGCGGCGGGCGCGCCGATCTTCACCAAGTCCCAGGTCATCCCGGCGCGGCGGGCGCAGATTCTGGCCACGGACGGCACCGCGCTGGCCGTCACGCTCAACGAATACAACGTGTGCGTCAACCCGCGCGCCGTCAAGAGCGCCGACAAGCCCGAGCTGGCGCGCATTTTGGCCGCGAGCCTGGGCGGGGATCAGAGCAAGTACTTGCAGGAGCTCAGCCGCGTCGAGCGGCCCGACGGCAAGCCCAACCGCTACGTGCGCCTGGCCACGCGCGTGGACGAGAACCGCATCGACCGCCTGACCGCGCGCATGAAGCCGCCCAGGGACGAGGGCCGCAAGGAGCGCCGCGCGCGCCGCGACTTCTGGGCGCCGGTCACGCTCGAAGCCTCGGCGCGGCGGCACTACCCGCTGGGAGCCTTCGCGCCCCAGGTCATCGGCTTCACGGGCACGCGCGGCGGCGGGCGCTACGGCATCGAGAAGGCGTGGAACGACGACCTGGCAGGGCGCGATGGCCAGGTCGTGTCGCAAGTCGATGCCCAGGATCGGCCCATTCCCGGCTTCGTGGCCTCGCGCACGGCTCCCGTGGCGGGCCGCGCCGTCGTCACCACGCTGGACCCCGAGATTCAGGCCGCCGTGGACTCGACGCTGGCCGATCTGCAGGCCAAGTTCAAGCCGAACTTTGCCACCGCCATCGTGATGCGGCCCCAGACCGGCGAGATCCTGGCGATGTCCACCTCGCTGGTCTTCGACCTCAACAAGAAGCCCGCCGATGTCGCTGAGCTGGTGACAAACCGCTGCATCGACTTCGCTTATGAGCCCGGCTCGACCTTCAAGCTGATCACGGCCTCGGCTGCGGTTGAGAACCTGGCCGACTGGCGCACCAAGCAGGTTTACGTGACCGGCGAGGAGAAGCTGGGGCGCAACACGATCCACGACTGGGATTTCTGGAGCGGGCGCCACAAGGCCGGCTACAAGACGCTCTCCGAGGGCATCCGCGATTCGAGCAACATCACGATGTGGCACTTCGCGCACGATATGGGCGCGCCCACGCTGCTCAAGTACGCGCGGCACTTTGGCATCGGCGAGCCGGTTGAGCTGGAGCGCATCCCGAGCGCGCACGGCCTGCTGCCCCCGAACGCGCCCGAGGGCTGGAGCCGGGCTCAGCTCGCCAACTTCTCCTTCGGGCAGGGCATGATGCTCACTCCGCTGCAGCTGGTGCGAGCGGTTGGTGCCATCGCCAACGGCGGCGTCATGATGAAGCCCATGCTGGTGCGCGAGCTGCGCGACGAGCAGGGCCGCGCCGTCAAGAAGTTCGAGCCGCAAGTGCTGCGCAAGGTTATCGAGCCCGACACCGCGCACGAAGTCACCAGGATGATGGAGCGCGTGATCGCGGAGGGCACCGCGCGCAAGTATGTTTTCGTGCCCGGCTACCGCACGGCAGGCAAGACAGGCAGCGCGCAGAAGGCCGACGGCAAGCGCGGCTACGTCAGCAAGTTCATCTCGTCGCTGACCGGCTTCGTGCCCGCCAACAAGCCCGAGTTCGTGATCCTGGTGATGGCCGACGAGCCGCACGGCAGCCACTGGGGCTCCGAAGTGTGCGGCCCCGCCTTCAACGAAATCGCGAACAAAGCCATGCTGCACCTGCGCCTGCAGCAGGGCGCCAGCGCCCCGGCTCCCGACCCCGGCCTGATGGAGCGGCCCAAGCCCAAGCCTGCAGCCGATTGATGGAAACCGGGCGCGGATTCGGAAGGCCGCTGTGTTCGCTGCGTTCGCTGCGTTCTGTTTCGCGCCACAAGTACTTGCAGAGGCGCGCCGCCCGCTGCAACCTTAAGCCATGCCGCTCCTGAAAGAATTGCTGGCCGCGCTGGGCGAGCACACGCTGTCCGGCTCGCCCGAGACCGATGTTTCCTCGCTCGCCTACGACTCGCGCGAGGTCTCGATGGGCACGCTCTTCGTCGCCATCCGCGGCCTGCAGCGCGATGGCCACGCCTTCATTCCTCAAGCCCTTGAGCGCGGCGCGAGCGTCATCGTGGCCGAGGTGCAGAGCGAGCTGGGCAGCCTGCCGGCTGGCGTCGCGGGCGTGCTGGTGCCCGATTCGCGCGAGGCGATGGCGTTTCTGGCCGCCGAATTTTACGGACACCCTTCGCGTGAGCTGACCTTGATTGGCGTCACGGGCACCAACGGCAAGACGACGGTGGCTCACCTGGTGGCCGATGTGCTGCGCGAGTCGGGCTTCAAGAGCGTGGGCATCATCGGCACGCTGGGCGCCGCCAACGAGCGTTCGGTGTACGACACGGGCCGCACCACGCCCGAGAGCCTGGACTTGCAGCGCCTGCTGGCCGACTTCCTGGATGGCGGCTCGGACGCCGTCGTGATGGAAGTCTCCTCGCACGCGCTGGCTCTGCAGCGCGTGGCGGCCTGCGCTTTCGACGCGGGCATCTTCACCAACCTGACGCAGGATCACCTGGACTTCCACGAGGACATGGAAGAGTATTTCGAGGCCAAGGCCAAGCTGTTCACGGAGGTCGCGTCCTATTCGGAGCGGTTTAAATCGTTCGGCGCGGTCTTGAACGTGGACGATCACTACGGGCGCCGCCTGCGCGACGAGGTGTGCCGCGACCGGCTTTACATCACCTACGGCATCGAGAGCGAGGCGCACGTCACGGCGGAGGGCGTGCACCTCAAGCCCAGCGGAACCAGCTTCGTGGCGCGCTCGCAGGGCGTTGACATCCACTTCGACCTCTCGCTCACGGGCCGCTTCAACGTGTACAACGCGCTGGCCGCCATCGCCTTCGGGCTGCTTTCGGAGCGCCCGCCCACCGAAATTCAGTCGGCTCTGCAGCGCGCCTCGGCTCCCGAAGGGCGCATGGAGATGATCGACCTGGGCCAGGATTTCTTCGTGGCCGTGGACTACGCGCACACGCCCGACGGCCTCAAGAACGTGGTTTCGACCATCAAGGAATTCTCTCCGGGGCGGCTCATCACGGTGTTTGGCTGCGGCGGCGACCGCGACCGCACCAAGCGGCCTCAGATGGGCGCCATCGCGAGCGGGCTGTCCGACATTTGCGTGGTGACTTCGGACAACCCGCGCACCGAAGACCCCGCGCGCATCATCGAGGACATCCTGGCCGGGATGCAGGGCGGCGGCGCGCAGACGGTGGCCGAGCCCGACCGCCGCAAGGCCATCGAGATGGCCTTAGCTCAGGCCAGGCGCGGCGATTTCGTGGTGGTGGCGGGCAAGGGCCACGAGACGTATCAGATTTTCAAAGACCGCACCATCCACTTCGACGACCGCGAGGTGGTGCGCGAGTGGCTCGAAGAGAAGCTGTTCGGCGTAGACCGTTCTTCGACCGCCAAGGGCACGGGAGACGCCTCGTGAACCCGGCCTCCGCTGCGCTGCCCGCGCTGCCGCCGCCCAACACGGCGCGCTTCAGCCTGCAAGAAGTCGCGAGCGCCACTCGTTCGCAGGGCGGGCGCATCGTGCGCGGCCAGCCCGCGCTGCAACTTTGCGGCGTGGTGACTGACACCCGCTTGATCGCCGCCACGCTCGAAGCCTCCTCAAGTACTTGCGGCCCGCTGTTCGTGGCCTTGCGCGGCGACAACTTCGACGGCCACGAGCTGGCGGCTCAGGCCGTTGAAGCCGGAGCCACCGCCCTGCTGGTCGAGCGCGAGCTGGATTTGGAGGCGCCTCAAGTGCTTGTCGCGGACACGCTCAAGGCGCTGGGCGAGCTGGCGCGCGCGCACCGCGAGCGATTCCAGGTTCTCGTTGTGGCCGTGACGGGCTCCTACGGCAAGACGACGACGCGCGCCCTGATCGAAGCTGCCTTGAGATCGGAGCGGCGCGTGCTGGCGGCTGAGGGCAACTTCAACAACGAAATCGGCCTGCCGCTCACGCTGCTGCGGCTGGATGAATCGCACCAGGTCGCGGTGCTCGAAATGGGGATGCGCGGGCCGGGCCAGATCAAATACCTGTCGCACATCGCGCGCCCGGACCTTGGCGTCGTGACCAACGTGGGGCCGCAGCACATCGAGCTGCTGGGCAGCCTGGAAGCCATCACGCGCGCCAAAGGCGAGCTTGTCGAGGCCCTGCCAGAGCACGGCATCGCGATTTTGCCGGACCAGGGCGAGGGCGTCGAGCTGCTGCAAGTACTTGCGGGCGAGCGCCGCGTGCTGCGCTTCGGCTCGACTGAGCTGGCCTCTGTGCGCGTGCTCGAAGCGCGGCCTCTCGAAGGCGGCTCGCGCTGCGCTTTCGAGGCCGGGAGCGAGCGGCTGCAAGTGAATCTTCCGCTGCCAGGCGAGCACAACGCGCACAACGCGGCTGCCGCGCTCTGTGTGGCTCTTGGGCTTGGGCTGAGCTTGCAGACGGCGGCTGGCGGTCTGGAAGATGTCGATGTTCCGAGCGGGCGCATGAAGCTGCGCGTGCTCGAAGCGAAGCAGATCGCCATCATCGACGACTCCTACAACGCGGGCCCCAACTCGATGCGCGCGGCTCTGCAAGTGCTGGCCGCGATGCCGGATGCCCTGCGCCGCGTCGCTGTGCTGGGCTCGATGAAGGAGCTTGGCGCGTGGAGCGCGGACGAGCACCGCAAGATCGGCGTCTTGGCTTCGGGCATCGTGCAAGTGCTCGTCGGCGTGGGCGAAGAGACCAGAGCGATGCTCGAAGCGGCGGGCAATGTCGAGACGCTGTGGTTCGCCCAGGCGAACGAAGCCGCCCAAGCGGTGCAAGTACTTGCACAGCCCGGCGACGCGATTCTGGTGAAGGGGTCGCGCAGCGTCGGCCTTGAAGTGGTGGTGAGCGCGCTTGAATCTTGACACGATAGCTGACTTGCCTTTTTATTACTGGCTTGGGGCGCTCTTCATCGTCGCGTTCTGCGTGATAGCCGTGGTCGGGCGCCCCATGATCTCGTGGCTCAAAGGCCTCAAGGGCATGAAGTGGTCGGCGCGCGAGGACACGCCCGACACGCACTTGCAAAAAGCAGGCACGCCTTCGATGGGCGGGCTGGGCATCCTGTTCTCCTCAGCGATGGCGTATTCGGCGTTCATCTGCACGATGCTGCTGGTCCTCGCCAATTCGCTTGGCGGCTCCGTTAGTCTTCCCCTTCCCAGAGTGGACAGGGCTATCATCAGCCCGCTGCACACGTTCCTCTCGCTCGCTCTTCTGCCCGTGCTGACGCTCTTGCACATGGCTCTCGGCCTGGCCGACGACTGGAGCAAAGCGACCGGGCGCGGCGGGTTGCGGGCGCGCGCCAAGCTCGCGGGGCAGCTTGGACTCGCCATTGCGTTCCTGCTCAGCGTCTACTGGCTTAAGGCGAACCAAAATTTCTACGGCGTGCGCTTCTTCGCCTCGGACACAACTGGCGGCTTCCTCTTCGATGCCGCCAATCCGTTCTCGCTGCTACTCATCTTCGCCTTCCTGGTCATCGTGATCGTGGGCACCTGCAACGCGGTCAACATCACCGATGGCATCGACGGGCTGGCGGCTGGGCTGTGTGTTCAGGTTGGCTTCGCGTTCTGGCTGGCGGGCAGCGGCCCAGCTGCGGGCGACATCAAGAATTGGAGCGATGCCTGGTGGCTCGCCTTGGCTGGAGCCTGCGCGGGCTTCTTGATCTACAATCGTCACAAGGCGAAGGTCTTCATGGGCGACACCGGCTCGCTGGCGCTGGGAGCCGCGCTGGGAGCCGCCGCCGTCCTGACGCGCACGGTGTTCTTGCTGCCCTTCATCGGCTTCATGTTCTTCATCGAGCTGCTCAGCGTGACTTCGCAAGTCGCGTATTTCAAATACACCAGGCGCAGCAGCGGAGTCGGCCAGCGCATCTTCAAGCGCGCGCCTCTGCACCACCACTTCGAGCTGAGCGGCTGGAGCGAGAAGCGCGTGGTGCTCATCTTCTGGGCCGTCAACCTGCTCGCCTCGGCGGTTGGGCTGAGCTTGTGGAGCGCGGGCGTGCTGCCGCGCTTCCCGTAAGGACTTATGAGCGACATCGACGAGCTGACGCGGGCCATCTGGGATGATGATATCCGCGCGGTGAAGCGGCTCCTGAAGCAGAGGCCGGAGCGTGCTTTGGAAGCGAGTCCAACCTGCGTGACGCCGCTAATGCACGCCGCCAAATGTGATTATCGCAGCGTGCGCATCGTCCAAGCTCTGCTCGATGCCGGGGCCAATGCGAAGGCCAGGACAAGTAACAACAACACGCTGCTGCACTGGACGGTCGATGCGAACAGCCCTGGCTGCTGGGGCAAGGCGCCGGGACGCATCATCAAGATGCTGGCGGACGCGGGCGCGCCTCTCGAAGAGCGCCAGCATTATTTCGGCTGGACGCCGCTGATGCTGGCCGTTTGCCACGGCACGACGCCCGAACTGCGCGGACTGCTCGATGTCGGCTGCGACCCGAACGCGCTTTCGACTCGCACCGGATGCAGCGTGCTGTCGATGACTATCGCGGATGTGAAGAAAACCAAGCTGCTGCTCGCTCACGGCGCCGATGTGCACGCGCGCGATCTGCACGGGCAGACGGCTCTGGAAGTCGCGCACCAAGTACTTGAGGAAAGCCGCGATTCCCCTGATTTCTGTCGCGAAGTGCTGCAGTCGGTTCGGGTGCTCAAGAAGGCCGCCGCAAGTACTTGAGGCGCGGCTTAGCTGGAAATTATTATGGATTGGACACGAGAGAAAAAATGCGCCGTCATCGGCCTGGCGCGCGCGGGCGTCCCGACGGCGCGCTTCCTGGCCGAGCGCGGCAACCGCGTCGTGGGCTACGACTCCAAGCCGTTTTCGCAGCTGGCGCCCGCAGCGCGCGCCCTGACCGACATCGGAGTTGAGCTTCAGCTGGGCGACCATCACTTCGCGGGCCTGCGCTCGTGCCACCTCATCGTGCTCTCGCCCGGCCTCAAAATCCACCACGAGCCGCTGCGCGCCATCTTAGCCGAGGCCGCCGGGCGCAACACCGAGGTCATCGGCGAGCTGGAACTCGCCGCTCGCCACTGCCCCTCGCCCATGATCGCCGTGACCGGAACCAAAGGCAAAAGCACCACGGTCAAGTTGCTCGAAGAGCTGCTGCGCTCAGTTGGGCTCGATGCCTTCCGCGCGGGCAACACGGGCACGCCGCTGATCGCCGAGCTGCCGAAGCTGTCGCCCGCTTCGTGGGCCGTGGTCGAGGTGTCTTCGTTCCAGCTGGAGCGCGCGCCGACCTTCAAGCCGCGCGTCGCCGTGCTGCTGAACCTGCTGGCGGATCATCAGGATTATCACACTTCGCTGCAGCAATATTGGGATACCAAGCTCAAGGTTTTCGCGCACCAGGGCGCGGGCGACGTGGCGGTGCTCAACGTGGACGACGCCCATGTTCGCGAGCGGGCGGCTCAAGTGCTTGAGGCTTTGCGCAGCGCGGGCGGCAGGGTGCTGGGCGCTTCGGGCGTGGGCTTGCCTGAGCTGGGCGGGCGTGCTCTGGATGGCGCGGGCGTGCGCGACGGCGTGCTGGGCTGGGTTGCTGAAGGGCGCTTCGAGGGCGTGATTGCGCTCGAACGGATTCCGCTTGCGGGCGCGCACAACGTGGCGAATGTGGCTGCTGCGCTGTGTGCTCTGGCGGCGGCTGCGGGGCCGCAAGTACTTGAGGCGCGCGAGGCGATTGGCGACGCGATCGAGGGCTTCCAATCGCTGCCGCACCGCCTGGAATTCGTGGCCTACAAGCACGGCGCTCGCTGGATCAACGACTCGCAGGCGACCATTCCCGACGCGGCCATCGCCGCGCTGCAGGCGTTTCCGGCTCCTGTGGTGCTCATCGCGGGCGGGCGCAACAAGCTGGGCGACCCGCGCGCTTTCGAGGCTCTGGGCCTGGCTCTGGCTCAGGCGGCTGGGCTGGTGACGATCGGCGAGGCCGGGCCTGAGATCGCGCGCGCGGCTCGCGGCGCGGGCCTGCGCAGCGCCAGGATCGTCGAGGCAGGCGAGCTGAAGGCAGCGGTGCGCGAGGCGGCGAAGCTGGCAGGCGAGGGCGCCACAGTCGTGCTGTCGCCGGCCTGCGCCTCGTTCGACCAGTTCACCTCGTTCGAGGATCGCGGCGAGCAGTTTCGCGATATGGTGCATTCGCTGCGGTAGGGCGGGCCAGGCCGGGCGCGCTTGAGCTGGATCGGGCTCAGTTGAGCTTGATAAGGAGGCCGCTTTTGAAAAATAGAGCCGAAAATTCGCGTGCCACGCTTCTCAAGTGTTAGAAACAGCACCCGCGCCGGGTAGACTGTGGGGCCCTCCACGCAGCGCCGACCGTGCTGCTCGCTGAGCCTGCTCGCGAACATTTTGTTCCGGGGCTGCAAGTACTTCAAGTACTTGCAGCGACAGGGCCGCGAGCGCGCACGAGAGGCTTGCGCCACCACAGCCACGGCAGCTACAGCCGTCATCATCGAAGCCTTCATCGCAGCAGGAGCCGCCCATGCCAACGCGCACCTCGCCTTCCGCCACGCCACGCACCGACCGCCCCACGCCGCGCGAACCACCGGCCTCGCGTGAACCAACTGCCCCGCGCGACCTGCCCAGCCGCCGCGAGCGCCTGCACGAGCGGCCTCAGTTCGAGCGCACGCACACCGAGCGGCCTGCCTCAGCCCGCCCGTCCGCGCGCGCTGCCGAGCGGCTTGCGGAACGCGGCGCTGAAGTGCGCCGCCGCGTTGCCCGCGACGCCGATGCAGACGCCGACGAAGACGAAGCCCGCGCCGGTTCTGCGGCGCGCTCAGGCTCGCGCGGGCGTCCGGCAGGCGAGCGCGGCAACGTGCTCGACTTCGAGGCCGCCCACCGCTCGCGGCGCGCGGCTTCGGCTCGCTCCTCGGCTCAGGACGAAGAGCTGGAGCGCCTGAGCGCCTTCGCCTCGGCTCAGGCTGCGGAGGCGGCTCCGGTCCGCCAGCGCGCGGGCGCGGCCTGCCCGCCGTGTCACTGGGGCCTGTTCGTGCTCTCTCTCTTGCTCACGGCGCTGTCGATTCCCTTGATCTACTCGGCCTCGACAGCCATCGCGCTCGATCACCACGGGCGGCCCGACTACTTTTTGGGGCGCCAGATCGGGTTCGCTGCGGTGGGCGCGATCCTGCTGCTGGCGACCTCGCGCCTGTCTTCGCGCGGGCTGCGCACGGCGGTGTGGATTTGCTACGCGGTGGCTCTGCTGGGGCTGCTGGCGACCGACTTCACGCCGCTTGGCCTGGTCAACGGCGGCGTGCGGCGCTGGGCTAAGCTCGGGCCGCTGCAGTTCCAGTTCTCCGAGTTGGCCAAGATCGCCCTGGTCGGCGTGATGGCCGACTACTGGAGCCGGGCCGGGCGCTACGCTCCGCGCCAGGTCGGGCCGTGGATCGTGACGGCGCTGCTGGCGCTGCCTTTGGTTGGGCTGGTCTTCTTGCAGCCGCACCTTTCGGCGGCCTCGCTGCTGTTCTTGCTGCCCTTCTTCGTGGCGTTTTACGCGGGCGCGGCCTGGCAGAGCATCGCCAAGATCGCGCTGCCCTTGATTACGCTGGCGGCTGTCACGGTCGTGCTGTGCTCCTCGCACAAGATGCCGCTGCTCAAGGAGTATCAGCAGGAGCGCATCGCGGCTCACTTCAGCGGCACCTCGGACCAGCAGGGCTCCAACTACCAGGCCTTGCAGGGCCAGGGCGCCCTGATGCGCGGCGGCTTGCTGGGCAGCGGGCCCGGCGGCTCGCTGTACAAGCAGGGCCACCTGCCCGCGCCGCACACCGACTTTATCCTGGCCGTGACCGGCGAAGAGTGGGGCCTGGTCGGCATGACCCTTCTGCTCGGGATGTATGGCCTGATGATCTTCTTCTGCTTCCACGCCGGGCACTGCGCCAACTCGCCCTTCGAGGCGCTGATGTGCGCGGGGATCGGGACTCTGCTCGGCGTGCAAGTGGTGTGCAACGTCGGCGTCGTGACAGGGATTTTGCCCGTCACCGGGATGCCGCTGCCGCTGCTTTCGTTCGGCGGCTCGGGCATGATCTGTATGCTGCTGGGCCTGGGCTTCGTGCTGAGCGTGTCGCGCCGCTTCAACTGCGACAAAAACGACAAGAACGACAAGAGCAGCAAAAGCCCGCCCGCCTGAGACTCCAGCGCCGCGCAAGTATCCGGGCCGGTGCATCAGTTAAAGTACTTGCAACCCACCGAAGTGCTTGCAGCCCGCGCCCTTTATGAACGACTTCTCGCGCTTCAACGACGGCTCCTCGAACCCGCCGGCCCTGCGCGTGCACCACGCGCTGTGGTCGCTCATCGGCCTGCCCTTCAACTGCCAGGCCGACAAGTCGCCCGAGTGGACCCTCGATGAAAAGCTCGCGCGCGCCCGGCAAAGCGGCTTCGCGGGCATCGAGTGCTGGCTCGATGAGTCCAGCGAAGCTGAGGTCAAGGCTGCCGTGGAGCGTCACGAGCTGCGGCTGGTGCTGGGGCACCGGCCCTTCAAGCTCGAAGATGTCAAGGCCACGGTTGCGCGCGCGAAGAGGCTGAACGCCGACTTCATCTTTGCTCAGCCCGCCTCGGCCTTCACGCCGTTTGAGGACGTGGTGAAGATCGTGTCGCAGGGGCGCCAGGTCGCCAACGACGCTGGGCTGGCGTTTTTCGTGGAGACGCACCGCAACAACTGGACCGAGAATTTGCCGCAGACCCTTCAGCTCATCGAGGCCGTGCCGGAGGTTCGCTTCACGGCTGACCTGTCGCACTTTGTTGTGGTGGGCGAGTTCTACGGCTGGGAGGCGGAGGGCGCGGACGAGCGGCTGGCTGCGGTTCTCGACCGCGCCTCGCACGCGCACGCGCGCATCTCGAACGGCGAGGCGGTGCAGGTCGATGTGGGCGACGGTTCGGGGCAGGCGGCGCGCTTTTTCGTGCGCCTGTGGACGCGGATGCTCAGGGCGTGGCGCGCCAACGCTGGGGCGGGCGATGTGTTCCCCTTCGCGAGTGAGCTGGGGCCGCCGCGTTATGCGATTACGGATCTCGAAGGGCGCGAGATTTCGGATCGCTGGGAGCAGAGCCTGGTGATGAAGAGGCTCATCGAAGAGGCGTGGGAGGCTTCGGGGCGCTGACGGCTGGCAGCTTGAGCATGAAAGTTTTCGTTGGCATCGACGGCGGCGGCACCTCAACCAAGTCCGTGGTCGTCTCGGACACGCTGCAAGTACTGGGGCGCGGCGAGGGCGGGCCGAGCAACCACTACCGCGTCGGCCCGCCCACGGCTGCCGAGAACTGCGTGCGCGCCGCCGAGAGCGCCTTCGCCAACGCCCTGCGCATGGCGCCCGAGCTCAAGCGCGAGGACATCGCGGCCTGGGGCTTCGGCCTGGCCGGGGTGCGCCGCGAGAGCGACGCGCGGCTGATGCGCGCTCAGCTGGGGCCCGTCGCCGGCGAGCTGCCCTGGGCCCTGGACACCGACGCCGTGGCCGCGCACTGGGGCGCCTTCAACGGCGGGCCGGGCATCGTGCTCTCGGCTGGAACCGGGGCCATCGCGCTGGGCATCGACGAGGGCGAGAAGTTCTACGCCGATGGCTGGGGGCCGCTCCTGGGCGACGAGGGCTCGGGCTACTGGATCGGGCTCGAAGCGGTCAGGGCCGTGTGCCGCGCCGCCGATGGCCGCGCGCCGCGCACCTCGCTGTCGCAGACCATTCTCAGCGAGCTGAGATTATCCGAGGCGCAGCAGATGATCCCGCTTTTGCAGGGCGGCAAGCTGGAGCGCGAAGCCATCGCGGAGCTGGCGCGCACCGTGCTGACCTCAGCTGAGGCCGGCGTCAGCGGAGCCGTCGAGATTCGCGAGCGCGCGATTTCGATGCTGGCCCTGAGCGTTGCAGCCGTGACGCACGCCCTGCTCTCCAAGCGCCGCGACCGCGTGGCTCCTGACAAAGCGCCGCTCTTCGACCTGGCGATCGCGCTGCGCGGCGGCCTGTTCGAAGACGACTTTTTTCGTGCCAGCACCGGCTACGCCATCGGCGAGCACATGGTTGAGATGAAGCGCGATTTCCTGCCCCTGGCCACCTGGAACGTCATCCGCCCCCACTTCGACGCCGCCTACGGAGCCGCGCTCATGGCCCGCGCCGCCCTCGATGCGCGCTCCTGAGCCGCTGCAAGTACTTGCAACTACCTCTTTAAGTTCTCCGTGCTCAGCTGCGGTTAATGAGCCTGTGAATGCGTGAATTGCGAATTTTAGTGACGGGCGGCGGTTCGAGCGGGCACATCTCGCCGGGCCTGGCGATCATCGCCACCCTGCGCGAGATGGCCGCGCAGACTTGCGAGTGGCAGCCGAAATTTTTGTATGTCGGCGGGCGGCGCGGGCTTGAGGCCGAGCAGGTGCAGGCGCAGGGCATCCCCTTCGTCGGGGTCGAGACGGGCAAGCTGAGGCGCTACCTGTCGCGCGAAAACTTCTCGGATGCGCTGCGCGTTCCGGTCGGCGTGGCGCAGGCTTTCAAGGTGGTGAGGAGCTTCCGCCCGCACGTTGTGCTCGCGACCGGAGGCTACGTGGCGGTGCCGCCGGTGCTGGCGGCTGCGATGCTGAAAATCCCGATCATCACGCACGAGCAGACGGTTCAGATCGGGCTGGCCAACCGCATCAACGCCCGCTTCGCCCGCCGCATCGCGCTGTCGTTCCCGGCTGCAGCCGACGAGCTGCCGCCCAAGCTGCGCTCGAAATCGTTCGTGGCGGGCAACCCGGTGCGCCCGATCGTCTTCAACGGCCAGGCTCGGCGCGCCGCTCGGTGGTGCGGCTTCGATGAGGCAGATGAGGCTCTGCCCACGGTTTACGTCACCGGAGGCTCGCAGGGCGCGCGCATCTTGAACCGGGGCGTCGAGCAAGTACTGGCGCCTCTGCTGGAGGTCTGCCGCGTCATCCACCAGTGCGGGCGGCAGCCGGGCGAGGAGCAGGATTACACCCGCCTGCGCGAGGCCGCGGGCGTTCTGGAGGCGCGGCTGCAGCGTCGCTACTTCCCGGCTTCGTTCGTGCGCGAGGAAATCGCGGATGTGTTCGCGCTGGCCGATTTAGTGGTCGGGCGCGCGGGAGCCGGAACCGTCACCGAGCTGTGCGCGCTGGGCAAGCCTTCGATTCTGGTGCCGCTGGTGCCAACAGGAGGCGACGAGCAGACGCGCAACGCCCGGATGCTCGAAGCCGCCGGAGCCGCCCGCATCATCAAGCAAAGCGAGTTCTCGGGCCACAAGCTGCTCGAATTGCTGCAAGTACTTGCTCGCGACCGCGCGGCCTTGAGCACCATGAGCCAAGCCGCCGCGACCCTGGCCCGCCCCGACGCCGCGCGCGACATGGCTCGGGCCACGCTTGAGCTCGCCCTGCAAAACACGCGGACTTAGCCACAGATGGCCGCAGAGCACCACGGATGAGCACAGAGGAGAGGGAGAAGGAGGCATCAGGCAGTGCTCAAGTACTTGTACTCATCTCTTTCTCTTCTTCCTCCTCTGTGCTCATCCGTGGTGCTCCGTGGCCATCTGTGGTTAATCTTGAAGCATGAACGATTCACGATTCGACAAGCTGGCGCGTCTGCTCGTCACGCACTCAACCCAGCTCAAGGCGGGCGACAACGTGCTCATCGAGACTGGCGACGTGCCTGCCGCCATGACCGTCGCTTTGATCCGCGCCGCCCAGCAAGCCGGCGCCAACCCGGTCGTCAACCTGCGGCAGGGGCCCGTGATGCGCGCCCTGCTCAAGGACGCGACGGCACAGAGCATCCAGCTCAACGCAGCCGTGGCGCTGTTCCAGATGCAGCAGATGCAGAGCTACATCGGCGTGCGCGGCGGCCACAACTCGGCTGAGCTGAGCGACATTCCGGGCGACAAGATGAAGCTCTACACGCGCTTCTGGCAGCACCCGGTTCACCTCGAACACCGCGTCAAGAAGACCCGCTGGTGCATCCTGCGCTTCCCCAACCCCGCCATGGCTCAGGAAGCCCAGATGTCAACCGAAGCCTTCGAAGACTTCTTCTTCAACGTCTGCACCATGGACTACGCCAGGATGCAGGCCGCCTGCGAGCCCTTGAAAGAACGCATGGAAGCCGCCGACCGTGTCGAGATCAAGGGGCCGGGCACCGACCTGAGCTTCTCGATCAAGGGCATCGGCGTCATCCCGTGCTTCGGGACGCACAACATCCCGGACGGCGAGTGCTTCACGGCTCCGGTGCGCGATTCGGTGAACGGCGTGATTTCCTTCAACTGCGCCACCATCGAGCACGGCGTCACGCACGAAAACGTCAAGCTCACGCTCAAGGACGGCAAGGTCGTCGAGGCGACTTCTTCCAACACCTCCAAGCTCAACGAAGTGCTCGACACCGACGACGGCGCGCGCTTTATCGGCGAGTGGAGCCTGGCCTTCAACCCCCACATCCTGCAGCCGATGAAGGACATTTTGTTCGACGAGAAGATCGCGGGCTCCTTCCACTTCACGCCCGGCCAGGCTTACGAAGAGGCCGACAACGGCAACCGCAGCGAGGTGCACTGGGACATGGTGTGCATCCAGCGCCCGGATTTTGGCGGCGGCACCATCCACTTCGATGGCGAGCTGATCCGGCAAGATGGGCTGTTCGTGCCCGAATCGCTGCACGGGCTCAACCCCGAGAACTTGAAGTAAGGCAAGTACTTGCAGGCACGAAAAAGCCGCCGCTCAGATGATGAGTGGCGGCTTTTGGTGTTTGACGTGTGAGGCTTTAGCGCCTGTTGAGGACGTTCCACTGCTCGGGCTGAGCCAGCGCATCCAGGCCAAGCCGCTTGACGTGGCCATCGGCGAAGAGGACGTTGGCGGCATCGTCGTGGCGCAACGGGACGCCCGAAATGAGGATGCGCTCGGCATTGACGGTAGCTCCCAGGTTCATCGGCCTGCCTGTGCCGTCGAGGACAAGAACGGTGCTGGAAGCGTAGCGCAGGCTCGTTTCACTGAGCCTGACGTTGAACTTGCCAAGCGGCGTGCGCAGGTCGTTCATGTCGTAGGAGCCGTTGAAGGTGATGATTGGACTTTCGCTCGTATCTTCCGGCCCACAACCCGCTTTGTAAGACAACCCCTCCGCCTCCGGGCACTCGAAAATCTCTTCTGAGCGCACGTAAGAGAAGATATGGTCGGGCCATGCGCACCTTGCGCCAAAGCCATAGATGTCGGGGTCTGGGTACAAGCCGTTGTTATCCTGCGCGTATTGGCGCATCGCCAGCCCGATCTGGCGCAGGTTGGACGCGCAAGCCGCTGTGCGAGCGGCTGAGCGCGCACGATTGAAGGCGGGCAGCAGGATGGCCGCGAGGATGCCCACAATCGCCAGTACGATCAAAATTTCAACTAAGGTAAAGCCACGTCTCTTCATAAAGCTATTTTGCGGCGGCTGGGACATCGAGAAACTTAGTGCTGAGGGGCTTGCCGTCGGGCGACAGGATCATGATCGTCAGCATGGTGCCCGCCTCGGACTCGTTGCCTGTGATCTCCGCCGTGCTGCCTTCGAGGGCTGCCAGGCTCGCGCCTTGAAGAGCCAGCGCCAGCTTGGACACGTCCTGCCCTTCCAGTTGGGCGCGCAGCTTCTGCCTGACCTCCTCGGACACTTCCTCGAAGGGGAGGCCGTCCTTCTTCTGCAGGCGAGCGGCGCCCAGGTTCGCTATCTCATCGGTCCAGTCGATAGGATCCAGCATGGCCCTCGTCGCCGTGTTTTCCCAGGTGCTCAGGAGCTTCCACATCGAGTTGTCGAGGATGCCGCGCCCGTTGCTCCTCATCTCGAACGCCGCGCCCTGACGAGCCCACGCCGCGCTATACGTGCGGCACAGCAGCGCCAGCACCTTGGCCAGAGGCATCGCCTTGGCGCGCGCCGTCAGCAACTTGGAAGCGTAGGGCGAATCGGCGGCAACGGTTAAAGTGATGCCGCTCTGAGCTTGCAGAGCGGCCAGCACCTCGGGGAGCTTCTGGCGCCTGGCCTCGAACGTGACTGGAATTTGCAAGCTCTTCTCGTCGCGGATAGAGCTTTCGTCCAACAGAGGCGCGGCTTGGGGCTGTTGCGTTGCGGGCGTGGCGGCTGGCGCTTCCTGCGCCCGGCACAGAGCGGGCGCGGAAGTCGTGGCCAAGGCCGCTGCAAGTACTTGCAGCGGCTTGAAAGTGTTGCGGGTGATCTTCTTCATCAGCGTTCTCGGGGCCTGGGCTGTGGTAGGACGGTCAACTGGTGTCCGATTGCGGAGGTGGGCGTTACGAACATGAGGCCGAGGTATGATTTCCCTTCGTTGACCCCGATGCTGATGCGGGCGTTCTGCCACGCCTCGTCGCTGATGAGAGCGCGCAGCATGGAAGCGCCTCCCAGCGACTCGTGCAGAGCGCCCTGCTGCGCCCGCACCATCATCTCGTACTTCAAGTCGGGCGGCAGGTCGGCGAAGGCGATGGTTGTGTTCAAGCCCTTCCCAGGGCCCGCCCAGCCTTTCTCGCGCTGCAGGTAGTCCGCCAGACGCGCGGTGAAGGTGGCCTGGTCCATCTTGGGAGCCGCCACATCCACGCCGCCGCCTGCGAGCAACGCTTGGCGCACGGCCTTGATGTCGGGCTCGGGGACGGCCACAACAGCCTGGTCTTCCTGTCGGATTTCCCAGGCCAGGTGCCGCGATTGTCCAATGTCCCTGAAGACACCTTCCAGAGCCCACTGCCCTGGAGTTGCGCCAGGAAACTGCGTATCAATGGCTGAGGCTTTGTCGGGCAAATCGGTCGCATCCACAAACAGGTTCACGTCGGCCTTGCGCGCCACTTCGAGCAGTTCGTCGTCCGGCGCTTGCGAGCGTATCGTGAAGGGCACAGGCCGTGCGCGTACTTCGGGAGCGGGCTGAACCGCTTCTTGCGCGAGCAGAGTGGCGGGCGCTGCTGAGACTACCGCCGCCATCATGCACAAATGGTAAATGCCTTTGATTTCCGGCCTCCTTATCTAAGACCACAGCTGCTACCACAAGCGCCTCACCGAATCCAAAAGATGAGCGAGACCAAGTACTTGTGGTAGTGGCTCTCGCTCATCCTTTGGATTCTGCGGCACTTTTTATCGCAGCACGAAGCCGCTAAGCTGACTGAAAATGCTGCCATCAGCTTGGGCTGTCAGATACGTGCCGGGTGGGATCTGCTTTCCGTTGGCCTCAGTGAAGCCTTTGATCCGAACCTCGACGGAGTGTGTCACCGTGGGGCCCAAACCAGTGAGGAGTTTGGTGCCGGTCACCGTCCCGCTGATGTAACGGGTAGGCTGCCCTGTGCGATACGCCCCGTTGGCGAGGATGTACACATACGTGGCTGCCATGCGATTGGGATCGTTGAGGTCAGCGAGGCCGTTGGGCCGGGCGACGGATGTGTAATTGCCATTTTCGGGGTCGCCATACGCTGACCAGGTGGTGCCAGGGATCGCGGTGAAGATCGCTTTGGCCGTGGCCGCCGGTTGCGTGTAGTTATCGGAGCCCGCAGGGATGCTGACGGACAACTGCCCGGAGAAGGAGGCGGTGTGGTAGACCGTCGCGCTCGTTGGCGCCGCAGTGGGCTGATTCCAGGTGAAGTTCTTGATCAGGGACGCGCCGGTGCTGAGTTGGCTGTCCCACAAGGGTAGCTGGTCGTCCCTTCCGTTGCGCACGCTGGCGTTGAAGCTCACGCCGTTGTCCCCGCTGCTATTGGGAGCGGCATTGCTCGTACTCCAATTCGCGTCGGTGTCGAGGCCACCTGCAGACCCAGGAAGGTAATACGACTTTTCGGCTCTCGGGTTGGACTCCACCCAGGCAGCTCTCGCAACACCGCAGCTCGCAGCAGCGCAGAGCAGAACCGCTCCGCTTAAGAATAACCTCTTCATAGCTTGCCTCCTTTGCAACGGCATATTGCCGCTGAAGACGGCTCCATTATATTCCTTCGCCCCCCCCCCTATGTCAAGGGTTAGGAAGATTAAATTTCTGCTCCGGTTTTTCTGTCGTCTGGCTTCAACTCATTGATAGGAAAGCCGTCGCAGTCGCGCGAGGAGACTGCGGCCAAACGCTGCCCGGCGACAACACACTGAGGCCGGGCGCTCACATCTGGTAAATTCGCGGGTGAATCCTACTGGAACAGGAGCAAGTACTTGTATGGCGCACACAACTTACGCCGCCGTCGATCTGGGAGCCGAGTCGGGCCGCGTCGTGGCCGGGCACTTCGACGGCTCGAAATTAACACTCGAAGAAATCCACCGCTTCGCCAACCAGCCCGCCCAGGCACTTGGCACGCTGCACTGGGACGTTTTGCGGCTGTGGCACGAGATTCAAGAGGGGCTCGCCAAGCTGGCGCGCTCCGAGGCGAAGGTGCACAGCATCGGCGTCGACACCTGGGGCGTGGACTTCGGCTTGGTTGATGAGCGCGGGCGTCTGCTGGGCAACCCCATCCACTACCGCGACAAGCGGCACGACGGCTGGATGCAAAAGGCCATTGATTTGGCCGGGCGCGAGATGTTGTTTGGTGTCACGGGGCTGCAGTTTATGCCCTTCAACACGCTGTTCCAGCTGCTGGCGCTGCGCGATCAGGAGCCGCAGGTGCTGGCCTCAGCTCAGCGCCTGCTGTTCATGCCCGACCTGCTGCACTTCTGGCTCTCGGGCCAGCGCGCCTGCGAATACACCATCGCCTCGACCTCGCAGCTGCTCGACGCCCGCGAGCGCAGCTGGTCCAAGCCGTTGATCGAGCACTTTGAGCTGCCGCCTCAAGTACTTGGCGAGGTCGTGCAGCCGGGCACCAGCATCGGCAGGCTGCATTCGAGTGTTGTGCGCGCCACTGGCCTGAGCGAAGATGTCCAGATCGTGCTGCCCGGCTCGCACGACACGGCTTCGGCGGTCGTGGCGGTTCCGGCTGGGGGCCAAGCCGGGGGCGAGGACTGGGCGTATCTGTCGAGCGGGACGTGGAGCTTGATGGGTCTTGAGCTGCCCGAGCCGCTCATTGACGAGCGGGTGCAGGCGCTCAACTTCACCAACGAGGGCGGCGTGGGCGGCAGCATCCGCTTCCTCAAGAACATCGCGGGGCTGTGGCTGGTGCAGGGCGTGCGCCGCTCGCTGCACCAGCGTGGCCGCGAGTTTTCTTACGCCGAGCTGGCTCAGCTGGCGGCTCAGGCTCCCCCGCTGCAAGTACTCGTGGAGCCGGACGACCCCGGCTTCAGCGCGCCCGAGGACATGGTCGCGGCCATCCAGCAATACGCGGCTCAGACCAACCAAGCTCAGCCCCAAAGCGAAGGCGCGCTGGTGCGCTGCTGCCTGGAGAGCCTGGCGCTCAAGTATCGCTGGACTTTCGAGCGCCTCGAAGAGCTGCGCGGGCGCCCGCTGCAAGTGCTGCACATCGTGGGAGGCGGCACGCAGAACGAGCTGCTGTGCCAGCTGTCCGCCGACTGCCTGGGCCGCGTGGTCATCGCCGGGCCGGTCGAGGCGACCGCTATCGGCAACCTGCTCACGCAGGCCCTGGGCGCGGGCGAGCTGAGCAGCTTAGGCGAAGTGCGGGCCGTGGTGCGCGCTTCGTTCGAGGCCAGGCGCTTCGAGCCCAACGCAGCGGCAAAGGCGGCCTGGGACGAGGCGTTCGGGCGCTTCGAGCGGTTCGCGAGGTGAGCAGCGAGGTGAGCCGCGAAGCGGCGCATCAGAGCGGCGCATCGGGGCTGCAAGTACTTGCGCCGTCGCCACAGCTTGCCAACGTTTGTCGCTTTCGCGACTGGCCTGGTTTGACTTTGTGCCGGTGAGCCTTTAGACTGGCGTGCCAACGTTTTCAACCCCGGCGCACGCTCGGCGCGTGCCAGCTGGCGGGCGAGATGTTCCCCTTCCCCATTTCCAACAAGTCGAGGTACGGTTTTGATTATCGGTGGCAAGCGCGAGGCCCGTCGCGCGTATGGTCTGGATGAGTTGGCACTGGCGCCCGGCCTGGCCGCCGCCGACCCCGATGAAGCGCGCATCTCCCTTTCCATCGGCTCGCTTCAGTTAGACATTCCCTTCCTCGCCTCAGCTATGGACGGCGCGGTCGATGTCCGCCTGGCCATCGAGATGAGCCGGCTCGGCGGCCTGGCCGTGCTCAACGGCGAGGGCCTGCAGACGCGCTACGAAAACCCCGAGGATGCCATCCGCCAGATCGTGGAGTCGCCCGTCGAAGGCGTGGTGCCCCTCATCCAGAAGCTGTACCGCGAGCCCGTCCGCCCCGAGCTGGTCGCTCTGCGAACCAAGCAAATCAAGGACGGCGGCGGCAAGGCCGTGCTCTCCTTCACGCCCCTGGGCGCTCACCTGGCCCAGCACTCCGTTGAAGCCGGAGCCGACGCTGTCGTCATCCAGTCCACGGTCACGACGGTTGAGTTCCGCTCGTCCAGGGGCTCGGCCTTTCGCATCGGGGAGTTCTGCAAAGGCTCTAACGTGCCCGTGATCGTGGGCAACACGGTGACTTACGACGGCGCGATGTCGCTGATGGAAGCGGGCGCAGCGGCGCTTTTGGTCGGCGTGGGGCCGGGCGCGGCCTGCACGACGCGGCGCGTGATCGGCGTCGGCGTGCCTCAAGGGACGGCTATCGCGGACTGTGCGGGTGCTCGCGACGATTTCGAGGCCAAGACGGGGCGGCACGTGCCGATCCTGGCCGACGGCGGGCTGCGGACGGGCGGCGATGTGTGCAAGGCCATCGCGTGCGGCGCGGACGGCGTGATGATGGGCCAGCCCATCGCGGGCACCCTCGAAGCTCCAGGGCACGGCCACCACTGGGGCATGGCGACTTCTTCGGCGGGCCTGCCGCGCGGCACCAGAATCAAGGTCGGGCAGAAGGCCGCGCTCGCCCAGATTCTGCACGGCCCGGCCACCAAAGACGACGGCACCATGAACTTCGTCGGCGCCCTGAAGCTGGGCATGGGCACCTGCGGCGCGCTGACCATCGCCGAGATGCAGGCGGTCGAGCTGCTCATCGCCCCGGCCCTGCAAACCGAAGGCAAGCGCCACCAGACCGAGCAGCACGTCGGCATGGGCTGAAGCAGCAAGTACTTGCAGGCACCTATTATGAAGATCATCCAGCGGCTGGGCATCGTGGCGGCGTTGGTTTTGGCAATGGGTCCTTGCTGGGCGCAGCCTGCCGCGCCTCCAGCGCCCGCTGATGTTCAGACAGCAGTACAGCGTCTGGAGGACGAGCGGCGTCAGCGAGAGGCAGACGAGCAGAAGAAGGCGCGGGCGCGGCGGGACGAGAGCTGGCAGCGCGCGCGCAAGTACTTGCGGGACGATCTGGGCCGGGCTGGTTTTGGTGACAGGGCCTTGCAGAACGCGCTCATCGACTTCGTGGAAGAGCAGGATCTGGCGCGTGAGGCGGTGCGCGAGGCGGCTGTTGCGTGCTACAGGGCGTTGGACAACCAGCAGATGGATGATCCTGAGGTGCAGAAATTACTGGATTCTTACCAGGCCGCAGCCGCGCGGGCGCAGGCCAAGCGCGAGGCTGGGCTGACCCAACTCGACGCTCAGATTCACTTCAGCACCAACCCACGTTTGAAGACATTCCTGACCTTACGCGGCTTGATAGGCCAAGAGGCGCAGCTCACGGCGAATACTCTGCCCGACTTCGGAGGGTTCATGCAACTCTACGAGTTGCGAGAGCTGTTTCCATCTCGGCCTCAGCCGAACCCGATCCCCGCCGCGCCTGTGGCGCAGTAGCTGCCGCGTTCCACAAGTACAAGTACTTGCAGCCTCGCCTGAGCAAGCAGAGCACAACGATGAAGAGCTTCCAGCGCCTCGCGATTCTTTCCGTGCTTCTTTGCAGCGCCGCCTCAAGCCGAGCGCAGCAGGCGCCGGGAACCGCCGAAGATACGCCCGCTGCCGAGCCCAAGCCAGCCGAGCCCAAGGCAGCCGAGCCGCAAGCACCTGAGCCCAAGGCAGCCGAGCCGCAAGCACCTGAGCCGCAAGCACCTGAGCCCAAGGCAGCCGAGCCGCAAGTGCCTGAGCCGAGGCGGGCTCCGGGTTCGCTGGAGGAGATGGTGCGCGGGCAGCGCGGCGAGCGTTGGGAGCGCGAGCGCAGCCTGTTGCGCCAGTCGCTCGAAGAGGCCGGGCTGGGCGGCAAGGAACTGCAGGAAGCTGTAGTGACCTTTGCTCAGGAGCAGGATTCTTCGCGCGAGATGCTGCGCGCGGCTTCAGCGCGTTGTTGGGATGCCCTGCGTAATCCCGATTTCAAGGACGCTGAGCTGAGCACTCTGCTCAAGGGCTACCGCGACGCGGCGGCGGCGGCTCAGGCCGGGCGTGACAAGGCGCTGGCTGCGCTGGACGCGAAGGTTCGCTTCAGCAAGAGCCCGCGCCTTGAGCTGCTGCTGCGTCTCAAGGGGTTGCTGGGCGGCGAGGCCTGGCTCGCGGGCGATGCCTTGAGCGAGGCCGAGAGCTTCGATCTGCGCGTGCTGTTTCCCGCCGCGCCCGATGCCACGCGCTGAGTTCGCGAGCGCAAGTACTTGAGCCATGCCTTCGCCTCTCGTTCGGCAGGCCGTGCCCGAGGACGCCGCGTTGGTGCTGGCGATGATGCAGCTGCTGCCCGACGAGCCGCACCTGAACCTGCCGCGCGAGGCCTTCAGCTCCACGCTTGAGGTGGAGGGGCGGCGGCGCGCGCTGTTCCAGAAGAACGGGTAGCTCTGCGATGCCTTTTCGACGGCGCTGATGGTGGATGCCGCGCCTTGACAGGCTGCAAGTACTTGCAGCGGCTGGATGTGGCGCGCTAAATCGGGAATCAAGTATCTTGAATTGGGCATCCCGACTGTTCTTCCGATGAATCCAATCTCCAACGAGACCATTGTGGTCTTAGATTTCGGCGCACAATACGCCCAGCTCATCGCGCGCCGCGTGCGCCAGTGCCGCGTCTACTGCGAGATTTTGCCTTTCGACGCCACGATGGACGAGATCATGGCCCTCAAGCCCAGGGGCATCATCTTCTCGGGCGGGCCGCTCTCGGTGTACGAAGTCGAAGCGCCGCGCTGCGCCGAGGAGCTGTTCCACTCGGGCCTGCCGATTCTGGGCATTTGCTACGGGCACCAGGTGATGGCGCACATGATGGGCGGGCGCGTCACGCCGGCCGACAAGCGCGAGTTCGGCAAGACCGAGCTGCAAGTCGCGGACAACGCGCCGCTTTACGACGGCCTGAACCAGCAGCTCATCTGCTGGATGAGCCACGGCGACTACGTGCTCGAACCGCCGCCCGGCTTCGTCTCGACCGCCAAGACGGTCTCGTGCCCGATCGCTTCGATGGCCAACGTCGAGAAGAAGCTGTTCGGCGTGCAGTTCCACCCCGAGGTTGTGCACACGCCGTGGGGCATCGAGATCATCCGCAACTTCCTGTTCGAGTTCTGCGAGTGCAGGGGCGAGTGGACGATGGAGAACTTCATCGAGACCGAAACCGCGCGCATCCGCGAGCAGGTCGGCGACGACCGCGTGCTGTGCGCGCTTTCGGGCGGCGTGGACTCAGCCGTGGCCGCGGTCTTGATCCACCGCGCCGTGGGCGACAGGCTGACCTGCCTGTTCGTGAACCACGGCTTCTTGAGAAAAAACGAGGCCGAGCAGGTGCGCGAGACCTTTGCTGAAGGCTACGCGAACATGAACTTCGAGTATGTCGATGCCTCCAGGCGGTTTCTGAAGCTGCTCGAAGGGGTGACCAGCCCCGAAGAGAAGCGCAAGAAGATCGGCAACGAGTTCGTGGCGACTTTTGACCGCGAGACGCAGCGGCTGGGCAAGATGAAGTACTTGGCGCAGGGAACTTTGTATCCTGATGTCATCGAGAGCGGCACGAAATCCGCCGCGAAAATCAAGACGCACCACAACGTGGGCGGCCTGCCCGAGGACATGGAGTTCGAGCTGATCGAGCCCTTCCGCACCCTGTTCAAGGACGAGGTGCGCGCGCTGGGCGAGGAGATGGGGATGCCGTCCGAGATCATCTGGCGCCAGCCCTTTCCCGGACCGGGCCTGGCGATCCGCATCATCGGCGAAGTCACCGAGGAGCATTTGAAAATCGCGCGCGAGGCGGACGCGGTTTTGATCGAAGAGATCAAGCGCGCGGGCTTGTATCGTCAGATATGGCAGTGCTTCGCCGTGCTGACGCCGACGGTGAAGAGCGTGGGCGTGATGGGCGACCAGCGCACGTATGCTCATCCCATCGTGATTCGCGCGGTGACTTCGGAGGACGGCATGACGAGCGACTGGGCGCGCATTCCGTATGAAGTGCTGGAGCGCATCTCGAACCGCATTGTGAACGAGGTCGAGGGCATCAACCGCGTTGTGTATGATGTAACGAGCAAGCCTCCGGCGACCATCGAGTGGGAGTAGAGCGTCTTGCTGGGCATTGGGGCATAATGAGGGATGGATGAAGCGAAGTGGAGGAAAGTCATGGCAGCAGCGCACGAAGAAGATGTAGTCATCGCCTTTCGCCAGGCGGTTGAGGAAGAGATGCAGAAGATGCAAACTGGGGCCGGCGCGCACGCCACCGAAGTGTTCGCGCCCGGCGCTTCCACCGAGGACGCGCTCAAGGCGCTGGCCGCGCATCACCTGGAGCTGGAGCGCGAGGTCGCGCTGCTGCGCACCATCGTGCTGCGCCTGGTTTCGGACCCCATCGATTAAGGTTTGGCGCGCCTCTTGAGTGCTCTTAAGTACTTCTTAAGTACTTGCAGGCGCGCGCTGTGTGGAAAACGCCCGCGTGAGATGAATGGAACGCGCGGCTTGTGTTATGCTTCATCCGTTCCGTCCCGAACAACTGTCCGCCGACGTGCAGCCCTCCGAGGCGGACGTGCAGGAAATCCTCTTCTCGGCCCAGACGATGCAGGCGCGCATCGCCCAGCTTGGCGCGCAAATCTCGCTCGACTACGAGGACAAGAACCCCGTGCTGGTCGGCGTGCTGGTGGGAGCGGTCGTCTTCATGGCCGACCTGATGCGCCACATCACCGTGCCGTCCTTCATCGACTTCGTGGCGATTTCTTCCTACGGCAAGGAATCGCGCTCCTCGGGCGTGGTCAGAATCTTGAAAGACCTCGACGAGAGCGTCGAGAGCCGCCACGTGCTGATCGTCGAAGACATCGTGGACACCGGCTTAACGCTCAACTACCTGCTGGACTCGATGCGGCACCGCAACGTGGCCAGCGTGCGCACCTGCGCGATGCTGGACAAGCCCTCGCGCCGCCTGAACACGGTCAAGGTCGATTACGTGGGCTTCGAGGTGCCGGACGAGTTCGTGGTGGGCTACGGCCTCGACTTCGCGCAGCGATACCGCAACCTGCCCTACGTCGGCATCCTGCGCCCCGAAGTCTACGGCGGCAAGTGAAGCCGCTGAAGCCGCTGAAGCCGCCGCGTCCTCGCCGCCGCCCTTGAAGCCCTTGCCGCCACAGCTTTGCCCACCGCCTGCCGCTCTGCTGCCTTCATCTCGTGCCCTGAGCTCCCCCTTGAGCTCGTCTCGCAGGCGTGCCTTGAACACGTGCCCCGAACACCGCGCAGCGCCACGATTCGACTGCCGCAGCTCAAGCGCCGCAAGTCCTTCGCCCGCCTGCAAGCGAAGCTGCAAGCCGAAGCTGCGCGAAGCATCGTGTTGTCAGGGCGGGCAGCCGGGCGAAGCGGTGCCTTTGCCTGAGTTGCGCTGAGCTGGCTTGTTGCGAGTCGCTGCGGGCTTTGCAAGTACTTTGCAAGTACTTGAGGAGCCGCGCCGCGAACCTTTGAGAGCGGAGCACGTTCAAGCGCCGGTTTCGCGGCGGCTTCCCCTCTGCTGCGGCTGCTGAGCTGACACGCTCGACGCTCGGTGTGCGCTCGGGCTGGCGCGTTTTGTTTGAGGACAGCTGACTGCTTTGTATCAACCGCGCTGGTCGCTTTGGCCTGCGCCAACCCCAACACGTATTTCCTTCGAGCCGGGCCATAGCCTGAGCCGAAGCCCCCGCAAAACTTGATGCTGAAGGTACCAGAGGACTTGAATATGAGTGACGCCGTTGCTCTTCACGAACCCGAACGCGAGCGCCAGGCCCCGGAGCCCGCTCCCGCCGCGCCGCCTGCCGACCGCCCCAGCAGCCCGCTGCTCTCAGGCGAGGCTGTGCAGGCTGAGCTGCTGCGCGCTCAAGCGATGGCCAACAGCGCCCCCGAAAGCGACTCTGCCAACGCCACCGAGGACGCCGGGGACAGCGCCGCCGCCGCCGCCGACTCCGCCTCGGAAGCCTCATCGCGCCGCCGCTCCACGCGCCGCGCCGCCGGCTCCGAGGCCCCGCCCGACAGCGAGGAGGCGGCCTCGGCGCGCCGCCGCATTCGCAAGAGCAGCGAGTCGCCCGAAGCTCCAGAAGCCGCCGCCCAGACCGCCGAGGCGGACGCGCCCGTCGTGCGCAGGCGCGGGCGGCCACCCAAGAACGCGGCCCCGGCTGCGTTCCCAGGCGCTTCCGCCGAGCCCGCAGGCTCAGGCGACGCCGAGCCTTCAGCTCAGCTCGCGGCGGACGCGCCTGAGGCCGCGTCGCTCGCTCAAGTACTTGAGCGCGAGCCTGCAGCCGAGGCGAGCCAGGCGAGCGGCGCGGGCTCCGCTGAAGCAGCGGAGCGTCAGGGCAGCTCAGCTCAAGGCTCCTCTGATCATGTGGGCCAGAGCAGCGGGGATGAAGGCCGCGAGCGAGCGCCCTTCGAGCCGCGCGCCGAGAATCGCCCGGCTGAAGGCGTTCCCGGAGCGCCCGGAGCGCCCGGCGAGCGTGCTTTCGAGCCGCGCGGCTTTGAAGGGCGCGGCCACGAGAACCGTGGCAACGAGATTCGCACCAACGAGAGCCGGGGCCTCGATGCGCGCGGGATGCGGCTGCGCTCTCGTCCTGAAGGCAGGCCCGATGGCAGGCCGGAGCCGCGCGAGGAGGGGCGTCGCGGCGAAGGGTTCGGGGGCAACGGGTTCGTGCCGAGGGCCGGCTTCGGCGCGGGCTCGACGGGCTGGCGCGAGGAGGTCGGGCCCAACGGCATCCGCCTGACCAACCGCGAGATCGAGCGGCGCGAGGTCGAGGCCCGCGCCGGCGAAGCCCGTCCGCCCGAGGCGCGACCTACCGAGGCGCGGCCTACCGAAGCGCGGCCCGAGATCAGGCCCGAAGCCCGTCCCATCGAGGCGCGGCTTCTGGAGGGGCGCGCTCTGGAGCCGCGTGGCTTCGAGGCGCGTGAGGAAGGCCGCGCGCGGCCCGACAGTCGCGGCGACAACAGCCGCGACAACCGCTTTGGCCGCGACCGCAACGGGCGCGACGGCAACCGTGGGCAACAGGACGGGCGCAGCCAGCAAGATGTCCGCAACCAGCAGGATCCGCGCGAGCGCGGCCTGGATCGCTTCGAGCGCGAGGCCCTGCGCGCCAAGCCCGAGCTGGACACTCCGGCTCTGGAAGCCCTGGCTCTCGAAGACTTGAGGCGGGCCGTGCTCGAAATGGGCGAGGCGAACGCGCCTGCGCTGGGCCGCGACGAGCTGATCCAGCGCGCCCTGGAGCTGCAGGCCCTGGCTCAGGGCGTCGCGTTCAAGCGCGGGCTGCTCGAAATCCTCTCCGATGGGCGCGGCTTCCTGCGCACTGAGGGCTACCTCTCTTCAGATGGCGACGTGTATGTCTCGTCCTCGCAGATCAAGCGGTTCGGGCTCAAGACCGGCGACATCGTCTCGGGCCAGGTGCGCCCGCCCAAGGGCGACGAGCGGCACTCGGGCCTGCTGCGCCTCGAAGCGGTCAACGGCCTGGCGCCCGAGCTGCTCAAGGCGCGCAAGGAATTCGAGAAGCTCACGCCGGTCTTTCCTGACGAAAGGTGGAGGCTCGAAACCGCGCAGGAAAACGTCACCGCGCGCGTCATCGACCTGGTTTCTCCCATCGGCAAAGGGCAGCGCGGGCTGATCGTGGCGCCGCCCAAGGCAGGCAAGACCACGCTGATCAAGAGCATCGCCAACTCGATCTCGCGCAACCACCCCGAGGCCGAGCTGATCGTGCTGCTCATCGACGAGCGGCCCGAGGAAGTCACCGACATCTCGCGCTCCGTGCGCGGCGAGGTGGTGGCAAGTACTTTCGACGAGACCGCCGAGAACCATATGCGCGTGGCTGAGCTCGTGTTCGAGAAGGCCAAGCGCATGGTCGAGCAGAAGAAGGACGTCGTTGTGCTGCTCGACTCGCTGACGCGGCTCTCGCGCGCTTCCAACCTGGTCGTCACCTCCAGCGGGCGCACGATGTCGGGCGGCCTGGACCCGGCTGCGATGCACAAGCCCAAGAAGATGTTCGGCGCGGCCCGCAACATCGAGGAGGGCGGCTCGCTGACGATCCTGGCCACGGTGCTGGTGGACACCGGCTCGCGCATGGATGAGTACATCTTCGAGGAGTTCAAGGGCACGGGCAACATGGATCTGGTGCTGGACCGCAACCTGTTCGACCAGCGCATCTTCCCGGCCATCGACATCAACAAGAGCGGCACGCGCCGCGACGACCTGCTGATGAGCAAGGAAGAGCTGGCCTCGACCTTCCACCTGCGGCGCACGCTGGCGCAGCTGGACAACGAGAAGTCGGTCACGCTGCTCATCGACCGCCTGCGCAAGACGACCACCAACGCCGACTTCATGCAGATCGTGTCGCGCTCAGCCAAGCAAAGCCCAGCCCAGACCCCGTAGCCGCCGCTTCAAGCGACCCAACCCAAAAGCCCTGCAAGTACTTGCCACGCACTTGCAGGGCTTTTTGCTCAGCCCAGCCCATGAAGCGAGCTCAAGGCGGCTCAAGGCGGCTGAAGGTGGCTGAAGGCGGCGCTTGCACCCGCTAAAATGGAAGCGCCTTCTGCGTTTCTATGACCTTGATCTCGACCTCGACCTCGACTTTGAACCTGCCCTCAAGTACTTGCGCCTCCGGGGCTCAAGAGCCGCGCTGGGAGCTCGCCGTGGTGGTGCCCACGCTCAACGAGCGGCTCAACATCGAAGCCCTGCTCGACGGCATCCTGGCCGCCGACGCGCGCCTGCACGTCCTGATCGTGGACGACGGCTCGCAAGACGGCACCGCCGCTTACGTCGCGCAGCGGGCCTTAGCTGAGCCGCGCGTGCACCTGCTGAACCGGGGCCGCAAGCTGGGCTACGCCTCGGCGGTGCAGGACGGGATGCGCGCGGCCATCGCCAGGGGAGCCGGGCGCATCGTGCAGATGGACGCCGATTTCTCGCACCACCCCCGGTATTTGCCCGCCATCTTGAAGAAGAGCGAGCAGTGCGATTTGGTGATCGGCAGCCGCTACATGCGCGGCGGCGGCACCCGGAACTGGGGCCTGGAGCGCCAGCTTCTCTCGGCTGGGGCCAACGGGCTCGCGCGCGCTTTGTTGGGGCTGCGCGTGCGCGACTGCACCAGTGGCTTCCGCTGCTGGAAGGCTGAGCTCATCGAGCGCGCCCAGGTGCTGGACGTGCGGGTCGAAGGCTACGCGTTCCTGTTCCTGGTGACGGATTTGTGCCGCCGCGAGAAGGCCAGAATAGGCGAGGTGCCGATCATCTTCGTGGACCGGACGGCGGGCAAGAGCAAGATGAGCCGAGGCATTATCTTCGAGGCGGTGCGCGTGCTGGCGCGGCTGTGGCTCAAGAGGCTGGCGCGGCGGTAGAGCGGCGCCGCAAGTACTTGCAGCGAGTCGCTGGGGTGATCCTCGCGGCTGAATCTGCTATTGTGATCCGAAGCGCCTCGCTCTCAACGGAGAGTGGTTGGACGCGGCAATGACAGGGCGGAGAAGAAGGCTGGCTATGTCTCTGGTTCAAGTGGATGATGTTGTGTGGAAGGTGACCGAGGTGTCGCCTTTGGTGCCGCGCCCGTTCTGGACGGACGAGGCAGAGGGCCTGCGCCTCTACAACGGCGACGCGCTGGCTCTGCTGCGCCAATCGAAAGCGGAGCGGTTCGATGTGGTGTTCGCCGACCCGCCTTACTTCCTCTCCAACGGCGGCATCACCTGCCAGAACGGGCAGATGGTCAGCGTCAACAAGGGCGACTGGGACAAAGCGCCTGCAAGCGCATCCCCAAGTACTTGAGGCCAGCCGTTTCAAGCAGGTTGATCTTGGCGCTGGGCCGCGTTATGATCGATCAAAATCGACTGGAGACAGAACGTCATGAACGGTAACCTGAGCCCGCAGGAAAACTTCGAGTGGACTTCTGGTCCGCTTACGCCGGATGAAGCCCGAGCAGCTTTGCAGAGCAACCAAGACCCCAACGCTCTGGTGATGTGCCGCGGCTACGGCGACGATGACGAGAACTTCACCGAGTTGGTGTGGGATGACGACTTCGAGCTGGATTTTCGCGACAGCATCAGCTACCCCGAGTTTCAATTGTGGATTCGTCGCAAGGCGATTGGAACACCATGAAGCAGCATCAAGCGGTTGAGCAGGCGATGCGCGAGGCCGGAGGCTACGCGACTCTCGGGCACTTGAATCAGGCTGTGCTGAAGATTCCTGGCTGCGCCTGGGGAACCAAGACGCCCTTCGCTTCCATCCGCCGCATCGTGCAGCAACGCCCCGAGTTCTTCAAAATCCGGCCCGGCCTGTGGGCGCTCAAATCCCATGAGGCGCGCATCAGGAGCGAGCTATCGCTTGAAGCGAGCGCGCCCAAGGCTCAGGTCGAGCAGTTCAATCACACGTATTACCAGGGGCTGCTGGTTGAGCTGGGCAACTTGCGGAGCTTCGAGACCTTCGTGCCCCGTCAGGATGGCAATCGCAAGTACTTGCAGCGGCGTCTGGGGCAGGTGGCCACGCTGGAGCGGTTTCCTGAGTTCACCTACCCGCATATTCTGCGGCACGGGCAGACGGTGGACGTGAGTTGGTTCAACGAGCGCGAGTTGCCACGTGCCTTCTTCGAGGTCGAGCACTCGACCGACATTCAAAACTCGCTGCTCAAGTTCATGGAGTTTCAGGACTTCCGGGTTCAGTTCATCATTGTTGCGGACGAGGCCCGCAAGCGGGAATACGTGGACAAGCTGGGCCGCGCTGCCTTCAAGCCCATCGTCCATCTGGTGGAGTTCTGGAATTACGACAAGCTCTCGCGCTTGCACGAGAAGGAATCCGAACTGAGCCTGGTGCGCTGAAGCAGCTCGCGGGAATTTGAGGATTCGCACCTGTTCCTCAAGCTGCGCAAGCAAGTCGTGGTGAGCCGCATCTTCGAGAACGTCGAGGAGACATCTTCCCTGCTGTATGCCGCGGCTCCGTTCGACCTGGACAACCCGCACATCTTCGCTCAGGTCAAAGCCGACTACGACGAGGCTCGCGAGGTTATCCGCACCAGGGGCTTCAGCGCGTTGACGGGCAGGATGGGCACGCTGGTGCAACCCCGCACCAAGGGCCGCGGGCACGGAAGTGTCTCGCGCGCTTTCTACGCCCGCACGGTTTTTGTGGCGCACATCCTCAGCATGGCGGCCTGGCCCGGCTTGCCCAAGCCTCTCGCCGTGGACGACGACAACGCGCCCGATGCCGAAGAAGTGTGAGCTGCAAGTACTTGAGGCGCGGCCTGGGGGCACAAACGACCTCACCGCCGTCTGGTTGGGAGCCAGGGGCGGCGGCGAGTCCGGACGGATCCGGGAGGAGGGGGCGAGTAAACCTCGCGGGGAAGGGCCCGCTCGATGTTCTCCGCGCGCGGCTTGGTTGGGCTCCAAGGGCGGGCGTGATGTTCGACGCGGTGAGGAAAGTCAAGGCGAAGTAATTGAGCCGCGCGCCTCGAACTCGGCAGCTCGTGTTGTGCCCTTCATCTTAGGCCGCGCAGATGAACAGGGCTTTAACTCTTTGTGACATCCACGTTTCTTTTCGATTCCATTTTCGCTCACGCCACAAAAGCCAGAGGCGCCGGCACTTGCCTCAAGTACTTGCGCCCTTGCCTTTAGCTCAGCCCGGCTTCAGTTGCTCAGCACCGGCAGCTGCTGCAGCGTCCTGGGCAGCGGGAAGAAGACGTCTTCCTTGATCACATCGAGGGTCTCGACCGTGCTGGCGCCCCGGCCCTGCAGGTTCTCGATGACGCGCTGCACCAGGACTTCGGGCGCTGAAGCTCCCGCGCTGATGCCGACGGTGCGCACTTCGGGGCTGAACCACTCGTCGCGAATTGAGCTCTCGTCGTCGATGAGGTAGGCCGTGGTGCCGCAAAGCTGGGCGACTTCGCGCAGCCTCTTGGAGTTGGACGAGTTCTGCGCGCCGATCACCAGGATGAGGTCGCAGCGCGGTGCCAGGTCCTTGACGGCGGCCTGGCGGTTGGTGGTGGCGTAGCAGATGTCTTCCTTGCCTGGGTTCACGATCTGCGGGAAGCGCCGCTTGAGGGCCGCGATGATGTCGAGCGTCTCGTCCACGCTGAGCGTGGTCTGCGTCAGGTAGGCCAGCTTCTCGCCTGCCGCGTAGCTGAGCCTGTCCACGTCGCTGATGTTGTCGACGAGCGTGATGGCCTGGGGAGCTTCGCCCATGGTGCCCTCGACTTCCTCGTGGCCGTCGTGCCCGATGAGCACGATCTTGAAGCCTTCGCGCGCGTATTTGATGGCCTTGAGGTGGACTTTGGTGACCAGCGGGCAGGTGGCGTCCAGGATGAAGAGGTTCCTCTGCCGGGCCTGCTCGCGCACCTGGGGCGAGACGCCGTGCGCCGAGAAGACGCAGATCACGGGGCTTTGCGGCGTGCCTTCGGGCACTTCGCTCAGCTCGTCAACGAAGACCGCGCCGCGCGAGGCGAGGTCGTTGACCACGAACTTGTTGTGCACGATCTCCTTGCGCACGTACACGGGCCGCGTGTGCTGCAGCGCCTCCTCGACAATGTCCACGGCGCGCACGACGCCGGCGCAGAAGCCGCGCGGGGCGACCATCAGAATCTTTTCCAGGGGCATGGTGTCTTGAACGCCTCCAAGCCGCCTCAGTTTCCCCTAAGCTGAGCGACTTCAGCAATCAGCCGAAGGCACCCAGTTCAAGCCCAGGTTCGGGGCGCGCGGCCCGCTTCGCGGCGTCGCCTGAGAGATGTTCGATGTTGCTGTTGTGGGAAGCGGAATCGCCGGGCTGACGGCGGCCTCGCTGCTGCAGAGCTCGGGCGCTCAAGTGCTGGTGTGCGAGGCGCACGACAAGCCCGGCGGCTGCGCCGGGTTCTTCCAGGCCGGGAAGTTCCAGTTTCCCGTGGGAGCCACCGTCGCGCTCGGGCTGGAGCCGCGCGGCCTGCACCGGCGCATCTTCGATCGCCTCAAAGTTGAGTGCCCCGCTGCTGAGCTCGGCGGCCTGCAAGTGCTGCTGCCCGACCGCGAAGTGTTCATCGCGCGCGACCCAAGTACTTGGCGGCGCGAGCGGGCCAGGCTCGCGGATGATGCTGCGAGCCGGCGCGCTCAGGAGCGGTTCTGGAAGGCGCAGAGCGTGCTCGCCTCAGCTGCGTGGAGGATGCTCGAAGGCTGCCCCTCGCTGCCGCTGCAGCATCCGGTTGACATCGCGCGCAACCTGAAGCTGCTCAGCCCGACCTTGCCCCTGGCCGCGCCCGGCATCTTCCTGACGCTGAGCCACCTGCTGCGCGCGCTCAGGCTCCAAGGGCCCGAGCACCGCGCGCTGCGTGCCCTGATCGAGCTGCAGCTGCTCATCACGGTGCAGAGCGCGCCCGCGCAGGCTCCGCTGACCAACGCCTGCGCCGGCCTGGACCTGTTCCAGCACGGCGGCTGGCACCCGCGCGGCGGCGTGGGAGCCATCGCACGCACCTTGCAGGCTGCCTTCGAGCGTCAGGGCGGCGAGATGCGGTTCTGCGAGCCGATTGTCAGGATCGTGCCCAGGTTCCGGCGCGGGCGCGTCAGCTACTTCGAGCTGCACGGCGGCCACGGCCAGCAGGTTTGCGCGCGCAAGCTGATCTTGAACGTGCCTCTGGCGAGCGCGCTCAAGTTGGTCGAGTGGCCACGCGAGGTGTGGAAGCGGCTGCAAGTACTTGCCGAGCGCGGCGGCCAGAGCTGGGGCGCGGTGACGCTGTATCTCGCTGTGCGCGACGGCGAGGATTTTTCAGGCGGCGCGCAGCACTGGCAAGTGCTGGAGGATTACGAGGCGCGCGGCGGCCAGGGGCGCGACGTGTTCCTCTCGCTGAGCGCGCGCGGCGAAGAGGCCGCGCCCGAGGGCTGGCGCGCCCTGAACATCTCGACGCACACGCGGCTTGAGGAATGGCGCGCGCTGCCTCCGGCTGAGTACAAAGCACGCAAGCTCGCCTGGCGCGCGCGGATGCTGCGCGTGGCCCGGCGCGCCATTCCCGATGTGGAAGAGCGGCGCTCGTTCGTCATCGTGGGCGCGCCTGCGACGTGGGAGCGTTACACGAGCCGCGCCGGAGGAGCCGTGGGCGGCAACCCGCTGCGCGTGGGCAACGCCAACCTGTTCGCGGCTCCCTCGCGCACCGGGCTCGAAGGCTGCTGGATCGTGGGCGACTCGATGTTCCCCGGCCAGGGCACCGTCGCCTGCGCGCTCTCGGGCCTCAACGCCTGGCGCGATCTAACAGGCAACGAGCTGAGCTGAGCCGAGCAGCTTCCAAAACAGTTCGGAAATCCTCTTCCAACTGATTCCAACCGCTGCCCGAACTGGCTGGCGCTGGTTCGCCGCGCCGCGACTTGGCGCCTCAAGTACTTGAGGCGAGGGCAGCCGGGTTCGCTTCAGCGTTGGCTTCAGCGGATGGTGAAGGTGATGTCGTTGGCCGGGCTGGGGTCGTGGGCTTCTTCCGAGGCGAGCACGGTCTGCCAGACGCCGCCGCCCTCGCCGCCTGCGGTGTGGAAGGCTTCTTCGGTCACCAGCAGGCGGCAGTGGTAAGTGCCGGGCTTGAGCCGCACGTTGTGCGGGCGCGCGGCTTCGTATTCGTACCACAGCCTGGCTGGCCTGCTCTGCACGAAGCGGCTGTAGCCGTAGAAGGGCGGGTTCGCCGCGCGCACCACGAAGGTGCCCGCAGGGGCGTCCTCGATGCCGTTTTGCTTGTCCTGCCAGGTGATGTGGTAGGAGTGGCTGGCCGCGATGTCGGCGTTGGCGCGCCCGAACTCATCGGTGATGAAGTCGCCGATGAAGATGTAGCCGTACACGGTGTGGCGCGGGTAGTTGAGCCTGTAGTAGGCGTCGTCCAGGTTGGTGCCCGGAGGCAGCGTGTCGTCCCACCAGCGGCCCGCGAAGCCCAGTTGCTGGTTGGTCCAGTCGTCTGCGTTGATAGCTAAAGGCTGGCGGTTGGCGCCCTGGCGGTTGGCGTCCAGCCTTTGGTTGAGGATTGGGCGCGCCCAGGGCAGCCGCGAGTCCACGTTGACGAAGGAGCCGGTGGCTCCAAAGCCGCGCGAGCCGTAGATCGGCTTGCCCGCGAGCTTGAGCTGGTAGGCGAAGTTGGGCTTGAGCCCGCGCGCCGTGATGTGAGCCGTGAAGGTGGGCACCGTGGGCACGCGATCGTAGGTCAGCGTGACGAGCGAGCGAGCGTAGCTAAAGGCATCGGCTCCCGAGCGGAAGGCGGGCGCGAACAGGTTGTCGTCGATGTCGCGCCAGCGCGGTTGCGCCCGCTGCCAGGGGTCCGCGAAAGTCACCAGGCTCAGGCTCGCCTGGGGCGCGGGCGCTGCGGTTGGTGTTCTTACAGGCGAGGCCGAGGGCAGGGCTGAGGCGCTGCTGGTGGGTGCGAGCGTCGTGTCAGGCAAAGGCACTTCGGGACCGCCGCCGTTGCAGCCGCTCAGGATCGCGGAGCACAAGGTCAAGGCGAAGGCCGGCGGGGTCAACTGTTTTGGCTTCATAACGAACTCAGGCAGTAAGGCTTTCGTAGGACTTTAGCAGGGCTGCGCTGGTTTCGGGCCAAAGGATGGGCCGCAAGTACTTGCGCCAGGACTTGCGGCGGCACATCGCGGGCCGCCCGTTTAAACTGCCGCCCCGGAGAACCACCATGCTTTTGAAACCGGGCGAGAGCCTTCAGGGAGCCCGCGACTCCTACGAGATGATCGAGGTCATCGGCGCGGGCACTTACGGAACCGTCTTCCGCGCGCGCGACTCGCACGGCACCTTCGTCGTCGTCAAGCAGCTCTTCGACACCGGCTCGGGCTCGCCCGAGGACTTCGAGTATCAGCGCCGCCTCTTCCACCGCGAGGCCGAGATACTCACCATGGTCGATCACCCCAAGATCGTCCACGGCATCGAGCTCATCGAGCGCGACCCGGACCTGTTCTTTGTTATGGAACTCGTCCAGGGCTCGTCCTTGCGCAAGGTCTTCGAGGAGTGGCGGGCCGAGCACGCCAACCAGCCCTTCCCGCCCGAGGCTGTGGTCGCCATCGGCATGGAGATTTTGGACGCGCTGCACTACGTGCACTCGCTGCCGGGCCAGATCATCTACCGCGACCTCAAGCCCGAGAACGTGATGTGGGACGCCAACGCCCAGGTCTGCAAGCTCATCGACTTCGGCACCGCGCGCTTCTCCAACAAGTCGCGCAAGGTCACGCAGGGGCTGGGAACCGAAGGCTACGCGCCGCCCGAGCTCTATTCCACGCGCGCCGACGTAACTTTTTCCGCCGACATCTTCACCGTGGGAGCCGTGATGTACGAGCTGCTCACAGGTGAAGCGCCCGAGCCCAGGAGCACGCCGCGCGACTTCCGCGGCTTCGACCCGCGCATCCCCGATGGCCTTAAGCGCATCGTGCTGCGCTCGCTGGCGCTGGACCCCCTGGCCCGCTTTCAGACGGCTCAGGAGATGGCCGACGCCCTGCGCGCCCTGAATTTAGTCGCCGACGAGTCGAGCCTGGAAAGCGTGGGCGGCGGGCGCGCCAAGAACCTGCACCCGCTGCTGGCCTGCTTCTGCCCGCACTGCGGCGCCGCGCCCAAGAGCGAGCGCGCCCTGTTCTGCGGCAAGTGCCGCACGCCCATCCACACCGTGATGCTGCGCGTGCTGCCCAAAAACGCGCCGCCAACCTTGCTCTACGTCCAGAAGGAAAAGGCACTGCTGGGCCGCACCGACCCCGACACCGGCGTCTTCCCCGACATCGACCTCAGCCGCTTCGACACCGGCCGCTACGTCTCGCGCAAGCACGCCACCATCTCGCGCAACGGCACGCAGTTCTACATCACCGCAGGCTCCACCCTCAACCCAACCCGCGTCGATGGCTTCGTCGTCGCGCCCGGAACAACCGTGCCGCTGCAAAACAACGCCCGCCTCGAATTCGCCGACCTGGTTTCGAACTTCGTCATCCGGCCTGCCGCGAACCGTTAGGGCGCGCCAAGTGCTCTTGGCTTGACGCCAGCCACACGCCAGCCACGCCGCTGCGATTGAGCCGCTGCCAGTACTTGCGGGCGGCGGTTAATGAAAAAGAAGGACGCGCGATGATTGAGAATCCACCACCCGAAGCCGGTTCGGCCACGCCGCTTGATGCTCTGACGCCTGCTCCCGGCGGCGCGGACGTTTCCGTTGCCGCCAGTGCCAATGCGCCCGCGAACACGCCTGCTTCGTTCGCCGCTGCCTCGTTCGAGCACGAGGTCGCGCAGCAAGAGGCCGCCGCGCCGCTGGAGCCCGCGAGCCCGAGCACGGCTGCAAGTACTTCCACGCTGGCGGCGGCGGATGATCCAACGGACGACATGGCCCGCGAAGCGCCGCGCGCTCTGTCGCCGGGAGCGATCCTGGAAGGCGATGTCGAGATCAAGGAGGTGCTCGCGCGCGGCCTGACCAACCTGTATCGCGCCGACACCGGAGGCTACGGCCCGTCCCAGCCCTGGCTCGTCGCCGAGCGCGAGCTGAGGCCCGAGCCGCCCGCTCCCACCCAAGCGCCCGCTCCAACCGAGCCGCCCGCTCCAACCGAGCCGCCCGCTGCTTCGGCTTCAGCTCAGGAGGCCGCTGCTGAAGCGCCTGCTGCCGCTGCTTCGGCTTCGGCTCAGGATGCTGCGCCTGTCGCGGCTGCGCCTGTCGCGGCTGCGCCTGTCGCGGCTGCGCCTGTCGCGGCTGCGCCTGTCGCGGCTGCGCCTGTCGCGGAGGCGGCAGCGGTTGAAGAGCCCGCGTCGCAGGCTTCGGGCGTGGCGCTTGAGGGGGCGGAATCGGCTGCTGAGCCTCAAGCTGAGCCGGTCGAGGCGCCTGAGATTCCGCTGAGCGAGCTGGCTCGTTCCTCGGGCATGGGGCTCACGAATGAGGGCGGGTTCGAGCACGCGGGCCAGAGCATCGGGCCGCCTGCCGAGCCGGATGCTTACGATACGCCGATCGAGATCATGGCGCAGCAGCAGGTGACGCACAGCCTGCCGCCCGCGCCGCGCGAGCCGGACGCGCTCTATCTCGATGAGGAGCCGCTGCAGCCGGTGCAGTTCCGGCCCGCCGAGTCGGTTCACCTCGACTTGGTTCAAGCGCCTCAGCCGCCTCAGCCGCCTTTGCCTCAGCCCGCAGTGGAGGCGGCGGAGGCGGCGGGCGAGGTGCCTTCGCTCTTGATGGCGGGCGAGGTTTGGGAGCAGGACGGGCGTCAGTACTGCGCGTGGGAGTGGGCTGAGACGATCTCGCTGCAGGATTTTCGCGACTCGACCAACGACGAGGGCTACTTCCAGGTGCTTGGCCGCGTCGCCGAGGCGATGGCGTGGCAGCAGGCGCGGGGCCGCGTGCTGGAGCTCAACCGCGACACCCTGCGCTTCAACGGCGCGGGCCAGGTTCACTTCTACGGCTTCTCCTCGCCGCTGCAGGAGCCGGCTGAGCTGCTGCACCAGCTGCGCGGCGTCAACGAGTTCCTGCTCAAGCACACCTTCGCCAACTCGGGCACCATGCGCCTGGACGACCCCTTCGCCGGCCTGCCCTTGGCTGAGGAAACCAAGCACTTCGCGCACCGGCTGGGCGAGGGCGCCTTCGGCTCGTTCGAGGAGGCGCACGCGGCTCTGCAAGTACTTGCGGGCGCGGACGAGCTCGAAATGAGCGTGGCGCTCATCACCGACGTGGGCCAGGAGCGCGAGCTGAACGAGGACTCGGGCCTCATCGCGCGCTGCTCGCGCAAGACGATGCTCTCGCCGCTGGAGTGGGAGCTCCTCGTCGTCGCGGACGGCATGGGCGGGCACGAAGGTGGCGAGATTGCCTCGGACTTGACCGTGCGCGTCTTGCACCAGCAGTTTTTGGAAGCGCGCTGGGACTGGAAGGACAACGCCGCCGTGCGCGCGGGAATGCTGGCCGCGATCATGGCCACCAACGCGCGCGTGGCGGCCCTGGCCGACGAGCCCAAGTACAAAGGCTCGCGCTCGCGCCCCGGCTCGACCCTGACCTTCGCCGTGCGCGCGGGGCGGCGCGTCTGGATCGGCAACGTCGGCGACTCGCGCACCTACCTCTTCCGTGACAACCAACTGCAGCGCGTCACCAAAGACCACTCCTACGTGCAGAACCTGATCGACGCCGGAGCGATCACGGAGGAGGAGGCGTGGGATCATCCCGACGGCTCGATCATCACGGCTCACATCGGCGAGGCGAACCTGAAGACGCGCGACGTGTTCATGCGCCTGCTGCAGCCTGGTGATAAGCTGCTGCTCGTCTCGGACGGCGTGGTCGATATGCTGCGCGACAGCGAGATCGAGCCCTTCTTGCAGCAGGCGCAGCCCGCAGCCATCTGCCGCAGCCTGGTGAGCGCGGCCAACGCCGCCGGGGGCGCCGACAACATCACCGCCCTGTGCCTGTGCTGCTACTGATTCAAGAATTCATCGCAGAGTTCACCAAGCACCACGGCGGCACCGAAATTCCTTGAGCGCAAGTACTTGTAAGCTCTCTTGAACTCTCTGTGTGCCGCGGTGGTGCTCCGTGGACTCTGTGGTTAGAAGTGGAGTGAAAATATGGCTGAAGCGATTTCGATACGGACCGCCCTGGACAAAGACTTCCGCCCCTTGCTGGGCGACTTCCTGCAGACGTTGATGATTGAGATTTCGCCGGGGCGCGGCCTGCGCTCGCTGCCGCTCAACCTGGGCATCCTGCTCGATGTGTCCAACTCGATGCAGGGCGCCAAGCTCGAAAACGCCAAGCAAGCCTGCCAGCTCCTGCTGCAGCAGCTCGGGCCGCAGGACCGCGCTGCCGTCTGCGTCTTCTCCTCGGGCGCGCGCGTGGTCACTCCTTCGAGCTACTTCGACGACGCCACCAAGAAAGCCGCGCTCAACGCCGTCGGCGCCCTGCGCGTCGAGGGCGCCACCGAGCTGCTGGCCGGGCTGGGCCGCGTCTTCTCCGAGGTCGCGCCGCACCGCTCGAAGGACGCCACCACCTTCGTCATCATGCTCTCGGACGGCGAGCCCACCGATGCTCAGGGCTACATCGACGCTCAGTTCGACAAGTACCTGGCGCGCGTGGGCGAGGAGTTCGAGCAAAACGGCGTCTCGCTCTCGACCATCGGGCTGGGCTCGGCTCAAGACTACGACGCCGCCTTCCTGCGCGATTTAGCCGATCGCGGCAGCGGCAAGTTCCTGATGGCGCCCTCGCCCGCTGAGCTGGCCGATGCCTTCCAGGACGAGTTCGGGCGCATCCAATCGACGGTGCTGGGCGACGTGACGATCGAGGTCGCGCGGCTCAACGGAACCGTGCGGCGCTTCATCCGCGTGGTGCCGGACAAGAAGATCTTCGACCCGCCGCGCGTCATCAACGGCGGCTTCGCGCTCAACGTGGGCTCGGTGCAAAACGACCAGCCGCAGGCGTATCTGATGGACATCGTGACGCCGCCGCCCAGCGAAAATCCCGGTCGCGGTTTGTTATGCTCGGTGGCGGCCATCGCTTCGGCCAACGGAGCCGAGCAGCGAGCCGAGGCCAACGCGCTGGTCTCGTATTCGGACGACGACCGCGAGCTGGCGCAGCGCAACGGCGAGGTGATGAAGCTGATCGAGGAGGCCACCGACTTCAAGCTGCAGCTGGATTTGGAGGCCGCCGTCAAGAGCGGCGACCGCGCCAAGATGACCACGGTCCTGGAGCGCAAGAAGAAGATGACCCAGCGCCTGGGCAAGACCACAGCGACCAAAATCCTGCAGGATATGCAGGACACCCTGGCTGCAGGCAGCACCGTGTCGCCCGACGCCCTGGCCGCTTCGAGCATCGAAACCAAGAAGACCAAGCGTCTGGCTTAGCTTGGCTTAACAGTGAAGCGTCAGGATCGCAAGGCTCTGCAAGTACTTGCGGCGCTCGATTTCGGCCTTCAGCGTGTTTTTAGTTCAAAGGAGAAAAATGATTAAATGTCCTTCGTGCGGCCACGAGAACGTGGACGGGACTCAGTTCTGCGAGATGTGCGGCGAGGAGTTGGGCGCGGCTGCCAAGCCCACGGCTGGAGCGCCGGCTGCTGCGGGCGTTGACGTGAGCAAGGGCGGCGCGGCTCCGGCAGGGATGGTCAAGTGCCCGGCCTGCGACAACCTGAACCCGGCGGACAACGTGGTCTGCGAGGTCTGCGGAACCGAGCTCAAGCCCGGCGCCCTGAGCGGCTCAGGAGCAGCTTCGTCGCCCGACGCTGCGGGCGCGCCGCCCGCGCTGACGCCTTTCGACGCCCACGCTCAGAGCCAGAGCGCCTCGGCTTCGACTGCGGCTTCGGCTCCCGATCCCACGGCTGCGGACGCGGCCACGGCCACCAGCTCGGACGCCTCGCTGCCTACCGTCGCGATTTCCAGCGCCGACCCGCAGACGACCGATCCCCTGGCCACGCCCGCCCCTCCCATCGCTCCGGCTCCGCTCGCTCCGGCTCCGCTGGCCTCGCCCGACGCGGCTTCGGCTGCGCTGCCTTCGGCTAATGATGCGGCTCCGGCTCCGGCTGCAGCGCCTGCGGCTGGCGGAGTGCTGGAGCCGGGCCAGGTGAAGCTGGTCGTCGAGCAGGGCATGACGGTCGGCAAGCAGTTCGTGCTGGGCGACAACGAAGTGCTCGTGGGGCGCGAGGACGACGAGGAAGGCATCTACCCCGACATCGACCTCTCGGATCAGGACGAGGGCTACGTGCACCGCCGCCACGCCCTGCTCAAGTTCGAGAACGGTGCGCTGAGCGTGACCCACCTGGGCGGCGCCAACAAGACCCGCGTCAACAACAAGCCGCTGGCCGACAACGCGCCCCAGCCCGTCGGCATGGGCGACAAGGTGGCCTTTGGCAAGGTCGTCATGCGCGTGCAGGGCATCTGAACCCGCCACCGCTTAACGAAGCCCCGCAAGTACTTGAGCCTCAAGTGCTTGCGGGTTTTTTGTGAGCAACTTCCATCAGGCTCGGGCTGAGCGTGCCGCGCGCGTTGATGTTCGCCGCGCTCGAAGAGCCGCTGCCAGTACTTGCCAGTACTTGGGGCGCGGTTCGAGCTTGGGTTGAGGGATGAAGAAGGTGGGCGCAGCGGCGGGTACTTGTTCAAGTACTTGCCGCTTGGCGTTGCGATGCGGTGAAATGGAAAGCGCCGTTTGAACCGAGCCCATTATGATCGCGACGCTGCGCCACCGCATCGGAGAGGAGATTCAGGACCGCTACCAGGTGCTGGGCGAGCTGGGAGCCGGGGCCTTCGGGACGGTTTACAAGTGCCGCGACCGCGAGCTGGGCCTGACCGTGGCCATCAAGGAGCTGCACGTCCTCGACGACCCCTCGACCGCGCCCGACGAGCGCGCCCTGGCCCTGGAGCAGTTCCGCCGCGAGGCCATCCACCTCTCCGAGCTGCGCCACCCGCACATCGTCTCGGGCCACTACCAGCCGCACTCGGGAACCTGGCTGGTGTGCCCGGTGTGCGGCGTGCCCTTTCGCGGCGTGCTGACCTGCCCTGAGCACAACGCGCGGCCCGTTGTGCTCAAGCAGCGCCACTACCTCGTCATGGAATACGTGGGCGGCCCCGACATCGAGGCCGCCGCGCTGCAGGCCGGGGGCGTGCTGCCGGTCAAGCAGACCGTGCGCGTGGCCCGGCAGGTCGTGGACGCCCTGGTGCACATCCACGAGCGCGGCTGGGTGCACCGCGACATCAAGCCCGAGAACATCCGCCTGCGCATCACCGCACCCTCGGCTGCCGCCGCGCCCTCGGACCCGGCTTCGGTGGACGCCGTGCTGCTCGACTTCGGCATCGCGACCCAGAGCGGAGCCGCCGGCGTCTTCTCGACGCGCCCGCAGAAAAAGACGACCGGAGGCGGCACCTGGGGCTACGCGCCCGACGATCCCCGCGAGCGCATCCACCCCGATGCCCGCTCCGATATCCACGCCCTGGGCATGACCTTGTACCGCGTCCTGTCAGGGCGCGACCCTACCGAAACGGCTCAGCTCATCGAGATGAGGCGCTCGCGCCCAAGCCAGTTCAACCCGCGCATCCCCGCCGCCCTGGACGAGCTGATCCTGCGCTGCATCGCCTTCGACCCCGCTCAGCGCCCCGCCAGCACGCGCGAGATTGCCGCGCTGCTGGCCGCGCTCGAAGGCGCTCAAGCTCAAGCCCCGGCTCAAGCCTCGGCTCAAGCTCAAGCTGCCGCGGCGCCCGCTTCTGGAACCGCGCCGCCTGCTCCAGCCGTGGCGAGCGTGCCTGCAAGTACTTCGAGTGCTTCAAGTATTGCGGGCGCGGCGGTGCCCGGAGCGGTGCTCGGAGCGGTGCCTTCAGCTACGTTCCGCTTCGCCAATGGCGAGGAGGCGAGCAACCTGACTCAGCTGGTGCGGCTGTGCGACAAGCAGGCGGTGGAGGCGAGCGACTACCTGTTCCACGGCGACATCGCGAACTGGCTGCGCGCCACGGGCCGCGCGGATGAGGCCAGGCGAGCCGAGGAGATACGCCTGCAATACGCGGCTCAGCGGCGGCAGGGGCTCGAAGCCTTCATCCAGTTCACCGGCGTGCTGGAGCCGCCTGGCCTGAAGATTTCGCCCCAGATGCTCGACTTCGGCACGCTGTGGCTGGGCCAGAAGCGGGCGGTCGACGTGCACATCGAGAACCCTGGGCGCGGCCATTTGTTCGGCCTGCTGCGCACGCGCTACACCAACCTGAGCTTCCCGCAGAGCTTCGACGGCAACTCGAACGTGCTGCCGATCGTGCTCGACTCGCGCGGCTTGCAGCGCGGCACCTACGAGGGCGATGTCGAAATTGACACCAGCGGCGGCGAGGTGCGCGTGCCGTTTCGCTTCACGCTGCACCGGCGGCGCTCGGCCATCCCGTTCTGGCGCGTCCTGCTGGCCTCGCTGTTCGGCGCCCTGAGCGCCCTGCTCGCGCGCACGCTGCCCTTCGCCGGGGGCCACGACGCCAAGCTGATGAGCTGGATGAGCAGCGGAACCCAGTTCGGCCAGCTCAGCGACAAGGCCAGCATGAGCGGCCTGTTCGCGGGCTGCGTGTGGGCGGCCTTGAGCGGCCTGTTCGCCTTCGAGGGCGTGCGCCGCAGGTCGCTGTCGCTGTTTTTCTCGGGCGTCCTCAGCTCGGCTCTGCTGGCTGCCGCTTCGTTCCTGGGCGCCACGCTGATCTTGCCCGCCGTGGACATCGGGCTGCAGCACTGGCTGCAGCCGGTTGTGCACAATTGGCCCGCGGGAGCCTGGATGCTCTCGGGCGGCCTGGCCGGAGCCGTTTACGGCACCGCCTCGCGCTGGAAGGACTTGCTGACCACGCGCGCGCTGCAGGTTGTCGGCGGCTGGCTGGCCGCGATCATCGTGCTGTACGCGATGCTGGCCGCCGTGCTGCTCTCGATGAGCAAGGCAGGCGGCGGGTAGCAAGTACTTGCAGGCTCAAACCCCGAACTCGCTCATCGAAACCTTGCCGTCCGAGCCGAACTCAACCCCTTCGGCTTCGAGCTTGGCTCGCTGCTCCTGAGCTAAATGCGGCGAGCGTTTGGAAATCGGCAGCGCGCCATCTTTGGCGACGACGCGCCACCACGGGACGCCTTCGGCCACGTTTTGCAGGATGCGCCCGCAGATGTAGCCCGAAATGGGCGGCTCGCAGGCCGCTCCCAGCGCGCCGTAGCTCGCGACGCGGCCCGCAGGAATGGCGCGGGCCAGCTCGAATATCTGGTCGCGGATGGTTTGGTCGGAGGCCTGGGCGATGTCGGGAAGTGGCGGCATGAGGCGCAGTTTGGCTTGTGGGCGCGCCCCAAGTACTTGCAGCCGCGCCACTGGCGCTGTCGCGTAAAATATTCACGCGATGTCCGAGTCTTTTACCCCGAGCCCTTCCACTGCCTCCACCACGCCGCGCGGCACTTTGGTCAACGCTCAGCTGCCCGGCGCGGCCTTCGACGCCGACGAGTTCGATGTCGAGCTGTCGCAGACCTCGCTGGCCGAGGCCGACGAGCTGCTCAAGGCCACGCTCGACGAAGCGATGCGAGCCGTTGGAGGCACGCGCGCGTTCCTGGCTTTGGTCGATATGCAAAACGGCGAGCTGGCCCTGCGCTTCACGGCGGGCGACGGCTGGACCGATGGCATCCGCCGCCTGCGCGTCAACATGACGCCCGATGCCGCGCACTCGCAGGCTCAGAGCGACCAGAACGGCGAGCCGGACGCTCACCTTTCGAGCGCGGCGCGGGCGCGGCTCGAAGGGCGCCAGGGCATCACGCGCCACGTCGTGGTCAACGGGCGCGCCTACTGGAGCGCCAACGTCGATTTGGACCCGCATTACATTCCGTTTTTCGACGATGTCAAGTCGGAAGTCGCGGTTCCGATTCTGGCGCGCGGCGGCGGCACCATCGGCGTCATCAACATCGAAAGCCCCCAGCCGGACGCCTTTGGCGAGGAGGACGCCAACGCGCTGACCTTGCTGGCGCGGCGCGTGGCGATCATCATCGCGATGGCCGAGCACCAACTGCGCGAGGAAGCCCTCATCGCCATCGGCAAGGACTTCAACTCGGCGGCTGACCTCGACACCTTGATGAGCGACGTGGTCGAGCAGGCCACCAAAATCCTGCGCGCCGACGACTGCTCGCTGTTCCTCGACATCGACTCCAACTCGCAGACTTTGGAGCTGGCCGCCTCGCAGGGGCCTTTGTCCGAGCAGGTCGGGCGCAGCAACACCTCGTACGCGGTCGGCGAGGGCTTGACCGGCTGGGTGGCTCAGCACGAGCAGGTCATCCGCGTCGGCGACCCGCGCACCGACCCGCGCTGGAAGGGCCTCTTCATGGAAGCGCCCGCCGGCGAAATCGCCGCGCTGATGGCCGTTCCCGTCAAGATGGGGCGCGTCAAGCCCGGCGTGCTGCGCGTGGTGCGCCATCGCAAAGGCTCGCTCTATTTTCTGCCGCACGAATTTACTCAGGCCGATGAAGACGTTCTGGTGACGCTGGCCGGGCAGCTCGCGGTTGCCATCGACCGCACGCGGCTGACGACGCGGCTGCTCTCGGCTGAGCGCATGGCGGCCTGGGGCGAGATGAGCGCACGCAGCGCGCACATGATCGGCAACACGGTCTTCGGGGTCAAGGGCCACGTCAACGAGCTGGCGCACATCATCAAGTCGAAGGGCATCGCAAGTACTTGCGACCCGACGACGCTGGCCGAGGCGCAGGAGCTGGTCACGAGCGTGACGCGCGGCATCTACCGGCTCGAAGGCATCCTGAGCGAGTTCCGCGACTTCGTGCTGGCCACCCAGCTGCACCCCAGCGAGCAGGACATCAACCACATCCTGCGCACCGTGACCGCCGAGAGCTTCCCGCGCCACTCCAACGTCGATCTCGTGCTCAACCTGGCGCCCGCGCTGCCCGCCTTGAGCGTGGACGAGGTTAAGCTCAAGCGTGCCTTCGCTGAGCTGATCGAGAACTCGGTCGACTTCCAGCCCCAGGGCGGGCTGCTCTCGATTCGCACCAGCTTAGCCGACGACGAGACGATCCGCACCCTGGGGCGTGGGCAAGGGCGCAACGGCTGCGCGGTGGTGCAGATCGAGTTCATCGACCACGGGCCGGGGCTCTCGGACGCGGATCGCGAGCGCGTCTTCACGCCGTTCTACACGCGCAAGGCCAAGGGCATGGGGCTTGGGCTGTCGATTGTGAAGGGCATCATCGAGGCGCACCACGGCTCGATCCACGAGATCGGCGACCGCGAGGCCGGGCGCGAGCTGGGCCGCGACGCGCGCGAAGGTGGCGCGCGCAGCCTGGCCCAGGGCGTCAAGGGCGCGCACTTCCTGATTCTGCTGCCCTCGGAGCCGCAGAGAATGGCGGAGAATGAGGCAAGCAAGAACGATTGAAGGTGCCGCTGAAAGGAAATTTTGAATGGGCAAGCTGCTGATTGTGGACGATGAAGAAGACGTGCGGCACTCGCTGGAGCGCCGCATGAAGCGCGACGGGCACAGCGTCGAGACCGCCGGCTCGCAGGTCGAGGCCATCGAGGTCATCGGGGCCGCCGAGATTCCCTTCGACGTGGTGCTGACCGATATGCTGATGGAATCTCCGGCTTCGGGCGTCGAAGTGCTCAAGGCGGCCCTGGCGCGCGACGTGTTCACCGAGGTCGTGATTTTGACGGCTTACGGCAACGTCACCAACGCGGTCGAGTGCATGAAAATGGGCGCTTTCGACTACGTGGAGAAGAACATTCCGGGCGTGGATGTGTACGAGCTGATCTGCATCAAGGTCGAGCAGGCGCTGGATCGCCGCCGCTCCGCGCTGTCCACGGTGCGCCGCCTGGAGCAGTTCGCGAGCTTCCAGCAGGCCCGCGACGCAGCCAGGTGAGCCGCCTCGCGAGCAGCCAACTGACAGGTTCGATGATCTCGGGCCGTGGCTATAATTGAAGAGCCGCGCAGCCCGACTCCGCAAGTTTTTCTATGACAAACCTGGCTTTGATCCGCTCACCTCAAGCGCAAGTACTTGCAGCTCTGGCTTTGGCTGCTCTCGGGCTCGCGCCGCGTGCGCTGTGGGCTCAGGACGCGGTTCCGGCTCCGGTTCCAGCCCAGGTTCCAGCCCAGGCTGCGGCTGCGGCTGCGGCTGCGGCGAAAACGATCGAGCTGGATGCTAAGGTGCCTTCGCTCTTGATGCTGGACCCGACGAGCAAGGTGTGGTCGCTGCAGGTGACTTCCAAGTCCAGGCTGGACGTGTAGGCGGGCGACGTGGTCGTCAACTCAACCAACGCGGGCGCGCTGTGGGACGCGGACGGCACCATCGAGGCCACGGGCGCCATCCGCGTGGCTGGCGGCACCACTTACCTGGGCCGCCACTCGGTGAGCCCCGAGCCGCTGACCTTCGCGGCGGGCACTGACGACCCGCTGCCGCCCTTTCGCGTGGAGCCGGGCGCGCTGCAGAGCGAGCAGAAGCTGTTCCTCAACAACGAGCCCACGGTCACGCTGCGCCCCGGCATCTACACGGGCGGCATCTTCGCGACCGGCGAGAACAGCGACATCACGATGCAGCCCGGCACCTACATCATCAACGGCGGCGACTTCTTCGTCTCGGGCGCGCATCTGCAGGGGCCGGGCGTCACCATCGTGATGTCGGGCGCTGAGCCCGGCGCGTTCTGGTGCGCGAGCGGAGCTCAGCTCGACCTGTCCGCGCCAACCGAAGGCCCGCTGCGCGACATCGTGCTCATCGCGCGCGCCCAGAAAGGAGGGCGCGGCCTGCAGCTCGACGGAGCCAGAGGCCGGCTCAAGGGCCTGGTCTACTCACCTCGGGCCACGGCCAGCCTGTCGGCCAAGTCGGAAGTCACGCTGGATCGCCTCTTCTGCTCCAGCCTGGGCCTGACGCTGGGCGCGCAGCTCCACGTCACCGGCCAGAGCCTCACGCTGCAGGCGCCTCAGGATCAGCCGGTGGAAGCGGCGCCGGAGGCGGCTCAGTAGCCGCGTAACAGCGGCCAGGGTCATTCAGTTCTCAGTAAGTAGTCAGACAGAATTAGTTTAGACTGGATGCCATGGGACGAATCAAGAGCATTGAGTTGGATGGGGAGCAGCGCGCTGCGTTGGAGCAAGGGTATCGCAAGGG
>JAABUK010000393.1_pt1 | contig 93796 bp, 80 predicted proteins | sample 5559141 | NCBI WGS metagenome assembly JAABUK01 (sample SAMN10711869, study PRJNA513367) | rock metagenome | isolation source: Antarctica rocks | place: Antarctica: Victoria Land, Pudding Butte nord | collected 2016-01-03
TCGGGAAAGGCCGCGCAGGCCGAGCGAACGCCCTCCAAAAGGGTCTCAAGCATCTCCATGCCGGCTTGAATCACACCTCAAGCCAAAGCGAAACCCACCCCTCTCATCAGCCATTTAGAATTGCTGTTACAGAGCCGGTTCCGAGGATGTCGGCGCGCAGCGTGCGCCCGGTATGGCCGGGTGGGCCGTCATTATCCGACCAGGTGAACGACGAGACCCCCGCCTGGAATCCCCAAAGCACGATGGCGTCGCCGCCGCCAAAACCCGTCAGCGTGTCCCATTGCGGCCCGGCCGCGTTGCCATCCATGAAGTAGGCGTCGCGGCCTCCGGTTCCCACGAGCAGGCTGGGGCCCGCCGGGGCCACAATTACGACGGTGGCCGGCGCCGGCCCGATAAAATGCTGTGCTGACGGGACCGCTGGCGCGAATGGTCGGGCCGGCACCGGGGCGACCGGCAGCAGCGGCCCGGACAGCGCGCTTGCCGAGATGGCGATCACGCTGGTGTCCCGCGCGACACCGCCGGCGCCGTCGTCGAGCGTGATCGTCACCGGGGTCTCGGCCGCAATGGACCGGCTGCCCGCGGTGAACAGCAGGCGCCCTGCCTCGGCCGTGAGCGCCGCGAGGGTGCCTGTCGAGGTGAACGTGCCGGCCGCCGGGTCGTAACGACCGGGGCCCGTGCCGCTCAGCGTGCCGATGGCGGGACTGGCGAACTGGATGGTCAACGTCTCGACCTGACCCACGTCGGCGTCCTGCAGCATCAACCCGGCAAACAGGCGAACCGGCGTGCCCGGAGTTGCGGGTTGGCCCAGCGCGGCGTTGCGGATCACCGGAGCGGTGTTGGTCATCGCGGTCGTTACCCGGGTCGCCACGACCGGGCTCATGGCGCCGGTGCTGTCCTGCACCTGGACGCTCAGGTCGGTTTGGATCTGCTGACCCAGGCTGGCCTGGTGCCGGACCGGCACGAAACGGAGTGCCGCGGCGGCGGCGGCAACCTCGGCGGCGGCGCCCGTCACGGTGTAGACCCCGGTCGCCGGGTCATAACGGCCGGTGCCCAAATTGGTCAGGATTCCACTGGCCGGGGTGCTCACGGTGATCCTGAGGCTCTGTTGCTGGCCATCGGGATCGGTCACAGCGATGCCGCTGAAAGGTGCGAGCACCGTGTCGTCGCGGGCGGCCTCGGCGGCCGGCAGCCCCTTAACGACCGGCGTCGTGTTCCCCACCAGCGCCACCAAGGTCGCGGCGACGGAGGACGCGTATCCCGTCTCTGCCGTTACCGAGTTGACCAGGATCGTGCCGACCGGGACGGGGCTCACGCGGGCCTGCAGCTCGACCAAGACCTGCCGGTCCGTTGCCGCCGGCGCGTCGACGAGGCCGAAATCGAGGGTGAGCAGCGGCCCCGTCACGTGCTCGGAAAATGCGGACAGCGCGGCCGCGCCCGACATGACCCCACCCGCCTGCACGATGCGCGCCGACCCCGGTAGATAGTCGAGCCCGGCCGGCAAGCTGTCCAGGATGCGGAACGCCGTGCTGACGCCGGCTGGCAGCATGACGGTGGCGCGGAAGGTCGCGACCTGCCCGTTCCACAGCGTCGCCGGGCCGGGGCTGGCGAGGGCCAGGGTGATGGCCGGCGGCACCGGGTCGGCGATGCTGACGAGGACGGGAGCGGCAGCCATGCTCACCTGGCCCGGCGTCCCGATGCTCACGGCGGCCTGCACGGCCAGCGAGTGCGGGGCGGGTCCGCCCGGGGTGCCGGTCGCGCGGACCGTGACCTCGATCTGCACCTGATCATCGGCCGTGGCCGTCCCGTCCGGCGCATTCAGCGTGTCGCCAAAGGCGATCCCGCCGGCGCCGTCCGTCGCCTGGGTGTGCGGGGTTATATTGGCTCCAACTGCGACGACCCGGGCCGACACGGCCGTGAACCCGGCGGGCAGCACCGGGAACAGGTCCAGTCCGCGGCTCAGTCCTTCGGGAAGGGTGGCGGTGATCTGGAACGCCGCGGTCTCGCCCAAGGTCAGCTGCGCGCCGGCGGTGCCCGGGCTGCCGGTCGCGAGGGGGACGATTGCTAGGCTGGGCAGGTCGCTCACCACCTCGGTCGTGGCTGTGTTGCCGGGGACGGGCGTCGGCGGCACGCGGTTGGCCCAGCCGGTCTCGGTGGCATAGCGGACGATCTGCGCCGTGCTGACGTGACTGAAGATGCTGAGGTCCAGCTGGTCCGCAGTGCGGAGCGTGTAGCTGATCAGCAGCACGTTCAGGCCGCTGTCAGGGTCATAGCCGGCGATCGACGCGGCCGGGTCCAGCGCCAAGCCGGCCTGCGGATCGAATAGGTTGTCGGAATAGGCCAGCGGCGTCCCGGTGCCGTCCGTGACGGTAATGCTGGCGCCCCCGGGCGGCAGTACGAAGCCGTCCGGCACCATGGCGCGGACCATGAGGTCATAGGCCTTGGCGCCGGGCACCAGGTTCTGCACCGCGATGGCGAAGGTGACGTCGTCGCCGGCATCCACGCCGGTTAGCCGGTCGGCGAACGGCTCTCCAGTCAACCCGGCACTGCTGACTACCCCGCCGAACTGGCCGAAGTCCGGGCTGTACCCGAACGGGCCGCCGGTTCCGGTCCACGCCGCATTGTCGTTCGAGGCATAGACGGTCGCGGTTTGGATCTGGAGCGACGGCTCATTGAGCGTGAGGCCAGCCTCGGGAGCGGTCGTCGCGGCTACGGTCCCGAACGAGTTCGCCTCGGTCTCGGTAGCCGTGAAGGTGAGGGGGCTGCCAGGCGCCAGGGGGGTGGAAACCAGCAGGTCGATCGTGCCGGAGCCGCTGCCGTAGACGGGCTGGATGTCGCCGAAATCGAACCGGAGCACGGCGTTTCCCGCCCCGTCGGTCGCCGGGGTCACCAGAGGCCGGGTCGCGGTGTAGCTGCCGCTCGGCCCGAACTGCGCGTGCCTGCTGGGTGGCGCTGGGTTGGCGCCCACAGCATCGAACACGAAGGCGCCGGTCAACCCTGGGGCCACAGCCGTCAGCTGGACGTGGTGCGCGGCAGTCAGCGGCAGCCCGAGCTGCATGCGATAGGTCACGATGTCGCCGAATGCCGCATGCGCCGCACCCACGACCGGCACGCCATTCACCGCGAATATCGAGGTCGTAAGTATGCTGGACGGCAGCGCCAGCTCCGCCATTGTAGGATCGCTGCTGGCCAGCGCGCCTGCCACCGTGCCGCTGAACAGGGCGGTGTTGCGCAGCGGATCGCCTTGGCCGAGCAACTGGCCCAGCGGAGGCGCTGGCTGGGACGCGTATAGCGGCAGGATATGGCTGTGGAACGTGACTGAGACCGTGCTGTCGTCCGTGAGGCCGGTCGATAGTCCGGCAGCTTGCAAGGTGGGAGCGAGGTCGAAATTGATGGCGGTCGTCGCGGTATCCGCACTCCGCACGCTCGACCATCCCAGCAGGTCCCCACTGAATATCGTGAAGAAGCCGCGACGGATCACTATTTGGGGATGAAACACCTTATCTAGGAGTTGGCCGTCGGCCAGGTTGTCCAGCAACCGAAGGTCGCCGATGCCGCCCAGTCCCGACCCGAGAACTGTCCATTCCAAGTTACCATCCGGCGCAAGCTGGTCCAGAAGGGACACCGATGTCCTTAAACCGCGCCCAATAACACCGGCGATCGATTGTATTGCCACGTATCATGCTACCGAAAGTTGTTTTAACTCTGGTTTGCATGATGGACGGTAGTAGTTGCGGCTTAGTTAATCTTCGCTATGGTCGCTCGAAGAACCTGAGGTGCCCCCCCATGTCGCATGCCCTGAACCGACGCCTCGTCCTCGCCAGCCGCCCGGTGGGAGAGCCGCAGGAGACCGATTTCCGCATGGAGCAGGCCGCCATGCCGGTGCCCGGCCCCGGACAGGTCCTAGTACGGACCATCTGGCTTTCGCTCGACCCCTACATGCGCGGGCGGATGAGCGACGCGCCGTCCTACGTGCCGCCCGTGGCGATCGACGCGGTGATGACGGGCGGCACTGTCAGCGAGGTTGTGGAATCCCATGCCGACGGCCTGCAGCCCGGCGACTTGGTGGAGGGCCGGACCGGCTGGCAAGCCTATGCCGCCGTGGACGCGAAGGAGCTTCGGCGGATGGAACGTGGACCCCTGCCATTATCGACGGCGCTCGGTGTCCTGGGAATGCCCGGCATGACGGCCTATTGCGGCCTGCTCAACATCGGGCAGCCGAAGCCCGGCGAGACCGTGGTCGTCGCCGCGGCCAGCGGTCCTGTAGGCTCGATGGTGGGCCAGATCGCCAAGCTGCACGGGGCGCGCGCGGTCGGCATCGCCGGCGGGGCGGAGAAATGCGCCTACGTTCGCAGCCTGGGTTTCGACGACTGCATCGACCACCGTGGACCGGACCTGCCGGACCGGCTGAAGCAGGCCTGCCCCAAAGGGATCGACGTCTATTTCGAGAACGTCGGCGGCGCGGTCTGGGAGGCGGTGTTCCCGCTGCTCAACCCGTTTGCGCGTGTCCCGGTGTGCGGCCTGGTGTCGCACTACAACCAGACGACGCTGCCGCCGGGGCCGGACCGGTCCGTGGGGCTGATGCGCGCCGTGCTGACCAAGCGGCTGCTGATCCGCGGCTTCATCGTCTTCGACTTCGCGAGCCAGGAGGCCGAGTTCCTGCAGGCTGTCAGCAAGTGGGTCGAGGCGGGCCAAATCAAATATCGCGAGGACATCGTCGAGGGGCTGGAGCAGGCGCCCGCCGCGTTCATCGGCATGCTGAACGGCAAGAATTTCGGCAAGTTGCTGGTTCGTGTCGGGCTGGATAACGCCGCGTAGCAGCCGGCCAGGCGTGAACGGAGACGTGAGGGCCGCCCAGTGTTGAATCAGGCGGCTGTACAGCCTTATGTTGCACCGCAGCATTTTGCGCATGGATTCCGTCATGAACTTCTCTCAAGCCTTGCAGGCTTTGCTCTCGCTACGTTTCCGTGGATCGCGGCCGGTTGCCCCGCCGGATATTCAGCCAGACCTGGCGCCCGATGACAGGGCGCTTGCTGGCGCCTCGTTCGTATCGCTGGAGCCCGCGCTATCGCAGGAGTTGCACCTGACCGGAGAGGACGTCTCCGGCTGGGCGATGGGCGGCTCCAGCCTCTCGGACTAATCGGACTGCGGCACGAGGCTGCGAAGCAGCGCCACACCTTGCCGGTCGGCGAGGACCGCGGCGGCCTCCTCCTGGGTGAGGACGGCGGCAGCGGCGTCGAGCGTCAGCACCTCCTCCAGCTTCGCCAAGCCCATCAGCAGCGCCGGGTTGAATGGCCCGCCGCGGGGCCGGGGCGGCGGCAGCATGGCGGTATGGGCTAGGAGCAGCCGCGCGTTGGACGTGAGGCGGCGAAAGGCCGGGATCGCCGCGGCTTGCAGTTGCGCCTGCAGCCGCTCGGCTTCGGCCAGCACGGCGGGCGGCGCTTGCTCCTCGGGGATGCGCAGCAGCCCGGCCCGCCGCAGCGCCTGACCGGGGCCACGGCCAGCCGTCCAGGCGGCCATGGGAATAGCCAGCGCCAGGCCCAGCACCACGGGCGACATCCAGAGCAGCAGCGACGGCGACACCAAATAGGACGCGACGCCGAGCAGCAGGCCGATGGTTGTGTGTACCCTATACTGGCGGGCCGTCTGCCTGAAGGGAATCGCGCCATCGTCGCGCCGCTGGGGCTGCCAACCACCGTCGCGCCCGGCCAGGATCGAGACGACGGCAGCGGACTGCGTCAGCATCGCCACCGGCGCGATCAGCCCGGCCAGCACCGTCTCGATCAACACACTCAATACAGTGCGCAACGCCCCGCCGCAGGCCCGGCGATCGGCCGGTCTCAGCAGCAGGGCGATCGTGGCCAGCAGCTTGGGCCCCAGCAGCACGGCCATCGTGCCGATGAAAACCCACTTCGACCGCACCGGGTCCACCGCCGGCCACAACGGGAACAGCGATGGCCCAGCCGGAAAATAGTCAGGCAATACAAACCGCGCCTGCAAGGAGATCAGGATGCCGGTCACCAGGAACAGCAGCCAGAGCGGCGCCGTGACATACGATCCGATGCCCACCGCCAGATGCAGCCGGCTGACCGGGTGCAGGCCGCGCGCCAGGATCACCCCCAGGTGCTGCAGGTTCCCCTGGCACCAGCGCCGGTCCCGGACCGCGATATCCGCCAGCGACGGCGGGCTTTCCTCATAGCTGCCGGGCAGCGCCGGAACCATGTGCACCGCCCAGCCGCCCCGGCGCAGCAGCGCGGCCTCGACGAAATCGTGGCTCATGATGTGGCCGCCAAACGGCTTCCGACCCCGCAGCGTCGGCAATCCGGCCTGTGCGGCGAACGCGGCCGTGCGGATCATGGCGTTGTGGCCCCAGTAATTGCCCTCCGCCCCATGCCACCAGGCGATGCCGTGCGCGATCATCGGGCCGTATACCCGGCCGGCGAATTGCTGCATGCGTGCGAACAGCGTCTCTCCCCCAACGATCACCGGCAAGGTCTGCACCAGGCCCACGTCCGGGTTGCGCTCCAGGATGCCGGCCAGCCGCATGATGGTCTCGCCCATCATAACGCTGTCGGCGTCAAGGATAAGTAAATGCGCGTAGCCGCCGCCGAACCGGCGCACCCAATCGGCGATGTTGCCGGCCTTGCGCTCGGTGTTCTCGGCGCGCCTGCGGTAGAAGATGTGTCCGTCATTGCCAGTGCGGTCGCGCAGGGTGAGGAACGCGGCCTCCTCGGCGATCCAGACGTCGGGGTCGGTCGTGTCGCTAAGGATGAACAGGTCGAAGGCGTGCAGGGCGCCGAGCCGGGCCAGGTCCCCATGGATGACCTGCAGCGCCGCCGCGACACGGGCGGGCTGCTCGTTGTAGCAGGGCATCAGCAGCGCGGTCCGCGCCGTAAGCACCGGCAACGGCGAGCCCGGCGGATCGAGCCGCCGCCCGCCGCCCGCGACCATCGACACGAAGCCGCACACGGCGCTGACCAACGCCAGCGCGATCCAGGCGAACAGCACGACGAACAGCACGAGGATAAGGCTCTCCAACAGCGTGAGGCCGCCGACGCCCAGCACCAGGTACATCTCGTATGCCGCGACGGCGGTCACGAGCACGGCGCCGCCCAGCACGAGGGCACGCCGGGCCGCCATATGGCCGGGCGACGAAGCCGGCCGGATGCCGGCACCCCGTGCATGCAGCGCCTGCGCCGGCATGGCGAGCGGAGTCTCCTCCGGCAGCGCGCGAAAGGCGCCTGGGGTTAGGCTGTCCAACGAAGAATCCAGGTCTCGGTCAGCGGCGTGTCACCCATCAGGAGCTGGGCGCGCAGCTCGGCTGCCTTCGCGTCCTCGGGCAGCAGCTCGAAGCTGAGACGCCAGCTGCCGTCCTCGGGGTTCGGATGGACAACCGCGTGCTGGATTTTTCCTTTGTCCGTGCTGACCGCCAAGCGTGGCTGGGCGTCCGCGGCCAAGGCCTTCAGCGCCCCACCCGCGGCGTCCAGCACGAACAAGCGCACCCCCGCGCCGCCCGCGCCGCTGCGGCTGGCGGTGAACGGGGCCAGCGCGCTGGTGGTCGGCGCATCCGCGGCCCAGTGCAGGCGATAGGTGAAACCGTGCTCGCTTTTCGCGCGTAACGGCAGCTTGGGGCGCCAGAAGGCGACGATATTGTCGTGCACCTCGTCCTTGGTCGGAATTTCCACCAGCTCGATCACGCCCTCTCCCCAATCGCCGATCGGCTCGACCCACAGGCTGGGGCGCTTTTCGTAACGCGCCTCCAGGTCTTCGAAATCGCTCAGCCTCCGCGTGCGCTGCATCAGGCCGAAGCCGCGCGGGCTGGTATCGGCGAACTGGCTGACCTGCAGGGTCTGCGGGTTGGTGATGGGGCGCCACAGCTCCTCCCCGCGTCCGGTCAGCATCATCAGCCCGTTGCTGTCATGCACCGCCCGGCGGTAATCGTCGACGCCCCCGCGGTCGAGCGCGTCGAACAGGAACATGCTGGTCATCGTGGCGATGCCGGGCTGGGCAATATCCTCACGCGGGAACAGCGTCAGCTCCACGTCGAACACGGTATCCTCGCCGGGCCGGATCGAGAAGCGCATAGCGGCGGCGGCGCTCGGGCTGTCGAGCAGGCCCGTGACGACCATGCTGTTGGTTCCGGGCTGCGGGCGTTCGAGCCAGAACGCCTTGAACGCCGGGAACTGCTCGCCGCCGGGGTCGGCGGTGTTGATGGATAGGCCGCGGGCGGACAGGCCATAGAGCAGGTTCTTGCCCACGGCACGAAAGTAGCTGGCCCCGAGGAACACGGCGATCTCGTCGATGGTGTCCGCCCGGTTGATCGCGCCATGGATGCGGAACCCGGCATAGCCCAGGTCCTGGTCCGCAATCCGCGGTGTCGGGCCGAAATCGAACTGCTCCGGCCGGTAGCGCAACGGCTGGGCCTGGCCGTCCACGACCTCGTAGATGTCCACCCGGTTGGCATAAAGCGAGCCGCGGTGGAAGAGCTGCACCTCGAACGGCAGGCCGCGGCCGCGCCACAACGACTGCGCCGGGTCGAAGCGGATGGCGCGATAGGCGTCATAGGACAGCTTTGCCAGCGCGTCCGGCAGCTTGGTGTCGGGCGCCTGGAACGCGGCGTCGGCGAGCGTGCGGGCCAGCTTCCGCACCGTCTGCGCATCGAATGGCGCCGGGGCCACCTCCGCTGCCCGTAGCTCGATCCGGGCCGTGAGCCCGATCGCCACGGCGCCTGCCATCAATCGCCGTCGTTGCATGCCCGTCCCTTATTTCGCCCGGTCCTACAAGACCCGGAGAGGTTGCAAGGTTCCGGCAGCATTGCGATTGACGCCCTTTGATCCCAAGGGGATAGTCGCGTCAACGATCCGCCCCATGACGGCGGGCGACGTCCCAGGAGGACATGATGACCACACGCCGAACGCTGGTGCTAGGCGCCGCTGCCGCGCCGCTGCTGGGGCGCCTTGCCGCCGCTCAATCCACCGAACCCCTCCGCATCGGCTGGCTCGCGGCGCTCACCGGACCAAGCTCCGCCCCCGCCATCGGCTTCAACCGCGGCGTGACGTTCGCGGCCGACGAGCTGAATGCCGCCGGCGGCGTGCGCGGGCGCAAGGTCGAAATCATCACCCGGGACACCCAGGGCGACCCGACCAAGGCGGTGAATGCCACCCAGGAGCTGATCAGCCGCACCAAGGTCCACGCGATCTGGGGCCCCACCAACTCCGGCGAGGCGCTGGCGACCACGCCGATCATGGCCCGCGCCAAGATGCCCTGTGTGCACCCCTGCGTGGTCGATAGCCTGATCGACCCGGTGAAATACCCGAGCGCCTTCCGCATGGCGCCCAGCAACGGCCAATGGGACGACGCGGTCCGTGGCTACGTGCTGAATACGCTGAAAGTCCGGGATGTCGCGGTGTTCGGCGATACCACGGGATACGGCACCAGCGCCGTCGCGGCCTCGGTCGCGGCGTTTGCCAAGGATGGCGCCAACGTGGTGAACCAATCGCTGATCGACGCGACGCAGCCCGACGTGACGCCCGACATGCTGCGCGCCAAGAACGCCGGCGCCGGCGCGATCGTGGTCTGGAGCGTCAGCGTCGGCATGCTGACCCGGCTGATGAACGTGCGGAATACGCTGGCGTGGGACGTGCCGATCGTCGGCCACCCATCGCTCGGCTCCGGCGAGGTCCGCGGCCTGCTGGATAAGCCCGGCAATTGGGAAAAGGTGTTCATGGTGGGCTATCGCAGCTGCAGCTACGGCGAGGACGGCAAGCTGCCCGAGCGCAGCCAGGCCTTCGTCGCCAAGCTCACCGGCAAGGTGGACCTGAACGACACCAGCCTGTGGTGGGTCGCCTGCGGCTACGACGCGGTGAAGCTGATCGCGACCGCGGTGGAGACCAGCGGCGCCAGCACGCCGGACGCCATCATCGGCGTCTGGAACAAGACGACGGCCTATCCCGGCATCTTCGGCGACTACACCTTCAGCCCCGAGGACCACAACGGCTATCCGCAGGCGGACGTGGTGATGTCGCGCGCCAACTCGCAGAAAGACGGCACGTTCGAGCTGGCGCCGGGCACCACCTAAAGCGCCATGCTGGCGTCCATCATCGCCTCCGGGCTGGCCTTGGGGGCGGTGTACGCCCTGATCGGCATCACCTACAACGTCATGTTCGCGGCGTCCCGGGTGATGAGCTTCACGGCCGGGCAGCTCGGCATGCTGGGCGGCGTGTTCGGGGCGCTGTTCATCACGCGCCTCGGCGTGCCTGCCCCGATCGGCCTCGTGCTGACCCTCGCCGCCTGCGCAGCCGTTGGCGTGCTGACCGAAATCGTCGCGGTACGCCCGGTGCTCGCCAGCCTGGAGAAGCACCTATACGTACTTTCTACCCTCGCCGCCGCGCTGCTGATCCAGCAGCTGACGGCCATCGAGTGGAGCACGGAGCCGCAGCCCTTCCCCCGGCTGCTCGGCCTGGGCTCCGGCATCCTCGACGAGAAGTTCTGGCTGCCGGTCCTGGCCTGCATCGTGGTGATCGCCGGGCTCGAATGGATGTATCGCCGCACCTTGGTGGGCCGCGCCTTCATCGCCATTGCCGAGGATAACTTCGCCGCCCGCGCACTTGGCCTGCCCGAGCGGCGGCTGCGGATGGCCAGCTTCGCGCTGGCGGGCGCCGTGGCCGGGCTGGCCGGGTTCAGCAGCGGGGAGCTTCTCCTGGCGTTCTTCGCCAACGGCGCCATGTTGAACTTCTACGGGTTCGTGCCGGTCGCCCTGGGCGGCCTGGGCAACAACCGGGGCGCCGTGGTGGGCGGCCTGGCATTGGGGCTGTTCCAGCAGGCTGCCAACTTCACGGTGGGCGGCGTGTTCGCGAGCGTCCTGGTGTTCACCGTTTTCATCGTGGTGCTGCTCGCGGCGCCGCAGGGCCTGTTCGGCGCGCCCACGGTGCGGCGCGTTTGATGTCGGCCGTGCTGGCTTCCGCGCGGCGGTCCGCCTCCGGCTCCCTGACCGCGGCGCTGCCCTATCTCGCCGTGCTGCTGGCGGCGCTGGCCTTGCCGCTGGCGGGCGAGGACTACTGGACCGTCATCGCGACCCGGGCCGCGATCTACTGGGTGCTGGTGTCCGGGCTGAACCTGGTCGTGGGGTTCGCGGGCCAGCTCGCGATCGGCTACGTGGCGCTGCTGACGCTCGGTGCCTACACATCCAGCGTCCTGGTCGAGCGGGCAGGGCTCAACCCGTTCCTGGCGCTGATTGCCGCGGCCACCGTGGGGGCCGTGGCCGGGGTCGTCGTCGGCCTGCCGGCGCTGCGGCTGCGCACGTTCTACTTCGCCATGACGACACTCGGTTTTGCCACCATCGTGACGCAGGTGGCGCTAGCCTGGACCAGCGTGACCGGCGGCGGCATCGGCGTGTCCGGCCCGGCGCTCGCCGCACCCTTCGACAGCACCAACGGATTCTACCTGCTATGCGTGGCGCTGGCCGCCGCCTGCACCTGGATGACGCTCAACGCCGCCCACAGCCGCTTCGGCCGCTCGCTGGTCGCGATCCGCGACGCCGAGGTCGCGGCCGAGGCCTGCGGCGTTGCCAAGGCCCCGCTGCTGATGTTGGTGTTCCTGTTCAGCGGCGCGCTCGCGGGGGTCGCGGGCGGGCTATTCGCCACACTGCAGAGCTACATCACCCCGGACGCCTTCACCTTCGACCTTTCAGTGCTGTTCTTCATCGCCATCCTGATCGGCGGGCGCGGCTCGGTGCTGGGCCCGCTGCTCGCGACCCTGCTGCTGACGGCCCTGCCGGAGTTCGCGTCGCCGCTGGTCGCCTGGTCCACCTTCCTGTATGCGGCGCTGCTGCTGGTGATCGTGCTGGTGGTGCCGGGCGGCATCGCCGACGTGCTGGATTTCCACAACCGCCGCGCCCTGCCGGCTGCCCGGGCCGTCGTGCCACGCACGCAACTTCTGCCGGCGCTGCTCGCCTGCGACGCCGGCGGGAGCGAGCTGTCGCTGCGTGGCATCACGCTCAGCTTCGGCGCGGTACGGGCGATCGACGGCCTCGACCTCGATCTGCGGCCCGGCGAGGTGCACGGCCTGATCGGCCCCAACGGCAGCGGCAAGACGACGACGCTCAACGCCATCTGCGGCTTCGCCATCCCGCAATCCGGTACGGTCCGGGTCGGGGACGCCCCGCTGCCGATGGGCGCGGCACCCCTCCGCGCCGCCGCCGGCATCGGGCGGACGTTCCAGACGCCCCGCATCGTCGGCGAGGCCTCGGTGATCGACAACGTCATGATCGGCGGTACCATCCTGGGCCGCGCCACGCTGCTGGAGACGCTGCTGACCCTGCCGCGCCACCGCCGGGACGAGGCCGCATTACGGGACCGCGCCATGGCCGCGCTCCGCGTTGTGGGCCTGGAGGGCTTGGCGTCCGTCCGCGCCGACCGCCTGCAGCACAGTGAACTGCGCTTCGTCGAGATCGCCCGTGCGATGATGCCCACGCCGCGGTTCCTGCTGCTGGACGAGCCCGCGGCCGGGCTATCAGCGACCGAGATCGAGCGGCTGGGCCAGCTCGTCACCGCGATCAGCCGCCAGGGCACTGGCGTCCTGCTGGTGGAGCACCACGCCGACCTGATTTTCTCGGTGTGCGACCGCGTTACCGTGCTGAACCTGGGCCAGATTCTTGCGACCGGCACGCCCGCGGATATCCGGGCGCACCGCGATGTGGTCGAGGCCTATCTTGGCCGTTGAAACCCAGCCAGGCCTCGCCGCCGATCCGCTGCTGGCGGTCCAGGGCCTGGACGCCGGCTACGGCAAGATCGGCGTGCTGCACGGCGTGGACCTGGTCGTGCATCCGGCGGAGGTCGTCGCGTTGCTGGGCCCCAACGGCGCGGGCAAGACGACGTTGCTGCGCGCCCTGTCGGGCCTGCTGCCCTGGACCGCCGGCCGGGCGACATTCGCCGGCCATAGCCTGCGCGGTGCCGATCCGCGGACCTGCGCAAGGGCCGGCCTGGTGCACGTGGTGGAGGGGCACCGGGTCTTCACCCAGCTTTCGGTCGCTGACAACCTGGCATTGGCCGCCTACGACCTGCCGCGCGCCGAGCGGTCGGCCCGTGTCGAGGAGGCGCTGCAGGTCTTCCCCGAGATCGCCGCCAAGCGTGCCGAAAAGGGGGGCGCCCTGAGCGGCGGGCAGCAGCAGATGCTCGCCGTGGCGCAGGGCCTGGTGCGCCGTCCCCGGCTGCTGCTGCTGGATGAGCCGTCGGCCGGGCTGTCCCCGGTGCTGGTTGATCGCGTTCTGCTGGTTTTGGCCCGGCTGCGCGATGCGGGAACCGCGGTCATCCTGGTCGAGCAGCTTATTGAGAAGTCGCTGGCCGTCGCCGACCGCGTCTATGCGCTGGCGCAGGGCCGCATCGTGCTGGACGCTCCGGCGCAGGCGCCCGGCCTCACCGACCGGTTGGAACACGCCTACCTCGGGGCTGCCGCATGAGGATCACCGCCATCACGCCGATCATCCTGGCGATCCCTTACGCCTATGACGGCCCGCGCCACCAGGTGGGCGGCAAATCATGGGATACGCTCGATATCCTGCTGGTGCGGGTGGACACCGACGCTGGGCTGACGGGCTGGGGCGAGGCGTTCGGCCATGGCAGCATCCCCGCCACCCGCGCGGCGCTGGAGACGCTGGTGGCCCCGGCGCTGCTGGGCGCGGACGCGACCGACATCGCGGGCACCATGCGGACCGCGCAGCAAGCCATGCATTTGTTCGGCCGCGGCGGGCCCGTGACCTACGCGCTGTCCGGCGTCGATATCGCGTTGTGGGACCTCATGGGCAAGCGGGCCGGACTGCCCCTCTACCAACTGCTTGGCGGCAGCACCCGGGCCAGCGTGCCGGCCTATGCGAGCCTGCTGCGCTACTCCAATCCGGCCGTCGTGGCGCGCAACGCGGCGCTGGCCGTCGCCCAGGGCTACCGCGCGGTGAAGCTGCACGAGGTCACCCTGTCCGCCGTGCAGGCCGCCCGGGAGGCAATCGGGTCCGAGGTGCTGCTGATGAACGACACGAACTGCTGCTGGAGCGTTGCCGACGCGGCCAGCATGGCCGAGGACATGCGCCCCTGCGACCTGCATTGGCTGGAGGAGCCGGTCTGGCCGCCCGAGGACTGGCGCGGCCTGGCCCGGGTGCGGGCCACGGGCGTGCCGGTCGCGGCCGGGGAGAACGCCGGCACCGTGCTCGACTTCGTGGCCGCGTTCGAGGCCGGGGCGCTGGACATCGCACAGCCCAGCGTCACCAAGATCGGCGGCGTCACCGAGATGCGCAAGGTGATCGCGCTCGCCGAGGCGTATGGCGTGCGAGTGGTGCCGCACTGCGCCTATTTCGGCCCTGGTTTCCTCGCCAGCTTGCACATCGCCGCCACCCTGCCGGGCCCGGTGCCGCTGGAGCGCCTGTTCCTGGACCTTGAAGCCAGCCCCTTCGCTCCCTGGACCGAGGCAACTGGCGGCCGGCTGACGATCCCGCAGGGCCCTGGGCTGGGTTGCGATCCGGACCCGGCGGTGACAGAGCGCTACCGGATCTGACGCACAATCTGAGGTTGACCCGGCCCTGGATGCCGGATGTATTGGGCCGATGGCACAATTCCCGCGTTGGATGACGGATGGCGTTCGGGCAAATCGCCCGAAGGAATAGAGGCTGCCCGTGGATCAGACCGCGTCCCCCGAGAGCCTGCCGGACTTCTCCGGACACAGCTACCTGGAGGTGCTGCGGACCCTGCACGACGTGCTGCAGCCGCGGAACTACCTGGAGATCGGCACCTTCACCGGCGAGAGCCTGGCGCTGGCCGGCTGTGCATCGCTCGCCATCGATCCCGGCTTTCCGTTCGAGGATATCGAGCTCGTGCGGCGCATCGTGTCGAAGCCGCGGCTGCTGCTGTTCCGCATGGCGTCCGACCTGTTCTTCCAGCAGCACAACCCCTGCTTGCTGCTGGGCGACAAGGTGCAGCTCGCCTTCCTCGACGGGATGCACCGCTGCGAGTTCCTGCTGCGCGACTTCATCAACACCGAGCGCCACTGCGCGCGCAACTCGATCATCGTGCTGCACGACTGCCTGCCGGTCGAGGAGCCGATGACGGACCGCATCTATCTCGCCCGCCCGTCCATCGTGCCGCATCGGCAGCACTGGTGGGCCGGGGACGTCTGGCGCACCGCACGGCTGTTGCGGCACATGCGGCCGGACCTGTCGTTCACCACGCTCGACGCGCCGCCGACCGGCCTCATCCTGATCACCAACCTCGACCCTGGCTCGACTGCGCTCAGCGCCCGCTATGACGAGCACGTGCGCACGATGCTGGGCTGGTCGCTGACCGAAATCGGCCTGCTGCAGCATGTTGCCGAGATGCAGGTCGAGCCGACCAGCGACTACGTCACATCCGAGCAACTCACCACCCGGTTCTGGCTTTAATGCGGCCCAGTTCTGCCTTTGATGCGGACTGCCCGTGATGTGGACTTCCTGTCATGGCGCCATTATGGCCGGCGCGGATTAGCGAAGCGTTAATCACGCTCCGGCATTCTTGCTCCGACCCCGATTGCGGGGCACTGGGGTTCCGGCATGCATCTCTCGACCATCGTTCCGGCGTCGTTCGCGTCGACGCGCTTCGTCCCGGAAATCGCGCAGTCCGGCCCGCTATCGGCCGCGCTCCGCCGCAATATCGCCGCCCTGGTCGGATGCCAGCCGGATCCGGCCGGTGCCGGCACCCAGCTTCGGTGCGGGCGTGAGCTCGACGCGCTCGCCCTCGACCATGATCATCCTCACGGCACCAAGGCACTGAACCTCGCGCTCATGCGCCTGATCCAGCCGACCCGGACCGCCGCCGCGGTGATCTCGGCAAAGAACGAGGGCTGTTTCCTGCTGGAATGCGTGGCGCATTGCCGTGCCGTGGGATTCGAGCACATCTTTCTCTATACGAACGACAATTCGGACGGGTCGGACGCGCTGCTGGACGCCCTAGACCATACGGGCTTCGTGACGGTGATCCGGAACGAGGTCGGGCCTCTCGCATCCCCGCAGGTGAAGGCCTACGAGCACTCGATCCACCTGTTGCGCGCGCTCCGCGATTTCGAGTGGGTGTCGTATTTCGACGTGGACGAGTTCCTGGTCCCGGCCGAGCACTACGACTACTCGGTGCTCTCGACGATCGCAGCGTTGAAACGCCGTCGTTCCGGCCGCATGCCGTCCGCGATCTGCTACAACTGGGACTGGTACGGCAGCCAGGGCCAGGTCCGCCGGCAGGACGGGCTGGTGCAGGAGCGGTTCAGCCACTCCGTCGCCCACCCGATGGTGAAGTCCCTGGTGCGGCTGGCGGACATCAACACGATGGCGGCGATCCACATGCCGGGTCCGGAGGGCCTGGCTTTCGTGAACGCGGCGTTCGACCCCATCACGCCCGGCCCCGACTGCATGGCAGCGCCGCCTGATCCCGTGCACGGCAGGCTCAGCCACTATTACCAGAAGTCATTTGAGGAGTTCGGCATCAAGTCGCACCGCGGGCGCGGCGGCGCGCCCGGCGGGCTGGAGGGTAAGGGCATCCATACGTTCTTCGAATGGGATGTCCCGGCGCTTCCCGCCAACCACAACCCGGCGCCGCCCCGCCTGCTGGCCCGTGTACGCATCCAGCTCGCGGTGCTCCAGGCCGTTCCCGCCATCGCCGCCGCGGCGCACCACGCGCGTCAGGCCTACGGCGCACTGTCCTGCCGGGTGAATGGCGACGACGTTTATGCCAAGTTCCGTGCAATGCGGGCACGGTTCCAACCCGCCGCATAGCGGGCTATGCAGCGTGCATGGAATATTTGCTCGGCGGCTATGGACGGTTTCGCGAGGGAGCCTGGCCCGAACGCCGCGCGCTGTTCGAACGCCTCGCTGTGCAGGGACAGCGGCCGCGCGCCATGGTCATCGCCTGCTCCGACAGCCGCGTCGACCCGGCCATGATCTTCGACGCCGGCCCCGGGGAGCTGTTCGTCGTCCGCAACGTCGCCAACCTGGTGCCGCCCTATCAGCCCGATGGCAGCCACCACGGCACCAGCGCCGCGCTGGAGTTCGGCGTCTGCAACCTGGGTGTGCAGGACCTGATCGTGATGGGGCACGGCCTATGCGGCGGCGTTCAGGCATTGATCTCCGACGCGGCGCCCGCAGGTGACTTCATCGGCTCCTGGATTTACCTTGCGGAGCGTGCCCGCCCCAGGGTGCTGGCCTGCGAGGCGCCGGACCGGCAATTGGAAGGCGAGTTCGCGGTGGTCCGCATCTCGCTGGAGAACCTGGCCACCTTCCCGTGGATCGCCAGCCGGGTCGCCGCCGGCAGTCTGCGTCTGCACGGCGCGCATTTCGACGTGCGGTCCGGCGTGCTGGCAACCCTGCAGCCGGATGGCGCCTTCGCCCCCGTATGACCCCCGTACGGCACCTTGCGCGGTCCTGGTGGGGTGCCAAACGGTGTCCCTCTTAGCGCCGGTCACCGCTCTCGTCCGAAACCCGCCTGTCGATGGCCCGCCAGAAGAAGGAAGGCTGATGACTGTTCTGGCTGCAACGAACAGGGCGCGCTGGCACGGCACGGTCGAGGGCTGGCGCATGCGTGCGGTCCGGGTGCTGCCGGCCGCGGCGGCGCTGCTCTGCATCGCCGTCTATGCCGGTCAGCTCGGCCTGGGCCGCTGGCAATCTGACGAGTTCACCTTGTTCATCAACCAGCGCGACTGGGGCTGGCACGTGCTCTCGCGGCGTCTGGTCTACGCCCCGCGGCCATTCTCGGAGGGCTTGCTGTTCCTTTACGGCGAGGCCGTGCTCCGCCTCGGCCGCCCGCTGATTGCTCCCTTCCTCGCTGTGCTCTGGACTGGCGTCCTCGGCGCCGCGGCGCTGGCAGCGCGCAGCGTCCTGCCGCCATCGCGCCTGCGGCTGCCAACTGCGTTCGGTCTCGCGGGCGTACTGTTTGCCTTCGTGCTCGTCACTAACAGCGTCACCGAGGTGTTCTATTGGCCCATGGCGGCGGCCGCGTATTTGCCGACTGCCGGCAGCGCTGTCGTGCTGATGTTCCTGCTATCCCGTCCGCTCGACCAGTGGCGGCGGCTCGGTTGTGGCGCCGCATTGCTCGTGGCCGCGGCAAGCACCGAGATGGGCGCGGCGCTGGCGATCGGTTTCGCGGGTGCCGCGGCCATCGAGGCCGCGACACGCCCCGGAGCGCCCTCCCGCCTCGCGGCAACGCTTCGGGAAAGCGTGTGGTGGATCGTGCCGGGGATACTCGGACTCATCACCCTGGCGATGATCGCGTCACTGCGCGCGGGCATCGTGGAGCTGGGGTCGGATACGCAGCCCTATACCGGCCAGGCCGCGGCCTCAATCGGCATGGCCCTGCGGCAGCTTGCGCTCGATCTCGTTGGGGGCGACGGCGCAGAGGGGACGCCTTTGGCGATTCTCGGCGCCCTCGCCACCAAGCTGCTATTCGGGCTCGGCTTCGCGCTGGTGTGGCGGCAGGCGGATCGCGCCGCCGCCGCAACGGGACGCTGGCACGCGGTGCTGGCGGTGTCCCTCGGCGTGGCCGTATTCTTCTCGGCCGCCGCCTCGTACTACCACTACGGCACGCTGTGCTGCGAGCGGCAGAGCACCACGCGCTTCTGGCTATGCGACCTGCTCGCGATCATGGCGATGGCCTGGATGCTGGCGCAATGGCCGGCGCGTGGGAGCGGGGTGCGCCGGGCCGCGTGGCTGCCGCCCATTTTGCTCACGCTGGCCCTGTTTCCAATTTCGTTCCGCATCGATGCCCTGCGCCAGGACTACGACAATCTCCATTTGGCCAGCGAGGCCCGCGCCCGTACCTGGCGCTCCGGCCTGCAGACGGGCACGGACCGCATGGAGTTCCGGCTGCCGCCCGACAAGGTCGAAATGCTGGTCCGCGGCACGTCGGTCCCGATCGGCATATTCCGCAGCGGACCCGGCGCGCCGCTGCTGCTCACCGAACTCGGCCGCTTCTTCGGCAAGGGCGAGGTGCTCGCCTGCCAATCCTGGCAGACCGAGAAATCCTGGCTCATCCACGGCCAGTTCATCCCCGCCTGCCCGCCGCATGACGGCCCGCCAGACTCCATCATCCCCTGACCTATTCTGCCGCGGCAGGCACTGCAATGGCGCCGATCGCCTCATCCAGGCTGGGTACCAGCCCTAATGCCACCCAGGGCTGCGTTTCCGAGTTGGTCTCCCCGGATCGCTGCGAAGTCAGCACCTCGAGCGTGCCCGGGTGTTCGCGCATCGATTGCCGGATGAACCGGGTCGCTAGCTGAACCAGCAGCTCGATCCGCTGTATCGTCGCACCATGCAGCGCCACGGCACCCACCGCATGCGCCCGCTGCACCGACCGCAAGGCGCGCAACAGGACGCCGAGCTTGAAATTCCAGTATCCCGTGTCCTCCTGCGGCACCTCGCCGTCGGCAACACGCCCCCGCACCGCTAAAGTGTCGCAATACACGCTAGAGCCCGGCCCCGGCGTTACGGTCGCCGTCGTCAGCCGGACCGCCCGCGTTGCCTCGGCCATCGCCTGCGCATATCGTCCGCCGGGGTCGCCGTGCAGCGCACACCGCGCCAGCGCCAAGAGTCCCGAGGCGTGCACGTCCAGGAACGGCATGCGCCCGGTCCAGGAATCGATGAACGCCCCCTCCCAAATGCCGTCACCCACCTGCAGACGATCGAACAGGCCCAACAGCAACGCCAGTCCTTGGTCCATGCGAGCTTTGTAGCGGCGGTCGCCGGTGGCCCGCAGCATGCAATCAAGCGACAGCAGAGCGAACGCCAGGCCGCGTATGAAAATGCGCCCACCCACATTTTCGTCACCAGGACGGATGAAGCCGAAGTAGCGTTCGAGATGTCGGTCATACCAATGCCGCAACTCGGCAAGGCGGCTAGGCGAGGGTACTTGCGCCGCGTACTGGCCGGTCACGCCGAACAGATAATGGACCGCGACGGCGTTCAATTCAGCGCCGATGTCATAGGTCATGCTGGGATCGATGCCGCCATCGGCCGCCGACGCCATCAGGTCCCGGTAATGCCCGGGCTCGTCGTAGTAGCCGCCCGCAGTGAGCAGCCGCGTTTCCTTGACGACGACGGGGCCGCCTTCGACAGCGCCGAGGGCGTAGCGCATGACCATCCAATGCACCCGGTCCTCGGCCGGGCAGGTCGTCACGACGCTTTGCAGCCGGTCCCCGGAGGTCAGCAGGCAGTGCAGCGCATAGGAGAAACCGGGCGAACTGCCGGGCTGGATGAGCCCGAGGTAGTTCGCCCGGCCAACATGGGCCGTGCGCGCGTCCCGGCCCAACCGGTCCGACGTGACGTAGGCGCTGTCCGCGCCAACGCAAAGCGATCGGAACTCCACCGACTTGCCCGCTTGGTCGACCGCCGTCGTGACCACGACATCCCGCAGCGCGACCCCCGGTTCCGGCGTCAGGGTGACGCAAAGCTCCAGCGCCGACCGGTCCGCAAATAGCGTGTACTCATAGGTGATCGTCCCGACGCTCCGGCGCTGCCGGCCCAGCACTCCGGTTTTTGCAAGAAGACCGGTGCTATGGCTGAGCACGACCCGGCCATCTTCGCGCCTCATTGCAAACCCGCTGATCCCGTCCTCGATATCGGCAACGTGGCGCCGCCCATCGACGGTGAACCCCACGTAGTTGCCGGTGTGCTGCATGACGTCCACGCTGCGGCCGTCATTGAACCGCGTCGAATGCCGCAGGACACCGCGGGACAGGTCGCCTTCCAGGGCAACGAAGGCGTTGCGCACATGGAATGCACGGGGATCGTCGGCGACGACCTGCAGTTCGGGCACGCCGCAACGCCGCTGGATGATGGCGCCACGCGACATCTGCAAGACGAAGTCGATCGCATTCTTTGCCAAAACGGGGTGGCGCTTCCAAACCGGCGGAAAGCACAGCAGCTCCGCCGTCTTTGCGTTGTCGTCGGTCCAAAACCAGGAGGAGTTGTTGAACCGCTTGGCAGTCTCGGCAATGGCGATGGTCGCTTGGCGCTGACCAATAGATGCCTGCTTAGCCAAGTTCTGCGCAATGAAAGCAACCAGGCAGTCAAGCGTGTATTTGTCTGTCATAGGAAGAAGCTAAGCATAGTTGAATTCAGCGAACAACTACCGGCCGACACCGCGCGCGGTTCAACCCGCCGCCTCCAGCGCCTCCTCCGCCTCCATCCACACGCCTTCCGCCGCCGCCAGCTCGCGTCCGATCGCTCCCAGGCGCTGGTTCGCCTCGGTGACCGCCTGGGACTGGCCGGGGGCATAAAGCGCCGGGTCGGCGAGCCGGGCCTCGATGCGGGCGCGTTCGGCCTCCAATTTAGCGATCCGCGCCTCGGCGTCCCGCGCCTGCCGGCGCAGCGGCGCCAGCTGCACCCGTGCCTCCGCCCGCTCCCGCCGCTCGTCCCGGCGCTTCGGCCCAGCATCCGGCTTCGCCACCGGCCGCGCCCGCTCGACCAGCAGCGCGCGGTAGTCGTCCATGTCGCCCTCATACGGCCGCACGGTGCCGTCGCCAACCAGCCACAGCCGGTCCGCCACCAGCTCCACCAAATGCGGGTCATGGGTGATCAGCAGCACGGCACCCTGGAAATCCGCCAACGCCCGCACCAGCGCCTCCCGCGCGTCGATGTCCAGGTGGTTCGTCGGCTCGTCCAGAATGAGCAGCTGCGGCGCGTCCCGCGTGGCCAGCGCCAGCAGCAGCCGTGCTTTCTCGCCGCCCGACAGGCTGCCGACCGGCGTGTCCGCCCGGTCCGCGTCCAGGCCGAACCGCGCGAGCTGGCTGCGCACCTGCGGCGGCAAGGCGCGGGGCAGGGCGCGGGCCATGTGATGCACAGGCGTCTCGTCCAGCACCAGCTCGTCCGTCTGGTGCTGCGCGAAGTAGCCGACCCGCAGCTTCGGGCTGCGCCGGATGGTGCCGGCCAGCGGCTCCAGCCGCCCGGCCAGCAGTTTTGCCAACGTGCTCTTGCCGTTGCCGTTGGCGCCCAGCAGCGCAATCCGGTCGTCCATGTCGATACCGAGCGAAAGCCCGCTCAGCACCCGCGTCGTCCCATACCCGGCCGCCACGCGGTCCAGCACCAGGATCGGCGGGCTGAGCCGCGCCGGCTCCGGGAAGTCGAAACGCGTGGGCGCGGACTCCACCACCGTGTCCAGCACCGGCAGCTTCTCCAATGCCTTGATGCGAGCCTGCGCCTGCCGCGCCTTGGTGGCCTTGGCGCGGAAGCGGTCGACGAAGCTCTGCATATGCGCGCGCTGGGCGGCGATGCGCTCGGCGGCGCGGCTGGTCTGCATGGCGTGCTCGGTGCGGATGCGCACGAACTCGTCGTATCCGCCGGGCGTGAGGCTGATCTTGCGCTGGTCCAAATGCGCGATGCTCTGCACCGAGCGGTCCAGCAGGCCGCGGTCATGCGACACGATCAGGCAGGCGCCGGGGAAGCGGGCCAGCCAGGTCTCGAGCCACAAGGTCGCCTCAAGGTCCAGGTGGTTCGTCGGCTCATCCAAAAGCAGCAGATCGGGTGCGGCGAACAGGGCGGCGGCCAGCGCCACCCGCATTCGCCAGCCGCCGGAGAAGCTGTCCACCGCGCGCGCCTGCGCCGCCGCGTCGAAGCCGAGCCCGGCCAGGATCGCCGCCGCCCGCGCCGGCGCCGCGTCGGCGCCGATGGCGCGCAGCCGCTCATGCACCTCGGCGAGGCGCAGCGGCGGCGCGGTGTCGAGCTCGGCCAGCAGCGCCAGGCGCTCCGTATCGGCCAGCAGCACGGTGTCGAGCAGGTTGGCGTCGCCGCTCGGCGCCTCCTGCCGGACCTGGGCCATGCTGGCGCGGCTGCTGAAGGTGATCTCGCCGCCATCGACCGGCAGCTCGCCCGCGATGGCCTTCAGCAGCGTGCTCTTCCCGGCGCCGTTGCGGCCCACCAGCCCGATGCGCCGCCCGGGATCGACGCGCAGCTCCGCCTGGTCCAGCAGGGTGCGGCCGGCCATGCGGAGGGTGACGCGATCGAGTGTCAGCAGGCTCATGCCAGGGATGTAGTCGCGGCGGACCAGCCGGGGAAGCCCACCCCATCTTGCCCAAGCCCGGCCCTTGGCCTAAATCCGCGGCCAACGTTGATAGGAAACCGCCATGGCCGTCGAGCGCACATTGTCCATCCTCAAGCCCGACGCCACCCGCCGCAACCTGACGGGCAAGATCAACGCGGTGTTCGAGGAGGCCGGCCTGCGCATCGTCGCCCAGCGCCGCCTGCAATTGTCGCAGGCTCAGGCAGAGGCGTTCTACGCCGCCCACCGCGAGCGCGGCTTCTTCAAGGACTTGGTCGGCTTCATGGTCAGCGGCCCGGTCGTCGTGCAGGTGCTGGAGGGTGAGGACGCCATCGCGCAGAACCGCAAGCTGATGGGCGCCACCAACCCGGCCAACGCCGACACGGGCACCATTCGCAAGCTGTTTGCCGAGAGCATCGAGGCCAACAGCGTGCACGGCTCCGACAGTCCCGAGGCCGCCGCGCAGGAAATCGGCTTCTTTTTCGCGGGCACCGAGATCGTCGGCTGATCCCGATGCGCCGCACTGGACCCCTGCTGGCGGCACTCCTCGCGGCCTGCAGCCCGGCCGCAAAGCCCATTGTGCTGAGGCCCCACGCCGCTGCCGCTGCTCCCGTGTCGGGCATGGACGGCCGTTACCGCGGCACGGTCCGCCTGATCCGCGCCGCCGGGCCGTATTGTCCCCGAAGCGGTGCCCGCGTGCTGGAGGTCTCCAACGGCGCCGTATCGCTATCCTACAGCGTCGCCCCCCGGCAGCGCGTGTCCCTGACCGCGCAGATCGACGCCGACGGCCACATCCAGGCCAGCGACGGCGAGGGCACGATGGAGGGGCAGGTCTCCAACGGCCGCCTGGAGGTCACCGTGGCAAGCCGGCAGTGCGAGCACCGGTGGACGTTGACCCGGGTGGATTAGGCTCGCGCTACCTTCAGGCAACGAAGATCAGCAGCCCAAGGAGCAACACGGCGATCGCGACCACTGCGCCCGTCGTGAAGGTCGTGAAGTGGGACCAGAAAATCTGCCGGTCGGCGACGAAGGCCTCGCTGATGTTCGGGGTGGGGTTGCTCTGGTTGGTCTCGGGAAGGGCCATGGTCTGCCTCGGGGTTGCGACGGGTTGCGGAGGTTCTACGGCGTGAAAGCCAAAACGGGCAAGGGCGAGGCCAAGGCGGCGGTCGCATCGTAGGCGCCGGGGCGCCCGGCGGCGTGCAGCCGGAGGGCTTCGGGATAGATGCGGTGCTCCTGGGTCAGCACACGGGCCGCCAGCGTGGCCTCGGTGTCGCCGGGCAGCACGGGGACCGCCGCCTGGGCCAGGATGGGGCCGGCGTCCATCTGCTCCGTCACCAGGTGCACCGTGCAGCCGTGCAGCTTCACCCCAGCGGCCAAGGCGCGGGCGTGGGTGTCGAGGCCGGGGAAGGCGGGCAGCAGGCTTGGGTGCACGTTCAGCATGCGCCCGGCCCATGCGCCGACCAGGAACGGCGTCAGCAGCCGCATGTAGCCGGCGAGGCACACCAGGCCGATCCCGTGCTCCAGCAGGACAGCGTGGACCGCGGCCTCGTGCGCTGCGCGGTTGCCGGCAAATGGGCGGTGATCGATGCAGTGCGCTGCTACGCCGCGCTGGGCCGCCAGCCCTAGGCCCAAGGCATCAGGCCGGTTGGACAGCACCAGCGCGATGCGGGCGGGATAGCCGGGGGTGCTGGCCGCGTCCAGCAGCGCTTCGAGGTTGCTGCCCCGCCCACTGATCAGGACGGCGGCCCGGGTTGTTCCAGCCGGGGTCACGCCAGCCAGTCGGCAGGGGTCCGGACCTGCGCCGTGGCCGGGCCGTCGCCCGCCTGAATGCAGCCGATCGGGAACGCCGTTTCCCCATGCCCGGCCAGCAGCGCGGTCGCGGCAGCGGCGTCGCTCACCACCAGCGCCATGCCGATTCCGCAATTAAAGACCCGCAGCATCTCGTCCGCCACCACCCCGCCATTCTGCGCCAGCCAGCGGAACACCGGCGGCAACGGCCAGGCCCCCGCGTCCAGCACCGCGCGCATCCCGTCCGGCAGCATGCGCGGCACGTTGCCCGGCAGGCCGCCGCCGGTGATGTGCGCCGCCGCCCGCAGCAGCCCAGCGCGATGCAGGGCCAGCAACGCCTTCACATAGATCCGCGTCGGCTGCAGCAGCGCCTCCGCCAGCGTCTCGCCGGCTCCCCACGGCGCCGGCGCGTCCCAGCCCAAGCCGCTCATCCCGACAATGCGCCGCACCAGCGAGAACCCGTTGCTGTGCACGCCGCTGCTGGCCAGGCCCAGCACCGCGTCCCCCGCCGTCACGCCCGCCGGCAGCAACGCGTCCCGCTCCGCCGCACCCACGCTGAACCCGGCCAGGTCGTAATCGCCCGCGGCATACATCCCCGGCATCTCCGCCGTTTCCCCGCCCACCAGCGCGCAGCCGGCCTGGTGGCAGCCCTCGGCAATCCCGGCCACCACGCGGGCGGCCTGCTCGACGGACAACGCGCCGGTCGCGAAGTAGTCCAGGAAGAACAGCGGCTCAGCCCCCTGGACCACCAGGTCGTTGACGCACATGGCGACCAGGTCGATGCCCACTCCATCATGGCGCCCGGTGTCGATGGCGATCTTGAGCTTGGTGCCGACCCCGTCCGTCGTGCTGACCAGCACCGGGTCGCGGAACCCTGCGGCGCGCAGGTCGAACAGCGCGCCGAACCCGCCCAGTCCTCCCATCACCCCAGGCCGGAACGTGGCGCGCGCCAGCGGCTTGATCCGGTCAACCAATGCGTCGCCCGCGATAATGTCCACGCCAGCGTCGCGGTAGGTAACGCCATTGCGGGGAGGGGTGTCGCTCATGCCAATGGTCCTGTGACGCCGCGGTCAGGATGCGGTAATAGCCGGGGATGACGGGTCCGGACAGAGGCGGCAACACGGCGGCACCCAATGCGCAGCCCAGTATGCACAATCGCGGCGCGCACGACGTCCTGAACCTGCCCAATATCATCACCTTCGGCCGGCTGTGCGCCGTGCCGCTTGCGGTGTGGCTGGTGCTGCAGCATCAAATGGCGCTCGCCTTCGGCCTGTTCGCGCTGGCCGGGGTGTCGGATGCCGTCGATGGCTGGCTGGCCCGGCGCAGCGGCGGCAGCGCGCTCGGCGCCATGCTGGACCCCGTGGCCGACAAGGCCCTGCTGGTCTGCATGTTCGTGACCCTCGCCGCCGTAAGGGTGCTGCCGGACTGGATCGCCATCCTCGTGGTGTTCCGCGACCTCGTGATCGTCGGCGGCATCATGGTGATGTGGCAGCTTTCCATGCCGGTGCGGATCAAGCCGCTATTGCTCTCGAAGCTCAACACGGCACTGCAACTGCTGCTGGTCGGCGTGGTATTGTTGTTGGAGGGATTCGGGCTGCGGGCGCCGTGGCTGCGCGTCCTGCTGATATGGACGGTGGCCGCCACGACGCTCGGGTCCGGCGCCGCCTATGTGTGGAAGGCTGCACGCGAACGATGAAAGCCTGGCGATGAAAGCCATCGACCTGCCCCGGCCCGACCCCGCGCCCGAGCGGGAGCCGCGCTTCCCTCTGCCGCACGCCACCCGGGCGCAGCGGATCGGGCTGCTGGCCGGGCTGCTGGTCGTGCTCGCGGCGGCGTTGCACCTGTTCGCGTCCATTCTGCTGCCCTTCGTGATGGCGGCGGGGATCGCCTACTTCCTCGACCCACCCACCACGCGGCTGACCCGGGCCGGAATGCCGCGCGGCCTGGCGGCGCTGCTGATGGTGGTGGCGCTGGTCGCGGCCGGGCTGATGTTCGCTTTGCTGCTGTATCCGCTGCTGCTGGCGCAGGTCGGCATCCTGATCGGCCGGGTGCCGACCTACGTCTACTCCGTGCGGCTCTGGGCGGGCGAGGTCATCAGCCACCTGCAGGAGCGCCTGGGCTCCGACTTCGTGGACGAGAAGCTGCGCGACCTGGTCGGCGGGCAGGCAGGCGCCATGCTGGCTTTCCTAGCGGCGGCGCTCAGCCGGATCGTCGGCGGCGGCTTTGCGCTGTTCAACGTGCTGTCGCTGGTCGTCGTGACCCCGGTGGTCGCGTTCTACCTGCTGCGCGACTGGCGCCGGGCGGTGGCGCGGGTCGATAGCTGGCTGCCCCGCCGCTACGCCGGAGTGCTGCGGGCACAGGCGCGGGAGGTCGACCGCATCCTGTCCGCCTGGCTGCGCGGCCAAGCGCTGTGCTGCGTGGTGCTGGCGGTTTTCTATGCGGTGGCGCTGTCGGCGGTGGGGCTCGACCTCGGGCTGATCGTCGGCATCTCGGCCGGGTTGCTGTCGTTCATCCCCTACGTCGGCAGCATTACCGGCGGGGTGGCGAGCATCGGCCTGGCTTTTGCGCAGTTCCCCAACTGGACCGGCGTCGCCACGGTCGCCGGCGTGTTTGTCGTTGGCCAGATCCTGGAGGGCTATGTCATCTACCCGCGCTTCCTCGGCGACCGGGTGGAGCTGCACGCCGTCTGGGTGATCTTCGCGCTGTTCGCCGGCGGCGCCGCGTTCGGGTTCCTGGGCGTGCTGCTGGCGGTGCCCGTCACCGCGGCGATCGGCGTGCTGCTGCGCTTCTGGCTGCGGCGCTATCTGCAGAGTCCACTGTACCTCGATCCGCCGGTTTGACCGCCATCCGCCAGCTCGCGCTGCCGTTCGTGCACGCGCCCCGCCTGACACTGGAAGAGTTCCTGCCCAGCGCCAGCACCAGGACAGCGCTGGCCTGGCTGTCCGCCGCCGACTGGCCCGGTCGGCGCTTGGCGCTATGGGGCGGAGCGGGGTCCGGCAAGACGCATCTGCTGCATATCTGGGCCACCCGCGCCGGCGCCAGCCTGATTGCCGGGGCCACGCTTCGCAATGCGTGGCCGCTGGGCCCGCTGGCGATCGACGACGCCGACTTGGCGCCCGAATCCGGCCTGCTGCACGTGCTGAACGCCGCGCATGAGGCTCGGCATCCCGTCTTGCTCACCGCCCGCACGCCGCCCGCGCGCTGGCCCACCCGGCTGCCGGACCTCGCCAGCCGGCTGCGCTCCATCATTGCCGTGCCGCTTGGCCCCGCCGATGACGCATTCCTCCGCACCCTGCTGGCGCGCCTGCTGTCCGACCGGCAGCTTCTCGTGCCCGCCCCGGTGCAGGACTGGCTGCTCGCCGTGCTGCCGCGTGACCCGGCGACCCTGCGCGAGGCCGCCGCCCGGCTGGACCGCGCCGCCCTGGCCGCCGGCCGCAGCGTCACCCGCGCGCTCGCGGCCCAGACCTTGCAAGCCCTGATGTGTGATAATTCGGATGCGGAGCCAGCGGACGTCTCGCCGCCCCACCCCGCGCTGTTCTAGGATACGCCATGAACAAGATCAGCGCGCTCCCCCTGCCCAGCGTCGCCCCGGATATCGCAATCGACAGCCCGGAGCGCTTCATCAACCGTGAGCTGAGCTGGCTCGACTTCAACCATCGCGTCGTCGAGGAGGCGGAAAACCGCCGCCATCCGCTGCTTGAGCGCCTGCGCTTCATCTCCATCAGCGCGTCGAATCTGGACGAGTTCTTCTCGGTCCGCGTGGCCGGGCTGATCGGCCAGGCAAAGGCCGGGGTCGCGGCCATCAGCGCGGACGGCCGGAATGCGGCGCAGCAGCTGGCCGAAATCCAGCCGCGGGCGCGGGCGCTGATGGACATGCAGCAGAACGCCTGGCTCGACCTGCGCGGTCCCCTGCATGATGCCGGGATCGCGCTGTGCGAGACGGCGGCGTTGACCCAGGCCGACCGCGCATGGCTCGATACCTGGTTCATGGACCGCGTGTTCCCCGTGCTGACGCCACTCGCCATCGACCCGGCGCACCCGTTTCCCTTCATCCCGAACATGGGCCTGGTGATGGTGCTGAAGCTGCACCGGAACAAGGATCAGCACGTGATGGACGCGCTGATCCCGCTGCCGGCGCAGATCGAGCGCTTCGTCCGCTTGCCGGCGCAGCCCAACAGCGGCACCATCCGCTTCGTGCTGCTGGAGGACCTGGTCACCCTGTTCCTCAATCGCCTGTTCCCCGGCTTTCGCGCGGTGGGGCAGGGCCTGTTCCGCCTGATCCGCGATACCGGCGTGGAGTTTGAGGAGGAGGCCGAGGACCTCGTGCGCTCCTACGAGACCGCGCTGAAGCGCCGCCGCCGGGGTGTGGCGATCCACTTGTCGGTGGACGCCGCCATGCCGGACGACCTGCGCGCCCTGGTGATTGACGAGCTGGACGTGGACAAGCATGAGATTCCCGGCGAGGAGGTCGTCGTCCAGCACGGCATCCTGGGCGCCGCCGACCTCAAGCAGATGATCGTCGATGACCGCCCGGACCTGCTGTTCCCGCCCTATACCCCGCGCTTTCCCGAGCGCATCCGCGACTTCGCCGGCGACTGCTTCGCCGCCATCCGCGCGAAGGACATCATCGTCCACCACCCGTTCGAGAGCTTCGACGTCGTCGTGCAGTTCCTGCGCCAGGCCGCCGCCGACCCCAGCGTGGTCGCGGTGAAGCAGACGCTGTACCGCACCAGCCGCGACAGCCCCATCGTCAAGGCGCTGATTGAGGCGGCGGAGGCCGGCAAGTCCGTAACCGCCCTGATCGAGCTGCGCGCGCGGTTTGATGAGGAGGCCAACATCCGCCTGGCCCGCACCATGGAGGCCGCCGGCGTCCAGGTCGTGTATGGGTTCATGGAGCTGAAGACCCATGCCAAGCTGTCCCTGGTGGTGCGGCGGGAGGGCGGCGCCATGCGGAGCTACGCGCACTTCGGCACCGGCAACTACCATCCGATCACCGCACGCATCTACACGGACCTCAGCTTCTTCACCTGCGACCCCGACCTGACACGGGACAGCGCCCGGCTGTTCAACTACATGACCGGCTACGCGACGCCGGAACGCATGGACAGCCTGGCGTTCAGCCCGTTGACTACCCGCAGCACATTGATGGCGCTGATCGATGCGGAGATGGCCTTCGCCGCCGAGGGGCGCCCGGCGCATATCTGGCTGAAGATGAACAGCCTGGTGGACGACGCGCTGATCGACCGGCTGTATGCCGCGTCGCGCGCCGGGGTGCAGGTGATGGGCGTGATCCGCGGCATTTGCTGCCTGCGCCCCGGAGTGCCCGGGCTGTCCGACAATATCCGGGTCAAGAGCATCGTCGGCCGCTTCCTGGAGCACAGCCGCATCTACGCCTTCGGCAACGGCCATCGCCTGCCCAGCAAGCACGCCCGCGTGTTCATCAGCAGCGCCGACTGGATGGCCCGCAACATGGACTGGCGGGTGGAAACGCTGGTGCCCATCCACAACCGCACGGTCCACGCGCAGGTGCTGGATCAGATCATGGTGGTGAACCTGCGCGACACCCTGCAATCCTGGGAGCTGGGCGCGGATGGCGCCTGGCGCCGGGTCGCGCCCGCGCCGCGCCCGGTGTCGGCGCACGACTATTTCATGACCAACCCGTCCTTGTCCGGCCGCGGCTCGGCGCTGCATGGCGCGCTCTCGACCCACTCGCAGCCGATCCGGCGCCCCAACCGCGTCAGCCAGGATTGAGGCATGCCGTATCCGACGCCGCCCGATGCTCCCCTTCGCGCGCCCCGTTGCGCGATCGTGGACCTTGGTTCCAACTCCGTGCGCCTGGTGGTGTTCGAGGGCAGGGGCCGCAACCCGACGGCGATCTTTAACGAGAAGGCGGTGCTCCGCCTGGGCCGCGGCCTCGCCACGACCGGCCGGCTGAACGAGGCCGGGGTCGCGCAGGGATTGCGCGTGATGACCCGCTACAATGCCATTGCCCGCGCCATGGGGGCCGAGCCGTTCGAGGTGCTGGCCACCGCCGCGGTGCGCGACGCCTCCAACGGCCCGGAGTTCGTCGCCGCCCTGGAGGCGCGCATGCCCGGCGTCCCCATCCGCGTGCTGTCCGGCGAGGCGGAGGCCGCATTGTCCAGCGCCGGCGTGCTGTGCGGCATTCCGGAGGCCGACGGCATCCTGGCCGACATCGGCGGCGGCTCGCTCGAGGTCGTGCGGGTCGGTGCCGGCGCCGTGCTGCACGCGGCGAGCCTGGGGCTGGGAGTGATCCGCCTGTCGGACCGGGCGGAGGGCGACCTGGCCCGCGCCCGCGCCATCGCCGACGCGGACCTCGGCGCGGTGCCGTGGCTGGTGGAGGGGCAGGAGCGCGACTTGTATCTGGTGGGCGGCGCCTGGCGCGCGCTGGCCCGGGTGCAGATGCACCTGACGAACTATCCGCTGCATATCGTGCACCACTATACGATCACCCGCGACGCCGGGCGGGACCTGGCGGCGCAGTTGCTGGCGAGCCCCCGCCGTGTGCTGGAGCGGCTGACCGGCGCGCCCCGCCGCCGCGTGGAGGACCTGCCCTTCGCCGCCACCGTGCTGCGCCGCCTGCTGCGCCAGACCGGCGCGCGCCGCATCGTGTTCAGCGCGAACGGCATCCGCGAGGGCTGGTTCATGCAGCAGGTTCCGCCGCAGGTCCGCGCCGAGGATCCGGTCGTGCCGCTGGGCCACGAGATCGCCGCCCGCTACGGCCGCGACATCCGCCTGCCGCCGGCGTTGCTCGACTGGACCGCGCCGCTGTTCCCGGACGAGCCGCCGTCGCAGGCCCGGCTCCGCGTCGCTGCCTGCTGGATGTCCGACGTGGGCAGCCACGACCACCCGGACTACCGCGCCGAGCAGGCCTTCTTCCGCGTGCTCCGCCAGCCCGGCGTCGCGATGGACCACGCGAGCCGCGCCTTCCTCGCCCTCACGCTGGCGCTGCGCTACGAGGCCGAGCTGGACGCGCCCTATCTCGCCACCGCCCGCGCTCTGCTGGACCCTGCCGCGATTGGCCGGGCCGAGGTGCTGGGGACGGCGCTACGCTTGGCCTACACGCTATCTGCCGGCACGCCGGAGCTGCTGGCGGGCGCCAACCTCCGGGTCCTGCCGGGCCGCCTCTCGCTGCGCCTGGCCGAGGGCAGCGGCGTGTTTGCCGGCGACGGCATCCAGCGCCGCCTGGTGCGCCTGGCAGCCGCGATGGGGCTGGCGGTGGCCGAGGCGGCTTAATACCAGCTGCCCGTCGGGGCTGCTGGCATGATTTCCGACTTTTCCCAATAGCTGAGTTAGCCGGGCAGACCGAGGCAGGGGCTGGGGCCCTCCAGCCACTGCGGTCGGTCGTGGAGCGCTACGGTTGACGTCCCCGAGACATGGTGGCCGCGCGTTAGCGAATGGGAAACTGTTCTATGACCAAATTGCCGGGATGTGGTCCTGCGCCCACGACCGGACTCCCCGGCAGTTATGCGTCGCAGCACGCCCATGGAGTGCTTGTGCCCTTTATAAATCGTCTCGCTCCGACCCATGGAAAGAACTCAAGGAGAAAGGCTGACCGCTGCTGCGCTGCGCCTTGCCTGCATGCTGTGCTGGACGGCATGGACATCGGTATATTGAGCTTCGATCGCACGCTCGGCATCCTGGTCGCCAATGATCGCCTCGGGTCAATCCTCGGCATCCCGCCGGCCGTGCTGCACGGCTGCGGCGCTGTGCTCGACCTGCTTGAGGTTAGTGAGACGCTCACCGGCGCCTTCGTCCAGCAGGTGCACGAGGCTTGCCTGGTGGCTGTCTCTGATGCCGGGTCACTTTCCAGTCTGACCTTCTCGTCGGGCTGCGGGCAGCGTGTGTTCACTTTGCAGCTCAGCCGGATCGGCAGCAGCCAGTGGATGGCCTCCTTTGAGGAGATCACCGCCCGGCGCATCGCGGAGGCCAGAGTCCGTCAGGAAGCGATGCGTGATGCCCTTACCGGCTTGCGCAGCCGGCGGCAGTTTCAGGAGCAAGTTACGGCAGCGCTGGAGGGCAGCGATGACGATCCTGTCAAGCAGGCGGTGATGCTGATCGATCTCGACCGCTTCAAGGCCGTCAACGACACGCTTGGCCATCCGATTGGTGATGCGCTGCTCCGTTTGGTTGCAAAGCGGCTGCGCTCGGTCGTGCGTCAGAGCGACGTTATAGCCCGTCTGGGCGGCGACGAGTTCGCGATCCTGGTGTCGCCGGCGTTGGAGCAGGGCGAGATGGCTGCACTGGCTGGGCGCATCATCGATGTGATCGGCCGGCCTTATCTGGTGGACGGCCATCTGGTGAACATCGGCGCGAGCATCGGTCTCGCCGTCGCACCGCAAGATGGGCACGAGTACAACCAGTTGTTGAAAAGCGCCGATCTCGCCCTTTACACGGCAAAGAATGCTGGACGGAGCACCTACAGCTTCTTCGAGCCGGCGATGGATACCCGCGCACTCGCCCGGCGAGCGCTGGAAATCGATCTACGCAAAGCCCTCGCCCTAGGCGAGTTCGAGCTGCACTATCAGCCGCAGATCGACCTTGAGAGCGAAGCTGTGGAGGGGTTCGAGGCGCTGGTCCGCTGGCGTCACCCGGAGCGCGGCCTGGTGTCCCCGGCCGACTTCATCCCCCTGGCCGAGGAGATCGGCTTGATCGTGCCGCTGGGTGATTGGGTGATGCGCGAAGCCTGCGTCGAAGCCGCACGGTGGCCCGCCGGGATCTCCGTTGCGGTGAATGTCTCGCCGTATCAGTTCGAGGACAGCAGCCGGCTCGTGGACGTGGTGGCGAAGGCGCTGTCGTGGTCCGGGCTACCCGGCCATCGACTGGAAATCGAGATTACCGAAAGCGTGCTGTTACGGAGCGAGAAAACCGTTCTTGCGGCGTTGCACCGCCTGCGTGAGATGGGGGTGCGGGTGGCGATGGACGATTTCGGCACCGGCTACTCGTCGCTAAGCCAGCTGCACAGCTTCCCATTCGACAAGATCAAGATCGATCGCTCCTTTGTAAAAGATAGCACCGACACTGCCGGGCAGAACGCCATCATCCGCGCGATTACGGCGCTGGGCGTCAGCCTTGGCATGGCCACCATCGCCGAGGGTGTCGAGACTCCGGACCAGCTTGCGCGCATTCGTGCGGAAGGCTGCATGTCTGTCCAAGGTTACCTGTTCAGCAGGCCGGTGCCGGTTGAGCAGGTCAGCAGACTTATCGCCGAGTTCGCGGCGCGACAGGCGAACACGCCAGTTTCCCTCCTTTAATTGAAAGACGACACAGCCATGACGCCACTCTAGCGCGTTCTCTACTGCAGCCGGAACCTCCTCGCTGGTATGCCCGAGACCTATCCCGGCGAGATCCAGGGAATCCTCACCACGTCGCGTAAGAACAACGCGCGCGATGGCGTGACAGGCGGCCTGCTGTTCAGCGAAGGCTGTTTCGCCCAGGTGCTGGAAGGCCCGCTCGTGATGATCGAGGGCGCCTTCGAGCGCATCCAGTGCGACGAGCGGCATCAGAAGGTAACCGTGCTACAATCTGGATCGATCATGGCTCGTGATTTTCCGGACTGGTCCATGGCGTTCACCAAAGCCGATGTGGCTGGCAATCCGCTGGCAGGCGCCATGCTGAGCGGAGCGTTCTCGGGACAGTCGAGCGCGGGTGACGACATCTTGAGTCTCATGAAGAAGGTGATCATCCGTGAGGACTGGCTTGCACCGAGCTGACCTCGCCCTCCGGCTCGCCTCCCCCCTACATCAACCGCCCGGGCCGGGTTCGACCGCACCGAGGAGTGTTGCGCAACGACGGACCTGAGCGCTGCAAACGGGAATTATACTGTTAACCCTTTGGGTCGGCCGGCATGTGCGCAAAATTGGTTGGGCGGTCGCGCGCCAGCGCGGAGACGGCATAAGATCGGACATGGGAGCAGGGTTCGCCAAAACCACGGCACAGCACGCGGCTCAAACCCGCAACAGCTTGATCCGCTTGCCGTCCACCCCCAGCGTGATCGCCCCGGCCTTCAGCGCCAACGCGTCCGCGCCGAACATGTCGCGGCGCCAGCCGTGCAGGGCCGGCACGTCCGGCTCGGCCTCGGTCGCCAGGCGGTCCAGGTCGTCCGACGACGCCAGCAGCTTCGGCGCCACGTTGTGCTCCTCGCACTTCGCCGCCAGCAGCACCTTCAGCAGCGACACCAGGGCTGGCGAAGCGCGCGGGCCGTCCTTGCCGCGCGGCGCCTCGGGCAGCCCGGCCTCGGGCAGCGCCGCCGCCTCCCGCAACGCCGCCACCAGCCCTGTGCCGCTGCGCCCCTCCGCGAACCCGCGCGAGATGCCGCGCACGCGGGCCAATGCCTCGGCGCTGTCGGGCGCGGTCGCGGCGATCTCCAGCAGGCTCTCGTCCTTCAGCAGCCGCTGCCGGGGGATGTTGACCCGCTGCGCCTCCCGTTCGCGCCAGGCAGCGGCGGCGCGCAGCAGGCCCAGCATGCGGCGATTGCCGGTGCGGGGACGCAGCCGCTCCCACATGATCTCCGGATCGGGGCGGTAGGTGCCGGGCAGCGCCAGCACCGCCATCTCCTCCGCCACCCAGTCCAGCCGCCCGTCCCGCTCCAGCTTCTCCCGCAGCCGCTCATAGACATGACGTAAATAGGTGACGTCCGCCGCCGCATAGGTGACCTGCGCCGGGGAGAGCGGGCGGGCTGACCAGTCGCTGAACCGATGCGCCTTGTCGATGTGCCCGCCGGTCAGCGACGACACCAGCGCGTCATAGCCGACCTGGTCGCCGAACCCGGCCACCATCGCCGCCACCTGCGTATCGAACAGCGGCATCGGCACGCTGCCAAACAGCTCCAGGAAGATCTCCACGTCCTGCCGCGCGGCGTGGAACACCTTGACGACGCTGTTGTCTGCCAGCAGCACGCCCAGCGGCGTAAGGTCGAGGCCCGGCGCCAGCGTGTCGATCACCGCCACGTCATCGGCACCGGCCAACTGCACCACGCACAGCTCGGGATAGTAGGTGCGTTCGCGCATGAACTCGGTGTCGATCGTGACATAGGGCTCGGCCATCAGGCGCTCGCACAGGTCCGTCAGGGCGGCCGTGCCGGTGATCAGGACCGGGTCGGCGAAGTCGAGGGTGGAGCGAGGCATCGTCCGCTTCTACATGCCGCGACTTGACACCGCAATTCCCGGCGGTTTGTGTGCGCGACCTTCCGGAAAGCAATGCCATGCATGCCTATCGCACCCACACCTGCGGCGCCCTTCGCGGCCCGGATGCCGGCCAGACGGTCCGGCTGTCCGGATGGGTGCACAGCAAACGCGACCATGGCGGCCTGCTGTTCATCGATCTGCGCGACCACTACGGCATCACGCAATGCGTGCTCCCGGCGGGTACGCCCGCCTTCGACACGGCGGACGCGCTGCGGGTCGAGAGCGTCATCACCGTCACGGGACTGGTTGTGCCGCGCAGCCCGGCCACGGTGAACCCCCGCCTGCCCACTGGGGAGATCGAGCTGCAGGTCGGCGAGCTGGAGGTGCAGTCCGCCGCCGACACGCTGCCGATCCAGGTGGCCGGCGACCAGCAGTACCCGGACGAGCTGCGGCTGAAGTACCGCTTCATCGACCTGCGCCGCGACAAGGTGCACCGCAACCTCATGCTGCGCGCCGGGGTGATCGCGAGCCTGCGCCGCCGCATGATCGAGCAGGGGTTCACCGAGTTCCAGACCCCCATCCTGACCGCCAGCAGCCCCGAGGGCGCGCGCGACTTCCTGGTGCCGTCGCGCAACCACCCCGGCACGTTCTACGCCCTGCCGCAGGCGCCGCAGCAGTTCAAGCAGCTGGCGATGGTCGCCGGGTTTGACCGCTACTTCCAGATCGCCCCCTGTTTCCGCGACGAGGCCAGCCGCGCCGACCGCAGCCCCGGTGAGTTCTATCAGCTCGACTTCGAGATGAGCTTCGTCACGCAAGAGGACGTCTTCGCCACCCTGGAGCCGGTGATGGCCGGCGTGTTCGAGGAGTTCGGCGGCCGCCGCACGGTGACGAAGCCGCCGTTCCCGCGAATCCCGTACGATCAGGCCATGCTGGAATACGGCTCGGACAAGCCGGACCTGCGCAACCCGCTGCGTATCGCCGACGTGACGGAGCAGTATGCCGGATCGGGCTTCGGCCTGTTTGCGCGGATCGCGGCGTCGGGCGGCATCGTGCGCGCGATCCCCACCCCCGGCGCCGGGTCCCGGCCGCGCGGGTTCTTCGACAAGCTGAACGAATGGGCGCGCGAGCAGGGCGCTGGCGGCCTCGGCTACATCATCTTCGAGGAGGATGGTGGCCGCGGCCCGATCGCCAAGAACCTGGAGGCCGAGCGGATCGAGGGCATCCGCGCCGCCTGCGGCCTGCAGGCCGGCGACGCCGTGTTCTTCGCCGCCGGCCAGCGCGACGAGGCCGCGAAGTTCGCTGGGCTGGTCCGCACCCGGCTCGCGCAGGAGTTGGGCGTGGTCGAGCAGGACTGCTTCAAGTTCTGCTGGATCACCGATTTCCCGATGTACGAGGTCGTCGAGGAGACCGGCGCGATCGACTTCAGCCACAATCCGTTCAGCATGCCGCAGGGCGGGCTGGAGGCGCTGAACAGCCAGGACCCGCTGACCATCAAGGCGTTCCAGTACGACATCGTCTGCAACGGCATCGAGCTGTCGTCGGGTGCGATCCGCAACCACCGGCCCGACATCATGATCCGCGCCTTCGAGATCGCCGGCTATACCGCGGCCGACGTGGAGGCGCGGTTCGGCGGCATGCTGGCGGCCTTCCGCTATGGCGCGCCGCCGCATGGCGGGTCGGCGCCGGGCATCGACCGCATGGTGATGCTGCTGGCGGACGAGCCGAACATCCGCGAGGTGATCCTGTTCCCGCTGAACCAGCAGGGCGAGGACCTGATGATGGGCGCCCCGGCCCCGGTGGACGAGAAACGGCTGAAGGAGCTATCGCTGAAGCTTGACTTGCTCCCGAAGGCCAAGCTGGCTGGCTAAAGCCGGTAGGTCGTCCGCATCCAGTCCGCCGTCGCGGCCAAGCCGTCCCGCCACCCGACCTCGGCCTGCCAGCCGGTCGCGCCACGGATCAATGTCGTGTCCAGCACGCTGACCGGCACGTCCGCCGCGCGCGCGCTCTTGCGCACCACCTCCAGACCTGGCCGGTCCAGCACGTCGCGCACGTCGGCGACCAGCTGGTTCAGGCTGCATCCGCGACCGCTGCCCACGTTCATCGTCCGGTGCGGGCCGTCGTACCGCGCCGCCGCCAGGAACGCGGCCGAAACATCGTCCACATGGATGAAATCCCGCGTCACCTCGCCGGTGCCCCACAATTCAATGGCAAAACCGGACAGCGCCCGGTGCAGCATCGCCGCCACCACACCCTGTTTCTTGAAAGGCGACTGCCCGGGGCCGTATGGGTTCGCGATGCGCAGCACGTGATAGTCCAGCCCATGCAGATGCCGGAACAGCTCCAGATAATACTCGATCATCAGCTTGTTGATGCCATAGGCGGTGATCGGCGCCGTGCCCGCGCCCTCAGGCGTCGGCACCACAGCCGGGATGCCGTATACGGTCCCGCCCGATGACGCGAACACCACCTTGCGCACCTGCGCGATGCGGCACCGCTCTAGCAGCGCGATCGCCGGGAGCACCTGGCTGATGACATCGCCGGCCGGGTCGCGGTTGCTGGCCTCGGGCAGGGAGGAGCTGAGCAGATGGAACACCACCTCCTGCCCCCGCAGCGCTGCAGTCAGCGCCGGCCCGTCCTCGAACGCCGCCTCGGTCCACAGCGCGGGGCCGGCAGGGGGCGCTGCGGCCAGGCTGCGGCCATAGGCGTGGACCACCGCACTCTGCTCGCGCAATGCGGTGCACAACGAACCGCCCAGGAACCCGCCCGCACCCAGGACCAAGCAGCGCACCCCCGCCATCGCACCCGCTTCGGCGCCGGCAGCCACACGGGGGGCCTCGGCGATTGCAATGTCAGGATGACTCAGCATGCCGAAACTCCCGGTATAGTGGCAGCGACGAATGGATCGCGCTACGTTCTCCCGTTTACCATTCGTAGCGACTTTCGCCACGGAAAAGTGAATATTCCTCGCACAAAAGTTAACCTGCGCGATTAACGATGTAGCCCAAGCTACCAGCCCGCTCCCTTGCGATATACCGTGCACCAGCCGTGCCCGGTCGACTCGCAGACCGCCGGCAGCATCCGTTCCATGGCGTGCAGCACCGTTCCGTCATACGGCGCGGGCTCGGCCGGGAAGTCGCGCGGGCCGAGCCCCAACCCCCAGAGTGGCGCGAGCGCGGCCGGGCGGGCCCAGAACATCGTGCCGATCGGGAACACCGGCCAGTCCGGCAACGCGGGCTGCGGGTCCATGCGGGCCGCCAGCCCGGCGGCGAACGGCCGGTTCTTGCCCCAGCCGACGCAATGCCGGTCCTCGGCGAACACCAGGCCCAGCGCCGGGTCCCGCTCGAACAGCGACAGCACCGCCGGCAGCCCGGCCTTGCCGCCCAGCAGCGTACCCATGAGAAAGGATCGCCAGCGATCCCCCAACGCAGCGTCGACCGCCAGGCTGCGCTTGCCGTGCAGGTGGCCCACCACGTCGTATTGTCCGGCCTGAACGGTAGGTCCGACCTCGGTCAGAAAGGGGCCGATGTCCCGGCCGCGGTTCGGCACCACGACGAACCGCGTGCTGCCGCCCTTGTAGCCGCGGAAGGCGTACTCGACCTCGATCCGCCGCGCGTCGGATGTCGTGGTCACGATCAGGTCCACCGGCAGGCCCCCCGGCACCCCCAGCGGCGCCCGGGCGGCGGACAGCCGGGTCAAGAACTCAGCGGCGAGCTCGGGATAGTGCAGATGCAGGTGCAGCGCGATGCGGAGGCTGGGCGCGTCCGGCCGCGCGTCCTCGTGCAGCACCACGCAGCGGTGGGTCGGCGAGCCGCCATGCGGCCCGGCGCGCGGATCGAGCGCCGGGCCGGGCTGCGCCAGGCGGCTGCGGGCCACGCCCTCGTTGAAGCCAGGATGGGGATTGCAGCCCACCAAGCCCTTCTGACCCCGCGCCACATAGGCCCGCACGGCGGCGTGCAGCGTCGGCTGGTCCACCGGGGCCGCCGTGTTGTCATGGAACGCCGCGTCGAACAGGCCGGATTCCAGGATGGCCTTGGTGGCGCGGACCGCCTCCTGCCGCAGCGCCGTAGCGGCAGTGAGCTGTTCGCCGATCGCCGCCACGTAATCGCCGAAGCCGAACGCGCGCCGGGCTAAAGCAGCGTTGCCCATCGCGCGCTTGGCCTCGGCCGGCTTGAACTGACGCACCAGAGCTTCGGCCGCCTCGGTCACGTTGCAATAGGCGACGGCGGCGCCGGCGGCGGCCTTGCGGCCGGGCGTGTCACGCAGCGCGTCCGTTACTCCCGTCGCGCGATCGAAGCACACGACGGCTCGCCCGGCCTTGAACGCATCCAACGCCACGTTTGGAAACGGGTCGAGCCTGGACGGCAGGAAGAACACGTCGGACAGGGCGAACAGCGTGTCGAGGCTGCTCTGCGCCGGCAAGAAGAACACGTGGTCCTCTAGCTCCAGCCGGCGCACCATGTCGGCGACCCAGGCGGAATACTGCAGGTCGGTCTTTGGCGCGTAGCCGTCGCCGACCCAGACGAACCGGACATCGTCGCCCCAAAGCCGGCGCACCTCGGCGGCGGTCTGCACGAACAGGTCCACCCCCTTGCGGATCTGCACAAAGCCGGCGCCCAGCACGAGCTTCACCTTCGCCCGGGGTTCCGCACCGATTAGGCCGAGGATCTCGTCCCGCGTCAGGTCGTCCTCCGCCCCGTCCTCCGGCAGGTTCGGCAAGTAGCCCTGGGGACGCACAACGATGTTGTTGGCATGGCCGGCGCGGATGGCCAGCAACTCGGCCTGCACGCTGTCCCGGATCAGGGTGGCGGGCGTGATCACGCGGTCCACCCGCTCGATCACCTCCGACATCCGGCCGACTGGCACGGTGTACTCCGCGAACTCATGGATCAGCGCCACGGAAGGCAGGTCCGCCTTGAGCGCGGCCACGGCAAAAACCTCGGTCTCCACCGAGTTCAGCAGCACCGCCGACAGCCCGTGCGTCGCCTTGAGCTGCCTTAGCAGGTACTCGGCGTCGAGCGACGAGAGCGGTCCCGTCGCCATAATGCAGCTATGCGCCGCAAAGTCCCGCAGCAGCGGCCCAGCCTTGCCCAGGTACGACACGACGTTATGCGTGTCCGCCAGCCGCGCCCCGACGTTCAGCCCGACCAGCGGCGCCCCGGTGCGCGAGGCCTCGTGGCTCGCCACCAGGATGGTCGGCTTGCCGCCGTCGAACGCGACCTCGCCACGGCTGGTCACCGACGCGAAGTCCGGGCGGCCCACCCGGCCCTCCGCGTGGCCATAGGCGGCATAGTGATAGAACGGCGCCATGCCGGACACCCGCATGTCGGGATAGACCCGCAGGTAGTAGTCGGCCGAGAAGTCCGGCGCCGGGTCGAGCCCCAAGCGTGAGCCGGTCAGGATGTAGTGCTGCAGCGGCTCGGCCGGCAGCGGCTCGTCGGGGAAGCGGCTGCGGAACTGGTCGAGGTAGTAGCGCTCGTTGAAGCGGGGCCGTCCCGCCTGCATCTGTTGATGCAGCTGGTGCCCGTTGCACACGCGCAGCTCTGCGCGGCCGATGTCGATGTAGTGCAGGATCGGCATGGGGTAGGCGGCCGTCCCGCTGCCCAGCACGTCGCCATAGGCGCGGGCGTAGAAGTCGCTGTTGAACAGCTCGCCGATCGACGCCCGGGGATCGCGCGCAACCAGGTAGTCCTCGATGTCGGACAGGCCGGGCGGCGCCGGGCGCCCGCGCTCCAAGGCGTAGGCGCGCGCGTCGAACAGGCCGCTCGCCGCCACGCGCCCGGCATCCTGCTGCAGCTGCCGCCGGTTCGGATAGCGCCGTTCCGACCGGCCGTGCATCAGGTAATGCACCAGCGGGCTGCTGCCGCTCCGCACGACGTCCGGGTTGGTGTCCCGGTAGAAGCGCACGTCGAACTCCCGGGAAGGGGACAGCGCCGCGGCCTCGCCGGTCGCCAGATAGTGGGCGACCAGCTCGGCCCGGCTGCCGGTGATGCCGGCCGCGCGGGCATAGAACGCCTCGTCGAACAGGCGGTCGGCGGCGATCAGCCGCGCGAAGGGCGGCAGCTCCGGCCGGTCCTCCTGGCGTTGGTCCTCCTCGCGCGCCTGCGCAGCGCTAGGCGGTTCGGTATCGGGCGGCTGGGTGTCGTGCCGCTCAAGGTCCAACGGCCTGATATCCTCGTCTGTCGCCATTCCTACCCGCTTCCCTCTTCCAACGTGCCAGCCGGACCGCGAAGGGCCGCATGATACGTGCGCCGCGCGAAGCGGATCGCGCGCTCCACGGCGTCGAGGCCGGACGGCTGCTCCCGCATCTCGATCACCGCCCATCCCGCATAGGCGCTGGCGGCCAGCGCCGCGGCGGCGGCGCCATGCGCGCAGACGGGTGCGTTGAACGGCCCAAGCTCCGGCTCGGTGATGTGATAGTGCGCGAGGGCGCTCCCGGTCGCCGCGATCTCCGCCCCGATGTCATCGCCGCCCAGCATGACGCAGGCGCAGTCGAGATGCGTGCGGATCGCCGGATGCCCGCACAGCGCCACCACCCGGCGCACGTCGGCCGCCCGCAGCATGAAGTCGGCGCCATACTGCGCCGGCACCGGCTCCAGCCCGATCGTGAGCCCAGATGGCGCAACGATGTCGCCCACCATGCGCAGCCGCGCCACCGCCAGCGCCTCGGCCTCCGCCTCGGGCCGCGCGCCGCGGGTCCGGTTATGCGGCGCCCCCAGCACCGCGATCCCGGCGCCCAGGTCCTTCGCCACCTCGGCGACCAGGCGCATATGCTCCGCCAGCGACCGGAATGCGGCGGCGTCCGCCAAGAGCTGGTCGCCGGGCAGGCCGAACAGGATCGCCTGCAGCGAGCACACGCGCAGCCCCGCATCCTCGACCCGGCGCCGGTATTTTTCGACCGCGGCGGCGCCCAGCCGGTCCCATGCGGCGATCCGGGTAGGCGCCACCTCCACGCCCTCGACGCCGAGCCGGGCCAGCAACGCCAGCGCCTCCGCCGTCTGCCCGGGCGCCCAGGCCAGGTTCGACACGCCCAGCCGCGCCGTCATGGCCGGTGCGCCGCGACGAAGCGGCCCATCGCGCCCCACACCGCCTCGGCCCCGAGAGCGTAGCCCGCCCCGCCACCGAACGCCGCGCCGTGCCGGGTGCGGACGTCGTAGGCGGTCGGCTGCGATTGGCCGCCCAGTATCCGCTTCGGGAAGAACCGGCGCTGGAGGTCTGCCATGCCCACGGGCTCCGTCACTAGGTTGACCAGCGGCAGCCCCAAGGCCTGCACGCGGTCGATGTCTTCCGCCAGGCGGTCCAGCGGATACCACTGGAAGCGGGAGGCCGGGTCGATGTGCTCCAGCCGGTTGTCGTGCAGCAGGTCGAACAGCGCGTTCTTCTTCAGGCCGGGCCCGAACAGCGCCGGCAGGCGGATCACGTGATGCTGGGGAAACCGCCGGCGCACCCAGTCCTCCAGGATGGCGCGGTGCATGCCGTAGGGGTGCAGCCCCGGCTCGGGGACCGCGTCGCGTTCGTCCACCCCCACCGGCGCCGCATACACGTCGATGGTCGAGATCAGCACGAAGCGGTCGGTCTCCGCGCGGTCAAGATGGCGGATCAGCCGCTGGATCGCCGCCAGGTCGGCCTCGGCGTTGGCGTTCGCCCACCACTTCACCGCGCTGACGCCCGCGCAGACGATGCGGCCGAACTGCCGGCCCTCGATCGCTGCTATGTCGGTCGAGTGATAACCGGCGCCGAACGCCCGTTGCGCCAGCAAGGCCCGGCCCACGAACCCGGTGCTGCCGATCAGGGCGTCCTTTTGGGCGTCCATCAGGCGCGAATCTGCGCGATGTTGCGCCGCAACGAGCTGTCGACCTGCGCGCCGGCGTCGAACTGGCCCGCCTCGATCGCTGCCAGGATGCGCTCGGTGGCGAAGAATATCGTGTCGATCTTGCCGGACATCACCGAGAACACCCGGCCGCGGCGGAACACGTAACAGCTCCGGTCGTCGAACCGGCCGACCGGCTTGGTCTTGATCGCCAGCTGCGGCCCGACGAAGCGGAACCGCTCGCGGAACTCGGGCACATAACGGGAGATCTGGTCCTCCATCAGCCGGACCTTCTCGGCGACCGTTGCGGCCGACACGCCGTCCCGCACGCCGCGCGCTGCCTCGGCGCTGTCCAACCGGCCGAGCGGAGTGTGCGGCACGCTCGACAGGGTGTAGAGGCCGGGGTCCTCGGTCGGGTAGATCGAGCAGAGCGGGCCGTCCACCAGCGTCACCGCGGGGAAGGGGCCGTCCGTCTCGTAGTAGAGCAGGATCGTCGGCTCGTAGTAGAACCGCATCGGCAGCCCGGCGCGGTGGCCCCAGGTCGCGTCCACCAGCACGTCGTAGCGGGTGCCGCCGACATGGACGCCGTCCGGGAGCTCCTCCACTTCGTCGATGCGGGTGCCGAGTTGCAGGCTGTCGCCCAGGCGCTCGGTGAAGTAGCGCCGGGCGCGCTCGATCATCAGCACCCGCTCGCCGGCCAGCATCAGGCCGTCCACGTTCTGCAGCAACACCGAGGTTTCGCGCACCTCGCGGAAGTCGATGCCGGAGGAGGTCATGATGAGACGGTAGGTCGCGAAGTCGATCAGGCTGTCCTCGCGCGGGACGGCGTAGATGTTCTCAGGCACCTCGCGGCTAAGCTGCGGGTAGCGCTCGACGAACCGCATGAACCCGTCGCGCGACTGCACGCGGGTGCCGTGGTGGCGCGGGTAGTGGAAGCCGAGGTGCAGGCGGAACTGGTTGTTGCCCGACGCCTCGTGCAGCGCCCGGGTGTTCTGGTCGAACACCGTGACATCCAGGCCCAGCCCGCGCAGCGACAGCGCGATGTGGCAGCCATACCAACCCGCGCCGATGACCGCGACCGACAATGCCATACGCGCCTCCGTATCTGCCGAGGACGCGGACCGTCCCGTGCCGCCGATTGCGCTTATACCGCGAAGGCTGGCATGACGCTATCGTGATAGGGTGCAGGAGTCGTTCGGTGCAGGCAAACGAAATCGCGGGTCGGTTGCATCTTCGCTTCAATATCGTCGTGGTGGACCATCCTGACCTGCCAGTAGCGCCATCACCCAGCCCGAATTGGCGCGTGCTGCACGCTGTGGTTGCCGATGGCCTCGCCATATTCGAGCTGCTGCACGACGACGGGAGCCGGGCGGAGTGGTTCTTCGACGGCGCCGGCCGACAGTCCAACACCATGGGTGCATGGCCGATCGAGACCCAGCATGCGCTGCGAACGGCGTTCCGCCCGGCCGTTACGGCATTGCGAGACGCGTTGCTGCCCACCGAGCCTCCTGAAGCCGACGGCGTGCAGCACGCGGCGGCTCTGCGGGATTTCATGCGGCTCGGCCCGGCGCTCCGTGACGCCATCGCGGCGGCGCTGCAAGCCGAGGTGTTGCCGGAGCCGCTCCACTGCACCATCGATGCGCCGGGTGCTGTTCCGCCGCCCTGGGCGGACCCGGCCGCGTCGCGCCGAACCCTGTCCGCCGACCTGCAAAGCCGTTTGGTCGAGGCAATGCGCACTGGTGCGTTCACCTGGCCGTCGCCGGCCGACGGCACGGACATGCCCTGCACCGGCGGCTTCACGTTCGATGATTTCAACAGCCTGTTCCGCTTCTTCGACCGGGCGACCGGCCTCGACATGCTCGTCCTCGCCACCGAGCACCTGTCCCGCGTGGCCGGCCTCTATGTGCCGGCGCATGGCACGGTGCTGAGCCTTGGGGGCGACCAGACGAGGATGCTGCGCCAGCATCTTCCAACGATCGGCCGATTTGTCTTGAAAAACTTTGCCGTGTTCGGCGACAGCCTCTTTGCCGGCCGCGAGCAGTGTTCAGCGGCGTTCCGTTTCGCCACCTTCCTGCGCGGCGGCGGCAGCGCGCATCTGGGCCATCAGCTCTGGAACGAGCTGACCGCCATCGATGCGCTGGTGGCCGACCTGCCGCCGGACCGGCTGCCGCTCTGGTTGGTCCCTGGCCTGCCGGGCGGCGAGATCGAGTTCTATGGCCCGATCGACGCGCTGTTCCCCGAGATCGCCGGCCGGGTCCGCCGCGGCTTCGCCGACCAAGATGCGGTGATCCGCCACGCCTATGAGCATCGCCTGATCCTGTTCCGCGCGACGCGGGAGCGCATCGGCGATGGGCTGCGGTGCCGGGTCGTAGCCCAGGCCGCCCTCCGCGCGCCCGAGCTTCCGGCCAGGAGCCACGCCATCCTGATCGGGCTGCGGGTCGAGAACCGCACCGCCACCGACCTCGGCGCCCTATGCGCCCTGGTGATCGAGGAGGCGGTCCGCCTGCATCCGGGCTGCACGATCGTGTTCGACGGCCACAACGCCCGCGGCGGCACGCGCAGCGAACACACCATCAGCAGCTACCGCGAGGACGCCGCCAGCCAGTCTCCGCTCGCGGTGGAGCGCGGCGTCGTGGACGCCATGCGGCAGCGCTTCGCCGGACAGCCAGTCACGTTGCTGGACACCCTTGGGGAGCCGCTGGCGACGAGCCTGGCGTGGTCGCAGGCCTGCGACGGCTTCGTGGCGGTGTGGGGCGCGGGGCTCGCCAAATACCGCTGGGTCGCGAACAAGCCCGGGCTGATCGTGACCAACCGCTGGAACCTGGAAAACAAGGGCGACCTGCACATCTACGACGCCGGGGCGTACATGGCCGATCCCACGCCCCTGGTTTTCGTGCCCGCCGCCGTGATGCAGGACCGGCCCGACGCCGCCATGCTGGTCCCGTTCGACCAGGCGACCTACAGCAACTTCGATTTCGACCCGGACGCCATGCGGGGCCACGTCCGCGCCTTCCTCATGGCGCTGGACGGCCCGGCGGAGGCGCTGGCAGCGCTGGCGGTGCGCCCAGGGCGCCGGCACGGCAGCGTGGATTTGGTGGACCACGCCGTCCGCGGCTGGGCCATCGGCGGCGGAAAGGGCCTGGTCGTCGTGGACATCGTCATCGACGGCGCGGTGATCGGCCGGGCGGCCTGCGACATGCCGCGGCCGGACCTGCTGGCGGCGGGCTTCGGCACCGCGAGCGCTGGGTTCGGCTTCATCATTCCCCCGGCGTTCCTGGACGGGGCGGCGCACATGCTGACGGTGCGCTACGCCGACGGCACTTGCCTGCTGCTGCTGTCGCCCAACACGGCAGACCCCTTCGCGTTCCGCTTGGGCGTAGCAGGGCCATAGCCGTCCGCTTGCGAGTTGCTTCGGCAAGCCGCCAGGAATGGCGCTATTCCAGGACGGCGTGCTCCGGGTCGGGTTTCGCACCGGCTGGCCGGCGCATCAGCAGCAGCAAGAGGATCGCCGGGGCGCTGACGAACAGCATCGCCTTGAAGTCGTCGACGTAGGCGATGATCGCGGCTTGCTGGTTCACCATCTGGTCCAGCAAGGCGGCGCCGCGGGCGGTGGCCGGCGCCAGCATCTGCACCGCCCCGTTGCCGTGCAGCACCGGGTTGAACGGCGTGATGTTGGCCGCGAGCTCGGAATGGACCACCTGCACGTTGTGCGCGAGCAAAGCGGAGCAGGCAGACACGCCCACGGCGCTGCCCACGTTGCGCAACAGCGACAGCAAGGAGGTGCCATCCGTCCGCAGGTCGGCCGGCAAGGTGGCGAACGCGACCAGCTGCAGCGGAATGAACACGAACCCCAGGCCGGCGCCCTGGACGATGGTGTTCACCACGATCGTGTAGACGGACACGTCCGGGGTCCACCCGGTCATCGACCACAGGCTGTAGGAGAGCAGCACGATGCCCAGCGCCATGAGCAGGCGCGGATCGACCCTCCCCGACAGCCGGCCGGACAGCATCATGGCCGCCATGGTCCCGAAGCCGCGGGGCGCCAGCACCAGGCCGGCGGTGGCGACGGGATAGCCGGCCAGGGTCTGCAGCCACGGCGCCAGCAGCGCGGAGCTGGCGAGCAGGATCATGCCGACGGAGAACATGACGGCAAGGCTGGCCGACAGGTTCCTGTCGCGGAGCAGCCGCGGCGAGAGGAACGGCTTCTCGGCCGTCATCAGGTGGACCACGAACAGATAGAGCCCCAGCCCGCCCAGCACCGCCTCGATGATGATCTCGCGGGAGCCGAACCAATCCTGGTCCTGGCCGCGGTCCAGCATGAGCTGGAACGCTCCGATGCCGAGCGCCAGGACGCCGAAGCCCAGGCCATCGAACTTCATGCCGGCGCGGGGCTCGCTCTTGGGCAGAAACAGTATGATGCCGGCCGTCGCCAGCACGCCGAAGGGCAGGTTCACGTAGAACACCCAGCGCCAGTTGTACAGGTCGGTCAGGTAGCCGCCCAGGGTCGGACCCAGGATCGGGCCGACCATCACGCCGACGCCCCACAGCGCCATGGCGGACCCGCGCTGCTCCGGCGGGTAGATGTCCAGCATGGTCGATTGGCTGAGCGGAACCAGCGCCGCGCCGAACACGCCCTGCAGCACGCGGAACACCACCATCTCATTCAGCGACTGCGCGACGCCGCACAGCATGGACGCGACGGTGAAGCCGATCAGGCAGGTGATGAACAGCGGCTTGCGGCCAAACCGCGCGGACAGCCAGCCGACCGGCGCCGTCATGATGGCGGCGGCCACGATGTAGCTGGTCAGGACCCAGGTGATCTGGTCGCTGGTGGCGGACAGGCTCCCCTGCATGTAGGGCAGCGCCACGTTGGCGATGGTGCTGTCGAGCGCCTGCATCAGCGTCGCGACCATCGCGCACGCGGTAATCAGGCTCCGGTGCGGAACCGTGCCTTCTGAGGCGTCAGCGGTTGCCATCGGCGCCTCAGAACAGGTCGTGCCAGCTGCGGGCGTGGCCGGTGTCCACGTCGGCGACCACGCTCATGCCGGCGCGCAGCGGCGGGTCGCCTGCATTATGGTCCACGCGGACGCGCATCGAGATGCGCTGCACCACCTTCACCCAGTTCCCAGAGCTGTTCTGCGCCGGGAGGATGGAGAACTCGCTTCCGCTGGCGGGCGCAATGCTGTCCACGGCGCCGGTCCAGGCGCGGCCGGGGTAGGCATCGATGGTCATGCTGACGGCGTCGCCGGGGCGGACCCAGGTCAGCTCGGTTTCCTTCGGGTTCGCCTCCACCCAGACGCTCTCGGTCGACACCAGGCCGAAGGCGGCGGTCCCGCTCGGCAAGTACACGCCGGGCTGCAGGGCCGAGACGCCAGTGACGACGCCGGCCATCGGGGCACGCACGACGGTGTGGTCCAGCTGACGCTGCGCCTCGGCGACCTGCGCCTCCATTTGCTTATAGGCGGGCAGGCTCGTGACATCCGCGTTGGCGTCGCCCCCCAGCTTGGCGAGCTGGACCTGGGCGGCGACCTTGGCAGACTCATAGCCCTGCTGGTCCGCCAGCAACTGGAAGTGGGCGTCGTCGAAGCTCTGGCGGGAGATGTCGCCGCGGCCCACCAGGCCGTTGACCCGGTCGAATCGGGCCTGGTCCATGCCGACCTGCGCCTGCTTGGCGCCCACGTCCCGCAGCATGCGCTCGTAGTCGCGCTTCATGGCGTCGAGCTGCAGGCGGGTTTGCGCCAGGTTGGCCTGCGCCGCGGTCAGCGCGATGCTGAACTGACGGTCGTCCAGGCGGAACAGCACATCGCCACGCTGCACGGCCTCGCCCTCGTGCACGGGGATTGCCGCCACCAGGCCCGACACGTCGGTCGCCAGGGACAGCTTGTCGGCCCGGACGTAGGCGTTGTCGATCGAGACGATGCGGCCGCCGTTGATCCAGAAGGTGAGGGCGGCGGCCGCCACCACGGCGACGCCGCCCAGCATGAGAAGGGGGCGCAGCAGCTTCGAGCGGCGGCGGGGCTTGGTGGCCACCGCCTGCTCGGGGACATCCCGGGCCGCGATGGTACGGGCGTTCAAGGTGGCGTCAGACATTTAAACAGCGTCCTCCAGCTCGGGACGGCGGGAGAGCGCGCAGCGCATGCGCAGCAGGGCCGTCGTCACGATCTCAATGGTTTGAGGGTCCAGGCGGGCCGTAAGCAAGGCGAGCAGGTCGTCGCGATGGCTGACCAGCTCGTCCAGAACGGGCTGCGCGGCCGGCAGCAAATGCAGGCGCCAGATGCGGCGGTCGGATGGGTCAGGCCGACGCTCCAGCAGGCCGCGGGTCTCCAGCCGGTCGACCAGGCGGGCGACGGTGATGGGCTCGACCTCCAGCAGCTCCGCCAACTCCTTTTGCGAGAGGCCGGGCTGGCGGTCGAGGCGGATCAGCATCACCCATTGGGCGCGGGACATGCCATGCGCCCGGGCCCGGCGGTCGGCCTCGGTACGCAGCATCCGGCCGACGTCGTTCAGCAAGATCAGCAGGTCGGGGTCGTTCGGCATGCCAAGAAGATAAGCATGGTTATAATCGGCTGCAATATGGTCAGCCGCGTTTAGGCAATCTTGCGGAATGAAGGCGCGCCAGCGAGCTGGGACGGACAGCCTGCCCGTCCCGGCCAACCGGCCGGCAAGCCCCGTGGATCAGCCGCCCGTGGCGAATCCGGGATAGAGCGTCATGCCCCCATCGACGAACAGCGTGGCGCCCGTGACATAGTCGGCGGCGTCGGAGGCCAGCCAAACCGCGGCCTGCGCGATGTCGTCCGCCTCGCCGATGCGCTTGTAGGGGACCAGGGTCATCAGGTCGGCATAGGCGGCCGGGGTGTCCCAGGCGGCCGTGTTGATCGGCGTGCGGATGGCGCCGGGCGCGATGGCGTTGACCCTGATGAAGTGCGGCGCCAGCTCCTGCGCGATGCTTTTCATCATCATCATGATGCCGCCCTTGGAGGCCGCGTAGTTCGCGTGGCCGGCCCAGGGAATCTGCTGGTGCACCGAGCTCATGCAGATGATCTTGCCGGCCGCGCGCGAAACGGAGTCGACGACGCCGCGCCGCTTGAACTCGCGGGTGGCGGCGCGCGTGCACAGGAACTGCCCGGTCAGGTTCACGCCGATGACGGTGTTCCACTGCTCCAGCGTCATCGTGTCGAACGCCGAATCCCGCTGCAGCCCAGCGTTGCTGACCACCACGTGCAAGGTGCCGAACTGCTTGATGGCGTCCTCGAACATGCGCTCGACATCGTCCTCCTTGCTGACATCGGCCTTCAGCGCAATGGCGCGGCGGCCCATGGCCTCGATCTCGTGGACCACCTCCTCGGCGGTCTCCGGATGGGTGATGTAGTTCACCGCCACGTCGGCGCCGGCGCGGGCCAGGCCGAGCGCGACCGCCCGGCCGATCCCGGAGTTGGCGCCGGTGACCAGCGCGGGCTGCCCGGTGAGCACCGGGTAATACGGCACGTGCGGCAGGCGGGCGCTGTCGGGCAGCGCGGGCGCGGTGGGGTCCTTGGGATCGGTGTCGTTCATGCTGGGCCGCTCCATGGCTGCGGCCCGAGGTGGCCGCACCTTCGCACGGCCAACGGCTCACGGGCCGCCGCGTTCCGTCAGCCGCCCCTTCGCTGGACGCCGGACGGAAGGGTCGCGACACGCGCCATCTCGCCGCGCGTCAGCATCCCGGGGTCGTCCAGGGTGGCCTCCGCCATCGGCATCGCGTCCACGCCCCAGAACAGCGCCCCGCCCACGGCCAGCGTCGGCACCCCGAACACGCCGGCCGCGATGGCCGCGTCGGTCCAGGCGCGGAGCCGGGCCTTGGCGTCCCGCCCGGCAATCAGGGCGTCGTAGTCGCTGACCCCTAGCCGGGCGCAGAGTGCGTCGCGTTCGGCGGGCTCGCCGGGGTCGCGTCCTTCGGCCCAGATGAAGTCGAAGGCGGTCCGGATCGCGCCGGGGTCGCCGTCCAGCGCCGCAAGCAGCCGCAGCGCATCGAGCGAGCGGAAGGGATGCCGGTCCGGGAAGCGCAGGGGAATCCCGGCGCGCTCGGCCATAAACTGGCACAGGCGGTAGGTATGGGTCCGCTTGGGCGCGATCTCGGCCGGGCCGACCTGACCCCAATGGGTGAGCACGGCGCCGAACACGATGGGCCGGAACGATACGGGACGCTGGCGCGCGAGCGCCTCCACCGCCGGCAAGGCGAGATAGGCGAAGGGGGAAATCACGTCGAAATACCAGGTCAGCCTCTCGCTGTCCGGGGCGCCCGTGTCGTCGGCCATGCGTGTGCCCCCTATTTCAGCAGCGCCAACGCCGCGCGGAAGCGTGGGTGCTCCGCGGTGGCGAGCCATTCGAAGATGACCATCTCCGTAGTCACGATCTCGGCCCCATGGCGCTCCATGCGCTGGAGCGCGACGGACTTGCTCTCGGCACGCCGGGCGCCGAGCGCGTCCTGGACGACATAAACTCGCCGGCCGGCGTCCAACAGGCCGAGCACGGTCTGCAGCACGCAGACATGGGCCTCACACCCCGCGACGACGAAGTCCGGGCGGTCTGGCAGCTTCGCCAGGCCACCGTCCCGGCAGGCGTCGAAGGTCATCTTGGGCAGGACCGGTCCGTGGGCGGCCGGGTCCAGCCCGGGCACGGTGGCGCCCAGGCCGCCGGCGTTCTGCTCGGTGAACATCATGGGCACGTCCAGCAGCCCGGCGGCTGCGAGCAGGCGGCGCGCATTGGCGACAACGGCGGTGCCATCCTCGATGGCCGGCATAAGCCGCGATTGGAAGTCGACGACGAGCAGCGCCGAGGTCGCACGATCAATGGTCCGCATGGTCGCCCCTTGCCAGCAGCCTCCACAGCCGGGCACGCTTGCAGACTTGCCCGGCGGCGTCCAATTTCAAACCAAGATACGACCGGGCACCGACGTTTAGGAACCCGCCATGCTGATGACCGCCGCCGGCTACCGGGACTCGCTGCGCGCCTACAAGCCGCGGGTGTTCGTCAACGGGCGCGCCGTCGAGAGCGTTGCCGACGAGCCATCGCTGGCGCCCGGGGTGAACGCGGTCGGCGTCACCTACGATTTCGCCCACGCGCCCGGGCACCAGGCCATCATGACGGCGCGGCAGGGCACGTCCGGCAAGACCGTGAACCGCATGCTGCACATCGACGAGACGCAGGCCGACCTGCTGGCCAAGCTCGAGGCCGTTCGGCTGGTGTGCCGGGTGTCGGGTTGCGCGCAGCGCTATCTGACCCACGACGCGCTGAACGGCATCTTCCAGGCGACGCGGCGGACCGACGACGCGCACGGCACCGACTACGCGCAGCGATTCCTGGCCTACATGCACGGCGTCCAGGACCGTGACCTGACGCTGGGCGTCGCGATGACGGACGCGAAGGGCGACCGGTCGAAGCGACCGGGCCAGCCGGCGAATCCGGACACCTACGTGCACATCACCGAGCGGCGGCCGGACGGGATCGTGATCCGCGGCACCAAGGCGATCGTCACCGGTGCGCCGTATATGCACGAGTTCCTGGTCATGCCCTGCCGCACCCACACCAAGGAGGACGCTGCCTTCGCCGTGTGCTGCGCCGTCCCCATCGACGCGCCGGGCGTCACCATCGTGGCACGCCCGGCCGGACGGCCCGGCGAGGTGGCGGCGAAGTTCTCCAACAAGTACGGCCAATCCACCGGCGTCGTGATCTTCGACGACGTGTTTGTGCCGCATGACCGCGTGTTCCTGGCCGGCGAATACGAGGAGGGCGGCTTTCTCACCACCAGCTACGCCACCCACCACCGTCACTCCTGCATCGGCGCGCGGGCCGGGTTCGGCGACCTGCTGATCGGTGCCGGGGCGCTGATGATCGAGGCGAACGGGCTCGATCCGGACCGGCACGGGCATATCCGCGACGCGATGGTCGAGCTGATCACCATCACGGAAAGCTTCTATGCCTGCGGGATCGCCGCGTCCGTCCACTGCACCCAGGACCCGGCCGGGTCGGTGATGCCGGACGTCGTGTTCTCCAACATCGGCAAGCTGCTGCTGGCCACCAAGATCTACGACATGCACCGGGTGGCGCACTACGTCTCGGGCGGCCTGATCGTGGCGCTGCCCGGCCCCGACGAGGACCACAACCCGGAGACGCAGGCGTCGCTGTCCGCCGTGCTGGCCGGGCGGCCCGACATACCGGCCGAGCAGCGGCTGGAGGTGTCGCGGTTGATCGAGGACCTGACGGTGTCGCACCAGGGCGGCTGGTACTCGGTGATCTCGCTGCACGGCGGCGGCTCGCCCGAGGCGATGAAGCGGGAGATCTGGCGCACCTACCCTGTGGGGGAGAGGATGGCGCTGGTGGAGGACCTGCTCGACCGCGGCGTCGTGGCCGACGGCCGGCGCGTGTCCAAGCAGCCGGGACGGTGCTGCGCCGCCGGCTGTGAGGCGCCGGGCGGGCCCGCGGCCGATGCGGAACGGGAAGCGCCGCTCTCGAGCGCGGCCGAGTAGGGGGTTGCCGCTACTCCGCCGGATGGTGGCTGACCTCCGCCTGCTTGCGCCGGCCTAACCGCCGCAGCGATGACCAGCTGAACTCCGTCACCACGGGGTAGAGCGACGGCAGCACCACGAGGGTCAGCAGCGTCGCCGTGATCAGCCCGCCGATCACCACGGTCGCCAAGGGCCGCTGCACCTCCGCGCCCGCGCTGGTGGAGACCGCCATTGGGATGAAGCCGAGCGAGGCGACCAGCGCCGTGGTCAGCACGGGGCGCAACCGGCTCTCGGCGGCGCTGGCGGCGGCGTCGCGGGCGGTCTTGCCGCCCTTGCGCTCCACCTCGATGGTCGTGGTCAGCACCAGTCCGTTCAGGATGGCGATGCCGAATGTGGCGATGAAGCCGATAGCGGCCGAGATGCTGAACGGCAGCCCGCGCAGCACCAGCGCCGCGATGCCGCCCGTCGCCGCCATCGGCACGTTGAGGAAGATCAGCAGCGCCAGCCGCACGCTGCCGAACTGCAAATAGAGCAGCAGGAAAATCGCCGCCAAGGCGATCGGCACCACGATGGTCAGCCGCGCCGTCGCGTCCTGCAGGTTCTGGAACTGGCCGGACCAGTCCATCGAGTAGCGCGGCGGCAGGTGCACCTTGTCGCCGACCACCTTTTGCGCCTCGGTGACGAAGCTCTGCGCGTCGCGGCCGCGCACGTCGGCCTGCACGGCGATGCGGCGTTGCAGCTGCTCGCGGCTGATCTGCGCCGGGCCGGTGCCGACGCTGATGTCGGCAACTTTGGACAGCGGCACGGTCCGGCCCTGGGCGTTGCCGACCGGCAGGTTCCGCCAGACGGGGGGCGTTGCGCGCCTCCGTGGCGAACGGGAACCGCACGACCAGGCCGAACCGGGTGTTCCAGGGCGAGGTGTTGCCCTGCTTCTCGTTGATGCCCTGGATGCCGACCTCCGGGCTGTCGCGGCTCTCGATCCGCGTCAGGCGCGTGGAGGACTGCGCCGCCTCCGTCACGCGCCGGGCCGCGACGAGGCGCGGATGGGTGGTCCGGACCGTGTCCAGCCGGAGCGCCGGCGGCTCGGGTCCATTGAGGCTCGGTACGGCCGCCTGCCCCGTCAGCGCCGTCAACGAGGCCTGCGCACCGGCCAGCTGCGCCTAGGCGTCGGCCAGCGTCATACTGGCGGAGGCGGCGTCGGCGGCCAGGGCGTCCGACTGCGCGGCCTCACCCCCGGCGCTCCCGCGGTCCGCGCGGGGACGCCCTAACCTACTCCGCGGCTGGGAGCCGCTTTCCGCGCGGCAGCATGCGGCCGAGCACGCCGTCGTGCCACAAGTAGCGGTGGATCAGCGCCGCCGAGGCGTGCAGCCCCGCCACCGCCAGTATGATCCAGCCGATGGTGCCATGGACCTCCTGCACCTGATCCGCGAGGGCGCGGTTGCCGGGTTCATAGGCTGGGATGGTGAACAGGTTGAAGATACTGTCCCCCCGGGTCCATTCGAGGAACATGCCCACCAGCAGCATCGCGGCCAGCAGGGCATAGAGGCCCCAATGCGTGGCCTTGGCGACCACGTTGAGCGCTCCGGTGTCGGCAAGCGGCAGGCGGCGCCCGCGGGTTGCGCGCCACAGCAGCCGCGCCGCCAGCAGCGCCGCCAGCAGCAGACCGAAGGTGATATGCATTGAACGCGCGTCCACCCGCAGCGGGCCCCGTGGGAACAGGTCGATGGTCTGGGCGCCGACCCACTGGAAAACAACCAGCACGGCCGTGGCCCAGTGGAAGAACATGGTCGCGGTGTCGTAACGCTCGGCGCGGGGATTGACGGGCTGCATGGATGGGCTCCTATGCCGCGCCGGGTAGCACCTTGGCCGTGGCGGGAGAAGCCACGTTCAGGGGGGGTAGGATCGGTGGACGCGGCCTGGACGTGGTGGCGCTGCGCCCGGGGATGGAGCACAATACCGCTAAAGGAGAAACGCGTGATCAAGTTCTACTACAGCCTGGCGCCCAATCCGATGAAGGTGGCCTTGTTCCTCGAAGAGGCCGGCCTGCCCTATGAGGCCATCCCGGTAGACACGCGCAAGGGTGACCAATTCGCCCCGGCCTTCGCGGCGCTGAACCCGAACAACAAGGTCCCCTGCATCGTCGACGGCGACGCTACCGTCTTCGACAGCAACGCCATCCTGCTCTACCTCGCCGAGAAGACCGGACAGTTCCTACCGGAGGACACCCCGGCGGCCCGCGGCCAGCTGCTGTCCTGGCTGATGTTCGTGGCCAGCGGCGTCGGGCCGTATTCCGGCCAGGCGGTGCACTTCCGGCATTTCGCGCCCGAGCCGAAGGAGTATGCCGTCACCCGCTACGCGTTCGAGGCGAAGCGGCATTACGGCATCCTCGACGCGCATCTGGCGCAGCACCGCTACATGGTCGGCGAGGCCTACGGGATCGTCGATATGGCGGTCTGGGGCTGGGCGCGGATGATCCCCTTCCTCATGGGCGACGACGCTGCCTGGGCGACGCTGCCGAACCTCAAGCGGCTGTTCGACGAGATCAGCGCGCGGCCCGCGGCGGAGCGGGCGGTCGCCATCAAGGACCGGCACGCCTTCAAGACCGAGCTCGACGAAGAGGCTCGCCGGCACATGTTCAGGCACACCGTGCCAGCGTCCTGAAGAGGGCGATGGTTGGGACGTTTGCGAAACGGTCCGCTTCTGCTGGCCGTTAGTTCTGGTCGGCAAGGGCAGAACCTCCCATGTAGAAATTACGGGCTGAGCCTGGCATCGCGCCAGCAGGTCTAGCCAATCATCTGGGATGCGTTCGCCGGCCGGTTTCCTTGCTGCTGCAATTGCCCAATCAACCGCTTACCAAAACCAATCGTCGGCTTTTCGATCAGCCGATAGGAAAACCAGGCTGCGGCATAGGTCAAGAGTGCCGCTACTACGAAGCCGACCGCATAGAAGGGGATCGCCGCATAGGATGTGGCCTGGGTATGCAGCAGGCCAGGAAAAGCTCTGAACAACTGCAATACTGCGAACTGCAGGAGGTACGCGCTGAAACTGACCCGGCCGATTGAGGCCATCATAGGATTGACAAAGACACCTGAGCCGCCCGAGAGCGCCACGATGAAAGCCGCAAGTGGCAGGCACACGACGAGGTCTTCTGAGATGATCGACCAGTCGCCCAGATAGTGACCGAGCGGCGGATAGGTCAGAATGAAAAATGCAGCAACCGAAACTGAGGCCAACAATGTGCTGTAACGTGCAATGAGTTGGCGATAGCGAGCGGCATCGCGCATAGCAAAGAACAGAAGTCCGCCGAACGCAAAGACACAAACCTGGTTGGGGAACCAGAAATATAGAAAGTTGCTGACAGTCGAAGGTGTATACGATCCCGAGAGCATATGGAGCGCAGTCGAGTTAGCGACGACCCCGAACGCGATGCTTGCGCCAAGCATCACCGACGCGCGACGGAAGTTTGTGACGATAGCGGCAAATAGTGGGAAACAAGCATAGAAGGCGAACTCCACGCTGATGCTCCAGCCACCGGGCACGACCGTCCAGGCCCCAAGCGTCGTCGGCGTTGTTGTTGGGTGCCAGGCATTGGTGAACGTGGCAAAGGTCAAGGCTTGAAGCGCATCGAAGCCGCCCTGTGGAGGCGCTATGAAATAATAGAGCACTCCGGCAAGATAGTAGGCGGGGGCAATACGAAAGAACCGCCGCAGGAAGAAGGCGCGAGTGCTGACTGTTTCAGCGCGCTTGATTTCGGAATGCCAGGACGCCAGCAACGTCAGGCAGCTTGCCAGAAAGAACAATTGCACGCCGAACCAGCCAGATTCGGCCGCGCGCTTGACCGGGGAAGGCAGTTCGGGAAACTCGCGCGTCACGTGGGTCGCGATCACCATGAGCACGGCGTAACCCCGAGCACAGTCTATGTAGGCAAAATGCGGTTTGGCAGGCAGCTGAATGCTCATGTAGGCGGATGATAGCATGCGTGATATTACCGAAGATAGATTCGTTTCTGCGCTGATAATTTTCGAGCGGCTGCTCGTCTTCGAGATTGTCAGTCTGGCGCGCGGCTTGCGCGATCAGGGGCTGATCATCTCCGCCGCGCCATGCCACGGCGTGAGGCGGGGGAGTGAAGCCAATGTGGGGATCGCCGACGAGAGATCGTCCTTCCTGAAAGTAGGCCCGTCATAGAGGATTCTTCTTTTATGTGCCAAGTTCCTTGCAATCCATGGAAAAGAAATCTTCATTCCTAGGATTGAGCGGGGGAAGCCAGCCCTGCGCGGATACAGGCGGACAAGCGTCGATGACACTTACACACACCCAGTACATGCCCAGCGGCAATGCGGCCGGATCGCAGCGTGGGACGGACCTGGCCGACTACGCGGGATGGGGCACGCAGGACGTGCTGCGCGACCTGCTGTGCCGGGTCTTCCCACGGCGGATCGCGCTCGTCTCGTCGTTCGGGACGGAAAGCGCCGTGCTGCTGCACCTCGTCGCCGGCATCGACCGGGCGGCCCTCGTCGTCTTCCTCGACACCGGCAAGCTGTTCCCGGAGACGCTGCGCTACCGCGACACGCTGGTGGACCGGCTCGGCCTGCAGGACGTGCGCTCGGTCCGGCCGAACGAGCGCGCGCTGGCCGCCGCCGACGCGGCGGGCACGCTGTGGGAAAGCGACCCAGACGTCTGCTGCTGGCAGCGCAAGGTAGAGCCGCTAGATGAGGCGCTGGCCGGCTTCCCCGCCTGGATCACCGGGCGCAAGCGTTTCCAGGGCGGAATGCGCACAGCACTGCCGCTGATCGAGCACGAGCCGGACGGCCGGGTGAAGGTGAATCCGCTCGCATCCTGGAGCGCCGAGCAGTTGAACGGGTACATGGCCGAGCATGACCTGCCCCAGCATCCGTTGTGGGCCCGGAGCTATCGCTCCATCGGCTGCGCCCCTTGCACCTTACCGACCGCGCCGGGCGAGGAGGCGCGCGCCGGCCGCTGGACCGGACGCGGCAAGACCGAGTGCGGCATCCACCTGCCACACGCCTCCAACGCAGCTCCGGACCAAACGAGGACCCACGCATGAATGCCCTGTCGAAGCGCGCTGACCTCGCTGCAGCCACCTTGGCCGCTCCCGCCCCGCACCTCCGGCAACTGGAGGCCGAGAGCATCCACATCATCCGCGAGGTGGCGGCGGAATGCCGGAACCCGGTGTTCCTCTACTCGATCGGCAAGGACTCCTCGGTCCTGCTGCACCTGATCCGCAAGGCGTTCTATCCATCGCGCCCGCCCTTTCCGCTGCTGCACATCGACACCGGCTGGAAGTTCCGCGAGATGATCGCGTTCCGGGACGAGACGGTGCGCCGCTATGGCCTGGACCTCATCGTGCACACGAACGAGGAGGCGCGCGCCCAGGGCGTCAACCCGTTCGACCACGGCTCGTTCTACACCCACGCCATGAAGACCGAGGCGCTGAAGGCCGCACTCCGCCACCATGCCTTCGATGCGGCCTTTGGCGGCGCGCGGCGTGACGAGGAGAAGTCGCGTGCCAAGGAGCGCGTGTTCTCCTTCCGCACGGCGGCGCAGCAATGGAACCCCAGGGACCAGCGGCCGGAGTTCTGGCACCTCTATAACGGGCGCGTCGCCCCCGGTGAGTCGATCCGCGTCTTCCCGCTCTCCAATTGGACCGAGCTGGACATCTGGCAGTATGTGCTGGCCGAAGACATCCCGATCGTGCCGCTGTACCGCGCCGCTGTCCGCCCGGTGGTGGAGCGTGACGGCAATTTGATCGTGGTCGACGACGGGCGCATGCGCCTGCGGCCGGACGAGGCGCCGCAGGAACGCATGGTCCGTTTCCGCTCGCTCGGCTGCTATCCGCTGACCGGGGCGATCGAGAGCACCGCCCGGTCGCTGCCGGAGATCGTCGGCGAGATGCTCTCCGCCCGCACCTCCGAGCGCAACACGCGGCTGATCGATAGAGACGAGGCCGACTCGATGGAGCATAAGAAGCGCGAGGGGTACTTCTGATGGACCAGCTCGTGCAGGCCTCCGTTCCGACCGCTGTCTTGGATCAGGACCCTGCGCCGCTCGGGCAACTGCGCTTCCTCACCTGCGGCAGCGTCGATGACGGCAAATCGACCCTGATTGGCCGGCTGCTGTATGACACGCGCGGCATCCTGGACGATCAGCTCGCCACCCTGGAGCGCGATAGCAAACGCCACGGCTCGACGGGGGACAGCGTCGATCTCGCCTTGCTGGTGGATGGGCTGGAAGCGGAGCGGCAGCAGGGCATCACCATCGATGTGGCCTACCGGTTTTTCACGACTGCGCGCCGCCGCTTCATGGTGGCGGACACGCCGGGCCATGAGCAGTATACTCGGAACATGGCCACCGGAGCCTCCAACGCGGATCTCGCCGTGATGCTGGTCGATGCCCGCAAGGGCATGCTGACCCAGACGCGGCGGCACGCCTTCATCGCTGGGCTGATGGGCATACGCCACGTCGTCTTGACCGTGAACAAGATCGACCTGGTGGAGTTCAGCCAGGAGCGGTTCGACGCCATCGCCGCCGAGTTCCGCGCCTGCACCGAGGGCCTGCGCTTCAGCACCGTGCAGGCCATCCCCATCTCGGCCCGGCACGGCGACAACGTCATCGCCCCCAGCGCCAGCACGCCCTGGTACCCCGGCCCCAGCCTGCTCTCTTACCTGGAGGGCGTGGTCGTGGAGCAGGAACCCCTGTCCCGCCCGTTCCGCATGCCGGTGCAATGGGTGAACCGGCCCGACCTCGACTTCCGCGGCTACTCCGGCACGGTCGCCAGCGGGCGGGTGCGGCCCGGCGACCCTGTGACGGTCCAGCCCTCCGGCGGCGGCGCCGAGATCCGGCGCATCGTCACCATGGATGGCACCCAGCCCTCCGCAGAGGCCGGGGACGCCGTGACCCTAGTGCTCGACCGGGAAATCAGCGTATCCCGCGGGGACGTGCTGGCGGCGGCCGGCGCGCCGCTGGAGGTGGCGGACGCGCTCTCGGCACAGCTGATCTGGCTGCACGACACGCCGTTGACCGCGGGACGGGACTACCTCGTGAAGCTCGGCACCCGCAGCGTGCCCGGCACCGTCAGCCGCATCCGCCACCGCGTCGACGTGAACACGCGGGCGGCCGAGCACGCGGACTCGCTGGGCCTGAACGACCTCGGCAGCGTGGAGCTGCACCTGCAGGCGCCGGTGGCCTTCGAGCCGTATGCGGACAGCCGCGACCTCGGCGGCTTCATCCTGATCGACCGGCTGACCAACGCCACCGTCGGCGTCGGCATGATCGAGGCCGCATTGCACCGCGCGACCAGCCTGACTTGGCAGGAACTGGAGGTGGACCGTGCGGCGCGGGCGCGGCTCAAGGGCCAGCGCCCGGCAGTGCTGTGGTTCACCGGGCTGTCCGGCGCGGGCAAGTCCACCATCGCCAACCTGGTGGAGCGCCGGTTGCATGCGCTGGGCCGGCATACCTACGTGCTGGACGGGGACAACCTTCGCCATGGGCTCAACCGGGACCTGGGCTTCTCCGAGGCCGACCGGGCGGAGAACGTGCGCCGTGCCTCCGAGGCGGCGGCCCTGTTCGCCGATGCCGGGCTGATCGTGATCGCGAGCCTGATTTCCCCGTATCGCGCCGAGCGGACCCGTGCACGGCAGCGCGTGCCCGAGGGCGAGTTCATCGAGGTGTTCGTCGATGCGCCGGTCGCAGAGTGCCGCCGGCGCGACCCGAAGGGATTGTACCAGAAGGCCGACGCCGGGCTGATCCGCGGCTTCACCGGGGTCGATGCCCCATACGAGCCGCCGGAGGCGCCGGAGTTGCACTTGCGCACGGCGGAGGCCTCGCCGGACGAACTGGCCGAGCGCGTCGTCGCGGAGCTGCGCCGTCGCGGCGTGCTCGGCTAGGAGGAATAGGGCGGCATGATCGATCCGCTCTATACGCTGTCGGGTTTTGTAGTCGGCGCCCTGGTGGGGCTAACCGGGGTAGGCGGCGGGTCGTTGATGACGCCGCTCCTCGTGGTGCTGTTCGGCATCCACCCGGCGACGGCGGTGGGCACGGACCTGCTGTATGCCGCCTGCACCAAATCGGTCGGTACGCTGGTGCATGCGCGGCGGGAGACGATCGATTGGCGAATAACCGGCCAGTTGGCGATGGGCAGCCTGCCAGCGGCGACGTTCATGCTGCTGCTGCTGAGTCAGCTCGATGTCCAAACGGCGGCGGTGTCCCGGGTCACCACGCCCGTGCTGGCGGTGGTGATTCTGCTGACGGTATTGCTCTTGCTGTTCCAGGGCCAGTTCCTGCGGGCGCTGGGTCCGCGCGCCGCCGGCCTCTCGCCGCGCTGGCTCACCGCCCTGACGGTGGCCTCGGGCGTGGTGCTCGGCGTGCTGGTGACGCTCACGTCGGTGGGCGCCGGCGCATTGGGCGTGAGCGTGCTGTCGCTACTCTATCCCCGGCTGCCGATGGTGCGGATCGTGGGCTCGGACATCGCCCACGCCATCCCGCTGACGCTGCTGGCGGGGGTCGGATATTGGTATCTCGGTGCGGTCGATTGGATGCTGCTGGGGTCGCTGCTGTCCGGCTCCGTGCCCGGCGTGATCGTCGGCAGCCTGCTCGCGACCCGGGTGCCGACCGTGGTGCTGCGCGGCATGCTGGCCGCCACGCTGACCCTGGTGGCGGGCAAGCTGCTGGTTTGACGCCGGCTGCTTTTAGGCTGGCTCGCTCAGCGCCGGCTGGCCTGGCACGCCGGATGCCGTCAAGGCACGGACGGAATAGCGCAGCGGGCCGTCCGGCGCGGCCGTATCGATCCACATCGCGGCGCGTAGCGGGTCTGGTGAGATTCTGACTGGGCCGGCGGCTTCGATTCGGCTGACTTCGTAGGAATAGAACGACGCCGCGGTCTCGGCGGTCCAGCGTAGGACCATGTTGCCGCCCTCTCGCCGGACCTCCAGCCAATGCGGAGCGGCGGGGGGCGATGCCTCGTAGGGCGTGATCCACACCAGGGCGGTTGCGAACGGACCCAAGCGGACCCGCTCGCGCACCACGCCCGCCACTTCGATGCCGCACCGCGGAGGTGCCAGAATCCCAAGCTCCTGCGCCAGCCGCATCGGCCCGGCCCCGGGTGCGCCGCATGCAGCATTGGTGTGCGCGGCATCGATGCGGAACTGCACGATGTTGACGCGCCGCCACGGCACGTCGCGCACGACGCACTCCAAATCGACCTCGCTTGCGTCCCGGTAGCGGGTGAACAATGCCGCGAACCGCCCGGTCCCGACCGTCACCACGTGGGAGACCCCGTCCGGCACCGCCCCATCTGCTCCAAGCCGGTCGCCCATCAACCGCAGCAGCTCGTAGAAGCCGAGCACTGGGAGCTTCACCTGATCCGACGGCGCCGGCGAGAGCGGCGTCATCAGCATGCGGCGGCCGTCGAACGGGCCACGCGCCAGCTGTGAGTTCGCGTTGTCGGAGGCGGCCAGGAACCGTATGCCATGCTGGGCATATCGGCCGCTGAGCCGGACGTGCTCTATCATCGAGGCGGTCAGCCACGACGCGGACTGCGCGGTCATGCGGGGCGGGTAGGGCTGGTCGAACCCGACCTTCATGTCCGCCTCGTCGTTGACGATCGCGAGCCGGTCCGCGCGCTCCGGCACCAGGCGGAGCACGGCGCGGGCTGTTGCGTCGGCGGCAGCGACCAACCGGCCCAGGTCCGGCTCCGCTTCGGCATTGGTCCACATGCCCTTGCGGTGCATTGATACGAAGTCGCACTTCACGCCGGGGACGTCGTGCAGGAACGTCAGGAAGCGTTCGATCAGCGCCGGCCCTTCGTCCGGCATGTAGGCGATGACCGGACCGCCCAGCCGGACCTCGATCCCGGACGCCAGTACGGCATCGGACGTGGCGCGATAGAGATCGAGGTAGCGGTCGAACGAGCCGCCCCAGAACGGCGGCATGTTCGGCTCGTTCCAGACCTCCAGCCACCAGCGGGCGACCTCCGCAGCCCCGAACCGCGCGACGGCGCTGTCCAGGAACGCCCTGACCAGCTGCTGCCACCGGTCCCATGCCGGCGGCGGCATGATCGGATGGGCCGACACCGCCGGCGGGAAGAACGTGAGCGGCAGGAACGGCGTCAACCCACGGCGAACGAGCGCATCGAGGGCTGCAAGCGTTCGGGTGAAGTCGGCTGGGCGCTCCGGACGGTCCCAGACGCCCTCGCTGGTTGTCGGAAATGTCTTGTCGCGTCCGCCGCTGAGGGCTCCAAAGGCGCGGACGCCCCGGACGGCGCCGGGCGAGGCGGCGAGGTTGTCCAGCAGGCTGCCGAACCGCGGGTCCAGCAGCCAGTCGACGCCGAATACGCCGACCGTGCCGAACTCGGCTGCGCGGAACGCGGTGCCGGGGCGGGCGGAGACGGCAACCTCGGCGGCTCGGGCGCCCGAGGCCGGGCGGACGGCCGCCGCGGCGATGGTCTGGAATAGGGTGCGCCGGGTGGTCATTGCATCGGGTCCTCCCTGGACGGGATCGGCAGGTTAACCGATTGCCACCCGGCCTGGCGATGCCGCACGGACGGGACGGTTTGTGCCGGAGGCCAGGTAACCCGGGAACACGGTCTCGCTCTGGCCCTTGGATACCGGCCTGACCTGATGCAGCATGCCGGGAACAGGAGCTCTCAAGCCACGGACCGCGCTGGTCCAAGAGGACGGATGACTGACATGACGGCAGATCTTGAGACGGCCCCCCCAGAGTTCGACGTGGTCCGGCTGGACCGCTTCCTGCGCCAGAGCATAGCGGGACTGGATGGGCCGGTGCGGGTCGAGCGCATCTCCGGCGGCCAATCCAACCCGACCTTCTTCCTGACCTACGCCAACCGGCGGATGGTGCTGCGCAAGAAGCCGGCCGGCGCGGTCCTGCCCTCCGCCCACGCCGTCGACCGCGAGGCCCGCGTGCTCACGGCGCTGGGCGAAACCGAGATTCCGGTGCCGCGCGTTCTGGTCTTCCACGCGGAGCCGGATGTCGTAGGCACGCCGTTCTACGTGATGGAGCGGGTCGAGGGGCGCGTTTTCGGGCGTTGCGACCTCGAAGGCACGGCGCCTGCGGACCGGCGCGCGATGTTCATGTCGTATGCCGAGACGATGGCCAAGCTGCACGACGTGGATTGGCGGGCAGTGGGCCTTGAGGATTTCGGCCGCCCCAGCGGGTACTTCGCCCGGCAGATCTCCCGCTGGGGCAAGCAGTGGAAGGCCGCCTGGTTCCGTGACATCCCCGAACTCGTGACCCTGGAGGCGTGGCTGTCGGACCACTTGCCGCCCGATGACGGGGCGGCGTCCATCTGCCATGGCGACTTCCGCATGGGCAACATGATGTTCCATCCGACGGAGCCGGAGATCGTCGCGGTCCTCGACTGGGAGTTGTCGACGATCGGCCATCCCTTGGCGGACCTCGGCTTCGGCGTCATCAGCTGGCGAAGCACGCCGGAGGAGTATGGCGGACTGCTCGGCCTCGATCTCGCCGCGCTCGACATCCCCGACGAGAAGGCTTTCCTGGACCGCTACTACACGACCCGCAGGACACCGGCTGCGCCGCTGACGCCGTTCCACGTGGCGTTCGCCATGTTCCGCTTTGCGGTCATCTTCGAGGGGATCGCGGCGCGCGCCCGTGCCGGGACGGCGGCCGGCTCAGACGCCGCGCAGGTCGGAGACCTCTCGATCGCCTTCGCAGGCCATGGGATGGCTGCGGCGGGTCTCCGCGCCTAAAGCTAAATCTCAAGCTCCAGGAGCATGTGGATCGCCGCCTTCTGCCAGTGCAGCCCGGCATGCAGCGACGCGTACACGCCACCCGGCAACGCCTCGGGCGCCACGAACTTCAGCGCGCGCAGGCCGGGCAGCGCATACCGCCGCATCGGGCCCGGCGCCACCGCGTTCAGGGCGCGCTGCGCCACCTCGGCCGTCACCGCCTGCTCTAGCCGCGCATAGCCGGCATCGTCCCGCGCCACCAGCGTTAGGTCGAGTGCGCTGCCCTTGTCGCCGGAGCGTCCGGCCGCGATCTCGGATACCTTCATGCCGCCTCCGTCCAGAGGGTCCGGGTGGCGACTGCCTCGCGGGGGATGAAACCCGTCACGACCTCGATACGACGCCGCCGCTCGCTGCGCACGCCGCCGCCGCCGGCCGGGCCGGATAGGGTCAGGGCATAGACCTCGTCCTCTACGACCTGCGCCTCCTCGTTGTCGGCGCAGCGGGCGGAGACGTGGACGCGGAGCTCCGGCAGGCTGCCCACCAACGGGATCGAAGCGCCGCCGAGCATCGCGTTCACGCCGACTAGGTCCACCCTGATATCCTCCGCTCGCCAGTCGCCCAGCCGAGCGCGCAACGTGTCGGCGGCGCGTTGCGCGCGTTCCTGGGCGCCGCCACCGGCAAAACCGATCTCGACATCCGCGATGACGCCGCACGCCTCCACGAACCCGGCGACCTTCAAATGCGTCGGGCGGCCAACGTGACGCGCCCCGGTCATGCGCACGCGGTTGCGGCCGGTCTCCTCGAAGCGGACTCCGGAGAAATCGACGATGGCGTCCGGCGTGATGTAGGCGGCGGGATCGTGCACCTCGTACAGCAGTTGCAGGGTGCAGGTCATCGCATCGACCAGCCCGGGCTCGCCGTCGAGTATGCTGATCTCCGCGCTGCCGTCGCGCATCACCCGCGCCAGGGGGTACGCCAGCCGGGCGAGGTCGGCTGCGGAGAGGCCGGGGCCGTCCGGCGGCTGGTAGTTGCCGCCGGTGAGCTGACCCGTGCATTCCAGCAGATGGCCGACGGTGAGGGCGCCGGCCAGGGCCGCGTCGGTACCGTCCAGGCTGGGGAGCAGGGCGGCGGCGAACAGGCCGGAATCCGCGACCCGGCCGGTGACCACGACATCGGCGCCCTGCGCTATGGCGTCGTGCAGCGCCTCCGCGCCGAGATAGGCATGCGCGCCAAGCAGGACGCCCTGCACCTGATCCTCCCAGGCGATGTGCGCGCCCAGCGCCATGACGTCGTCGCCCTCGATCGCGGCGACCCGGGCGCCGCGGCAGCTGAGCTCGCCGGCCAGGGCGGCGATGGCCCGCCCGGCGGCGGCCGGGTTGGCGGCGCCCAGGTTGGAGACGATGCGGCACCGCCTCGGCACCGCCACCGGCAGCAGCGGGGCGAGACGGCGCCGCAGCCTGGGGTCGGCGCCCGCCTCGCGGTTGGCCTGCCGTGCCGCCAAGGCCGGCACCAGGGTGCGCTCGGCAAGGCAATCCAGCACCACCGCATCGACTTGGCCGGAGGCAGCCAGCGCCACCGCCGGGTCGATGCGGTCCCCGGCGAACCCGGCCCCGGCCGCAACGGTGCAGGCCGGCATAGCGGTTTCGGTCATCAGGGCGCCTCCGATAGACCGAGATAGGTGCGCTGCACCTCGGGGTCCGCCAGCAGCGCCGCACCGTCGGCGGTCTTCAGGATACGGCCGTGGTCCAGCACGTAGCCGCGCTGCGCCATGGCGAGGGCATCGGCGACGTTCTGCTCGATCAGCAGCACGGTCAGGTTCTTGGCGCGGACCAGGCGCTCGATCAGCTCGAACAGGCGTTCGACCATGATCGGCGCGAGACCGAGCGAGGGCTCGTCCAGCATGAGCAGCTTGGGCAGACCCATCATCGCGCGGGCGATCGCGCACATCTGCCGCTCGCCGCCGGAAAGCTGCCCCGCAAGCTGCCCTCGGCGTTCGGCGAGGATCGGGAAGTAGGTGAGGACCTCCTCGATCGTGTGCCGGCGTTCCGCGCGGGCCGTCTTGTGGTAGGCGCCGAGCTCAAGGTTTTCCAGCACGGTCATGAACGGGAACAGCCGCCCGCCCTCGTGCACCACGACCAGGCCGGCCGCCGCGGCGGCGTGGGCGGGGGCGCGGCTGATGTCGGCGCCGTCGAACAGGATGCGGCCGCGCCGGACCGGCAGGTGGCCGGAGATGGTCAGCAGCAGCGTGGTCTTCCCGGCGCCGTTGGCGCCGACGACCGCGACCATCTCGCCCTTGGCGACGGTCAAGGTGACCTGGTGCAGCACCGCCGCCTCGCGGTAGCCGGACGCCAGGCCTTCGACCGAGAGGAAGGGAACGCCAGGACGCTGGCTCGATGCGGCCGGGCCGTTCAATGCCTGCGCTTTCCCAGGTACGCCTCGACCACGGCGGGCGCGTTCAGAATCTCCTCCGGCGCCCCTTCGGCGATCATGACCCCGTGGTCGAGCACGACGACGCGCTGCGACAGCGCGCGCACCACCTTGAGGTTGTGCTCGATCACCAGGAACGTGAGGCCGCCGCGATGCAGCCGGCGGAACATCTCGATCGTCACCGCCACTTCGCTCTGGTTCAGGCCCGCCATGACCTCGTCGAGCAGTAAGATCTCCGGCTGCAGCGCCAGGGCACGCGCCACCTCCAGCCGGCGCTGCTCGCCCAGCGACAGCTCGCCCGCGGCCCGGCCGGCGCGGTCGCCGAGCCCCACGTCGTCCAGGATGCGCAACGCCAGCGACTGCGCCATGCCCAGGCGGCGGTTGTGCAGGAAGGCGCCGACCATGACGTTCTCGAGCGCGGTCATGCTGGTCAGCGGCCGGGTGATCTGGAACGTGCGGCTCATGCCGCGGCGGGCGCGCTGGTGCGGCGACAGGCCGTTGATCCGCGCCCCGCAAAAGCTGACCTGGCCATCCGTGGGCTTCAGCTGGCCGGTCAGCAGGTTGAACAGCGTCGTCTTGCCGGCGCCGTTGGGCCCGATCACGGCGACGACCTCGTTGCGCGCGACGGCGAACGACACCTGGTTCACCGCGACCAGGCCGCCGAACCGCTTGGTCACGCCCTCGATCGCCAGCACCGTGTCCATTATCGCGCCATGTCCCGATGCTGCCATGCCCGGTGCTGCCACGCGCGGACGCCGGCCGCGAGCACCCCGGCGATGCCGCGCTTCATGAAGCGCGCCGCCAGGACCATCGCCACGCCGAGCACGATCAGGTGCGCGCCGGGCCAGGCACCGCCCAGGTTGGCCTGAAGATAGCTGCCGAGCGGCACTACGAGCGCCGCGCCGAGCAACGGGCCGGACACGGTTCCGATGCCGCCGATCAAGGTGAGCAGCGCGAATTTCAGCCCGACATCGAGCAGCGAGAACACCGAGGGCGGATCGATGTAGCGCAGGTACATGGCGAAGAACGTGCCGCCGCAACTGGTCAGCGCGGCGCTGAGCGCCATTCCCTGCAGCTTGACCGACAGCACGTTGATGCCCGACGCGCGGGCGGCGTCCTCGTCCTCCCGGACGGCGAGCAGGTAGTAGCCGAGGCGCCGCCGCCGCAGCATCAGGGCAACCAGGGTCACCGCCGAGAGGAAGGCGAACATCAGCGCGGCATACTTCCAGCGCTCGACGAAGATCATGTTGAGGAAGCCGGCACGGAAAGGGATCAGCACCCCCTGCGGCCCGCCGGTGATGACGCCGAAGTAGTTCGCGAGCACGAAGGCGACCTGGTTGAACGCCATGGTCGCGATCACGAAGAACGGTCCGCGCAGCCGGAAGGTCGGCCAGGAGAGCAGCGCCGCAACGCCGGCCGCCAGCAGGGCCGCGGGGATCAAGGTGATCCAGGGAGAGACGCCGAACAGGACGTAGAGCCGTGCCGCGCAGTAGGCGCCGATGCCGAAGAACACCCCATGGGCCAGCGAGAACTGGCCGCCGAAGCCGCCGATGATGTTCCACGCGCCGGCGAGGCCCGCCATCAGATAGGTGAAGGTGACGATGTTGAGGCAGTACGGGTCCTGCAACACCAGCAGCATCGGCAGCAGGGCGACCGCCATGCCGAGCAGGTAGGTGAGCAGCACGTTCCGTAGCGGTGCGACGCCGATGCGGACGGCGCGGGGCGGCGCCAGGACCGCGTCGTCGAGCAAGGTGACGGCCTTATCTCTGCTCACGGAAGCCGACCTCCGCGGCGCCGGCCTGGCCCAGCAGGCCGGCCGGACGAACGATCAGCACGATTACGAACACCGTGAACCAGATCGCACTCTTTAGCGCAGGGTCGACGTAGAAACCCGCCAGCGCCTCGATGACCCCGATGGTGAGGCCGCCGATATAGGCGCCCCAGACGCTGCCGAGACCGCCGAGCACCACCACGGCGAAGGCGGCGAGGATGAAATCCTGGCCGATCTCGGGCGACAGCGTGTAGATCGGCGACAGCAACGCGCCACCGATGCCGGTCAGCGCGGCGCCGATGCCGAAGGTCAGCACGTAGGTCCGCTCGACGTTGATGCCCATGCTGCGGGCGGCCCGCCTGTCCTGGGTGAGCGCACGGATGGCCTTGCCGGGCATGGTGGTCTGCAGGAACACATACAGTCCGAGCGTGAGCACCGTGGACACCACGAACACCACCAGCCGCCCGACGCCGAGCCGCACGCCGCCAAGCGTCAGCACCTCGGTTGCGACCGGCGACACGACATTCAGCGCCTCGCCGCGGGTCAGCGCCAGCACGCAGTTCTGGAAGATCATCAGCAGGCCGAATGTCGCGAACATCTGCATCATCGGCTCGCTCTGCAGCGGCTCCATGATCAGCCGCTGGATCGCGGCGCCCAGGACGAACATGGCGGGCGTTACGATCAGGATCGCCAGATAGGGGCTGAGCCCGAACTGATGGTTGAAATAATAGGTGAGGTACATGCTCACCATGATGAGCTCGCCATGGGCGAAGTTGACGATGCGCACGACCCCGAAGATGAGGTTCACGCCGATGCCCACCAGCCCATAGATGCCGCCGAGCAGGAGGCCGAACGCCAGGACGCTGAGGAGCTCGACCATCGGTCCTAGGCGCGCGGGAGGTTCTTCAGCGTGACACCCGGGAGCCGCGCCTTTTCCGGGAACACCGTGACCAGCTTGCCGCCCTGCCACTGCACCACGGTGGGGAAGGCCCTGGTGTTCTGGAAGGTTTCGTCGAACTTCACGCCGTAGCCGTTGGCATAGCTGTTGAGCGGCTTGTCCATCTTGGCCGCCGCCGCCCGCAGCTTCTCCATGTCGGTGCTGCCGGCGCTGGCGATCGCCTCCATCAGCATCTGCATGCCGACATAGCCGCTCAACCCCTGCGGCGCGATCGGCTCGCGTTTGTAGCTGGCGCGGTAGGCCGCCAGGAACTCGGCGGCGCCGGGCCCGAACTGCGGGGAAATGTCGGGACGGGCATAGCCGACCACGAGCATGCCCTCCGCGTACTCGGCGCCCACGGCATCGAGCGTGTCGACGGTGTCGCCGACGCCGACCCAGAGGATGACCGGCGGCTTGAAGGCCTGGTCGCGGGCGGCGCGCAATAGCAGGTTGCCATCGGCGACGTAGCCGGTCTCCAGCCACACGTCGGGAGCGGCCTTCTTGGCGCGCAGCACCGAGTCGGTGAGGTCGGTCGCGCGCCCGGAATGGGCGCTCATGCCGACGATCTTGATGCCTGCCTTCTGCAATAGCTGCTTCTGGATCTCGGCGATCGAGCTGCCGTAGATCGACTCCTCATGCTCGATCCAGACCGTGACGGCATCGGGCGACTTCTTCAGCGCTGGTGCGATCAGATTGGTGATCGCCTGCGCCGAAATGGCGGCGAACGCGCCCGCGTTGGAGCCGGCGCGGATGTAGTTGGGCAGGTCCCTCTCGGTCAGCTCCTTGGCCAAGGCGTTGGTTTCCCACCATGCCTTCTGGTAGCGCAGGCCGGCGTCGCTCGCGGAGTTGGAGATGGCGCTGATATACGTGCCGCTGAACAGGTCGACATTGTCCTTGGTGGCAAGTTGGTCCACGGCGGCGATGCCCTGCTGCGGGTTGGTGGCGTCGCCGCGGACGATCTCGACCTGCCGGCCGAGCAGCCCGCCCTTCGCGTTCACCGCCTCGATCGCAAGCTGGTAGCACCGGGTGACCTCGTCGCCATAGATCGCCATCGGGCCGGAGAATGGATTGATGACGCCGATCTTCAGCGTCCCCGCCGCGTGGGCCGTTCTCATGGCCACGGCCGCTCCGGCGGCTCCGAGAAGGGTGGATCGCCGCGTCAACATCACGGACATGGGGTCTCTCCTGCCTTTTCCTGTCTGGTCGCCAGCTCGGCCCGGCGTTGCCGCCTATCGGTGCGCACGAGGCGATAGGTCACGCGGTCGCCGACCGGCGCTGTGCTCTCGACCTCGACGCCGTACACCTCCTGCGCCGTCCGCAGGCCGATGTAGCCGAGGTTGAGGTCCCGCTCGACCGCGTCGATATCGCGCTCGACGGGATCACCGAAGCCGCCGCCGCCGGGCGAAGCGGCGGTCATCCCGTCGCCCGGCCGCATCGGCAGCTTTTCGAATTTGCTGCGCATCGGCGGGATGGAGTCCTGCCCGTTGACGCGGACGCTGATCCGGTTGGGTGCGGCGTCGTGGCCGCCGGCGATGCCGAACGGCAGGTGGTCGATGCGGTCGCCGAGTGCGGACACCACGCAGTCCGAGAGGACGCGGAACCGGTAGGTGCTGCCGCAGCCGCCGCGGTGCCGCCCGGCGCCGCCGGAGTCCTCGCGCATCGCAAAATCGTCGAAGCGTATGGGATAGCGGTGCTCCGACATCTCCAGCGACATGAAGTTGGCCATCGAGACCGGCGGCGTTCCGTGCACCAGGCCATCGCCGTCATGGCTCGCGCCGTAGCCGCCGGGGTAGGGGAACACGGCGACGAAATACCGGCCGCTCACCGGATGGCGGCCGCCGACGGTGATGACGCCGATGGTGCCGAACGCGGGGGCCGGCGTGCGCTCCGGGATCGCCTGCGCCAGGGCGCCGATGATCACGTCGAAGACGCGGCCGATCACCTCCAGGTAGCCGCTGACCGGCGAGGGATAGGCGGCGGCGACGATGCTGCCCTCGCGGATGGTGAAGGTGGTCGGGCGGAACGCGCCCCCGTTGACCGGCACCTCGGGGAACAGGTGCTTCAATGCGATGTAGGCCGTCGACAGGGTGGTGGTGCGGGCGAGGTTGAGCGGCCCGACGGCCGCCGGGTCGGAACCGGAGAAGTCGAAGTGCAGCGACGAGCCGGACACCGTCAGCGCCAGCTCGACCCGGAGCTTCCTGTCGACGATGCCGTCATTGTCGAGGTGGTCGACGGCGCGATAGACGCCGTCCGGGATTTCGTCGATGTAGGACCGCATCTGGCGCTCGGACCGCAGGAGCATCTCGTCGACGCAGCGCTCCAGCGTCTCGATCCCGTAGCGCCCGATGAGGTCGTCGAGGCCACGGCGCCCGCCCGTGAACACGTTGCTCATGGCGGACAGGTCGCCCGCGATCTGTTCCGGCAGCCGGACGTTGGCGGTGAACATGCGCACCAGCGCCGTGTTGAGGACCCCGCGGTCGTACAGTTTTATCGGCGGGATCAGGAGGCCCTCCTGGTGGATCTCGGTCGCCGCGGGCGCCCAGCCGCCGGGGACGCTGCCGCCGATGTCCATCCAGTGGCCGGTGCTGGCCAGCAGCGCCACCATGCGCTCGCCGACGAAGTGCGGCGCCACCAGCACGACGTCCTGCAGGTGCGTGCCGCTGAGGTAGGGGTCGTTGAGAATCCAGATGTCGCCGGGATGGAAGCCGCCCTGCCGGTCCGCCTCGGCCATCACGTTCTGGACGGTGAACTGCATGTTGGCGAGGAACACCGGCAGGCCGAAGCGGCCCTGTGCGATCGTCTCGCCCGAGGCCGGGTGATAGATACCGTGGGCGCAGTCATTGGTCTCGGCGATGATGGGCGACAGGGCGGCGTGGATGAGGTGCAGGTCCATCTCGTCGGCGATCTGTTCGAGCGCGCCACGCATGACGGCGAGGGTGACCGGGTCCATCACGCCAGCTCCACCAGCAGGTTGCCGTAGGCGTCCACGCGGGCGTTCATGCCGGGTTCGATCACCGTCGTGGTGTCGGGCTGCTCGATGATGGCGGGGCCGGCCAGCGCCATCCCGGGCCGCAGGGTGTGACGCGCGAAGATCGGCGTATCGCGCCATTCGCCGAAATGCACCGGCCGGCGGGACGTCGGGCTGGCCAGCGCCTCGGGCTCCGGCGGCGGCAGCCTGCGGTCGACATGGGCGCGCAGGCCCTTGATGACGCTGCGCAGGCTGATCACCTGGCTTGGGATCTCGCCGAGCGTGTTGCCGTATTCGCGCCGGTAGAGGTCCTGGAAGGCCTGGTTGACCTGGCCAGCGTCCCAGCCGATCGAGACCGGCACGCGCAGGGTGTGGATTTGGCCGACATAGGACATCTCGGCAAAATGCGTGGCCTCGGCGTCGCTCAGGCGCACGTCGTCGCGGCGAAGGCGGTCGAGGCCTTCCCGTTCCTGCTCGGTCAGGATCGCGGCCAGCTCGGCTGCATCGAGCGCCTCGGTGCGGCGCGCGATCGTGCGTGACACGTCGTAGCGGATGTCGGCGATCGCGCAGCCCATGGCGCAGAGCACGCCGGGACTGGCCGGCACCAGCATCGTGCGGATGCCGACCGCGCGGATGAGCGCTGCGCCATGGAGCGGGCCGGCGCCGCCGAAGATCACCAGCACGAAATCGCGGGGATCATAGCCGCGCTCGATGGAGAGCAGCCGGGTGCGGCCGGCCATGCTCTGGTTGACCACCGTGAGGATCGCCTCCGCCGCCGCCTCCACGCCGAGGCCGAGCTCGTCGCCGAGGCGGCCGATCGCCGCGCGGGCCGCGGCGATGTCCAGGGTTTTGCGGTCCTTGAGGCCGATCGGGTCCTCCCGGTTGATGCGCGCGAGCACGGCGTTGGCGTCGGTGACGGTGGGTTCGGTGCCGCCATGGCCGAAGCAGGCCGGGCCGGGCCGGGCGCCGGCGCTGCGCGGCCCGACCTGCAGGATGCCGCCGCGATCGAGGTAGGCGATGCTGCCGCCGCCGGCGCCGATGGTGTGCACGTTGATCATCGGCAGGCGCAACGGCATGCGGAATGCGAGGTTGGTGCTCTCGGTGATCTCCGGCTCGCCATCGACCACTACGGCGACGTCGTAGCTGGTGCCGCCCATGTCGCCGGTGATGACGCGGGTGAACCCGGCTTCCGCCGCGATGCGGGCGGCGGCGATGACGCCGGCCGCGGGACCGGAGCGGACCACATGCGCGGCCCGGTCGGCGAGCTGCGTGGCCGGAACCAGGCCCCCGTTGGACTGCATGATCAGCGTCTGGCCCTTGAAGCCCCAGGCGCCGAGCTTGTCCAGCAGGCCGCGTGCGTAGCGGGTGATCAGCGGTTGCAGGTAGCCCTGCACCGCGGCCGTGCTGGTGCGTTCGAATTCGTAGTACTCGCGCACGACGCTGCTCGACGCGACGACTTCCCAATCGGCGTTGACCTCCAGCAGAATCTCGCGGATTTGCTGCTCGTGCGCCGGGTTGGCGTATGAGTGCATCAACGAGATCACCACCGCCTCGACGGACTGGCCCAGCAGCACCTGCCCGAGCTGGCGCACCTGTTCGCGGTCGAGCGGCGTCAGCACGTTGCCGAGATGGTCGATGCGCTCGTCAACCTCCCAGCGCCGGTCGCGGGGGATCAGCGGGTTCTGCAGGCCGCCGAGGCCGTAGAAATGCGGCCGGTCGCGGCGGCCCAGCTCCAGCACGTCGCGGAAGCCGCGCGTGGTGACCAGCGCGCACGCGGCGGCGCGCCGTTGATCAGCGTGTTGGTGGCGATCGTCGTGCCGTGGAGGATAAGGTCAAGCCCGTCGGGGTCGATCTCCCCAGCGCGCAGGGCGTCGATCACGCCTATCGAGGGGTCATGCGGCGTTGACGGGACCTTGATGACCTGGTCGGCGTTGATGCCGTCTTGTGAATAGAACAAGTCGGTGAACGTGCCGCCCACGTCGATTCCGACGATGCCGGTCATGCCGTCGGCCCCCCTTCGATGCCGCTTCTACGGCTTGCGCAAAGGCTACGAGGGGCGACGGCGCGAAGTCAATCGCCAATGTCAGACCAAAACCAGGGCGCGTCGCCCGACCCGGCAGGTTCCGGTTGCGGGCTAGACGCCCTGGGCGGCGCGCTGTGCCGGGGTGGAGCGCGCCACGTCGCTGTAGGAGGCGACGTGACGGAACATCCGGCGGCCGGCGGCTTCCGCGTCCCTTTGGCGTATAGCCGCGGTGATTTGTGCGTGGGAGCGGATGGTGGCACGGACGATCTCGTCGGTTGCGAGGGCCTCGTCACCGGTCCAGGCCAGGATTTCCCCGGCGATCGCGCTCATGAAGCCGATCAGCAACGCGTTACCGCTTGCCGCTGCCACGGCAAGGTGCCAGTCGACGTTGGCGCGCAGGAAGGTCGCACGGTCATGCAGGCTGTCAGTCAGGCGCTGTTGGATCGCGTCAAGCTCCGCCAGGTCCGCCTCGGTGCGGTTGAGCGCGGCGAGGCGGCTGACCGAGGGCTCGATCGCCTCGCGCGCCTCCAGCAGCGCAAGCAGGCCGGAGCGGTGGCCGCGGATGAACAGGCGGACCGAGCGTTCGATGGCCTCGTGGGAGGGGTGGCGCACCGCGGACCCGCCGCCACGGCCGGCACGGGTGGTGATGAGAGCCTCGACCTCGAGGATGCGTAGGGCTTCGCGCACCGAGGCCCGGCTGAGACCGGAGCTTTCCACCAGCTCGCGTTCCGGCGGCAGGATTTCGCCGGGGCTCCATTCGCCGGAAAGGATGCGCTGGCGAAGGTCGCAGGCGAGGATGTCGGCAGCCTTGGGGATGGGCGAGTCCTTCGTGGTCCGGAACCGGCGGGAGTTTTGGTCGGACATTTCCATTGACGGTCCAAAAGCCCGTATCTAGCATCCCGGCGAAGGTCGGGACAATCGACCGGTAGCGGGGGAGACGGCCATGAGCGCCGACGCGAGTTGGGAGATCCCGGAAGAGTTGCGCATGATCCGCGACACGGTGCGTCGCTTCATGGTGCAGGAGGTCAAGCCGCTCGAAGACAAGTTGCCGCATGACGCCTACACCCTGCCCGACGCCGAGCTCAAGGCGTTGCAGGCGAAGGCGCAGGAAGTCGGTATCTGGAATGTGCAGACCCCCGTCGAGTACGGCGGCGCCGGGTTGAGCCTGCTCGGGCAGTGCGTGGTGGCGGAGGAGGCGTCGAAATGCCGGATGGGCGCCTACGTCGCGGCCTGCGGCGCGTTCGGCTTCGATCCGCCCAACGTCATCTGGAACGGCACGCGGCGGCAGATCGAGAAATACGGGATACCGACCGCCGCCGCCGGGGAGAAGACGTTCGTCGCCATCAGCGAGCCCGGCGGCGGCTCCGATCCGGGCCGCGCCGTCGCCACCCGCGCCGAGCGCCGCGGCGACCGCTATGTCATCAACGGCACGAAGCTGTGGATCTCCGGGGCCGGCCAGGCGAAATGGGGCATCGTGTTCGCCCGCACCGGCGGCAAGGGCCGCGACGGCATCAGCAGCTTCATCGTCGAGAAGGACCGCCCCGGCCTGACGTTGCAGCCCGTGCCGGTGATCCGGTCGTACTATCCCTACGAGCTGCATTTCGAGGACTACGAGGTGCCGGTCGAGGACCGGCTGGGCGAGGAGGGGCAGGGGTTCCGCTTCGCCGAGACCTGGCTCGTGCATGAGCGTCCGCCCTACGCCGCCGCGACGATCGGGATCGCGCAGGCGGCGCTGGACATCGCCATCGCATGGGCGCGGGAGCGCCAGACCTTCGGCAGCCGGCTGGCCGACCGGCAGGCCATTCAATGGATGATCGCCGATTCCGAGATCGAGCTGCGGGCGGCGCGCCTGATGGTCTATCAGGCGGCGGCGCGGGCGGATCGCGGCCTGGATATCAAGGTCGACGCCTCCGCCTGCAAGGTGTTCGGCACGGAGACGGCCGGGCGGGTGGTCGACCGCTGCATCCAGATCCTGGGCGGCATGGGCGTGGCGCAGGAGATGCCGCTGGAGCGCTGGTATCGCGAACTGCGCATCAAGCGCATCGGCGAGGGGCCGTCGGAGGTGCATCGCATGGTGCTGGCGCGCGACCTGCTCGGCGGCCAGCCGAGACCGCAGCAGGGCGCGTAGGGGGCGCGGCAATGTCGATCGACCTGACCGTCAGCGACGGGATCGCGACCATCGTGATCAACCGTCCGGAGCGGATGAACGCGATGGACCACGCGCATTACCGCGGGCTGTCGGACGCATGGATCACGGTGCGCGACGATCCCGCCATCCGCGTGGCAATCGTCACCGGCGCCGGCGAACGCGCCTTCAGCGCCGGCGCGGATATCAAGAGCTTCCTAACCGCCCCGGCCGAGCTTTCCGAGATGTGGCTGACCCAGCGGGAGCAGCTGCTCAATCGCGGGTTGGAGGTCTGGAAGCCGGTGATCGCCGCGATCAACGGCTACTGCCTGGCCGGCGGCATGACCTTGATGCTGGCGACCGACATACGCGTGGCGGCGGAGCACGCGACGTTCAACATCGCCGAGGTGAAGCGCGGCATCGTGCCGGGTAATGGCGGCACGCAGCGCATCCTGGACCAATTGCCCTACGCCATCGGCATGGAGCTGCTGCTGACGGGCGATTCCATCGATGCGGCCAAGGCGGCCCAGTTCGGCTTGGTCAACGCGGTGGTGCCGATGGCCTCGCTGATGGCGACGGCGCGCGGCTATGCGGAGCGGATCGCCGCCAACGCGCCGCTGGCGGTGCAGGCGGCCAAGGAGCTGGCGGTACGCTCGCGGGAGATGGACCGCACGACCGGCCTGCGGTTCGAGGCGATGATCAACCGGCTGCTGCAATGCACGGAGGACGCGACCGAGGGTCCGGCCGCCTTCGCCGCAAAGCGTCCGCCGCAGTTCAGGGGGCGCTGAGCCATGTCGGACCTGCCGCCGCCGCTCACCGGTGTCACCGTCGTCGACCTGACGCAGATCTACAACGGCCCGTATGCCACGTTCATGATGGCGATGGCTGGCGCGGATGTCATCAAGATCGAGCCGAAGGGCGGCGAGCACCTGCGCCGGCGCGGCGTGGTGGGCGGCGCGGCGCTGCCCTTCGCCATGCTCAACGCCAACAAGCGCGCGGCGACCCTCGACCTGAAGTCGGCGCGGGGCCGGGAGCTCCTGCTCGATATGGTGCGCCGCGCCGACGTGCTGGTGGAGAACTTCGCGCCGGGAACGATGGACCGGCTGGGGGTGGGCTGGGAGGTCGTCAGCGCCGCCAACCCGCGCCTGATCTACGCCGCGAGTTCCGGTTTCGGCCGCACCGGGCCGAACCGGGATTTCCCGGCGATGGACCTGACGGTGCAGGCGATGTCCGGGATCATGAGCACCACCGGCTTCCCCGACCGTCCGCCGGTGAAGGCCGGGCCCGCGGTCTGCGACTTCTCCTCCGGCGTCCATCTATACGGCGCCATCGTGACGGCGCTGTACGAGCGCGAGAAGACCGGCCAGGGACGCTTCGTCGAGGTGGCGATGCAGGAGGCCGTCTACTCCTCGCTGAGCTCAAGCCTCGGCCTGCATTTCGGCTCCGGCACAGATAGGGTGATGCGCACGGGTAACCGGCATAGCGGCATGGCCGAGAGCCCCTACAACGTCTATCCGACCAGCGACGGCTACATCGCGATCATCTGCGTCGGCGATGCGCATTGGCGGTCGCTGCTGACGGCGATGGAGCGCTTGGACCTCGCCGATGATCCCCGCTTCGCCGACCTGCGGTCCCGGGTCGAGCACATGGACCCGGTCGACGAGATCGTCAGTGGCTGGACGGCAGGGAGGCCGAAGCAGGAGCTGTTCGAGCTGCTGATGCGCCATCACGTCCCGTGCGCGCCGGTGCGCGAGATCGACGAGGTCGTCAACGATGCGCACATGCATGCGCGCGGCGCGCTGACCTGGATCGATCATCCGGAGCTCGGGCGGATGGTGGCGCAGCGCAGCCCGTTGCGCTTCGAGGGAACGCCGCTCACCGAGCTGCGGCCGAGCGGCCGGCTAGGTCAGCACAACTCGGCCGTGTACGGGGATTGGCTGGGATTGTCGGCGGCCGAGGTCGGCGAGCTGCGGGACACGGGGGTCATCTGATGCGCGGACGTGCGGTGATCGCCGGGATCGGCCAAACGGCATTCGGCCGGCTGCCCGGCCGCAGCACGATCTCCATGAACTGCGAGGCGATCCGCAACGCGCTGGACGACGCCGGCATCGAGAAGTCAGCGGTCGACGCGCTGTTCGTGAAGGTGCCGACCTCGCGCTACCAATCGATGTATGGCCAGACCCTGGCCGAGGCGGTCGGCCTGCAGCCACGCATCGGCGGGGTGTGGGACCAGGGCGGCGCCACCAACATCAGCATGATCTCGTTCGCGGCGATGAGCATCGACGCCGGGCAGTGCGAGGTCGCGGTGGTCAGCCTGGCCGACAATCCGAAGACCGGCACGCGCCAGGCCTATGAGAAGGCCTGGGGCGACGACGCGGTGCATGGCTGGTTCGGCGTGCCCGCCGGCTATGCGATGATCGCCCGGCGCCATATGGCGGATTACGGCACTACCGCCGAGCAGCTCGGCTGGATCGCGCTGGCGTGCCGCAACCACGGCGCCGCCAACTCCCATGCCCAGCTGCGGAAGCCGCTGACGATGGCGCAGTACATGCAGTCGCCTTGGGTGGTGGAGCCGCTGCGGCGGGACGACATCTGCCTCGTGTCGGATGGCGGGGCGGCGGTGGTGGTGACCAGCGCGGCGCGGGCGCGGGCGCTCGGGACGGCGGCGCCAGTGCCGATCCTTGGTTTCGGCCAGGGACAGACCTCGTGGGACGTGGCGCAGCGCCCGGTGCTGACCACCACCTGCGCGGCGGTGTCGGCGCAGACGGCGTTCAAGATGGCGGGGATGGGCCCGGGGGATATCGACGTCGCCCAGCTCTATGACTGCTTCACCATCGCGCCGCTGCTGACGCTGGAGGATTACGGGTTCTGCAAAAAGGGCGAAGGCGGCCAGTTCGTCGCCGACGGACGGATCGCGTTCGGCGGCGACCTGCCGCTGAACACCGCCGGCGGGCTGCTGTCGGAAACCGGGATGCCGGGAATGCAGCTTGTGCTCGAGGGTGTGCGGCAGATGCGGGCGCAGCAACCTTGCAGGTGCCGAACGCCAGCACCTGCATCGTCAGCAACCAGGGCGGCATCATGCACACCCACGCCACCTTGATCCTGGGGCAATGATGACCGCGCTCGATGCCGAATTCACCCCGCTTTCCCAGCCCTACCGGGACGGGCTGGCCGGCGGCCGGCTGATGTTCCAAAGGTGTCCGCATTGCCGGCACGCCTGGCTTCCGGCACGGGAGGAGTGCCCGTCCTGCCTGCGCGGCGGCGCCCAGTGGGAGGCCGCCAGCGGGCGCGGGCGGCTGATCAGCTGGGTCGTGTACCACATTGCGTACCATAAGGCATTTGCCGACCGCTTGCCGTACAACGTGGCGATCGTGGAGTTGGAGGAGGGGCCGCGGCTGATCACCAACATCGTCGATCCCGACGCGGCGGGCGGCATGGCGGTTGACCGCCCGGTTGCGCTGAGCATCGGCCAGGACCACGGGATCGCGCTCGCGCGGTTCCGGCTGGAGTAGCGGATGGGCGACGCATCGGCACCGCCGCGCAAGGCCGCAATCGTCACCGGCGCCGGGACCGGGGTCGGCGCTGCGACGGCGCGGCTGCTGGCCGGGCGGGGCTACGACATCCTGGTCAATTTCAGCCGCAGCCACGATGCGGCGGAGGCGGTCGCGGCGGCGTGCCGGGACGCGGGCGCCGATGCGATGGCGGTGCAGGGCGATGTCGCCGACGACGCGCAATGCCGCGGGATTGCGCAGGCGGCGATGGCGCGATGGGGCCGGATCGATGCCCTGGTCAACAGCGCCGGCACGACGCAGTTCCTGCCGCTGGACGATCTGGAGGCCGTCGATGCCGCCGGGTTCGAGCGTGTCGTCCGGGTGAATGCGCTGGGGCCGTTCCAGATGATCCGGGCGGCTGCGCCCGCGTTGCGCGTGGCGGGCGGTGCCGTGGTGAACGTGTCCTCGATCGCCAGCCTGACGGGGAACGGCAGCTCCTACGCCTATGTCGCGTCGAAGGCGGCACTGAACGCGCTCACCTTGGGCCTCGCGCGCAACCTGGCGCCGCGCGTGCGGGTCAATGCGGTGCTGCCTGGGTTCATCGAGGGGCGTTGGCTGCGGGACGGCCTGGGGGACGCGGCGTATGAGCAGGTGCGGGCGCGGTGGGCCGCCGACTCCGCGCTGCAGACGGTCTGCACGCCCGCCCAGGTGGCGGATGCCATCGGTTGGCTAATTGATGGGGCGGCGATCGTCACGGGCCAACTGATCACGGTGGATGGCGGCATGATGCTGGGCCGGCCGCCCACCGTCGGGAAATAGGCCGAACCGCGCAGGAGGCCTCGCCGGCATGACCCAGGAGATCGCCTACGAGCTGCATTACGGCAACCGCGTCGTCCCATGCCTGAGGGACCGTCCGGCGGATATCGACACCATGTTCCGCGAGGCGGTGTCGCGCGATCCCGGCGCGACCGCGGTCGTCGACGGGACGCAGCGGACCACCTTTGCCGCGCTGGACGGGATGGTTGACCGCCTGGCCGCCAACCTGGCCGCCATCGGCGTCGTGAAGGGGGACCGGATCGCCACTTTGCTGGGCAACGGCCTGCCGGGCATAGCGCTGGTGCTGGCCTGCGCGCGGGCGGGGGCGATCCTGGTTGCCATGAACATCCGCCAGCGCCGGCCGGAAACCGAGTATATGCTGAACAATAGCGGCGCAGTGGCGCTGGTGCACGACGCGGCGATGCTGCCGCATCTGCCGGACGCGGCGGCGGTTCCGGCGTTGCGGCACTGCATCGCCGTGGAGTCCGACGCCTATGCCGCGCTGCTCGAGGACGGACCGCCGGCCCCGGCGGTCCAGGTGGGCGAGGATGACCCGTTCTGCATCCTCTATACCTCCGGCACGACCGGACGTCCCAAGGGGGCGGTGCTGACGCATCTTGGCGTGGTGCATTCGTGCATGAACTATGAGTACGGGCTCGGGCTGCGGCACGGCGACCGCAGCGTGCTGGCGGTGCCGGCCTCCCACGTCACCGGGCTCATTGCCATCATCCTCGCTATGATCCGCGTCGGCGGATGCACCGTGGTGATGGCGGCGTTCAAGGCGCGGAGCTACCTCGAAATCGTGGCGGCGGAGCGGATCACCTATAGCCTGATGGTGCCGGCCATGTACAACCTGTGCCTGCGCGATCCCGAGTTCTTGGCCTTCGATCTCTCGTCCTGGCGTGTCGGCGGGTTCGGCGGCGCGCCGATGCCGGCGGCGACCATCGAACGGATGGCTGAATCGCTGCCTGGCCTGACGTTGGTCAACATCTACGGCTCGACCGAGACCACCTCGCCGGTGACGATCATGCCGCCGGGCGCGATCGCGGCGCATCCGGAGTCCGTCGGCCTGGCGCTCCCATGCTGCGACATCCGGGTGATGGACGATGAGGGACGGGAGGTCTCACGCGGCATCGCGGGCGAGTTGTGGATCGCCGGTCCCATGGTGGCGCCGGGCTATTGGCAGGACCCGGCGGCGAGCGTGGAGGCGTTCGTCCACGGCTATTGGCGGTCGGGCGACATCGGATCGATCGATGCGGCCGGTTTTGTCCATGTCTTCGACCGCAAGAAGGACGTGGTGAACCGCGGCGGCTACAAGATCTACTCGATCGAGGTGGAGAACGTGCTGAGCCACATGCCGCACGTCGTGGAGGCCGCGGTGATCGCCCGGCCATGCCCGGTGCTCGGCGAGCGGTTGGAGGCGTTCGTGGTGGCGAGCTCGCCGGAGGTGTCCGCGGCTGTGGTCCGGGAGTTCTGTGCGGCTCGGCTATCGGACTACAAGGTCCCAGATTTCGTCACGATCCTGGACACGCCGCTCCCGCGCAACGCCAATGGCAAGCTGCAGAAATCGGAGATTCGCGCCCGCCTCGGCGAAGCAGGCGGCGCGTCGTGAACGCCTATGACCGGCTGATGGCGCTGCAATTTCCGCTGGTCGAGCACCATTACGGCCCTCGCGATGTCATGCTCTACGCCCTTGGCGTCGGATACGGCGCCGACCCCCTGGATACGGCGCAGCTCGACTTCACCATAGAAACGCGGCTGAAGGTGGCGCCGACGATGGCGGTCGTGCTGGCCTACCCCGGCTTCTGGTACCGCGACCTCGACACCGGCCTCGATTTCCAGAAAGTCGTGCACGGGTCGGAGAGCGTCACCCTTGACCGGCCGTTGCCGGCGGAGGCGACGGTGGTGGCGCAGAACCGCGTCGTGGACATCATCGACAAGGGGCCGGGCAAGGGCGCCCTGCTGACGAGCCGGCGGGAGATTTTCGACAAAAGCTCGGGCGCGCGGCTGGCGACGGTGACGCAGACGGCGTTTTGCCGCGGCGACGGCGGGATCGGCGGTCCGCCGGGCGCGGCGCCCCCGCCGCATCCGCTGCCCGGGCGCGAGGCGGATCTCACCTGCACGCTGCCGACGCAGCCGCAGGCGGCGCTGATCTACCGGTTGAGCGGCGATCCCAACCCCTTGCACTATGACCCGGATTTCGCCCGTGCGGCGGGGTATCCGCGGCCTATCCTGCATGGGCTCGCGACCCATGGGGTGGTCGGTCACGCCTTGCTGCGGTCGGCGTGCGACTACGATGCCGCGCGGCTCACGTCGATGGAATGCCGCTTCAGCGCACCGGTGTTCCCCGGGGACGCCGTGCGGACCGAGATCTGGCGGGATGGCGCCATGCTCAGCTTCCGTGCGTTCGTCGGAGAGCGGCTGGTGATCAACAACGGGCGTGCGACCGTCGCGGGTTAGGCAGCGCGGGCGGCGATGGCGCCCGCCCGGGCCAGCAGCGCCTTGGCCCGCTGCACGATGGGGATGTCGATCATCCTGCCGTCCAGCGCGAAGGAGCCCCGGCCGGTGGTGGCGGCCTCGCGGTCCAGGGCGACGATCCGCTCGGCATAGGCCACCGCCTCTGCGGACGGGCTGAAGCCCGCGTTCAACGCCGGCACCTGCGAGGGATGGATGGCCGATGCGCCCACGAAGCCGAATGAGGCGGAGAGGCGCACCACGCGCTCATAGGCCGCGATGTCGGAGTACTCCGCCACCGTGCCGATCGTGCCCAGGGGCATCAGCCCGGCGGCGCGCGCGGCCTGCAGGACCTGCTGCTTGGGAACCAGCAGCATCTCCCCGGTCGGCTCGCCGCCCACGGCCGTGGCGTAGTCCTCGGCGCCGAGCGAGAGGGCGATGTTGCGCGGCGTGGCGCGCGCGATCGCCTCGGCGTGCAGCAAGGGGCCGGGCGCCTCGATCAGCACCACGAACCGGATCGTGCGGTCGGGCAGGCTGCGCGAGGCCTCCAGGCGCGAGACCAGCTCGTCCAGCAGCCGCAGGTGGTCGGGCCCCTCGGCCTTGGTGACCATGATGCCGTCCACCCCGGGCAGCACCGCCGCCTCCAGGTCGCGCACCGCCAGCTCCAGCGGCTGGTTGATGCGCACCAGCACGTCGGACCGCCCTTCGGACCGGATGCGCTCGACGGCGGCCGGCAGGGCGCGCCGGGCATCGGCCTTGTCGCCGGGGGCGATGCTGTCCTCAAGGTCAAGCTGGATCACGTCGGCGCCGCGCGAGGACGCCTTGGCCACGAAGCGCTCGACATTGACCGGGACGAACAGTCCGGACCGCCAGACGGGATGGGACGCGGCGCTCACGGGGCCGCCCTCGCGAGGCCGGAGCCGAGGGCCGCATCGATCTCCGCGGCGTCCAGCCCGGCCTCGGCCATGATCTCGCGGCTGTGCTGGCCCAGGCGCGGCGCCGGCATGTGTATGGCCCCCGGCGTGCCTGACAGGCGTGTTGAAATGGCGTGCATCGGAAAGCTCCCCATGTCCTCGTCCGGGTAGTCGGCCAGCAGCCCGCGTGCGCGCACGTGCCGGTCCGCGGCGAAGCGGACGATGTCGTTGACCGGGCCGATGGTGACCTCGGCCGCCTCGAAGAAGGCCACGTTCTCCTCAAGGGTTCGCCGCGCGATGAAGCCGCCGATGATCGCATCCAGCTCGACGCCATGCGCCACGCGGCCCTCGTTGGTGCGGAAGCGCGGGTCGTCCACCAGCTCCGGCCGCCCGATGGAACGCAGCACCCGCTCGGCCATGCCCTGGGTGGAGGCGGAAAGGCAGACCCAGCCATCGTCGCTGGTGCGGTAGACGTTGCGTGGAGCGGAACCGGTGCTGCGGCTGCCGGTGCGCGGCTTCACCTGGCCGGTCAGGCGGTAGTTGGCCGCCTGTGGCCCCAGCGCGGTGAAAAGCGGGTCGAGCAGCGGCAGGTCGATCACCTGGCCGGCGCCGCCGTTGGCCTCCACCTCACGCAGGGCCGCCATCGCCGCGAAGGCGCCGGTGAGGCCCGCGATGGTGTCGGCGAGATACATCGGCGGCAGCACCGGCTCGCGGTCGGGGAAGCCGTTCATCTCGGCAAAGCCCGCGAAGCCCTCCACCAAGGTGCCGAAGCCGGGCCGCCGGCTGTAGGGCCCGTCCTGTCCCCAGCCAGAGATGCGCACGATCACCAGCCGCGGCTCCAGCCGGAGCAGCTCGTCGGGCGGCAGGCCCATCGCCTCCATGGTGCCGGGCCGGAAACTTTCCACGAGCATCGCGGCCCCGGGCACCAGCCGCCGGATCAGCGGCACGGCCCCGGGATGGCGGAAATCGAGGCACAGGCTGCGTTTGCCGCGTCCGTGAATTTTCCAGGCGGTCTCGATGCCCTCCACGCGCCAGCCGCGCAGCGTATCGCCGTCACGTGGCTCCACCTTGACCACCTCGGCCCCGAAATCGGCCAAATGCTGTGTCAGGGTATTTCCCGCCACCAGCCGCGACATATCCACGATCCGCAGGCCCGAAAGGGGTCCTCGTACGCCGGGGGTATAGTCGGCACGCGGTAGGCCGGGCGCTGCACCTTTGCTGGGGGCATCAGAAGGCATCGGCACCCTCCCGCACGCTCTCGATGGTGGACACGGGATTGCTACGAACCCTTTTCGACGTTGTAGAACTTGACGAAGCCTGGCAGGACTCCAGAAAGGGTGCTGCGATAGGCCACCGGCTGGTAGATCTGGCCCGCCGGGATGAACGTCGCCTCCCGCCACATCTCGGTCTGCACCTCGGCCGCAAGCCGTTTTTGCGTCGCGGTGGTCGCGACGGGATCGAGCAGCAAGAGATCGACATAGGGCACGAAGCGGATGGTGCGCGCGCCCGCCCCGCTCGCGAAGCGCGGCATCGCCAAGGCCGCTGAGCCGGCGACCGCCATTTGCAGGAACGTGCGCCGGTCCATATGCTTCCCCGCCGTTCGAGACTCGACCGGTCCCGCTTCAGGCCAAGATGCGGCGCCCGGTCGGGACGGGTCAACCGGGCGGCTGGGTTTTCTCCCGCCAGCTTGCCGTGCAACGATGGTGACTGGATACCGTTGAGTTCCGGTCCCGGCACTCGACCCGAGCCTGCAACCAAGGAGCCCACGATGGCCAAAGTTCTCGTCCTTTACTACTCCAGCTATGGCCACATCGAGACGATGGCGAACGCGGTAGCCGAGGGCGCTCGCGCCGTGGGCGGCCAGGTAGATGTGAAACGCGTCCCGGAATTGGTGCCGGAGGAGGTCGCCCGCGCGAGCCACTACAAGATGGATCAGGCGGCGCCAGTCGCGCAGCCGGGCGACCTCGTCGAGTATGACGCCATCATCGTCGGCGTCGGCACCCGCTACGGCCGCATGGCATCGCAGATGGCAAACTTCTGGGACCAGACCGGCGGCCTTTGGGCGCAGGGCAAGCTCATCGGCAAGGTGGGCTCGGCGTTCACCTCGACGGCGAGCCAGCATGGCGGCCAGGAAACGACGCTGATGGCCATCCACACCATGTTGTTCCACCAAGGCATGGTGGAGGTCGGCCTGCCCTACTCCTTCCAGGGCCAGATGCGGCTGGATGAGGTGGTCGGCGGCGCGCCCTATGGCGCCAGCACCCTGGCCGGCGGCGACGGCTCCCGCCAGGTCAGCGAAACCGAGCTGGAGGGCGCCCGTTTCCTGGGCCGCCACGTCGCCCAGATCGCCGCCAAGCTGGCGGCTTGAGGCGGAGAACAGCAAGTGTCGGGGCGGCACGCACCGACAGCGCGGAGGGAGGATAGAACATGCAGCTTCACGGAATCCACCACCTGACTGCCGTCACGGCGGATGCGCGCGGCAACCATGATTTCTACACGCGCGTGCTCGGGATGCGGCTGGTCAAGAAGACCGTCAACCAGGACGATGTCAGCGCCTACCACCTGTTCTATGCGGACGGGGCGGCCAGTCCCGGCACGGACCTCACCTTCTTCGACTGGCCGGTGGAGCGGGAGCGGCGCGGCGCCCGCTCGATTGTCCGCACGGCGCTCCGGGTGGCTGGGCAGGCCGCGCTGGACGACTGGGCCGCACGGCTCGACGTAGCCGGCGTGACGCACGGTCCGGTCCGCGAGGTGGACGGGCGCCGCCAGCTCGACTTCGAGGACCCGGAAGGTCAGCGCCTGGCCCTGGTGGACGATGGCGGGGCCGGGCCGTCCCATCCCTGGGCGCGCAGCACAGTGCCCGAGGCGGTCCAAATTCGCGGCCTCGGGCCGATCACCATCAGCGTGCCCGACCTTGCGCCGTCTAACCTTTTTTTGACCGAGGTCATGGCGATGCGTCCGGCCCGGACCTACCCCGCACCGGAGGCGCCCGGCGTTGCGGTCCACGTCTACGAGATGGGCGCGGGCGGCCCCGCCGCCGAGCTGCATGTGAGGGTCGAGCCGGACCTGCAACCGGCCCGCCCGGGAGCAGGCAGCGTCCACCATGTTGCCTTCCGGGTGCGCGACGACGAGTATGCGTATTGGGTCGAACGGCTGCAGCGCCTGCGCATCCCCTCCAGCGGGCCCGTCGACCGTTTCTACTTCCGCAGCCTCTACACGCGGGAGCCGAACGGCATTCTCTATGAGATCGCGACGGACGGCCCGGGCTTTGCCATGGACGAGCCGATGGAGACCCTGGGCGAGCGCCTGGCGCTTCCGCCCTTCCTGGAGCCGCGGCGCGCGGCTATCGAGCGTGACCTGAAGCCGCTCTGAACTGTATTGCAATGCGGCACCATCCCGATCGTCTCAATGGGTCGCCTTCTCCGTGCCGCCCGCGCGCGGTTGCCAGAACCGGGTGTGGAACAGGCTGTTATACTCGGCGAAATCGGGTAAACGCGGTTCTCCCGCAAGGCTGAGATCGTGGCTCACCTCTTGAGTCGCTAGATCCCGAGCTTCCGCCAGTTGTTCGTGCGAGAGCGGTGCGGTGCGGTTTACGCCGTAGAATAGCGGGAGGGCAAACGTCACCCTCGCGTCGCTGCCCAGGAGCTGGCCGATGCGGTTTGCTATGGAGATGGGCCAGCCAAAGGATACAAGCGCCGGCGGCAGCGCTGGCATATTCGTACGTAGAAGCTCGCTCACCGGATCTTTGAACAGCGGCGGGGAGAAATCCGATAGGTAGGCTGGCGCGCCTCCGATGACAGCCGGGCACTTGAGCGCTTCGGCCAGTTGCAGGGGGATGAAGAACTCCTGAGGGGTCAGGACGGCGAGCGCATAGGGGTTCTCCACCCGGACCTGTATCAGTTCGTGGCCGTCCTTGCGCCAGACTTGGACGCCCCCTACGCAGCCATCCGCCGTTTCCTCCGGCCGGAGCGGCCGCCATCCGCGCTGCCACGCCCGGAGCTGGAAGTAGTGGTCGCTATTGAAATGAGCGGTGATCGCCACCAGGCGCGGGATGCCCCCGGCCTCGGTAACCAGGGCGTCGACGTCGTCCAGGCTGGCCGTCACGCGTTCTTGCCAGGCACGCCACAATGGCGGCGACCACAAGCGGCCGAGCAGTGCGCGTGGACCGTCCCGCACCGGCACGAACACCGGCGGCAGCACCCATGCGAGCACCGTCCCGAGAACGATTGCGGCGCCAACCCATGCGCGGGCCTTCACTCCGCTGGTGAGCGAGGTCCATACCCATTCCAGGCCACGGCCGCAGTGCAGCACCACGAACGGCGCCAACAGAGGATAGATCTGGCGCAGCTCGGTTGCCTCCTTCAGCGCGAAGGCAAGCACCGGGAGCGGCAGGACAACCAGCACGAGAAGCCGGCTGAGTTCCCTTTTGCGCCTTGGTCCCGTTTTGCGGAGGCTCTGGACGGCCCCGGTTGTCACCAGCACGAGGCCGGGTAGGCCGAAGAACAATATAAAAGCCGCGATCCGGACCAGCCTGGAACGCGCTCCGTAATGCAGCTGGTTGAAGAATTGCCCGATCTGGAACGCCTGGAGCACGGTTACTCCCGATACCGCATAGGAAAGCGCAAACACTGCGGCCATCGCCGCACCGGCAAGCACACCGAGTGCCAGCAGATGACGCAACCGTGGTTGGTCCAACCATGCCAAGCCCGCGGCCAAGGGCAGCAGCAATACCGAGTCGGTCCGGGCCAGCACGGCCACGCCCAGCGCGCCCCCCGCGAGTGCGCCGCGTAGGACCCACGCGGCGGTGATGCGCGGCTTGGCCGAACGCGGCAGGAGCGCGAAACCCAGCATGCCGAACGCGACTGAGACGACGCCGTCGCTGAAATAGAAGCCGAGCTCGAAGAGCCCGGGCACCAGCAGCAGGCTCCCGAGGATGGCGGGCCAACCGAGACTTGAGTGCCGCCGCGCAACCACGGCCGTCGACCCGAGGAACACGGCGAAGCAAAGCAGCGTCAGCACGCGGAACAGCGCGTCGCCGTCCGTGCCGGTCAGGTACATGAGGCCGCGCAACAGCAGCACCACGCCCTGCCGGGTCCCGTAGAAGTACTCGGTCTGGACGGGATAGAGCAGGTCGGCCCGGTCGAGGAGGCCCAAGTGGGCCGCGATGGCGTCAAGCTGGATCAACGCGGTAAAGCCCTCGACATGGGTCGCGGTGAGCGCCGGCGACAACATGTAGATCGCGAGAAGGCCGAACGGCGCAGACGACCAAATCGCGACGGTGCCGGGGCGGGATGGCCAAGCCGAGTAGGGACGCCGTTGCGGCCATGCCCGGGATCCGGCTTGCTTATGCGGTACTGTGCCGATCCCATCGGGTTGCAACTGCAATCTCCTGGCAGATACAGGCGAATGTGGGTCGCACCCTTCCTACGTCATGGCACCGAACTATCACAGAAGAGCTAACTCTGGGATAGGTTAAGCGCGATTTCCGGTGAGACGGAAGGGTCAGCTTTACACTGAGAGGGTGTTCTCATGGGCCATGAAGTTAAATGCATCAGGAGCCACGGTCTAATCACGGGGCTCACAATGCTTTGGCCTGGGTGGCGTTACTTGTGCGCCTCGGCCAGTTTAGGAGCGCGGAAGATTGATCTCTAGGTACAGGCGTCCGCCCTTCACCGATTGGATTAGGCTGTCATACAACTCCATGCTCGCGTATTCACTGGCGGACGTCAGCGTGATCTCAACCGACTGGCCAGTCCGGCGTATCGCTATTTTGTAGCCGCCTGCCACGGCGTGTGATGCGGCGTCAGAGACCTGAGCAGGCTCAGCACGATTTCCGTCTTGATCATCATGCCGTGCCATGCGCTGCTCACTCCATAGAACTCTATGCGCGGTCTGTCCCGAAAATATCTGACGCGGACCGTATGTTGACCAACTAGCATCAACCTCAATCCATGTCTCGGTGCGATTAGGTGCTCAGTTCCGGAGTGTGACGTGCGAGCTCATTCCTGACCCGCCAGGAGAAGGAGGCATTTATGGCAGCAGTTCTTCACGGCTGCTCCTCCGGCGGCTTTCTACAGGCTGCGCCCACAGAACCCAGGTCGCCTCCGCCCGAACAACGCCGCGCGCTCGAGCCGAGCTCCAAGCGACGCAAGCGCCGTTTCGCGCCCTCGCCGTCCAAAGCAGCTACCGACCTCGACCTACAAGGGGTATCAGCGAAGCTGGCAGAGGCGTCGCATTCACCAAAACGCCTCAGCCAAGTGGAACACCATGTCCGGCGCGCCACTTGCGCGACGCGCCATGCTTTTGATCGCGTGTGCGACGAGCACGGCATCGAGCACAGGCTGACCTTGCCCTACCATCCCTGGACCATACACCTAGAACCCGACGACGATATCTGCGGCCAAGGTGACGGCTCCACGGTCTTTCCCGTTGTTGAAGGTACGGGAGTTGTTGAGCGTCTGGTCGTAACGCACCTCGGGCCGCACCAGCAACGTGCTGAGTTGTGACGGCGTCCAGCTCGGCTTGTAAATGATTCCAGCGGTGAACTCGCTATAGGTGGTAGGCTTCGGTGCCGTGATGAAATTGCTGGGCGTGCCGCGTTCCGCCGCTACGTAGTCGAGGTTCCCCGCCGGGTTCGAGACGAAGAAGTTGCTGTTGTCGCGGAAGATCTCGGCCCGGCCATTCAGCGTGACGGTGTCCGACAACGCATAGGCCGCATACTGCGTGATGCCCCAGGCTTCTGCCCGGAAGCCCTCCTCGCGCACGAAGTTGCCCTCGGTCGTCAGGGTCAGCTTATCGGTCGTCTTCCAGGTGACGGCAAGGTCGTTGTAGTAGCGCATCGCGCTGTTGGCGAACGGCGTGTTACGCTTCGAGTCCTCCGGCCCCATGTGGCTCAACGCCAGAACCGTCAGCTTGCCGCCCAGCATGTTGAACCCGATGCCAGCGATCCCCCCAGGCCGGTTGTTGTTGTCACCGGACCCATAGCCGATTGCGACGTTCGTGCCGCTATCGACGCCGAGATAAAGGTCAATCAGGTCCGATACGTGCGCCGTGGCCAGCACGCCGATGTGCTTGAAGGGCAGGCCATAGTTGAAGATGTACGAGTGCGAGTAGAATGCGTTGGTTTTTGGATCGATGAGCTCAACGCCAAGCGGCGTCGGATAGATGCCGGCCTTGATATCCAGGCCGTTGGCGAAAAGGTCGGGCAGCCGGACCGAGACGTTGGCCTCCACGATGTCAAGCTGGGTGCGGTCGTGGATGAGTTGGTCGAAGACGCCAAGCGTATGGATGATGCGGGCGTCCGACCCGTACATGAGCTGAAACTTAAAGCCGAAATCCGGGCTGGTGGCCTTCGGGTCCACGTCGCGGCCGACGGTCGCGAGCAATTGGTTCAGCACCGGGCGGTTCGAGTTGTCGTCGAATAGCCGCCCGAAATTGCGATGGTTGTTCGGGTCCTGCGGATTGCCCGTGATCCCGGCATCGCCCTGGAAGCCCAGCTTGATGTTGCTCGCCCATTCCTTGAAGTTCGCCGGCGCCACGTATGGCTTGTCGGCTGGAGCCGTCACGGCCGGGTTGCCCGGCATCCCGGTCTGCTCCGGCGGCGTGGCCTGGGCATGGGCACCGCTGCACAGGCCAGAGCTTGCCAGCACCAGGACGGCCACAGTGCTGAATGGAGGGCGCACGGCCCGGCGAATGGGGGAGCAGGCGTTCTGTTTCATAACCGTGACCCTGCACAGGCCGTGCCGCGTGGGAAATGCTGTTTATCATGAAAAATTGTAACAGCCCAGGTCATCTCGTTGGAGGGGGGCATTGACAGGTCACGGCTGAGTACGAGTCAACGTGTCAATGGCACCGCCCGATGACACAGGCTCCGGAGACGACGTATCGGCCGCGATTGGCA
>JAABUK010000394.1_pt1 | contig 93504 bp, 2 predicted proteins | sample 5559141 | NCBI WGS metagenome assembly JAABUK01 (sample SAMN10711869, study PRJNA513367) | rock metagenome | isolation source: Antarctica rocks | place: Antarctica: Victoria Land, Pudding Butte nord | collected 2016-01-03
GAGCCCGACGTTTATCTTATAACGGCCTCGGGCGCCCGTCGAGCGCCCGTCGAGCGATTTAACGCTCGAAGGGTGCTCGGCGGGCGCTCGACGGGCGCTTGGGGCCGCTCGGGCACCCCGAGCCTACCTTAGGCGCCCGAGGTAGCTTACCTAATGGCCCCGAGCCGCTAGAGCCGGTTTTCGATTTGCCGACGTATTAATATTAATAAATCTTAAAAACTCCTATTAAAACTCTAGTTATCGACCGCGCGGATAGGGCTAGTAACGTTTTACTAGTAATTCTAAATTACGAATAAAATTAATAATATCCTATTAATAAATTTTTTAACTTTAATTATAAATAGGATATTATTGATAACTCTAATTTACGGATAAAGTTATTAATATTTTATTAATAAATTTAGTAAATTAAAGATCCGGGTAAGTTATTTTTAATAAATTTAATAACTCCGGGTTAATTTTAACCGGATTAGTAACTTTAGTAATTTATATATATTATTAATATATTAATAGTAACTTAGCCCTATAATAGGGCTAAAATAAATAAAATTCTATAATTAATATTATTAACGATAACGATCTTTAATAATAACTATTAATACTAGCGACCTACCGGGCCTAGAATAATAAATTTTAATAAAAATTCTTATAGAGGCGTTACCTAGGTATATTTAAAAAGTATATATATATAAATATTATAATATAACGCGTAGTATAGCGCGTAGTATAATTATATATAATATAAGGGTATATAATATAAGGGTATATAATATAAAGGTATATAATATAAAAGTATATAATATAAAGATATATAATATAAAGATATATAATATAAAGATATATAATATAAGAGTATATAATATAAAGATATATAATATAAAGATATATAATATAAAGATATATAATATAAAGGTATATAATATAAAGGTATATAATATAAAGGTATATAATATAAAAATATATAATATAAAAGTATATAATATAAAAGTATATAATATAAAGATATATAATATAAGGGTATATAATATAAAAATATATAATATAAAGATATATAATATAAAGGTATATATTATAAAGGCGTATATTATAAAGAGCTTTTATTTAATATTTTAAAAATTATTATAAAAAATATATATCGTATATTATTTAAAATATCTTTATATATATTATTTATATATTATTTAATAGTATACGTAAATTATATACGTTATTATATATATTATAAGGTATACTATAATCTATACTATAATTTATATTATAGCGTATATTAATACGTATATAAATATATATATTATAGGGTATATAATAGGCCTATTCGTTTAATATTTAAATTATTAATAATTTATCGAGTTATTAAACCTATTAAATCTATTAATAATTAATATTATTTATTAAAAGTAATTTTCTTAAAACTCTAATTTATTACTCGAAGCCCCGATTTACTAATCCTACTAAACCTCGGGTCGGTATTTAATATAGAGTTTTAATATAAATTTATAAACGTATTATAGGGTGGACTTTGGTAGGAGTATTACTATAGATATTTATTAAGATAGCGGGCTAAGCTCTACCGCTAGCCCTATCGGGACTAGGGTTCTAGTATATTAGGGCCAAATCCTTAATAGAATAATCAATATCTTTTATACTATATACTATTATATTAACCCCTTATTAAATAGTAGTAACGGTTATACTAACGTAGAACCATACTTCTTCTATATTAGTAAGAACGATTATACTAGTTATAAGTAGTAAAATAACCCCTAAAACGGTTAATATACTCCCTATTAACTACTATATTTAAAATAATTTACTCCGTATCGATAGCGAGCTTTACCTACGTTATACCTATTTAGTATTTCCGTACCGTACCCTACTACCTTAAATAAATACTTCTAAACTCTTTATTAAATTATTAAAATAGCCTATTTAATACCCTTTTTATTTAAGGTATTTATAATAAATATTAAACTAAGTATTTAAAACGTCCCTTTATTTATTTCCCTTTTATTAATATAATTATTTATTTTAGTAAACTACCTATTAAGTAAACGTCCAGCCTAGTAAATATATTATTAATTATATCTCTTACGCTTCCGCTACAGAAAAAAGAATACTAGAATATTAATCTTTTAATACTACTCTTATTATTCGCCTAGTATTACTACTTTTAGTATTTATTATTAATTATTACTTTGGCTATTACCTTAGAAGAAACTTAACTAAACTTTATTATAATTGATTTTACTTTCTATTTATAAGAATTCCTATTATTAAATAAATATATTTTAAAATAGGTAAAAGTTATTTTTAATATTAGACGAGTAGTTATCTAGATAATTATATAGTCTCTTTATCCTCCTACTAAAGTACCTCTTTAATATTTATTAAAGAGGGGCCGGAAAGCGAAGTAATTTAACGACGACCTTTCGGAGTATATTAAGTTTAAATAACCTATTATATAGCTACCCTAGGTTATAAATAAAATATCCGTAATACCGCCTATTAGTACCTTCCGAAGGGATATTAAAGAGTTACGTTAACGCCTATAAAAGAAGTAGCCTTTAAAGGACGAATTTAAAAATGAAGAAACTATAACTCCTTTTAAGCCCGAGTAGCCTACTATAAATTCCGAATAAATAATATAATTTATAGAATCGCTAGAAATTTAGGCCTTTATTATTAAGTTAGTAACTAGGATAAAAGAAGACCTAATAGGACCTTAAAGCCTATTAAAAATAAATAACTTAATTAGTTAAAACGGTATTAATACTAGGGTAAACGCCTAGAATAAATTAAAACTCGAAGAGATTAGATTCTTCGACTTTAAAAGCGATAAGAAAGATAACTTATTTATTTTAAAAAAATATACTATATATAAGAACGTTTTCGACTTTAAGAATCGCGTTAATAATATAATTAAATAATACGACGAAGAGGAGGTATAAAAGTTTTTATTTTTATATCTTAAAGGAGTAGCCCTTAAATAATTCTCGAATAAACTAAATATTAATATTAAGGCGCTAATATATACCTTCGTTAACTTTAAATAGATAAATTATCTTATTAAATAATTTAAAATAAAGACGCTAGAAGTTATATATAAACTTCGTTTTAGTAAATATAAATTTATTTAGGTACGTACTAGTAAAACGCCTAAATTATATATAAATAAAATATTTAGCCTAACTAAGGCCGCCGATATTCCTAACGTATATTAATAAATATCTATAATCTACGATTATATTAACTCTAATTTTAAGTCTTTTATTAATCCGCCTAAACCTAACGTCCTATTAAATAAATTCCTTAATTTACTTAACGCTAAGGAAGAAGCCTAGCTAGGAATAATACGAAGTAATAAAATAATTAGGCCTCTACCGCCTCTTAAGTTAGAGGGTTTATAATAAAGTTAATAGAATTATTAATAACCTAACCGGTTTCGCCTATAATAGAACTAGTTACTTTAGGCTACTTCTTATTAATTTATTAATTCGGTTTATTAAAATATATTAAATATCCCTTAAACGTAGTAATAACCTCGTTAAATTTAACCGCTATTTATTTAATTATAGATTATTAGTAATAATACTAGAAACGTACCTTTCCCTCCTAGAAATAAAAATCGTCCTAACTATTAACCGCGCCAAGAAAACCGCGGGCCTATAACCGGTAGTTATAATCTTAACCGTTTCGGGTAATAATAAATACCCCCTAGGTATATAACTATTTATTATAAAACCGAGGTATAAAAGGACTACTCTTAAGAAAACGGTATTATAGAGCTATAAATAGAAGAATAATCCATACTTAATATTAATTACGTTAATAAATAAAGCCAGGATTAATAGTAAAAGGATTATTATAATAAATAAAACGAAATAACCGGCTATTAAATAACTATTATCGATTCGCTTAAATAGGTCGAGTACCGTATCTATAAAGAGTTATTCTCTTTTAAAAACGTATTATATACGTATTTTAGAAGTTAAAGCTTAGGTAGGAACCCTATTAAAACCTCCTACCCTAAACGTTTAATTATAAATATTATTTAGAAAAGTAAATAATCTTTAATAATAGACGAGAATACGGAAGCCTATTATTAGGTTAAAACGAATAACGAATTACTAAAATAGAAGCCCATTATTAAATTAAACTACGACTCTTCTAAAAATACGGGAATAGGATAAACGTTTAGGAAATACCGGTATACCGGTATTCGGGTCGGTTTAAACCCTAGAATTAAAATAGAAAAGGGCTATAAGGATACTAGCTATAGAGTAATTATCGCCGACCGTAAATTTATAATACGCTTCTTTTTAAAAGCTAGAATCCGTATTATAATAACCCTACTCTAAGTTACCGGTATTAGTACTAACCGTTATATTATTTCTAAATATATCGTTACCTCCTTATACTTCCCCGGGAAAGATAAGAGCGGTAATAAAATAATAGCCGAAACCGCCCCTAGAGAAGTCTATATTATGGATAATCTTAAAGTAAGTATATTTATTAATATAGACGTTATGGCCCCTAAAGGGATTAATATATTAGTATCTCGGTAAATCGCCCGTATCGGTAGCTGCGATATAAAGTACCCTATCGACGTCTATTTAAGAGGTATAAATATGAACCGGCCGGTATATACTACGAAAATAAGAGTTATCCCCCTATAAGTTACGGTAATTATCGAAGTCCATAAGTTTAATCTACTAATACGAGATTATTTCTTTAAACCGGTAGATACTAACCTATACCTCTTTATCGGAATCGTTAATAATAGAATAAAATTAATACTTATAAAGAATAAGACGGATAAGTATATTAAAATCCCTAGGAATATAAAGCTAGGTTAAGTAGTCGAGGTTTAATTTAATAACTACTATAGTATTACTATAGGCGATAACGACGTTCGCGAGCTCGTTATATAAAGGCCTCTTTAGGAGTATAAAGAAACTTTTATTAAGAATACTTTTAATAGTATAATTACCGCTAGCTTTAATTTATTACTTTTTAAATAATCTTTAGGGGGTAAAGATATAAAGAATTTAACCGGTTCCCGGCCTTCTATTCTATTAATAGAGGTAATTATTTCGGTAAAGGATAATATCCTCTTAAACGATATTATTATTTATAATAAATAACTAGAGTTAATAAAGATTATTAATTAATTCCCTATACTTTAGGTAGAAGGAGGCTTTATTAATATTCTAAAAAACGAATAGATATATATACTACTACGCGCCGACTAAGAAGATAAAGTACCTAAAACGGTATATATTTATCCTATAAATAACGAGAGCTAGAAGATTATTAACGAAACCTTTAATAAACTATATATTTAGGGACGACTTAAATAGACGATATAAACTACTTTATTCAGCTTCCTAGTCTTCGTTATTTAAATTATAAAATAAGACGGTACTAAAAAGGGCCGTATTATTATTAATATTCGAGGTTTAAATATTATAGTTATAGTAAACGTCTATTATTTACCTTTATAGAATAATATAATTAACGCCGTTAAGAGTTATCGTTAGATTACCGTTATCGACGCGGCCAGTTTCTTCTATTAATAGTATATATACCCTAAGAATAGATATAAGTTTACCGTCGTATTATACCGCGGCTAGGAGACTTTTAATATTACGGTAATAAGATTTAAGAACTCGCCTACGTACGTATAACGATAAATAGACCGGATCCTATATATCTATAAAGTATTCGCCCGAGTATATATCGATAATATTATAATATTCTTTTAGACCCTCGAGGATTATATTTAGTACCTATATATAGTATTTTTCTTATTCGTTAAATTTAATATTTTAATTAACCCTAAGAAGGCGTTTATCGGCTATCTATTAATTATACTATTTAATTAGAAAGTTAACTCGTTCGGGCTATTAACTTCTAAAGAAAAGTTTATAGTTATTAAATAACTAGTTTTCCCTTAAACGCTAGTAGTATTTAAAACGTACCTAAGAATAACTAGTTAGCTAAAAGATTATATTAAAGATTATACTACTCTAGCTAGGCCTTTATAAAATAAGAAAACCGCGTTACTAAATAAAGTACCCCCTATAGGCGCTTAGCGATAAGAATATATTAAAAAGATTAGTTTTAAATCACTTTCCTTATAAAAGATCCGTTTATTTAAAATTATTTAAAATACCCTTTCTAAGCCTTCCTTTCTATATTATTTCGATAATAAAAAAGAATTATTTATCGACCTTAATATTAATAAGGAATTCGGTTACGGGGTTATAATTTATTATATTATAAAAGAGTTAAAAGACCTTTATCTCGACCGGAAATAGGTTTAACCTATTCTTTTCCTTAGCCGACTCTTTAAGGATATAGAAATACGTTATTAACCTATTAAAATAGAACTAGTAGGAATAATATAAATACTTATTAAAATTAAATATATAGTCGAATTAGCCCCTAAAACGGTCGTCTATATTAATTATAAAGCTACGCTTAATATAGTTAAATAAATAAATATAACTACCTTATCTACGGTAAAGATTAATTTATATATCGTACGGGCCTTAGATTATATTCAGTGTTTTTAAAATATAAAGATCCGTTATAAACCTAGCGTTAAGTATATAGTATTAAATACTCTATCCCGACTATAATAGAAGGATATAATTAAGGACTTTTTAGAAGGCGAGCTAGATATACTCTAGGTATATATATATAAAGTCTATATATTAGTAGAAATAAACGCGTAATTTAAATAAGAATTATTTTAAGGGTACTAGAATAACGACTATTAAATTAAAATAAATTATATACTTAACTATAACGTAGAAACCGGCGAGAACGCCGTAGATCTTCCTTTTTCGAAGGGGGATAACGGTTTAATATAACGTACCGATAATTTAACTACTAATCGCGTATATATACTAGAGCGCCTATATATACCTTCCTTATACGTTAAAGCTATATTTAACGTCGTATATTCTAACTTATATATAGGAAGATATAAATACTATAAAATAATAACTAGGTATTAGTATATATATAAACTAAATAAGAAACTAGGGGAGTATTTACGATATTATTTATAATACTAGTTATTTAATACTCCTAGGTATAAACCTTATAAAGTATTATAATTTATTCTTATACCGCCCTCTCCTTTTTATACGATTTTTATCGATTTTATCCTAGCCTTACCCCTTTCGTAGGAAGGATTCGATAATATTATAACTATTATATATAATTTTTCCCGAAAGGTAACCGCGATTCTAAGAAAATTAATATAAAAGATAAAGTAATAGGTATATATACTTTTACGTCGCCTATACTTAATGGACTAAGGTATTTCGAAGGTTATTCTTTCCGACCGTAACCGGAAGTTTATAAATACTCTATAGAAGGCTCTATTTAATAAATTTAAAATAAGTTTAATATTTTCTACCGCCTATTATCTATAAACGGATAAATTAAGCGAGCGTATAAATCAAATTATTAAAATTATATTACGATTCTAGATCGCTACTTTATAAAACCCTAAAGCCTAGGAAGAGGTACTACCTTTTATAATTATATAATATAATAATACGTTCTCCTAGCCTATTAACTGTACCCTAAATAAAGTAGCTTTCGGTTTTATTATTAATAACGCGTTAGACCTAGGAAATTAAGAGAATAATATTTTATTAAGGGAGCTAGTACGTATTTAAGTTTCGGATATAATTATTTATACTTAAATATACAATAAGGAGTATTATAATTATATTTATTACTTTTATTATTTCTATTAAAGAGACTAAACCTTACTACGCCTATATAAAGATTATAATATTCCGGTAAATAAATTTACTAGTCGTAAATACGGTTAGTAAATAACTAGGTTATTTAAGGTTCTTAATTATATCGGTAGGCTCGTATACCGCCTTAATATCCCGGAAAATTAGAAGATTTATAACGTATTTTTAATAATATAGCTAGAGTAGTACCCACTACCGGATAAAGACCCTTTTAAATATCTACGGCCTATTAACCCTAAAGTAATAGAAACCGAGCGAGATAACTTAAAGTTAGAATAAAAATTAAAGTATATCCTTAATAGACGCGTTATTAAAAAGGGGAAGGATTACGCTACCGAATACCTCCTATCCTAGAAAGACTAGGGATTTATATAGGACCGTTAGATAAATACTAAGAACGTTTTCGCGGGCGAATTTATTAAGGAATATAAATAGTAGGTTAAACACTAAACTAAATTCTTCTTCTAGGGTCGATAACTCTAGAAGTATAATTATACTTCTCTTTTATATTATCGCCCTTTACCTACCCTTATTAAGAAATAGCCGCTATATTAAATCTATTTATCGAGCTCTATTTAGAGTACGGGTACTACGATAATATTAAAGGGGTATTATACCGAGAACTAGTAAAACTACTCTTTAATAATCTTAAATTATTCGCTTAATCGTACGTAAAGCTATATAGCCCGAATATCCTAATATAGTATTACCTATATACTCCTCTATATAGACTTAGGTATATACCCCTCGTTATCGTTATTTTTTAATTAAATAGTATATTTATATAGGAAAGAACTTCGGATAATATAAGAATTATATAATTATTCAGCCGAATCGGAACTAGCTCCGCGTTAAAATAATTTTAATTCTAAAAGTACCGTTAAGCGACTTTTACCTAGATCTAGCCTAGATCTAGCCTAGATTTATACTAAGACTTTATTTTATTAATATATATTTAAGGCCCTAGTCCTTTAATACTAATACTTTTATAACGCTATACGTATACGCCCCTATTTTATTAATATTATAGCTCCTACCGCTAGTTATTTATATTATCCTTATACCGCCCTATCGCCTTACCTCGCTATCGCGATTTTAATATTAAGTTTTATGGCTCTACGCTAAACTTTAAGGCTCTACGGGCCTACCCATAATCGGTCGATAGTTTAGAATATATACTATTTACTTATTTACTTCTATATATAGACGCTATTTACGTTATTACCTATATAAGTGTATTAACGAGGGCGTTAACTTCTTTCTTTTAAATTAGGCGATTTATTACGGGGTAGACTTTAGTAGGAGTATTACTATAGATATTTACTAAGATAGCGGGCTAAGCCCTACCGCTAGCCCTATCGGGACTAGAGTTCTAGTATATTAGGGCCAAATCCTCGATAGAATAATTAATATCTTTTATACTATATATTATTATATTGACCCCTTATCAAAACGGCTTTCTAATAAGATTAATAAGATTTAAAATATATTAATATTTACTTTTAAAATTTACCGATAAATATTAAAGAACGGGATTAGTATTTAGATATTTATTAAATTATAAACTAGGTTTATTAAATTATAATTTAATTATAATATAAAAATAAATTAAAATAAAAGATAAAAGACGAAAATTAGAGTAAAGTTAACTACTATCTAAATAAAAACTAATATACGGAGTATTTATTTATTTCTTATTTTAACTATATTAAAATAAAAATAAAAAACTATTTTAAATTTAAATTAAATCTAAAATAAATTAAACTAAATTAAAGTAAATAAAATTATATTATAATAATAACCCCCTCTTTAAAGTCGAGCTCCTACGAGATGAATAACGAGGTAGGATAAAGTATATTATTTATCGATATAATTATATAAAATATTAATTAAAGTTAATACGGAATATTTAATTATAACGATAATAATAGATAAAGAATAAAACGGGGAATAAATAATAATATATAAATAAAACTAGGCGTTAACGTTATTATTTATAAATAATAATAACGGGGCTAAACTATAGAGTATTATCTATTTACTCGGTAATACGAAGTATTAATCGAAACTAATATAGAATAATAACCGAGGTAATAATAACGGATAAAAAATAACTAAAATATAAACGGGGGTTAACTCTTTAAAAATCGGACTAAAATAATAATAATAAAGATTCCTTATATTAATATCTTTAAACGGTATATAATAATTTATAGAGGCTAGCGGCGCTAGGATTCGAGATATAATATTTATTAATAAATTATTAATAACGGGTAAAATACTAAAAAGATTTTTATATAACGACGTAACTTTCTTAATTAATATAGTATTTTAATAAAAGTAGATTATAACGGCGATTATATTTAAAATTTAAGATATCGTTAATATATTATTTATATTAATTATCTTCGGTAATTATAAATTCTCGAATAAACTAGATTTATCTAGGTAAAGAATTATTAATTATTAATTATAATAAACTAGTATAAAAAACGGGGTAAATTTTTATAAAATACGGAAAGTCTAGTTAAATTATAAAAGGATTATCGAAAATCTTAAAAACTCGGAAGGAGCCGATATTATAATCGTCGAGTTTAATTAAAAAATATATAATATTTAGATTTTTAGTATTTAGTTATATTTAGTTATTTATTAAATATATTAAATATAAGCGCCTTCGTTAATTAGCCGAGGATTTAAAAATAATTTAAATAATAAATATTTTATCGCGGAGGTAATTATTTAAAACTTCTATTTATATTACGAATTTATTAATAATAATTAAATAGGTATAGACTTAAACGGTAAAATTTTAAAATATAGATTCGGTAGGCTCGAAGCCGATATATAAATATTAATTATAATTAGTTAAAAAAGGCGAGGCTAAAGTATTAAAAGAATTAATATTATTATTAAAAAACTCCGCTCTAAAGAGCTATTTTACCTATTTATCCTATATATAATTAATATATATACGGAGGTAGTATTTTATTCTAGTATTAAACTACTCGGTTTAATTATTCGTTTAAAGATAATACCCTATAAATATATATTAATTAATTTTAAAATACTTATATAAAAAATTTTAAAATTCCGATATAAACTAAAATTCTTTATCCGAAATAAAAATATCTAGTAATTTATAGAGCTTCTATATATTTTAATAAAAAACGTCGTAGATTTTATTTATTTCTATCGATATTAGGTACCGTATTTTAATTAAAGGGTCTACGAAAATTAAAATATATTAATAGGTAATTTTTATAAAAGTATAAAATAATAGGGGACTTATATAATCTATCGAGATATCTCTTTAACGTCGTTACGGGGGCGGTAATAAACGTAGTTATTTTTCAATATATTAACGGGAAGGTTTAATTCTTTAATATATATAATAATTCCTAACGAATCGTTAAATAGTAGTATAGATATTAAGTTATTAATAAGCCCGATTAATTAATTCGTAATATTTAATACGGCCTAGGTAACTACCCGCGATATTATTATAAATTAATTAAATTAGACGAAGGCGTAATTTATTAGAATTTAGAATATATTTTTTCCTTTAAAAGTAGAGAACTTTATCTTTATTTTTATATTTAGCGAGGGGAATTCCGTTATAATAACGCGTTTTAAAATATAATATTTCTAGGACTTTAAAAGCGAATTAATCTATTTAATTAATTATATTTTATAATTAATAAATTAGAGTATCGTATAAATCTTTATTTAAATTAATAAATTAATCTTTATCTAACTCGGGTTTATAAAATATAGGCGGGGTTTATAATTTCGGATTAATATCTATATCGAGGTTTATCGGGGTTATATAGATTAATATAAAATATAATTAAAAAAACTAGATAAGAATACTTTAATCTATTATTAATATAGTTAAAATAATTAGGACTAAAACTATAGTCGCTATATTTAATAATATATTATAAATATAATCTTTAAAGATTTCTAGGGCTAGATTTTTCCTTTTTAATATAATCTAGTATTAATATTAATATCTAGGATTTAATTTATCCCCCTTTTTAAAAAGGTCTTTTAATCGATATATTAATATATTAAAAATACCGCCTTTTTTATTAGGATAATAAATGATCCTATAATTAAAATAAGATAAAAACTCGTTTTATTTTATTTAATAACGAGATAATATCTTAAATAAAATAAAATACTTTAGAGTTTTATAATCGGATATTATTTTAATAAAAAGAGTAGATCTCTTTAATTTAAAGTATTATTCCTCGAATATATAAACAATTATTATAAACTCTTTATTATAGATCTTATAATTATATTTTATAAAGTTATACTTCTTTAGAAAGTAAATTATAAGACGAAGAATATTTTAATTATTATATTAAAATAGGACTCCCTTAGATATATAATTAAATATATTTATTTCTATTATAATTTTATAGTCGAGGTCGAAATAGATTAAAATAATATTAAAGATAAAAGCCTTTTTTAAAATATTAAAAATTATTTAATATCGAGTATTTTACTCGAAGATAATACCCTTTTTAATTAAAATTATAAATAATATAACGAGTTTATTAAACCCGTAGATAAAGTATTAATAAAAGTTAACGAATCCTAGAAAACTTTAAATATTTTTAATATTAACTAATTATAATTAATTTAAGATAATATCGATTTTCTTTAAATCTATTTGAATCTCTTTAGTAATAATAATTAATTCTAGGTATATAACTTTCTTAATATAGAAATCGTATTTAATAATATTTATTTAAAGCCCCGATTTACGGAGTTTCTAAAGAATTCGTTTAATATAGATTTTATACTCTTTCTCCGTCGATATCGTTATAAATTAAAATATCGTCGAGATAAACGGTATAGGTCTCGTAGAAAAATTTATAAAAAATATCGTTAATATAGTACTAGAATAAAGTAGGGTTATTATATAATTTAAATAATTTAATAAAATATTTAAATAGGCCGAATCGTATATAAAATATTATAAATTCTTTATCGCCCTCCTTAATACGGAGGCGATTAAAAATAAATATAATATTTAATTTAAAAAATATCTTAATACGATTTAATCGATTTAAGATTTCTAAAATTAAAAGTAAAAAGTATTTATTCTTTATAATAATAATATTTAGCCCTCGGTAATTAATATAGAAATATAGGCCTCCGCTAGGTTTCTTTACGAATAGAATAAAAGATATAATATAAGAATAATTAACCCGAATAAAATCTTTATTAAAATTTTTATCTAGATAACGACGGAGTTTTAGGATCTTATTACGATTTATATTATATAAATTAAATAACGGAGGTTATAGCCCTTCTTTAAATTTAATAATATAATTATATAACCGATATAGAGGTAAAGTATTAGCGTCTTTTCTTAAAAAAATATCTAAAAATTTATAATACTATATAGGTAAAATCGTAGTTAAATTAATGTTCTTATTATTTTAATAGGTTTAAAGTTTTTCTTAAATAACGACGGAGATAAAGTAAAACTCTTTATTTATTTTATTTATAACTCGGTTCTAGGTTTAATCGTAAATACTTTATTTAGAATTTTAATTAAGGCGGGGTTTAGGTTTATAATATTTAATTTCTTAATAAAATTAAATATTCTAAATCGAGATTTCTTCTAAAATATCTAAAAATCGATCGATTTCTATAAATAATAAATTAAATACGATTTACTCGTTAGGTTTAACGAGACGGGTAAATAATCGAGATTTTATTTTATATATATTAAAAGTAACTAGGTATTAAGTTCGTTATTCTTAATATTAAAATTTAAAATAAAATAAAACTAGGCTATAATATCTAATCTTAAGCGTCTATCTTTATTTAACGATAATAACGATATAATTATATTTATTATTATAGCTAGTTCCCGTAGGAATAAATACTTAAAATTAGAACGAGGAGGACTCTTTTTAAATTTAAATTTATTATTAATAAATTTAAAATTAAAGTAACTTTTCTTAAATCTTAAATTATTTTATATAAATATTAAATTAGATTAGAGATTAGGTTTATTATTAATAAATCTAAAATTAAAGTAACTTTTCTTAAATCTTAAATCATTTTATATAAATATTAGGTTAGATTAGAGATTAGGTTTATTTTTAATAAATCTAAAATTAAATTAACTCTTCTTAAATCGTAGTTTACTTTTTATAAATTTAGGATTAAATATATTATTAATAAACCTAAAACGAAAATAACTTTTCTCGAGTCGGAATTAATTATTTAGTAGTAACGTTATCGTTTATAAATAATAACGGCTCTTTATATACTAGCGACTTCTTTTAAATCGGGGTTTACTCTACGCGGGTATTAAATAAAATTAAAAACTAGAATTCTTAGATTTAAAAGTTTTTTTAGGGTATAAAAAAAATTATTTTCCACGAAGATTTTTATAAAATTAAGGGTATAGTTTCTTAAATAAAAATATAAAGCGAAGGTTAAGGAATTATCGGAGAAATTAATAATAACTTTATAATAATAAAAGTATAATAGGTCGATTATAACGGGGTATTAATTAAATTTAATAATAAAAAAAATTATCTATTTTTAATAATTATAATTATAAAAATTACTTCTACGATATAAATAATATATTTTATAACGGTAGGTATATTATTAAAGAGTCGGACGATATAAGAATAATAAAAAAAGCGAAGGGGTAGATATTAAATATATATAAAATTATAATCGATAAAAAAGTAACTTAATATACTAGTATTAATTAAGACTTTAATTTAAATTCGGGATTAATTATTCCGTAGTTAATAAGAAATAACTATATATTTATTATAAAATATAGAGTCGGATTTAAAAAGTTATATAATAAATTAAAGCGAAAACTTAATTAATAAATTAAACGATATAATTAATAAATAAGAAAGTATATATAGGGTTTTAAATACCTATAATTTTAATATATAATTTTATACCGAGACTATTCTTTTTCCGCGTTTAAAATAACTCCTTTTATAATATTTTTATTATCGTCGATTATAATTATAATACTAGATCGGATATTAATTAATTTAATTAAATAAGCCCTTATATTATACCTAGGCGATTTATAATAGAAATAAAACCTCTACTTTTTATAAATAACTTTAATAACCGGGGTTTTTATTAATTTATTTTTAATAATAATTTAGGCCGAATCGAGATTTATTAACTCCTTAAATAAAAGAGTAAAAACTAATATTATAATATAATTAAAAATACTCGTTATATTAAAGCGAGTTATAAGAATAAAAGTTAGTAAAAGTATAATAAGCCTTTTTAAAATTTATCCTATCTTAATAAAAGTGGTATTTTAACGAGATAAATAATATTTAATTTGTTAAAGTTCTTAATCGATTTCGGAATATATACACATATATTTATCGAATATATATAACCGTTAGTTATTAACTTTTCTTTAAGAGATAAAGGTCTATTAAGTAATATAATTAATATTATATTTTATAGTATTAATTAAGGATTCGTTCTTTATTCGAGAATACTTCTTCTTTTAAGAAAGAAGGTTAAAGTATTTATTAAAAAATATAAAGTTTTATTTATATTCCCGGATATAGTTCCGAGTATTTTTTTATTTAAACGGGTTATTATATACTTTTTATAACTTCTTTTATTAATCGGTAAAATTAATTAAAGTATAAAAACCCTTTTTTTAATTACGGTTTATTAAGTTAGAGATCTTTTTATTAATAATTAATTTAAACTCTATATATACGATCTTATTATTATCGGTAGGGTAGTAATTATAATTTATATATATCTACTATATTAACGTTTACTCTTAAATATTTAATTTATTTTAATTCTCTTTATATTTCGAGATATCTAAAAGTTTTTCGGATCTAGGAGGTATTTAAGATTATAAAAAAATAAATTATTAAATAATTAAAGAAAAAAACGAGCGTAGGCCTATAATAATAGTATTATTAAAAGTATTTTTATTAAATACCTAAAGCGGGGGCTAAGGTATAGTTTAAATTATAATAGATATAACTTAGGTCATTATTTAAACGATAGTATAAACTAGAGATTATATATTTAATATAGGAGGAGGGGGCGTAAATAAAGATAAAATATCGAATAAAGAATTACTCTCGATTTAAATATATAAATAATCGAAAGTATTTAAGAAACTAATAGGGTTATTTTAAACTTCGGCGAGGAATTATTATATATAGTCTTCGGGGGTTAAAGAGTCAATTTTTTATAATTATTATCTTAATACTAGGGAGTATTAATTAGGTAATTAATCTTTTATAATATTTAAAAACGGGATTAATATCTAGATATTTATTAAATTATAAATTAAGTTTATTAAATTATAATTTAATTATAGTATAAAAGTAGGTTAAGATAAAAGATAAAGAACGAAAATTAGAGTAGAGTTAACTATTATCTAAATAAAAGCTAGTATATAAAGTATTTATTTATTTTCTATCCCGATTATATTAGAATAGAAATAGGAAACTAGTTTAGATTTAAATTAAATCTAAAATAAATTAGGCTAGACTAAAGTAGATAAGGCTATACTATAATAATTAATAAATTTAGTAACTCGATAATTTATAAATATTTTAGATATTAAATAAATAAACCTATTATATACTCTATAATATACGTAATAATATACGTAATAATATACGTAATAATATATATTATAATATAAATTACAGTATAGGTTATAGTAAACCCTATAATATACGTATATTATTAAATAATATACGAATATTATATATAAAGGTATTTTAAATAGTATACGATATATATTTCTCTTAGTAGTTTTTAGAATATTAGATAAAAGCCCTTTATAGTATATATTATAATATATACTAAGGTATATAATATAGTATATAATATTAATATATATATTCTTTCTAGATATATCTACGTAACGCTCCCACGAAAATCTTTAATTAAAATTTATTATTCCGGGCCTATTAAGTCGCTAGTATTAATAATTATTACTAAAAGTCGCTACTATTAATAATAATAATTATAGAACTTTATTTATTTTAATTTTATAATAGAGTTGAGATACTATTAATATATTATATAAATTATTAAAATTACTTATTTTATTGAAATTAATTTAAAGTTATTAAATTTTTTAAAAGTAATTTACTCGAACCTCTAATTTATTAAATTTATTAATAGAATATTAATAGTCTTATCCGTAAATTAGAGTTAGAAATAGTATTTTATTAATAATTTTTCTAAATAAAAATTATTAATAAGACGTTACTAGCCCTATCCGCGCGAGTAGTAATTTAGATTTTAATAGAAATTTTGAAAAAATTTACCGATATATAAAATACGCGTTCAATTTATATCGGTTATATTTTTCTAATTAAGTAGTTATTTAATTTATCGAAATACTTTAATTTATTTAATTCGTCTCGTAGTAATATATATTCTAATTTTATATTAATAAATTTTAAAAATTCCTATTAAAACCTGAGTTATCGCCCGCGCGGATAGAGTTAGTAGTATTCTATTAATAACTTTTACTCAGAAAACTTATTAATAAAATATTACTAGTAACTCTAATTTACGAATAATATTACTAGTATCCTATTAATAGATTTAATAAATCGGGTATCTAGATAAATTACTTTTTAATAAATTTAATAACTCTAAAGTAATTTTAATAAAATTAATAAATTTAATAACTCTAAAGTAATTTTAATAAAATTAATAATTTTAATAACTCGTATATATTATTAATTTATTAATAATAATTTAGCTCTATTATAGAGTTAAAATAAATAAAGTTCTATAATTATCGTTATTAACGATAATGAATTTTAGTAATAATTATTAAAGCTAGCGACTTACTAGGCCCGGAATAATAAATTTTAATTAAAATTCTCGCGGGGGCGTTACGCCGGTATATTTAAAGAGAATATATATATTAATATCGTATATTATATCGTATACCTTAGCGTATATTATAGTGTATATTATAGTATATATTATAACGTATACTATAGAGGGCTTTCGTTTAATATTTTAGAGACTACTACGAGAAATATATATTTATATACTATTTAAAATATCTTTATATATACTATTTATATAATATTTAATAATATACGTAAATTACGTATATTATTATATATACTATAAAGTTTATTATAGTCTATACTATAATTTATATTATAACGTGTATTATTACGAATATTATTATATATATTATAAAGTATATAATAGGCCTATTTATTTAATATTTAAATTATTAATAATTTATCGAGTTACTAAACTTATTAATAAGACTTTATTTAAACCCTCGATTTATTAATTCTATTAAACCTCGGGTCGGTATTTAATATAGAGATTAAATATAAACTCGTAGATAATCTTCTAATAAAGTTAATAATATTTAAAATATATTAATATTTACTTTTAAGATTTATTAATATAATATTAATAGTAATATAAAAGTAATATATATGATAATATATTTATTAAACTTATAGTCTAGTATATTAATAAGAATATTATCTAGATTTTTTATTAAAATTTAAATCGGGGTAAACTTCGGTTATAAAATAATTAAATATTAGTTCTTAAAGAGTTTTAGGATTTTAACGATTAAAATATCGGTTTTAAATTATTCTTAACTCGTTTTTAGACGGTTAAGAACCTATTAATTATTATTAATTATATAGAAAAATTCTTAATTATTATTAAATTATTTTTAGATAACTATAAATTATAAATATAAATAAATTATTCGTTATAAATAAATAAATTATTCGTTATAAATAAATAAATTATTATAAATAAATAAATTATTATAAATAAATTATTATAAATAAATTAATTATTATAAATAAATTATTATAAATAAATTAATTATTATAAATAAATTACTAAAGTATTATAATATTATTAAAATATTATATCCGTAATTTATATCGCTTAGAAGATTATTTATATTATATATATTTATAAAGTTTATTATAAATAGTAAAAAAATTAGGTTAAAAACCTTTTATTAAATATTTTAAAATATTATAAAAATATAAATAATTATTAAGAATAATATAAATCTAAATAATACGGATACTATTAATAGTTTTCCGTAGTATTTATTATATTAATTATTAGAAGAGTCGTTTTTATTTTTATTAATATAGTTATTAACGAGAGTATAAAGAAGAATTATACGAATTTAAAACGGGTTTACGATATTTATTTAAGATAAATAATTATTTATAAAGTATTATTTACCCCCTAGAAATACGAGCTAATTTATATATCTCGAACGCCGAAGAAGTTTAATATAGAAATAGTAATAAACTTTAAGAACGTAGTTATTAAACCTAAAATAAATATTAAAATCTTAAGACTATATATCGATTTAAAGTTAAAATAAGAATTATATTTAATTTAGATTAAAATTAGAGCGACTAATTAAAGCCGCGTTATAAAGTATTTAATTAATTCGATATAAGGCGCTACCTTCGCGAAGTATAAAATAATATATAATATAATAATTAAACTAATATTAATATTTACGGCTCCGATATAATATTAATTAAAGAAAATAACGGAGGCTATAAAGGGATATACGAAAAAGTTAATAATTATTTAAAATAATTATTTTAAGACGATTCTAGGAGTATTTAAAATTATTTTAATTTTAATATTCAAAACTAAATTAATAATCGTATTAATCGACCTCTAGTTAGACCGCCTAGTAATATAATATTAAATAAATCGAGGGACCTATTTAATTATATTTATAAAAAATATAAAAATCTAGAGTAAACTTTAGTATAAGGAAAGTAAATAATAATAAATATCTTTAATATTAATAATAGAAAAAAAAATCTAGGTACTTCGCGCCCTAGGATTTAAAGAATAATATAAAATAATTATAATTATAAAGAGGAGGAAAGATTAAATAAATTTAATTAAAAATATCGAAGAATATTAAGATATTAAAGTTATCGATTAAAGAATAAAAGATTAGGTTTATTAATAATAATTAAATAAATAAAAAAGTTATAAAAAAACGATTTTTATATAAATTATTAACCCGGTTTAAAAAGGAGATTTATTTAAAGATTAATTTAATTATTATAATTAATTAAAAAAGGCTAAAAACTTTATAATAATATAATTAAAATATAATAAAATCGGATTAAATAAGTTTTTATACCGAATAAAGATATTTATAATTTATAATATTAATTATTAATATAAATAAAGGAAATAAAGTATAAAGTATATATTATTATTTTACTCGGAACTAGCTAGTAATAAAATAAAGTTAATAAAATAAATAAATATATACGATTTTAAGAAAATATTAACGTAGGTCTAAAATATATAAATAATTATTTAATAAATAATAAAAACGGGATAACTCGGTTAATTCTTTTTTATTAAAGAGTAATTAATATAATTTAAATTATTATTAAGACCTAGTAATATATCTAAATTTATAAAGAAGAAGAAAAAAAAGAAAAAGCCGCCGGCCGAAAAGTTATAAGTATTAATTATTTAATAAATTTATAATAAAGCGGCCTATAGGTTTATAAAATAAATAAATAAAATTAAAAAAATAAAAATAAAAAGAAAATGGAGGGAAGAATAAATAATATTTAAAATAATTATAATTATCGGCTATTAACTAGTAAAAAGAGGAAATAAATTATTAATAAATTAAAGTTCATCGGCAAGTCCGGAAAAACAGTTCTGCAAAATCGCTGCTTAATCGGTGCAAAATGCGCATTTTGCAGCCTTGGCAAATCTTGGCGCCAAGATTTTTAAGTTAGAGTTAAGGTCTGCACGGGAGCGCTAAACTTAATCCTAAAAGTAGCTTTATAGCCCTATAGGGCAACGCTAGTAAAAATCTAATTAAAAATTCGGAATCTAGGCTAAAAATAGATTTAGCAAGATGTTTATATTCCTATATAGGGGCCCTAGTCTAGATACTATAAAAAGTTAAAGTTCAAAAAAAAAAAAAAAAAAGTTGCTAAATCGGTGCAATATCGCTGCTTAATCGGTGCATAATGTGCTTAGAATACGGGACATGAGTAGATACGCATTTCCAGTATTTTATACAATTTCGGTATAAAATGCGCAAAAATCGGGGTTTCCGGACTTGCCGATATTTTTAATCGACGAGGTTTCTTTAATAATTAATAAGTATTATTAATAACTTTATATTAATAAAGCGGGAGACCGTATAAGAAGAGTCGAGGTATTAAATATATATTTTACCGGCTTTAGGCGGAAAGATAACGAAAAGATAACGTTTAAAAAAAAAAAAAAAAATTTTTTTAATAAAAAACCTAAAAATAATAACTTCGGATTTAAGATTTTAAATCCGTAATTTTCTACTAGCGCTAAATAGCTCGCTAAGGTTATATAAAGTATTATAACTACGCTAATTTAATTTAGATTTTAAATTACGTTAATTTATAAAAATTATATACGCGCGTAATACCCCCTAAACTAGCGCGGTATTATAAACTATATAATTCATTTATAACTATATATATCTAATTATTTACCGGTACTATTTAGACTAGTTTATTCCTATTTATTTAAATTTATTTAAAATAAATCGAGGTATTAAATACGTATTTAAATATTTTAGACGAAAATAAATATTAAATCAATCTTTAGGGCTAATATTGTTGGTATTTAGGTAGAATCTCTACTATAGTCTAACTTAGCTAGGTTTAGCGTTGCTTAGTAAGCTAGCCTTGCGCACTAAGTATATAATAACAGTAATATTATAGATAATAATCAACTATTCAACCTCTACTACTATTTATAATTAGACGTATATTCTAAAGGGTTATAAACCCGGGTTTAGTATTCGCTACCTTTTAGTAAACACGTTTAAAGAAGTAGTTAAATCGCGTATATAACGATCTTAGTAGTACCCCTAGATCTACCCTTAGATCTAGTTTATATAGTAGTAATTAGTAGTTATAACGGATTACCTAGAGTTTAAAATTAAGAAGCTAAATAGGCCGAAGAATTAACCTAAGTTTAAGCGTAAAATAATAGGTAAATACGTCCTCGATAACGTCGATTAAATAGTATTAAATAAAGAGCTTCGACTTATTACTCCTATAAAACTAGAAATAGAAGGACCCCCTATTAAAGAGGAAAAGGAGGATTATAAAAAAGAGTTAATAATATAATAAAAAGAGGCTAAAGCCTAGGATAGAAAGAATACTAAGGTAATAACCAAGATAATATTCTATATTAAAGAAGGCCTATAGAGGTATATAAAAAGTATCGAGATAATTATTAACTAATAAGCTATATTTATAAAGCTATATAGCGAGAGTAATCTAGGTACTAGGGATAAAATAATATTTAAAATCTTAAGAGCCGACTCGTTAAAATACGCTACTATCGAGGCTTATACTTTAGAAATTAAGGTAATAAACTAAACCTTATTTAAAATAGGACTAATAGTACCTAAATAGATACTTAATACCTTCTTTCGTATAGGTCTAGAGGAGAGTCTAGCTCCCTTATTATTCACTATAATTTAGGGTACTAAAGGGAAGTAAGAACCCAGTATTAACGATATAACCGCTATTATCGGTTAATATAATCGGATGATTAGGGATAAGGAAGAAAATTAATATACTTTTATAACTAGATTTAATAAATAGGATAAGCCTAGTAAAGAGAAGCCTCCTACTATACCTCCTACTATTAATAATAATAAGAAGGATAAAAAAAAGGATAGGTATATTTACTATAACTATACTAGTTATAAAAAGAATAAATGTTACTTCTTTAACCCTATATAACGCCTTAAAGGTTAGAAACTATCCGCTAGTAAAGAACCCCTTATAAAAGAGAACCTAAAGAAGTCGAATAAGATTATAATTCAAAATCAGGATAAGGATAATTCTATACTAATTAAATCATTTACGGCCAAGTAGAAATCTATTAATACCGATATAATATATAATATTAAGGAGGACGTAGTCTATATAGATACCGCCTCTAACGTATATATATTATAGGATAAAACCAAGTTCATATCCTATAAGCCGTATAACGATTCCCTTAGTAGGATTAATAGTTAATACCTTCGTATAGAAGGTATAGGATCTATACACTATCCAATAATTATCGATAATAAACTAGATCAAATTATCCTTATTAATATATATTATATACCTAGAATAAATTATAACTTACTCTTAGTCGCTACTCTCGAATAAAAGGGATATTCTACTACTATAATAAATAGTAGATTTAATATTATAGATTCTGGTAAAGAGAAAGTACTATTAAGAACACGTATTAATACTAGCTATTTACTAGATTTGAAGTATTCGAAAACACTATATACTTTAAAATCGTCATATAATTACCCGGTAAATTATTATTCTTGGGATAAATAGTACTAGCGTCTAGTATACCTAAATATATAGGATATAAAGAAGCTAGCGACTATAAGTAAGAGAATTAATATTAACGAAGTAAATTGTCTTTAAAAATTAATTCTAGATTATAAACTATATAAACTATATATAATAGGGAAATAGACTAAGGAACCGTCTCGTTAGCCTCGTCGCTAGAACCCTAATAAACGGGAAATAATAAAGGGTATATTTATACACTCTAATCTCGTAGGGGGAGGACTAATTAAATAAACTTTTAAAAAATACTCCTATACTAAGTCCTTTATAGATAACGCCACCGATATAATATTTATAACGATATTAAAGAGAAAATCCGACGTACTAGTTACTACTAAGAATTATTTAAACTAGATATTAACTTAAAGTCATCCAATAAAGCGATTAAACACCGATAATAAGATTATTTATACTAGTTATAAAGTTTAGAACTTCCTAAAAGAACGTGGGATTTAATAGGAGTTATCTACTCCTTATAATCTAAATTAAAACCCGGTTACTAAATATACTTTTCGTACCTTATTCGGGAGAGTAAGAAGTATTCTAAATAATACCGGATTATTTTAATTCATATAGGGCGAAGCCCTAAATTTTATAGTTTATTATAAAAACCACTCGCCTATTAAGGTACTTAATAGAATAACCTTATTTAAGGCCTAGTATAGATTCAAACCCCGACTCGATTATATATATACTTTCAGCTGCGTTACTTATATATATAATACAGATCCGGTATTTAGGAAGCTAGATAATAAAAGTAGAAAATATAAATTCCTTAACTATAAAGGATTAAATCAATACCGTCTATAGGACCCTAAGAAGAGGTAAGTCTTTCGCGCCTTATAGGTAAGATTTAACGATATTATTATTAGTAAAGAATTAGGGGGTAAAATATACAATAACGTTTAGGATTTCTTTTCTAAGGATACTATTGATAATAATTTAGTTTTAGTATAATTTATAAACGAGGATAACTTTACCGGTAAGACTACTATTGATAGCCCTATAATTATACCGGTATTTAACGAGGCTAAAGTACCTTTCTAAGAAACTGAAATATAGTTAATTCCTAAAGTAGAAATATTAGACGATAATTCTAAAGAACTAGTTCCGTAGCCAAGAGCTAGCAGGAACCGGGATAGGGTTAACTATCACGAACTCTATAGTATTAAATAATATACTAAACGCGGATTTATATTAAGAGCTAGTAAAGTTAAGCTAGATAATATTCCTATCGTCCCGTTAATTATATAAGAAGTACTAAATAGACCCGATAAGGAGAAATAATATACGGTATTTACCGAAGAGTTAAATAACCTTATAAGTAGTAGGGTTTAGGATCTCGTTCCGGTACTACCCGGTAAAAAAGTACTACTAGGAAGGTAGGTATTAGTAATTAAACTAGATTTAATAGGAGTACCTAATCGGTATAAGGCCCGTTAGGTTACTAAGGGATTTAAGTAAATCGAGGGTCTTAATTACTATAAAATATTCTTATTAATAGTAAAGTCTTTAAGCTAGCGGATACTACTAGTATTAAGGGCAAAATACGACTGGGAAATAAAGTATTTAAACGTGGTTTTAGTATTCCTAGAAACACTACTATAAGAGGAGGTCTATATCGAATAACTATATAGATATATTGATAGGGATCGTAATATTATTTACTTATTAAGGCGTACTTTATATAGCCTTAAATAATTACCCCGCGAATAATATAATACTCTTCGTACCTTCTTCTAGGTAAATAGATATAAGCGTCTCGATAAAGACTATTTAGTATTTATTTATAAGAATGGAATAATAGTAGTTGTTTATATCGACGATATTCTTATTCTTATACCTACTAAATCCGGTACTAGCTTACTAAAGTAATAGCTAGATAAACGCTTTAGAATAAAGTATTTAAGTAAAATCTTATAATATCTAGGTATAAAGGTCATTCGCGATCGTCTTAATCGTACTATTTATATTAACTAGGCTAGCTTTACTAGGTAATTACTCGAGTAAATTAATATACTTAAGTACTACCCGACGGTAACCTTTATAAACTAGGGTAATGATATATAGAAGGCTCTTAACGGCTATAAAGCCGATAAGGAAGAGATTAAAATATATAGATCCTTAATAGGAGTACTATAATAGTTAGTAATTATAACTAGGCCCGATCTAGTATTTACCGTTAATAAATACGGTCGTTATACTATAAACCCTACTAGTATTCATTTTAATACTATAAAGCGAATTTATAAATATTTGGCTAGTACTATAAACCTAGGATTATACTATAGACCGAATATTCATAACGCTAGTCTTAACCCTAAGGGCAAATTAATACTCTAGATTAATAACTTATAGGCCGACTATAAAGACACTAGTCGTATTATATTAAGCTATATATTATAGCTATAGAATAAACCTATTATTTAGTTATTTAAATAGTAAACCCTATATACCCTATCGATAGTTGAAACTAAGTATATAACTTAAGTTAATACTACTAAAGAGTTATTATTCCTTAACCTACTCTTTAAAGAGTTAGGATATAATAACGGTAATTTTAACCTTATTCGCCTTAATACTAATAACCAGTCAGCTATTAAGATAGCGTCAAACCCGGTAAACCACTCGCGTACCAAGTATATTCGGAACTACTACTATTTTATAAGGTAATTAGTATCGGAAACGTATAAGTTAGAAATTATCTATATTAATACGTTAGTTATAATTACTAACTATATAACGAAGCCGGTAGGCCCTAACAAGTTCGCCCATATACCGGCTATACTAGGACTAGCTATAGAGGGTATTATCTAATGAACTAGTACTATTATTAATATATAACGTCGTCGCTTCTAAACGGGAGTGTTAGTATTTGGGTAGAATCTCTACTATAGTCTAACTTAGCTAGGCTTAGCGTTACTTAGTAAGCTAGCCTTACGCACTAAATATATAGTAACAGTAACACCATAGATAATAATCAACTATTCAACCTCCACTACTATCTATAATTAGACGTGTATTCCAAAGAATATATAAGCTAAATAAATCTAAACGTCTTTTCTACCTTTTTCGGTAGAATACGGGTTTACCGCTTTACCGATATATTAAGAAAATATTCGCGGAACTCCTTTATTAATAAAGTAGTTTTATTAGAGTAAATATATTAATTAATTAATTAATTAATATAATTATTATTATTATCGTCCTAGTTATTATTATTATTAATAATAATATATTTTATATTAATAAAGTCCCCGTTAGTATTATTATTTATATCGGTAAATCCGAAAAAGTAGTTCTATTTAATCGCTACTTAATCGGGATATTTTATATATTTTATATATTTCGTAGGTTATTAATAAACGAAATATAATATAATAAAATTTAATAAAATTTAATTTATCTTAATTATATCTAAACTAGATAAATAATAATATATTATTATATAAATAATAATAAAGATAATCGAAATATTAAAAGCGCGTTTTTTTAAATTTAAATAAAATCTAAATTAAATCTAAACTATATTTAGGCCTAGATTTAAACGATATCTTTAATTTCTTTATAAATATTATAAATATACTCGGTAATATATTCGTAAATTAATATTCTTTTTCCGTTATAGTTTTAAAGGTTTTTATTAATAATTTTTAATTTTTAGGGCCCCGTATCGATCGTAAATTTAAAAGAAAATTAAAGAATTATTATTAAATACCGCGTTAGATAATAATAAATATAATTAAAATATTAAGAGCGTAGGTCTTTAATAGCGAATTTAAGAATTAAATTAAATTTAGGTTAAATTTAAAGAATATTTAAATTAAATCTAGGCCTAGATCTAGACTAGATATAATACTCGGTTTTTTATTATTATACCGAATATAATAAAATAAAGAATTAGAATTATAAGCGATAATAATATATTATAATAAATATTATTATATCGAAAAATATATAAAGGAGTAATAGATTTCCTAGCTTTTATTTAAATCTAAATATCTAATAATTTAGATATATAAAAATACTTTATTAAAATAATTAAATATTATATCCGTAATTATTCTAACCGCGCTTTTATTTAATATATATATTATTCTTTTAAATCGCCTTTATACCTTCCCTAATATTATTATTAACTATAATATTATTAATATTCTAAATATTATTATTATATTTAGGATTATTACCTTCGTTAGTATTTTTTATACCCTCCGTATTCGTTATATCTATTATTTTAAATATATTTATTTTAAAATCCGTATTCGATTTCCGCTTCCTCTTTATATACTCCCTAATTCTAATATTAATATATAATATATATTAAAATATTTCCTTTAAATAGGTTATTTAATACGTTTTTTTTAATATTTATTTATATAACCCGATAGAGTAAATAGGTTTATAGAATAATTATAGTTATATTAATAAGATTTAAACCTACGCTTATCTACCGCGTAAATCTAATTAAAATATTAAATATATTATTTTTTATTAATTTACGATTATAATTAATTTTTTATATTAATATATATATAATTATATCCCTCGCCTTATCGGTCCCGAAGAATATTCGTATTTTAAATTTAAACTCGTCTCGGATATATTATATAAAAAAAGTTAATATTAAATATTATATTTAAAAAAGATAATATTAAATATTATATTTAAAAAAGATAATATTATATTTAATATATTAAAAGAAGCGAGTTTAGGCTCTTTTATATTAATAATTTTATAAAAGAAAAAAATTTATTTATTTTATTATTAAAATTATCTCGGTGAATAAAGATATAATTAATATATTTACTACTTTATATTTCTTAAAAATAAAAGCGATAATTTTAAATTTAAGGGATTTCTTTTTAAATATTATATAATCTTTATTTAGGATATAATTTTCTAATATTTAATTATTATTTTTATTTATACTAGAGGCCGCGGTCGTAACGTTAATTTATTATATATTAAAAGTTTTAAAGGAGATAACGAGGGTAGGTAAAAATCTATATAATTAAAGAACCTATACTATAATAAATATTATATTAAAATAAATTAAAATTAAATATTAAGGATATTAATATAGAAAAAAAGTATTATAATATTAATATTTCTTTAGTAATTTTATTATTATTAAAGTCTTTTTAATATAATAATTTTTTAATTAATAATAATAAACCTAAATCGCGGCTAAAGTCCTAGTAGGTAGATAATTATAAAATCTTTTTATTAAAGTTTTTTTAATGTTATAAAACGTATTTAATTTAATTACTTTTTTTATATTATAATATCGAGGTATAAAAAAGTATATCGGCGAAGATATTTATTATTTTAATAAATCTCTTTTATACTCTAGTTTTTTTATATATCGGGTAATAATATTTATAGATTTTTCTAGGTTAATAAATCCGAAGTATTAATTATTAAATTTATAATTATCCTAAAAAATATCCTTTATAATAATTTAAGGGGTTATAATATCCTTTAGATTTTAATTAATAATCGTTTTAAATATAATTATAAAATAAAAATAATATTTAAAACGAGTCTTTTTTATTTTTTAAAAAAAATAATATAAACTTTTATTTAAATTTCTTACTTTATTATATTCGTTTATAATTACGAAAATATATTAAGAATAATAAATTATTTCCTTTATAATCTCTTTTTTTATTTATTTTATATAAAGATATTTATATTCTTTATTAAAAACCTTATTAAAGATTAATTAGATCTACTATATAATAATTATATATAACGATATATTAGTTACGCTCGGGGAATTATATTATATAAAATTAATATTTTTTTACTTCTAAATCATATTATTTTAAAATTCTTTTTATTATATATTATTATTAATCTCTTCGTCGCCCTTTAATTTATAATATAACCGTATTTTTATTATTATATTTATAATTACGAGTTATATCTTTAAGTCTTTAAAATTAATTACCGAGTTTAATTTATTAATTTAAATACCGAGATCGGGCGGCGAGATAAAGAATAATTTAAATTTATTAATTAATTTAATATAAATAATCTTTAAGCCCGGTAAATATAAATATTTATAAAATTATCGATTTATAGGATATTTAGAGTTTATAAAAGTATTTTCGCGGTAATATTAAAATTTTATTAATTATTCCTTCTACTCTCGTTAAATCTTTATTTATTTTCGGTATAAATAATAATAAAATATAATAACGCCTATAATTTTATAGGTCTTTATATAATTAGAATTAATTAAAAAGTTTAATAAATAAAATTATAAACTTTATATTTTTTATATTTATTTATATAATTTAAAAGAGAATTATAATATCCTAAATCTTCTTCGTTATTTAATATAATTATAAATATATAGAGTTACTACTAGTAATAATTTAATTTTAATATTATAAAAATTATTATTATATTATTACCGCGAGAATTATTAAAATAAATAATTTTCGCGAATATAATAACGCGTTCCTATATTTTATTATAAATATATTTATATAAATAATAATTATTAATTTTTTTAAAGCTAGGAGGAAGATAATTAATAAATATAATATTATTAAAGAAAATATCGATTAATTATTATATTATAATTAACTCTATCTTCTTTTCTCTAATTACGTTATTATTTTTATTATTACGTCGGTAAAACGAAAAGTGGCTCGATTATAGTTTAAGGCGCTCGACGGGCGCCCTAGGAGCCTTAAACGCGATATTTATCTACCGATTTAATAAGCGCCCGAGGTATATAGCTAAAGGGCCTAGGGCTACTCGGGCGTATATCGAGTAAATTTAAAACCGCTACTAACGGGTACTAAATTAGGGGTATATTATTAACTTTAGACCCCCGTCTATAGCCCCTATTTATAGTTATAGCCTTATTCTATTTATAATTATAACCCTATTTTATTTATGATTATAGCGTATTTTATGGTCCTATCGTTATCGCTACCCTTTAATTATTACTATCGTATTTATAAACCCCTAACGTATGCCTTAATATATGGCCTACGTATTACCCCCGCGAGGATTTCGCCTAAATCGATCGATTCCGGGGATTAAAACTTACTAGCGTTAAAAATAGTTCCGGGGGGTTATTACCGTCGATAAAGGCGATTATAAAATATTAAAATTTTAGGTAGTAAATTATATAATTTTCTAAGGCTAGGGCCTTTAAAGCTCCAGGTTTAAATTACGCTCGTTAAGAGCCCGATACGTATTTTATAGCGGCCTCGGGTGCCCGTCGAGCGCCCGTCGAGCGACTTAACGCTCGAAGGGTACTCGGCGGGCGCTCGACGGGCGCTCGGGGCCGTTCGGGCGCCTTAAGTTTACCTCGGGCGCCTAAGGCAGCTTACCTAATAACCCCGAGCCGCTAAAGCCGGTTTTCGATTTACCGACGTATTAATAACTAGTTTAGAGGATTCTTTAAATATAAATTTATTCTTTTAATTTAATTACTCGGAGGACTCTTTTAAAGATTTAAGAGATTTATAAAGTTTTTTATATAAAAACTTCTTTAGAGGTTATTTTTATAATAACGGTAATAAATAATCTTTATTATTATTAAGATTTAAAAACTTTATTCGGCTCTTTAAATTTTTTATTATTAATAAATAAATTAAGTTTTAATAAAAGATATTAAGAGAATAATAATATTTTAAAATTATAAAGAAAAAAGATTAATCTCGAAATAAAGAAAACGGGAAATAATAAATAAATACGAATATTCTTTTAATATTATTTTTTATAATAACTCTTTTTTTTCGAGCTCCTTCGAGTATAAAAATAGATTTTTATTTATAATATATTAAATATTTAAAAAATGAAAGAGCGGAGGAGGAAAAAAATAAGTTTAAAATCTTAATAAAAATAACGTTATTTTTTAAATTAAATTAATATTAAAGAATAAAGAATATAATTAATTAAAATTATTATTTATAATAAATTTACTTTTTATTAAATTTATACCCCGGTTTTAAAAATATTAAATATTATTTTATAAGTCCCTATTTTTTAAAATATTTATATAATATATATCCTCCTCCGTTATATAAAAGAGATAATCGAGTATTTAGTTTATTATAAAATAACGAGTTATTTAATATCCTTAAAATAACGCGAATCGTAAATAAATTATATTAAATTTCTTATTTAATAAATACGCGGAGATTTTTAAAAACCGAAATTTATATATAAACCTCTTTAATATAAATTAATTTAATATATAATCGATTTTAAAAATTTAAAAAGACCGAAAAAAGAAAGGATTATAAATAATATTAGTTTTTTATTTAAAAGAAGTATCGTTCGAGCCGGCTACTACTATTATTTAATTTTATAAATTAAGAAATAATATATTATTAAAGTTATTTTTAATTTTAATTATTTAACTAGAATTTCTTTAATATATAATAATATTAATATATATTTATTCGCCGAAGCCTAGATAGTTTTAAACCTCGATTTAATTTTTTAATTTAATAATTAAATATTTATTCTATTAGATTTTTTTTATTCTAAACGCGTCTCTATAATTTTATTAATATTTAAATATATTATTTAAATAACGATATTTATTAATAAGTTTTTTAATTTATAATAATATATCGTTAATATTCGTATAGTAAATTAATACGGGTATTCTTCTTATATCCTAGATAATCTAGTTAATTTTAAATAACTTTTTATTATATTTAAATAATACGCGCCGAGGCCGGGCGCGATAATAATAATAAATAAATAAATTTAATAATAATTATAAAGTAAAGAGAGTAGAATAATTCGTATAATTTAAATAACCGATTATAATAAAGTATAATAGATTTTATAATAAGTTAAATTAAATCTAACCTAATATATTATATATATCGGGCGATATTTAAATAAAATTATTAAAAGGATAAAATAATAAATAATAACGTTTTTAAATTATTATATATAAATATATTTAAAGAAATTATCTTTAGAAGGACGGTTAATATTTAATATTTAAACCTATATATTAACTACCTATACTATTATAATTTTATATAATATAGTTATTAAACTATACTAGAAATAATCTAAAGCACGGTTTATAATATAATTAATATCGTAATATATTTAAAATTCTAGGTTTTATATAACGGGCTTAAATAAAGATAAGTATTAAAAAATAATAAAAAAAAGTATATATATATATAACGCGTTAGTATTAAATTAATCTTTTAGTATTTTAAATTTAATCTAAATTTTATTTAAATTTTATTTAAATTTAATCTAGATTTAAATTAAATCTAGGCTAGATTTAAACTAAATATAAATTAAATCTTTTATATATTATTAAATAAAGAAGATTCTTTATAAATTAGAAATAAATTATATAAAGTTTTTAATATTATTTTCGCGCTTTTAATAATTAAAATTATATTTAATAATAATAAATTATCTTTCGTCTACGACCTTAATTATAATAAAATACCGGAGATAATAATAATTAAAATTAAAAACTTAATCAACTTTTTAAATTCTAACGAAGATATTAAAAAAACGAAAGATTTAAAGGAAAATACGATTTTATTTAATAATAATTATAACGATTTATTTAATTTTAAAGAATTATTAAAGGACTTTAAATTTAAATCGAATTTAATCGATTTATTTTTATTAAACTTTATAAAGGACTCGGTTTATATAAATTATTTTATTAATAATAATAAAAATAAGAGATTAAATAAAATTATTAAGATAATTATTACGGCCCCGGAGTTAATTATCTAGATTATCTATATACTCTCTTTAAAATCCGATAATTTCTTATAATATTATTTATTATTATTTAATAAGCTAGTCTCGGTATCGATATTTTTCTTATTTAATAATAAAGATAAAGTTATTTTTATTAAAATATAAAAGTCGGCCGCGTTTAATATTAAAATAAATAGCGCGGGTTTATTACCCTAAAAATAAATTATAAATAAAATATTAAAGGTAATAAAGATATTAAGTTATTTATTATTTTTAATAAATATAAATAAAAAAGCGGGAATAATCCTTAAAGTTTTAAAGAAAATTATTAATATATTAATTCTATTAAACTAAGTTATTTTATAAAGAAATACGGAGTTCTTTAATTTTAAAGAGTATTATTAAATTATAAAGATTAATTAACGAGAAACTAGAATAAAGAATTTATAATTCTTTAACCTCTTTAAATATAAAGTCTACTTTATTTTTAATATTAATAATAAGAGTAACGTTTATTATATAATTTATATTTTAAATCTCCCGTCCGATACTATTATAATAATAAAGTAATATATAACTAATTAATTAAACCCGATATTCTTTTAGAATTTATATTTTTTTACTAGTTTATATATAATATATAAAAATATCTTTTATAATTCCTTTCGCTTTTAATTTATTTAAATAATATAATATAAATTTAACGAAGGAGTTAGAGGAGAGTTTAAATTATATTAAATTAAAAAAGATATTATAAATAATTTAACGGCGATATTATTATCTTAAATTAATAAATAATATATTACTTTTAAATAAAAATAAAAAAAAAGGAGTAAAGAATTAATTAAAATTAATAAGATAAATTATAAGCGTTTTTTCTAATATTTAATTTATTTAATTAATATAACCTACCCTCCTTTATATCGGTAAAGATAAAATATAAAGAGTATAATTATTTATAGAGTCTAGCGTTATTATCGGGGTATATTTCGATAAATTATAATTTAAAAATCGTTTTATTAACTTTATTTTATCCCGGTAATATTCTTCCTCGTCGCTATAAAGACTTAATAATAATAATTAATTTATAGTTATTAATCGTCGGTAAAATATTCTATTTATTTTAAAATAGTTAAGAGGGTAAACCCTTTTTTATATTTTTATAATTTAAAGCGGCGATATAATTTAAAGTTTAGGCGGGGGTAATATTAATAATAACTTTTAAAATAATAAAAATAATAAAAATAATAATAATTAAAAAAATGGTATAAATAAAGGAGAGGATAATAGTAAATAAAATAAAAATAAAAACGATAGCGATAATAATAATATTTATTTAAATAGTAGAGAATTATTATTTATATTATTTATAATTATAATTTATAAAGACCGGACGATTTTAATTAATAATAATCTTTAATTATTCTCTCCGATGTTTATAATATAAATATTAATTATAAATTTTCTCGGTATTAACCGCGGGGGGAAAATAAAATAATTAAGAATAAAAATATATATTATAAACTCGTAGAGAGATTTGATAGAAATATTATTAATTTTAATATGAATAAAAATTAAAATATAAAGAGTTTAAAGAGTTAAAAAATTCTATTAATAATAAAGCCGCCGTTATTATCTATTTACTTTAAAATATAAATAATATTTTATTATTAATAACTACCTTATTCGAATATTAAAAAAATTATATATTAATTAATTAATAAAGGAGTTTAAAAGGTAGGCTTTATATTAATATCATTTTAAATATTATTCGCCCCGTCGTTATCTTTCTTTTTATTATCCTCGGAATTAAAGATCCTTAATATCTTTTATTTTTAATTAAAAATATAATCTATATATTTATATCTTTAAATTAAGGGTAGTATATCTTTTAATAATTAAAATAATAATATTTCTTTCTTTTTTATAAACGTTATAAATATACTCGGTAATATATTTATAAATTAATATTTCTTTTCCGTTATAATTTTAAAGGTCTTTATTAATAATCTTTAATTTCTAGAATTATATATCGATCGTAAATTTAAAAGGAGGTTAAGGAATATATAATTAAATATCGTATTAAATAATAGTAGATATAATTAAAATATTAAAAATATAGGCCTTTAATAGCGAGTTTAAGGATTAAATTAAATTTAAATTAAATTTTAAAAATATTTAAAGAATATTTAAATTAGATCTAAGGCTAGATCTAGGTTAAATATAATATTAAATTTTTTATTATCGTCCCGAATATAATAAAGTAAAGGATTAGAATTATAAACGATAATAATATACTTTAATAAATATTATTATATCGAAAATTATATAAAGGAGTAATAGGCTTCCTAACTTTTATTTAAATCTAAATATTTAATAATTTAGAAATATAAGAAGGCTTAAATCCGATTAATAATAATTTATTTTTATATTTATATAATACTCTTTTAAATAATATTTTCTATAATATTAATACCCGCCGCGGTATTATTATTATTCTTAACTTTATTATTTCTTTTAATATTATTATCTTTATCGGCGCCTCCTATACTTTTTATATTCATTATATTAATAATCTTAAACGCGTCCTCTTTAAAATATATCTTCGATTTATATTTTATATTTATATACTCCTCGATTTCGGTATTAATATTTAATATATAATAAAATACTTCCTCCTTCCACCTTATCCGATTTTTTTTTTAATATTTATTTATATATCCCGATAAAGTAGAGGGGTTTATATAGAATAATTATAATTATATAAATTAGATTTAAGCCTACGCTTATTTAATATATAAATTTAATTAAAATATTAAACTTATCTTTCTCTAGTAATATATTATTATTATTAATCTTATATATAAATATATATTTAATTATATCCCTCTTTTTATCGCTCCCGAAGAATATTCGTATTTTAGATTTAATCTCCTTTCGAATATACTATAATAAAAGAATATTAATTTTAAAGAGTTAGTTAGAAAAGAGAAGACTAAATTTAATAAATTAAAAAAAATAAGTTTAAGCTCTTTTATATCGGAGATTTTAAAGAAAAGAAATATTTACTTATTTTATTACTAAAATTATCTCGATAAATAAATATATAATTAATATATTTATTTTTTTATATTTTTTAAAAAGAGAGGCGATAGTTTTAAGTTTAAAGAATGTTTTCTTAAATATTATATAATCTCTATTTAAGATATAATCTTCTAATATCTAATTATTATCTTTATTTATATACCGGTTCTCGATCTCTTTATTAGTCTATTTTTAATTATACGTAATTAAAGAGACGGAGAGATAGGGTAAATAATTATATAGGTAAAGAAATTATACTACTATAAATACCTAGTTAGCGTTAACGATAATCGGGTAATCGAGACGATTTTATATAAATATAGGATTATATTAATTTTCGTCCTAATAAACTTATTATTCTATAAACTTCTATATTATTAAGGCCTTCTAACGGACGATAAGGGTTACGTAATATATTTTATAATTTTAACGAAAATTAGTCCTAAAAATACTTCGGTAGAGTTCTTTAAATTTAATAAAATTATAATCTTTTTAATTACTCTTCTTATACCGTTATATTAAGAATTTAAGAAGTAAATTCCCGAATATATTTATTATATTATCGAATTCTTATAGTCGTTAATTCAAACCTTAATATTTAATAATAATATTAATAAGAATCTTTAAACCGGTTAATTTAAAGGGGTAATATTTATATTTAAAATTAATCTAAGAAATATTATATATAATATTTATTAAGGTTATAATATCTAGTGGATCGGAGTTAATAATTATTCTAAATATAATTATAAACTAGAAGCGATATTTAGGGCGAGTTTTTCTTATTATTTAAAAAGAATTTTATAGACCTTTATCTAGATTCTTTACCCTATTATATTTATTTATAATCGGGAACTTATATTAAAAATAATAGATAATTTCCTTTTTAATTACTTTTTTTCTATTTTTTATAAAAAGATTTTTATATACTTTATTAAAGATTTTATTAACGGTTAACTATAACTACTATAAAGTAAATATAAATATAAAAGTATTTATTTCGCTCGGGAGATTATATTATACGGCGTTAATAGATTTAATACTTTTTAATAATTTTACGTCGAAGTTATTCGGGTTATATACCGTTTATAAATCTTTTTTTATTTATATATTTATTTAATAACTAAAGTCGGCGTTATAATAAATAATTATAAACCGTATCTTTAAGGTCTCGAAATCGATTACCGATAATATTTTAATACTCTAGGTATTAAGATTAACCGGCGAGATAAAGAATAATATAAATTTATTAATTAATTTAATATAAAAAGCTTCCGAGTCTAGTTAATATAAATATTTATAGAATTATTAATTTATAGGATATTTAGAGCCTATAAAAGAATTTTCGCGGTAGTATTAAAACTTTATTAATTACTCTTTCTACTTTTATTAAATCTCTACTTATTTTTAATATAATTAAAAATAGAATACCGCGGAACCTATAGTTTTAAAAGTTTATAAGTAAATAAAGTTAATTACGAAATTTAAAAGATATATTAAAAGATTTTATTTTATTTAAATTTATTTCGTCTCCGATAATAATATTAAATTCCGAAGTTACTTTTATAGAATAATATAATTATAAATATATAAAGCTACTACTAGTAATAGATTAATTTTAATATTCTAAAATTCGCTATTTTATTATTACCGCGAGAATTATTAAAGTAGATAATTTTCGCGAATATAATAATACGTTCCTATATCTTATCGTAAATATATTTATATAGATAGTTATTACTAATTTTTTTAAAGCCAAAAAAAAAGTAATTAATAAATATAATATTATTAAAAAAGATATCGATTAATTATTATATTATAATTAACTCTACCTTCTTTTCTTTATCTATATTATTATTATTATTATTATTAATAATTAATTCCGAGGATTCTTTAATTAAGAATTAATTTTTTTAATATAATTACTCGGAGGACTTCTTTAAAGGCTTAAGGTATTAACGAGGCTTTTTAATTAATAATTTCTTTAAAGTCTATTTTAACGGTAATAATAATAAATAATCTTTATTATTATTAGGGTATAAAAACTTCGCTAGGCGCTTTAATTTTTTTATTACCGGTAAAAAAATTAAATCTTTATTAGAGGTATTAAAAAAACGGGTATATTTCGAAGTTATAAAAAAAAGAGATTAATCTCGAAATAAAGAAAATAAGAATTAATAAATATATATAAATATATATTTAATATTAATTTTTATAATAACTCGTCTTTTTCGGGCTCTCTCCGGCGCGATAATAAATTTTTATTTATAATATATTAAATTCCTAAAAGAGGTTAGAACGAAGGAGGGAAAAAATAAATTTAAAGTCCTAATAAAAATAAGTTTATCTTTTAAATTAAATTAAATATTAAAGAATAAAGAATATAGTTAATTAAAGTTATTATTTATAATAACCTCGATTTTTATCGAGTTTATACCTTTATTTAGGAAATATTAAATAGTACTTTATAAATTATTATTTTTTAAAATATAAAATATTATTATAATATCTCTTTATAATATAATATATAAAGTAATCGAAACTCGGGTTTATTATTAAGTCGTAAAATATTAAATAATCTTAAAATAGTAAAAATTATAAATAAACTATATTATATTCTTTAGATAATAGATATAAAGAGATTTTAAAAAACCGAGTTTTATATATAAACTTCTTTAGCGTATATTAGTTTAATATATAATTAATCTCGAGGTCTTTAAAAAAACGAAGTAAAAAAGTATTAAAAATAATTCTCGGTTCTTATTTAATATAAAGATTACTCGAATTAATTACTACCGCCGTTTAATTTTAGAAATCCAGAGGCGGTATACTATTAAATTTATATTTAATTTTTAATAATTTATTAGAGCTTCCCTAATAAATAATAATATTAATATATATTTTTTCGCCGAAATTTATATAGCCTTAGATTTGGATTTATAGAATTTTATAGAATTATTAATACCGATACTAAACGAATAACCCGCGTATTAAATTTTGGATAGGCTAACTATTAAAGTCGAGTAGAATAAGATATAGACGTAAATATATTATAGATCTACCCTAAATAATTAAATTTAAAGTTATTTAAATATTATAAGATTTTATTTTATTATAAATTTATTTTACTACTACTCCCCCTTTACCGCCGTTATAATCGCCGTCGTTCTAGAGTTTATTCTCGCTCTTATCTAGTATAAATTCGAGCTAGGATATAATATCGATAGTATCGCCGCCGGTCTTTATAATATAAGTCTATATATACTATAGAGGATAATAATAATATAAATACTTTATAGTATTATCTTTATACCGAGTAAGAATCTAAAGGGGTAGCCTAGGAAGATTAGCGAGCTTTTAGAGTATAAACTTTTATATTTTTTTTTAAATAACCGATAACTTATTTAGACGAAATAGCCTATTTTTTATTAAATAAATATAGTATTATTATTAATAAGGGTATTATTTAGTAGTATCTTTACTATTTAAGCTAGAGTAGGAAAATCTAGTATAAAGTTATTTATAAATATAATTAGGTCTTTAAGATTATTTAGTTTATAAAGTTAGCGGGGTAGCGAGTTAATTAATTAATCTTTTTAAATAAAAGTACTATTTATAAACGTATTAATATATTCCGAGTTTTTATATATAACGTCGATATAGTTAATCTTAATAGGCGATAGGATATATAGTTAGGCCTTTATTAATATTACGCCGTTAATCGTCTAGAGCCTATATAGGAGTAGGAGGTAGAGTCTTTTATTTATATATATTATTAATAGTTACCTCGACTAAATTATCTATTAAGGTTTAATTACGGCGGCGATATTTAATAATTTTATCGAATATAATATCCTCCCTCGTTACGACCGTTTCGAAGATAATAATATATTCTTAATAATAATCTATAATAATACTAGTATTTATTATAATCTAGTTCTAGCTAGGCTATATATTAACGCCGGTATTCTACTCGAATACCTCCCTCCCTATTTACCCGATTATAACTTTATCGAGATATCGTTCTTAGTCTTAAAGAGCTAGATAAGACGGTACTCTAATATTATTTAAATATATATAAATAAGGGGCGATTTAATTATTTCTTAAATTTAATAATAAAGTTATAAACTAGTTATAGAGATCCTAGTAATATTTTCTAATAGTTAAATATTAATTATAAGAGTAAAATAAATATTTAAGAAGAAGAAGAAAAAAAGAATAATAATATCTATAGTAATATAAAGTAAGAAAATAATTTATATATATAAATCTATAAATAGCTCGTAGAAATATGTAATTTTAACTTATTTATCCCTCGGTAGTTTAATTATTAATAAAAGTATATAGATTATTTAGATCCTCGTCCGCTCCGTAACCCTAGTCGTCGTCGTCGTCGTTATATTTAATTAAATCGATAATATAGTCTTTAGTTACTAGTATAGGCCTCTTAACTACGGTATTAAATAATATATCTAGAATATAACTAGTTAGGGCTAGTAAGTTTTTTATAAAAATATTCGAGAGATACTTAAGACTAGTAGTACTTCCTATTTAAAATTCTCTTTTTTCACGCCCAAATTAACTAGTAAAACGAGTAAACGAGTATTTTATTCTAGGTATAATCTCTAGCTTCTTTTATTTATATTCGAACTCGTTATTTTTCTACTTTTAAACGTCTTTTCTAATATAGTCTTTATTTAATAATTGATTCTTTACGTCTTCTAGGCTAGGCTTATCGCGGTATTATAATTTAGATTTAATCTATTTAATTAATTTAGCTACGTCGCCGTTAATTAAATTACTACCGCGATAAAGTAAAATAATAAAACCGCGTATAATAGAATAAAAGGGCTAGTAATAAAAAGATTTTTTTACTCTTTTTAAAACCCTTCTAGCCTATATTTTAACTTTTAATATAAAGGTTCGAATATTTACTAAAGGGGGTTACCGGCTAAATAGAAGAAAATATATATATATAAGTAAATAACGGATATATATAATTTATTAACGGCGGCGGTATTAGCCTAAATAATATAAATTTATCCTTTTACTTTTATTTTTAATTTTTTTCTTTACGTCTTTTTTTATCCTCCTACCTCTTTTTTATTCTCGCCGGCGGTTCCTCTTTATTTAATTATTTTAAAATATCTAGTTTAATAACTCTTTATTAAACTATAATATTCTTATTTAATAATATATAATATATTCTATTCTTATTAACCTAGTAATATTTATATTTATTTGAATATTTATATTTATTATATACCTAGCGGCCGAGAATAGTCTAGATTAAAATAACGTTAAGATCTAAGATATTCGACTATTTTAATATAATAAACTAGCGATTTATAGGATTATTCCCTCTCATAACCCTAAATAAAATAGAAATAAAATTATTAATACTAACTCCGGTACTAGAGCTAGTAATAAGAAGAGTAATAATAATTAATTATAATGAAGTAGGTATAGTAATAAATACTTCCTCTATAAAAGTAGGAATTTACTATAATAGTAATTCTATTTTAAATTTATTTTTATTATTTATAAAGAATTTATCTAACTAACTCTCGATAATATACTAACTACTATCCTCGTTTATAGTCTACGGATATCGTTTCGTCGCCGGTAGCTTTTTATATAATAATGTCGCCGTTATAAAAACCCGAAATATAGGTAACTTATAATTAAGAGCGTATTTAATAATCTTTTTTTAATACTCTCTAAAAACTCGCCTTAATAGGAATGAATTTAAATTATTAATATTATAACTCTTTATTTTATTAAAGAGGATAATTATCTTCTTTATTTAATATAATAAAATATATATTTAGTAAAGTACTATTTATATTATAAACTCTTTAGTAAACTTAATAAACCTATTCCTATTTAAGAATATTAAAGTATTAATAGTTTTAACTATAATTTAAATTAAAATAACTTTAGTAGTAACTAATTTAGTAACTTTAATAATAATAATTTTAATAGTTTTACGAGTTTTAACGGCTTTAATAGTAGTAAATTCAATTATTACTTTTAATATTACTATTAATATTTCTCGCTCCTTATCTTTATCCTTATTCTTATTTTTATTTTTATCGAACGATTTCCTCCGTAGGAATAAACTATACCTAGATAATAACGGCGGTATAAAAGTAAAAATACACCTAGCCTAATTTTTAGCCTAGTTTATAAATTTATCGAAACTCTTTTAAACTATAAAAAAAGAAGTTATAAAAACTTTTTAAAGCGGTAAAAGTATAAATTAACTTAATTTAAATTAGGAGTTATTTTATTTATTAATAACTCGCCGTTTAAGATTATTACCTAGTTTCTTAATAATAAATTTTAAATATATTAAAGTCTTAAAAAAAGCTAGTATTAAATTATAAATTTTTAAATAACTTAGACTCTACTTTAGGCGAGGTTAATATAACTTTATTTATTAAATAAATAAAGAAGTTATAGAAGCGGCCTTATCGGTAGTAATACTTTTTAATAATATAAATAAACGTTATTTCCTAGGAGGGGGCTTCTTTAGTAAAGGGTTTTTATTATAATCGTTTCTAGACTTCTTTAAAAGTATTTTAGAAATAACGATAATAATTATACTTTTACTAAAGCGGGGACGGGCGGTTTATATACTATATTATAATTAAATCTTAATCTAATTTTAATTCTATTTAATTAAAATACTAATACGGGCCTACTATATAAATAACTTATTATATATATATTTACTCGACTTTAGTAGTTAGCCTACCTAAAATTTAATATATAGATTATTCATTTAACGTCGGCGTTAATAATTCCGTAAAATTCTATAATCGTTAAATTTAAATATTAAATATTAACTCTACCGAACTCTTTTATCTCTAAATACGATTTTAGAGTTCGGTTAATTTTTAAATATATTATTTATAAAGTAATATTACTCTACGAGCTCTTTCATTTATTAAAATATAATAAAAATAATATAATAATAAATCGGTATATATACTCTTTTTATATCTTTAGATAACTTTCCGTTATAGTTAAATAATAGAAGAGGTTATTATAGTATTATAATAGTAATAAATAAATAGAGTTAATAATAATTATATAGTTAGAAGGGTATAATAATATATATAATAATTATAATAACTAATTCTAGTAAAGTATAATAAATTATATAATAAATATATCTAGATCTAGGCCTAGATCTAGCTAAGATTTATAAATTAAAAATATAAATATTAATTTTTACGGGTATAATTCCTAAGATTTCGTCTCTTAATATAATACTATACGAATATTAAATTATCCGAGGTTTACCCGGTATATTTAAAGGCTCTATTTTAAGAAATAATATTTATATATTATTTAATAAAAAATAAATAAAAGAGTATTAAAAGAGATCGATATTAAATAATATAATATTTATATAATAAGGCCTTTAATCTAGTCGAGTTTTAAGAGATTTATATATTTTTATATTATTAAATCTACGAATATCGTTTTTAACTAGTTTAAAACCTATAAAAACTTTTTTAAAATAAATATTTCGAATATTAATATTCTATACCTTTTATAATTTTACGTTAAAATTGATAATTTATTTAATTATTATTTTCAGTATTAGTTATATATATTTCCCTAGCCCTTTCTATTTATAGAACGAATATTATTTATATTAAAACTATTAAAATTATATATAAATCTATTATAATAAAAAATTTCGGTACCGTTTATTTAAATTAAATAGTTTTATTATAATATATATCGAGTTTATAACTCGAATATTATTACTAGCGTAATTATCTTAGTTAAATAAAAATTAAAACTATAGACCTATAGGATAAAGAACGTTAATATTTATAAAATATTAATTTTAATTTTAATTTCCTATTTAAATAATCTAGGGTTAAGATTTATTTAAATCTAGTTTAAATCTAACTTAAATCTAGATAAATTTTAATAATTAAACTTAAGCGCGTTCGAGTTTAAAATAATAACTTTATTTATAAACCTATAAAATTATATTCCTAATAAATATTCTTTTTTTAAACTTTCTACTTCTAATATTAAATAACGCGAAATACGTAATAAAATAATTATAATATAATTAATATAACTTTTTTTAAACGAAGAATTACTCGGGCCTATTATAATATTTAAATATATATAAAGAGTCTTAATTTAAATATAAAAAATCAATAAATATCTTTAACTCTATTAAAGATTAAACGGGCTTTATATTCGTTTAATACGAAATATTTTAATTCTAGGAACTACCCGCGCTTAATAGTAATAAATTAAATACGGATTAATTAATAGAATTCTATATTATTTATTATAATATAAATAAACCGCCTCTTAAGTATCTAGAGATTAATAAAGATAATAATAAAAATATTACTACCTAGGAGTTTATATAGATATATTAATAATTTATCTAGGCCTTTATCTACTTCGATAAATATATTAGAACTAGTTATAATACCTTCCTCCGCGATTATATTATTAATCTCTTTTAAAAGTCTTCTATTTATATCTAATTCTCTGTATATAAAATCTTTTACCGACTTTATAAGGCGAGACACCGGCTTTATTATAATAATATATATAAAACTAGATTATATATAATATTAAAAATATCGACGAAATACTTTATAATTAATAATAGTAAAAGATATATACTACTTATTCGGTAATAAAGTTAATTAGATTATTACTTATTTATTTTCCGAATATTATATAACTAAAACGAGTATTAATATATATCTTAAATCTATAAAAATTAAAGTAAATTAAAAGAAGGAGGTAATTTTCCGTAATATAGAATAATATCGGTAACTAGTAGAATATAATATTTAATAGGGTATATATAATAATAACTAAATAATTAATAATCTCCGTATACCCAACGAGATTAATTATTTTAATAATTTATATTTTAAATTATATTACTATAATATTATTAAAATTATCCGTTTTTTCCTCGGTTATAAACTATTTAAAAATAATCTAGTATATATACCTATAAAGATTACGAACGATAGTAATAATAGGGTAGTTAATAAAATATATATTAATATTTAATAATAGGAAATATAACTATAGATCTTTATTAAAAGTATTATTATTCTTTTTATATTATCGTCCGACGAGATAATAATAATTTAATATTATAACGCCTTTTCTCTTTAACTAGTATATATAATTATCGGGAATTTTAATTATACGGTATATAAAATTTAGAAGCGACCTAGCCTAGTTCTTTTAAATTTAATCCCTTATATTAAGAACGGAAAGAAATTCGGTAATTATATATAATTAAATATCTACTATCTCGCGCTAGGGCGTATACTCTAGTATATATATAACCGTTATTATTAATTCTAATAATATACTAAAGTAATTAAAATAATTAAAGACCTAGTAATATAAAGGATTAATATTATATACGCGGATAATTAACCCCGAAGATATTATCTAATAATTATATCGCTTATAACCGATTATTTAAAATAAGTCTTAATAATAAAAGTAAAATAAAATCGTTAATATTTAATATATTTAGTCCCGCCTAATAAATAAAGGGAGTTAATTAGGATATAGGAGCTACGGATCTACGAATATATATATCGAAGAATAAAAGTATAAAAAAGAGATCCCGACCTCGCTAAAGATTCAATAATTATATATAATATTAAGAACTTCGCCTAATATTATTATCTAATTAATATTTATATTATTTTTATTATAAATATATTATACTAGTTTCTAAAAGGAATTATTATAAAATTAATTAACTAGATTCGGGATTTAATTAAAGACTATATAATTTTTATAATTATTAAATAAATAATAAAAGAGGTAGCTAGGCCGAAGAAATTTTAAAAATAATTAATAATAAAAATTAAATTAGATTAGATTACCGTTTTTATTAAATATTAAATTTCGTAGAGTTAAAATTATTTAAAAACTTTAATAAAGTAAAGTAGTAGAGTAGTAATAAATAAAAAATAATATTATAATAATTAATAACCGTCGTTACCTCTTTATTTATTAAATATATACCGGCTACTCTATATTACGCGCGGGCTATATTTAATTTTATTATATTTATTTAATATATATTTTATAACGGCGATATTTATAATATATATTACGCTGCGGAATAGGGTAGGGATTACCTTCTCTTCCCTTCTCTTCCCTAGAGGAAGGGGAAGAGAAGGGAAGAGATAAGTATAAGATTATTCTCTTCCCTAGTCTAGGGAAGGGAAGGGATTCTTTATTATTCCCTTCCTCCCTTCTTAATAAGGCTAGCCTTATATAATTTATATATACGCGTATATATACTTTATTAATTAGGATAATAATTAATATAAATAATCGATATCTTTAAGGTCGCTAATAGTATATTATTAATTATACTAATTATTATTCCTATTAATAAGCTATATTTACGCGTATCTTTAAGGCTATTATAGTAACGATAATATAAATAAGGTATATTAAGATTTAATAGCGCGATTAAATAGATTAACTACTATACTACCCTCGATTTAAGTAATTAATATATATTATAATATCCTAGAACGACGAATCGTAGTTATCTATATATTAATTTCTAATAAGTATCCTCCGCGTATAAAATTATATTAATCTTTATATTAAGCCCTCCTTTAGATCTTATCCTCTAACGAATTTTATTCTCGCTTTAATTATTAATATTTATTTACCCGCCTAATATTTTCGTTAAAGTTTTTAAAAGTTTAATATCCTTCGCTTATAGAGTAATACGCTTATCGTATATAGTATATAAATTAACTACTAAATAATTTAAATTATAGTTTATCGAGGGATAATATAGGAAATAAATTTATTAGAGAATATATATATTAGATAACCTTCTATAGCCTCCTATAAAGTATTAAATATATTACTCTAAAATCGTATATCTTTAAAAAGGTCTTAATAATAGATTTCGCGGATTAAATACGAAAAGGGTACTTTTAGAATTAATAAATCGAAAGTCTTCTAATATCTTTTAATTTCTCGGAGTATTTTCGTTAATAGGGATTAATACTTTAATTAGGATAAAGGTAGTTAAAGATAATATAAAATTTACTACCGGGCTTTATACGTCGTCGGGTAGATATAAAAATTTAATTTATTCTTCCCCTCTTCTTTTTTAAGGCTTAAGCGCGGTCTTTAAATAAAGATTTAAATAAAACTTTAACCGCCCGTATTCCCGTAGAGGTTTAATTAATAAATAAAGAGCCCTAAGATAAAGGCGTAATTAATATTAATATTTAGAAATTAATATAGGAGTTATAGTATATCTAGTATAAAGAAAAAACTTATAAACTTAGATACTCTTAGCGTTTTTACGTATAAGGTTTTATACTTTAAGACCTTAATAAATTATATAATATTAATATAATTATTACGATAAAGCTAAGATTAAGGTAAATTATTTATTATTTTATTTTACTTTAATCTTTCCCGGAGGACGTCCGCGTCTCGAAGGAGCCTTTATAATAACGGATTAATATAAAGATTACGATAAAGCTAGGATATATAGTAAGATAACGAACCTTTATCTTTAATTATAGTTTTAATCTTTTATATTTTACTCGCCTTTTTTTTCTCTTTTATTATTTTTTAATTTATTTTTAAATTCCTAAAGATTATTTAATAAATAGTATATATTTCTTTAATAGTACTCTTTAAACGATCGAGAGATATTTCGCCCGTATTAAATCTCGGTAGATTATTCTTATTAATATAAGGGATCTACTTTAATTATTTATTATTACGGGTTTTATCCCGATCTTTATCTTAATTAAAAGGGTCTTAAATATCCTCCTTTATTATTATATCTTTTATATCTTAATTATTATAAGAGTAATCGAGTATAAGGTAATTTAAATTATTTTATTAATAATTTTTATACCCTTAGAAGATAGGATTAACTTTTTTTAAATAAAAGTATAGGATATACTCTTCTATATAATTTATATAAGATTTAATATTATCGAATTTAGGTTTATCTTAATTATTTAAGGCCGAATCGTCTTAATCTTTATCTTAATCGTTATTCTTTTAATAATCTTCGGGTATTATTAATTAAATCTAGGTATTATTCGAGGAATTAGCCGGATAAGAATAATAAAAATATATATCCTTTATTTCATAATCCTACCTTTTAATAACGTATTCGTAATTATTATATTAATATTTTTAGTATGGCCGTTAATACTTAGGATTATCCTTAACTTATTCGTATATATTATTATTATTTATATAATTTATATAGCCTTCTAACCTTATTATATCGTTATTATTATTAACGGTCGCCTCGTTATCGTCGTTAGTACTATCGTTATCTTTAATCTTAATATCTTTATTTAAATTATATTTATTATCTTCTACTTTATTCCTAGGTATAGGTAGTTTATATAATTAAATAAATATCGGTTAAATTATATCCTTTAATTTAGGGTAGATAAGCTAAGAGAATTAATCTAGCGTATTTAATTAATTCGTATTAACGATATCGTCGAAGTCGATTTATTTTTATATAGGACCGAATAACTACGGTTTATATATTTTATTAGAACTATTTATTTTAATATTTATACCGTAAGATTTACTAGAAGGCTAGGGTTATTCTATATATTTTTTATTTTAAAACTCTAGTATTTAGGCGACTATTATAAACTTTATTAATATTATTTATCTTAATTTATATCCTAGTAATCTTACCCCTTTATATAATAGATTAATTACTCTATAATTTAGGGGCTAAGAAGTTATTTTCTATAAATTAAATTAATATTAATTATCCTAATCTTTATCCTAATATATTTACTTAGTATTTTAAATACTAACGATTATACGATTATAATAGTTTAATATCTTATTAACTTATAACTTATTTTTATTTAATTTTATCTTATTTATAAAGATTAAAATACGGATGAATATAGAGAAGATTACGATTAATTAATTTATTAATAATTGAATATACCGGCCTTATATATATAAATATACTATACGGTATTTTAAATCAAGATAAATACTTTTTTAATAGTATAATTAATATAACTTCGGTATAGGGGAAAGCGAGGTTATAAGTAAATAGAATAATCGGATTTATAGCGCTAAAAGCGGGATCCTTAATTATTATTCACTTTGATTTTATAATAAAAAGTTATACTCCTTCGGTAACGACTTTTATATTAAGATAATCTCTTATCCTATCTCGTATTAATAAATTATAATATTAATTATAATAGTTATAAACGATTAATAAATTATTTTAAAATAGAATCGAAAGTCTAAAAGTTTATAATTAAATCTAAATTTCGTAGTAAAAATAATAGTACTAGTTTAATCGGTATAAAGATTAAGATAAATATAATAAAGCGTCGACCTTCGGATATTAATTATAATATATTCTTACCTAGTATATATAGCCTTTAATCGCCGTATAAGTTATATATCCTTCGGGGTTATAATAATCCGCTAGTTATAAATCGTATAAAGATTAATTATTACGATTAAAATTAATATTATATATTTATAAAAATAATATTAGGTTATTTACTCGCGAGTTTCTTAATTAATATCGCCTCCGAGGCCTCCTATAACGCGTTTAAACCTATAAATTATATACGAAAATAATATTTATAAGAAGTATATATAATTTCGCGTATAAGGCGCGTAAAGGGTAATTTCGGGATTAAAAGATCGGTAGTTTTCTAAAGAAGCCTAATTTCTTATAGAATAATAACTAAAGAGTTAAATTAAATAGTATTTTAATTATAAAGGTTTTATTAACTACCGTTCTTTAATCTTCTACCCCGTACCGCGATTTTCTTTACCTAAGATTTCCTTATATATATTTTTTATATATTAAGTACTTTCCTCATTACCTTTAAATTTCGTTACGTTCTTAATAATTAAGGGCTTTAATTTACTCTCGCGTTATTATTAAAGCTATCGAGTAACTTAAGGTTAATATCGGCTACGCTTTTATTAACGGCTAGAGGTATAATTATTAACCTAAATTAATAAAGATATAGTTAAATCTTAAAAGGAATTTCTAAAGGAGAGTTAAAATATTAATTTATTATATATTTAAAATTACTTTTTAGCGGGATATTAACCTAAAATATATAAAATAAATATAGATCTATCTTTATAATCTTCCTATCCAGTATTAATATAATTAAGTTATAACTACCGTATATAACGTACCTCTATAGACTATATAATTATAAAAGAATTAATAATTCCTCTTACTTTCCTACCTTCTTTACTAGTTTTTAAAATATATATTTAAAATATCTTAAAGTAGTAGTTTCGCTATTAATAATTCTAAATTTAATAATTAATATTCTTCTATTTTTAGTTTAATTACCTAAGATACTTCTTTTATAAAGAGCTTAACGATTAAAGATTCTAATAAATACTATTATATATATATAATAGAAATAACTACCGTCTTTCTCGAATAGTTTTATAGATAAGAGTAGTATCGTACCTAAAAGATTAAGTAAGAGAACTAGAAATATAAGAGTTATATATTTAATTTCTCTTAGACGTCGCCTAAACCGGCTCCGGAATAAGAGTTCTTTTATAACGATATTATAATAAATATAAAGGAGCCGAGAAATATCTATAAAAGATATAACCGAGTAATTACGAGGATTAACGCCTAGAATAATATAAAAACGTATTTTATATTAAATTAATATAAGAGGAAAACTTTATACTTAAATATAAAACCGATCTAGATTATATTATCCTTTAAAGACTAGGTATATTTTAACCCGTTTAATATATAGGTATAAAGATTAATATAAATACTTATAATCCTAATTATAGAGAAGTAAAAGAAAGGTTAATATATTATAATTTAACGGCCGAGAAGTAATATTTAAGGACTTCTTTAAATTATTTATACGAATAATTATCGGGCTTAAACTCTCCTTATGATTTATTAATAATATCGATATATAATAAATATTTAAATATACGAATTCGTTAATTACTCTCCCTTTTATATTTATAGTTAAAAATTATATTATAAAGAAATATAACGATATTTAAGATTAACTCCTTCGGAATTTACTTAACGACGGTACGAAAATTATTATAACGCTAGACTTATAGTCTTCTAAGAACCGATAAAGTTATATAATTATAAATATATACTTTATCGACTAACGATAATAATACTATAAGGTACTCCTAGCTTTTAAATATATAAAGAGAAAATATAATAATATTAACCTAGCCTCGTATTTAAATATTATTATTTATCGTTATAAATTAAAGGATCGGATAATATTAATTACTACGGATAATACCTTTAATAATAATAATATATATTAAACCCTCGAAACTATATTACCGGAGGAAAAGACCTAGTTTTTAATTATAAGGAAGGAACTAAAAAATAAGATCCGCGATTTCTATAATAATTAAGATACTCTTACGAATACCGGAATTTACCGCGTTTTATACCTTTTATATATTATTTAACTAGGCTTAAAGGAACTTCTTAAGGTAATTAAAATCTTATTAATAAATAAAGACTTTTAAAAGAATTAAGACGATAAAGTAAATAAATAAAAGTTTTCTAAAATAAGGAAAGAACCTAAGATCCCGTTTACTTTAATAAAAATACTTCCGTATTTTAAATAATATATTAATTATTATATTAATATTTATTTCTTTATTAATATTAAGGGATATAAATTCGTAAAGCCTCTATCTACTTTAATAAAAGTAATGAACGGCGTAAATACTTTTAGGATATCTAAAAATAGTTAAACGATAAGAAGTATTAATTAACCGGGCCGAATTAGGTATAGGGGATATACGATAAGAAATATCGAAATAAATTTACGACGTTAAAGCTCTTCTAGGACGTAGCGACTAGATAGGACTTAATTTATTATATATTAATCCGCGCCTTAAAGCTAAGGCCGGCGTTAAAGGAATTTTTTTATAAATAGGCGGAATAACTATAATTAGACGAGGATAAATAAATTTAAATAAAATACCTTATCGAACTTTATAAGCCGTTTTATTAATATATATAAATAATAAATATATTACGTACGCCGACTATTTATATAACTTTTTCGGTTTATAACGCGTTATTTAATTATTTTAAAAATAAAGAAGAAAAATTTATAAAGAAGATTACGCCTTAAAAGAGGTTTATATTAAAGGGTCTAAAAAAGGTATAGGATAAATTTAACTAGTATTATTCTTAAACCTAATTAACTTTAGGCGGGTTATACGGTATAATAACTCTTTTAGAATTAATTCGAAAAATAATTATATTTAAAGACTAGGGATAAAATAAAGAGACTAGGTAAAAATAGGAGGATTTTTATTAAGAATAACTTAAGAAGTAATTCGACCGGCGCCCGTAGGTTACTTAATAAAAGAAAATCTATATTAAAAAAAACGTCGAGGTAAATAATCTTAAATATTTAATTAAGGGTAAAAATAAGGCGTTATCGAACCCGAAAAATCGGAGTAAAGAACTTCGAAAATACCGGGAAACGAGTAAATCTTTTATTTATATTAATCTTTATATCGATAAATATACCTATTAATTATATATAACGTTTAATAACGACGACGGTAAATTTATATTTAATAAATAAAAGGACCTCTCGCTAGTATTTAATTATCTTTCTTATACGGCCCGTAATATCTTAACCGTACTTTATACAGGCGTTAAATACGAGCGAGTATTTAATATCGCTACCTAATTATATATAACCTAAAAATCTTATAGTCCTAAGACGTTCTTAATTTTTATAATCCTTAATCGCTTTTAATTTAAAGAAAACGAAGTAATAATATTTTAATAAGATTTAGACTATAAAGAAATAATAACTTTTAAAAAATACGAAGTAGTATAAAGGCGGGACGAGGTTATAATAAAAAGTAACGATAACTTTATAAATAACGAAAACGAAGGCGGGTATGATAATCTCGTAGACGAAGTTATTATTTTAAGATTTAATAATAAGAATAAGGGAAATAAAGAATCTCTAGCCTTAATTATTAATTTAACTCGTAATTAAAGAAGAGTTAAAGAATCTAGCCTTTAAGTAAGAGTTTATAAAGTAATATAAATACGCGTAAAAACTATATTAATAGTAAAAAGGCTCGGGAAAATAATTTAAAAGTTAAAGTTTCCGAGTACCGAATAAACGGGAGTAATTCGAAACGTATATATTCTATTTAAGACTTTACGTCTAGTTATTTAATAAAAAGAAAGAAATTAAATATAGAATTATTCTTTAAGTTAGAGGTAATTAATAAATTTAAAGGGTTAAAGGATAAATAAGAAAATAAATAAATTCTATTAAAACTACGTAAAGAACCTAGTCTTATTTTAAAATCTTTAAGGGGTTATAAAAAGACGAGTAGAGTTTCGAAGTATAAAAGGAGTTAAAGGAGATATAAAGAATAAAGATATATAATATAAATCGAATAAAGTTAGTATAAAGATTACGTCGGTAAAACGAAAAGTGGCTCGATCGTAATTTAGGGCGCTCGACGGGCGCCCTAGGAGCCTTAAATATAATATTTATTTACCGATTTAATAAGCGCCCGAGGTATATAGCTAAAGGGCCTAAAACTACTCGGGCGTATACCGAGTAAACCTAAAACCGTTATTAACGGGCACTAAATTAGGGGTGCGCTATTAATTTTAGACCCCCGTTTATAGCCCCTATTTATAGCTATAACCTTATTCCATTTATAACCATGGCCCTATTCTATTTATAGTTATAACGTATTCTATAATTTTATCGTTATCGTTATTCTTTAATTATTACTATCGTACCTATAAACCCCTAACGTATACTTTAGCGTATGGCCTACGTATTACCCCCGCGAGGATTTCGCCTAAATCGATCGATTCCGGGGATTAAAATTTACTGGCGTTAAAGATAATTCCGGGGGGTTACTACCGTCGATAAAAGCGATTATAGAATATTAAAATTTTAGGTAGTAAATTATATGATTTTCTAAAATTAAGGCCCCTAAAGCTCCGGGCTTAAATTACGCTCGTTAGGAGCCCGATATATATTTTATAACGGCCTCGGGCGCCCGTCGAGCGCCCGTCGAGCGATTTAACGTTTGAAGGGTACTCGGCGGGCGCTCGATAAACGCTCGGGGCCGTTCGGGCGCCTTAAGTTTATCTCGGGCGCCCGAGGTAGCTTATTTAATAGCCCCGAGCCGCTAAAGCCGGTTTTCGATTTACCGACGTAGTATAATTACGACTAGAAGCTTTATAAGCTAGTTATATTAAATATTTAGGTATATAATTAAATATACTCTTTACGTTTATATTTAGAACTTTATTTAATAATACGACCTCCTTTTAATTTAAAGGGGGCCTTAAAAATACTCCCGATTCGATAATTTATATTATCCCCTTCGAAATCTTCTCTTAATCTCTAGAACGAATAATATCCTTCGCCTTTTTTATAACCTAGGTATACTCCGGCCTTAGTATTATCTTAAACGCTTTCCGCGCCTCTTTCGTATTTTTATTCGGTCTTTAATTATACTTTTCGTATTTATAATTATCGGGGTAAAGATAATATAATCTTAATATTATAACCTACCCGTTATTAACTTAAGTAAATATAAGATCTATATTTATTCTACGACGCCGATCTTATTTATTAAAACTATACTATTTATACCTTTCTAGATTCGTATTAAATTAAATAATTATATTCTTTTAAACGGTACGTTCGGTAAAAGTAAAAATATAATAAACTTATAAGTCCCTCTTTAATAAACCTTTTCGTTTATATTAATTTATAATTAATATATAATTGGATAAAGATTAATATAAATAATATACCTTAAGATTATATCTTTTATAATATGAAAACCCTTTATACGTATATACGCGAAGACGGTATTTATTATAATAATCGATTTTAACGCGGAGTAATTTAAATATTATAATTTAATATCCTCTAATAATATTATAGGCCGATCGGTCCCCGGATTTTACTTATAAATTAAATAAGGCCTAAATATTACGAGCCTCGGCTTATTTTTTACTTTTACTTTAAACGCTATAAATTTCGTCTTAATCTAATTACTAACGTATTTTAAGAATATAATTATTAATATTTAAAGAGCCATCGATATCCTCTAGCGGTTATTTATCGACTTAATTTATATTCTTATTATCGTTAACTATTATTTCTTTAATTAACGAAACCCCGTTTACCTAAATAATAACCTACCTATATTTACCCGCAGTAATCTTATTATATATTAACGATATCCGCTTTAAATAGGATATATTAATATAAAGATTAATATAAACCTTTTATTAATCGTTTAAATTTTAACCTACTTTAATAATCTTTATTATTTTTATTCTAAAAGAACGTCCTATTTTTATTAATCTTTTACTTTCTTTTAGGCTCGCTAAACTATTTTCGTATCTATAATTTTTATATATTTAATAACGGCGTCTATCTTTAATAATAACGAAAGGTATTTTCTTAATTTTATTATATTAAGGTTCCTAAAAAGTTATTCTTCGGCTTTTCTCTTCGGTTATAAACCTAATATATACCCTCTTTAGCCTCTTCGTAATATAGAATTTCCGAAAGAATTTATTCTATTAATTATTAATATTAATTATTTATATTAAGTATATAAGATTAATATTTCCGACGACTTATAATTTAATATTAAGCCGAAGTCGTATCTAGATATTAATTAATCTCGCGTTTCTTCTTTTTTAACTATAGTTTATTATTTATTTGAACTTTAAATTATTCTTCTTTATAACGTACTAGTCGTTATTATAAAGAGCTTTACTATAAAGAAAGACCGTAAATACTAGTTTAATTATTTATATTAATCTTTATATTATTTAGATTAGGACTTCGATCTAAAATCTTACTTAAGAGTTATTAATAATAAGAGTTATATAATCTAGTAATAAGTAAATAGAGTTTACTACCGAATTAAATATAATAATATAAGAACCGATAATTAAATAGTTAAATAATAAAGGAGTTAAATAATTTAACGAAGTTATTTATAAGATAAGTAGTTCGTTAAATCTAGAAATAAAGGAAAAGCGGAGGCGTTTTAAAAAGCCGTTACTAGCGCGGCGCTAGTAATAAATCTAACGGGTAATAACGTTATTAAATATAAATAACCTTAACGATCTTTATATATAAATACTGCGTAGCTAGCGTATAATAAATTCTATATTAAATTCTATAATCTACTTTAATTAAATAATATACTTTTATTCGAAAAATTTAACGTATATTAACTAGTATTAATTAAATTTATAAATATATATCCTTCCTTATAAAGCGCTCGTTTTACTACGGTAGTATTAAAATAAACCCTCTTTTTATTAATTTAAGACGTATTTTAGAGACTTAAAGTATATTAACGTTTACTATTAATCGCGATATAAATAAAGATTAATATAATTAATAAGCGTACTAGGTAGATATTTAGGTTTATTTATATTATTAACCCTACCTAAAAAAGGAGGAAGGGAATAATAGGTAATCTCTTCTCTTCCCTAGTAATCCCTATTCTTTCCCTTCCGCTCCCTTCCCTACTAGAAGGGAAAGGAACGAGGGTTATTCCCTTCTCTTCCCTTCCCTGTTCCGCAGCGTAATATATATAGTACGCGCTTTATTATATTTATAAATTAAAGATAGTCTTCTATAAATACTAGTAGAGTAATATTTTAAACCTAGATTTAAAAGACTTTATTAATCGGTATTTTTATATATTAAAACTATACGCGATAATATATTATATTAAATATATTCGAAGATATAGGAGTACCTAGAACTTCGATATTTATTATAAAAAGGCGGTTTATAAATTTCTCCTTAAAGAACTCTTTTTACGAATAAATAAAATTAATAAATTCGAGACGTAATTACTACGGTATAATATTATATACTATAATATAAGAATTATATAGGAAGTTATAATAATACTTTCTACTAAACTTACTATTATTATTAATAATAAAATAGAATAATAGAATATCTAATTATATCGAGAGAAATTAAATTTAAATAAATATATACTTATTCCTAATAAGGATACGCCCTTATACTTCGGTATATAAATACTAGATATTAAATATTATCGCCTAATAACTACGGTAGCGAGGGCTTTTTATTTTAATATTAAAAATCTTATTAATATTATAACGGTATTCGTATAGTATCGGTAAAGCGGCAGCCCGTATAAGAAAATCGAGGTGCTAAATACGTATTTTATTAATTTAGGCGGAAAAATAACGAAAAGAGAACGTTAAAAAAAAGAAAAAAAAGAAAAAAAAAATTCAACTAAAAAACGTAAAAATAGTAACTTCGGATTTAAGATTTTAAATCTGTGATTTTCTATTAGCGCCGGGTAGCTCGCTAAGGCTATATAAAGCGCTATAACTACACTAATCTAATTTCGATTTTAAATTACGTCGATTTATGAAAATTATATACGCGCGTAATACCCCCTAAGTTAGCGCGGTATTATAGACTATATAATTCACTTATTACTATATATATCTAACTATCTACCGGTACTACTTAGACTAGCTTATTCCGATTTATTTAAAATTATTCAAAATAAGTCGAGGTACTAAATACGTATTTAGTAACTCTAGTGTTAAATCGATCTCCTGAGCTAGTACATGAGCTAAACAGATCTGAGCGCCTTTTCCGCCTTTTTCGGTAGAATGCGGGCTCACCGCTTTACCGATAAGGAGAGCCGTAAAAAATAGGATAAAAATCCGGGCTTTATTAAAGATTAACGGAGATAAAAAACGGATTTTAATTAAGCGGGAGATATATATATTTCTATATATCGATTATTAATATATTAAATTTATAATAGTAAGGAGAGCCGGAATTTAAAATAGTTTATAAAGAGATTAATTTATTATACTCTTAATTTTCATTTTACCGGTAAATCTTATAATAATTATATTTAAATTAATAATAAAGCGACTCGTTTATAAAATTAAAACGAGACCGAGTAAAAGGCCCTTTATATAATAATCGGCCGGCTCGAGTTAATTATTAATATTTATAATTATAAACGATTAACGATAAAAGTAAATATAGGGTATATATTAATATATTAATTATTTTATATCGACTAAAGAATAATAGGAGAGTCGACGATATATATAAAATATTCGAAGTAAAATATATCCTAGCTAGTAGAATAAAAAGACTTTAAAAATTATATAATTATCGACTCTTCGAAATATACGATATTATCTAGAGTATATATATAGTACCTATTAAATAAAAAGAATATTATTATATAGATAATTTTATTAATTAAAATTAATATAATATTATTTATAATCCTAACTTTATAACGAAAGATATTAAAATAGTAGATTAATTTATAGAGTAAATATAATAACTATATATCTATAAAAAATTACCGTCCGCGATAATATATTTACTATACCGCCTAATAATATGTATACGCCCGGGCTCTTTTTTAATAGTAGTACTATAACCGTATAACGGGTAATAATAACGACGAGAGTAACGGGTATAATATATAAATAAATTATAATTAGGGTATAAACTCGAATAATAATATTTAGCGGGAAGAGAATTAGAGGTTCTATATTAATTAAAAAAATTCTTAAATAAAAATTCTTAAGATATTATTTTTATAGAGTTAAATAAAAAAAGAAGTAGATTCCTAAATTAACTTTTATTATCTAGCGCTCCTTCGGTATATATTTTATTAATAGAAATAAATGTCTTTATTTTATAAATAAAGGATATTATAATCTATCTTTTATAGAATTTATCCTTATATTTATAATTTTCTTATATTTTTATAATATATAGTATTATATAACCCCGAATTCGGCGCTCGGATTAATTTAGATTTAATTTAAATTTAGTTTAAACCTAATTTAAACCTAACCTAAACCTAGGTTAAAATTAATCCGACGCGTATTTATTTATTATTATTATTATATATATAATTCTACCCTCCTTCTCATATATTAAACTAAACCTATTTTATATTACCGAATAATATTTAAATCTATATATATAACTTAATAGTATATTAAACGGTAAAATTAAATTAAACTATATTTCCTATAGGTCGTAAAACGGTCTTAACTAGTTAAAGAATTTATAATAATAACTCCTTCGATAAAACTAAAGGTTAATTTTAATAATAAATTATATTAATACTCTTTAAATAAATCTCCGCTATAAATTATTTATTTATTCCGATCTATAAGTAATAATATATATTAGGAACGCGTTAATTATAAATCCTTCTAGTATATATTAATTAATATTAATTATCGATAAAAACGAAGAAAATATATACGGAGGTAAGAAGATCGATACCGAGGTTAATAATAATAATATTAGGCTTCCTACCCCGAAGCGACGGAAAATGAATAACGCGTTTTAATTAAATAGATTAGGTAGGGCCGCGCTATATATATATATATATATTTTATATAGGAGTTAGTAATATAACTAATCTTTTTATAATCCTTATTATTTATCGGTTATTATATATCCTTATCCTCGTCCTACCCTAGTTTTTATATATATAAATTAAGAGATTCGAGGTCTTCTAGTAACGCGTTATATAAACTTTCTACGAAATACTAACGTAATTATAACGCGTTATAATTAAGAAATAAATCGTTACTATTATAAACGGGCGTAGGACGTTATATTAAACTAGGGTTATATATTAAAAATTATAAAGCCGTTTCTTTATATAAGATAAATAATATTAATAATACTCGTAACGGGATATAAGAACTTGGGATATAATTTATAAATAAACTTTAATAAAAAAAATAAAAAAAATACTTTAATTTAGAAACTCTAGCGGAATATTACCGATAAATATAATAAGGCCCCCGGGATAAAGGATAAGATAATAAAGAAAACTTTAAATCTAATAAAGATTTAAAAAGTATTAATCTACTATATTTAAATTAAAGATATATTAATTAAAATTAATTATTTAATTATATCGGTAGTTACCACGCCCTAATAATAATAAGGATTCGATAAATTATAAGAGTATATTATATCTTTTTAATAATAAAATGAAGTATTAAAGAGATAATTACTACTAAAATTAAAATAGAGAAATAGATACGGATTAAATTCGAAGGCGAATATATTAAAAATAAATTAAACTCGACCTTTTTTTTTATATTCCTTAATATTAATAAAAAATAATATAGAGTTATGGACTTAAATAGAGGAGACGTAGGAGGAAGAAATATCTATATAATAAGGTATAATAATAGAGGCTCTATCGAGTAGGATTAATTAAGAAATAAAAAGAGAAAAAATACCGGTAGATAATATAAATAATTTCGTTTATAGATAAAAAGATAGAATCGATAATTTAGTCGGTTATAAAGACTCCTATATTATATCTAATTATTTTCCGGTTATTAATAAAATTATTATAAATTCGCCGGCTACTCGATAAAATAATATATAAAAAAACGAGATAAATATTATAAAAAGAGATAATATAAAAGAAAAGAGTATTAATAAATCTCGGAAAAAAGAGTTATTTATTTCTATAAAAATAAATATTTATTTTATTTTAATAGAGTTAAATTAGCGAATAAGATATTAATAAGAACTCTAATTTATTAAATAAAATTTAACGAGGTATAAAAGGAGGTAGAGTCTTTTATAATCTATTATTAATTTTTAAATATTAATATAATTATTTAAACGGATACTTAAATAACTTTATTTAATTAATCGATAGAAGACCGGGCTAGTAATATATATAGCGTAAAAAGTCTTATAAATCGCGAAATAGTATAATATTATAATATTATACTTATTATAAATATATATTAATACTATATACTAAATAATAATTACCGGTCTTTATCGCGTAAAAATTTAAAGATATTAAATTTAACGAATAAATTAATTCCTTTAATATTAATAAAAATCCCGCCGAGCCTATATTATATATATTTAAATTCTTTATTATATACGAAGGCTTTTAAAAGAGGTTAAAATTTAAAAAAAAGAAAGAAAAAGTAATATAATAAAAAAAACGGGGTTAAGATTATATAATAAACGATATATATATATAGAATATAATACTTAAGATTATAAAGAAGGAGAGGTACGTTATTTTAATATAAATTACCTAGATTAATAACCCGGATAATAAATAAAAGATAGATTATATATTTAATAAATTATTCTTATAACTAAAGATATAGGCGGCCTAGATTTAGGCTAGATTTTACCTAAATTTAAACTATATCTAAATTAAATCTAGTTTAAATCTAGGTATAAGATAGTTTATAAAAATAATTAATAATAGTTTTTAAATAAATAGATTTCAGGATATCTATAATTCCCCTATAATATACCGAGTAGATAAAGAAGAATATATACTAATTAACTAATATATATATAAAGATCTAAATATAATAATAATATTAAAGGCGCTAACGGTAATAATTATAATAATAATACTATTATAATCTAAAGTATAGATAGTATATTTAAAATACTATAAATTAATATTAAAGATTATTTATTTATTACTATTTATTAATTAAATAAATATCGATTATATTTAAATTAATTATAAAATTATATTTTAGGTATATAATACGCTGAAATTAGTTATATAATTATATTTTAACTATATAATATATTTAGAATACTCGATATAGATAAATACGTATTTCTAGTATTTTATATATTTTCGGTATAAAATACGTAGAAATCGGGGTTTCCGGAGTTACCGATACGTAATATTTTATTCTAAGTTATTTTAGTATTATTAATAATAATATTAATATTCATAATTCTAACTCTATTAACTTTATTAAATTTGTAATCTAAATCGATATTAGACGTATCCGAGTTTTTATTAATATTTAACTTTAGTTAATATTTATTCTAGATTATATATAAGATAGTCTTTAATAGGTAATTAATAATATTTAATTAAAAATTATCTTTACTATATAAAGTATTAAATAAGTCGAGGAGATATATTATAATTACTAGTACTTTAGTATAAAATAGTAACTTATTCGTATTAATAGATAATTTAATTAATATATAATATACTAAAACTAAATCTTAACTACTATTTTATTTCGTTAATACTATAATTCTTACGTATCTTATTTCGTTAATACTATATTCTTATTATTTAGTAGTAATAATATATTCGATTTTTATTTATAAATAAAAAGAGACCGGTTACTAGCCCCTAAAATATTAATTATAAAAAATTAAATCCTCTACTAATATCTCGAAGATATAATTATTATCCGTACTATTATTTCCTTATATAGGTCGAATTATTTTAAAGAATTATAATTTAATTATAATTTATTCTTATATCTACTACTAGTTATAATATTAATACTAACTCTTTAATTATTAATATTCTACGACGACGAACGAAGCGAGCCGCTTTATTTTTATTTTAACTTTTATATATAATAATAGTATTTTTTTATACTAATTATACCTACCTCTAATCCTAATAATTGAGTTATTATATTAAACTTTTATAATTATATAAATTAGTTTATAAACGCGCTTTATAAGTTTAAAGGAATATTTATATTTTAATTATAAAAAATACTCTATATTTCGACCGTAGGCGTAGGGAACGATTTATATAAAATTAAAATATCGCCGCCGTCTATACTATATATTATTATTTTCGTTTATATAAAAAATCCTTATCTTTTCTTAAAGATCTCGGTTTAATTATAATTAATTATTAAGAAAGATAAATCGCGCCGGAATTATAGAGTTAAAAACGGAGTTTATTTTTTTTATAATCTAAAGCCCGTATTTACCCGAAAATAAAAAAGCGGTATTTACCCTATTTAAAATTATAGCGAAATCGATAAGTTTTCCCCGCGCTAAAATAATAACCCCGAATTTTTTTTTTAATTCTTTATTTCTTACTTTTTATTTCGCTATTTCTAATTTATATAGTTAAGATTTAAATCTTTAATATTATATAAATAAACTTTCGAACTATATATTAATAGAAGATCTTTATAAATATATATAACTTATTTCATTTTCTTTATTTATAAGTTACGCGGAGGTAAAAAAGTCGTTTTTATTAAATCTTATTATCTCTTTAGCGTTTTAATTACTTATATTTTCGAAAAAATATTTCGAGTAATATAGTAAAAATATTAGTAGATTAATTTAAAAAGTTATTCTTTTTATTATCGACTAGTACGATCCTCTATTAGATATATTAAAAGATAACGAGTTATTTATAAAAAAAGAGCGTTTTATCTTTATTAATATTTAAGAAAAAGAAAGTTTCGTAGAAGAAAATCTTTTTATATTTCTAATTTCCTAGATATACCCTCTTTTAATTGCGGAAATATTAACGAGTTTTATTAAAAGCGTTAAATATTATATTAATTTAGTATATTTTAATAATTAAAAAGAAAAAAACGAGGAGATTCTAAATTCTTAACTACTTTATTCTTAAATAAAGGTTAACGACCGAATTTTAATTACTTTTATTTATTCTCTTCTAGCTCCGTCTTTTTCTTTATTATTTAATTTAATTAAATTTATAATTTAATTAACTCCGAGAAAATCAATATTTTAATTCCTTTTATAAAAATTAATTTTTATTATTAATAATATTATATAAAGGATTCTTTTTAATTAGATTAAGAATATAATTAATAATAATAGAGGTTAGTCTAGCTCCTTAAGATAAAGTTAATAAGATTTTAATAATTTTTAAAAAAATTAATTTACTTCCTTTAATTCTTAATTTTAATAAGAATAAAAAATCGTAGATTAATTATAAATACCGTCTCCGCCGGTAAAGATCGATTTAAATCTATATAATATTATAATTTAAACTATACAATCTACTATATTAAAATACTATTAAAATTATTTTATAAAATTAGAGTTAAACTTTTAAAGGGTCTTTAGGGCTTATTAAATTATAAAGACTAACTAGTAAAAACGGGTATATTTAATAAATATAGTAATAGGCTAGGTATTTCTATACCGGCGAATTAAATTTCTTTTATCTAAATTACTTAAAGTTATAAAACGCCGGTAATATTATCTTTAAGTTTAAAAAGTTAATATTTAGAGAGGTCTATACTTTTTATAATGTGATTTAGAATTTTACTATAATAAAAAGTAAAGATATAGTAAAGAGGAATCTAAATAATTATTTTCATAATATTATTATAAATTAATAACTTAAAATCCTTTCCTAAAATAAGAATAATATAATAATATAACTACCGAATAGTTTATAGCGCTAAATTATTAGACTATAAAATTATTTTAAAATTATAATATCTACTACTCTAAGAGAGTTTAATCGCTAGTTATATATATCGAAGGATACGGCCGAACGAAATAATTTATTTATTTATATCTAGAATATTACTAAATATACTATTGAAGCCGGTATTACCGAAAAGTATATATAAATTATATAGGCGTGGAATTACCTCGATATTAATTTCTAGGCTATTATCCCTCCTCTAACGAACGATATCTTAATTAGATAATTTATCGAGTAGTTTAAGAGTAGGAAGGAGATATAGTATAGAATATAAATTTAAAAAGATAAAGAAAGTTATAAGAATTATCGAAAGGAAATTAAAGAGCGGGAGTAAGATTATAATATAAAAAAGAATAAATAACTACTTAAAGATAAATAATTATTATAATAATAAAGTAAATACTATAATTTAATACCTTATCGGCTTTAATAATAATATTAACTTTTTTAGTTTTAAGATTTTTAAATATTTTAAAGCCCTTAGTTTTAAGATATTTAAAAGTAGAGACTAGTTATTATAAAACCGAATCTTTATAATTCTTATTCTTTTTTATACTAGTAAATACCTAGACCTTCTTTCCTTTATATTAATTTTTATAATTTATTAGTTTATTTTTAAAATTAGTAGACTATATTTTAAATATAGTAGTAGTAATAATTATAATAAGCCTAAAAGCCTCCTCTATAAAAACTTCTAAAAAATACTCTATTACTACTAAAGTAACTATTTATCTACGGGTAATATTAGCCTAGCTTTATACCGGTAGCGTAGGTATACTCCTCGCTCTAAATTTTTAAATCTTTTATTTCAGCGACTTTATTTAAGCTAGTTAGAGTATATATTCTTCTACTAATTTTTATATATAACTAAAGATTATTCCTAATATAATCTATATTAGTTATAGTTTACGGTATATTATTTATTATACCTCTCTATACTCTATATCTTTTATAGTCTTTATTATAATTATTATTAATTCTTCTAATATTTTTATACCCTCTTTATACTCTCTAATTCGATTACCCGTCCCCTTTATTTATTACGATATCTTCGTTATATTAAAACGCGTTAATAGCCCGTATCTACCCTCTATCCTAGTACCTTAAGTTTTATCTCTACTATCTTTATTCTCTTTTATCTTAATTAATTTCGTACCTCTAGTAGAATTTTCCTCGTCGTAATATAATAAATAATTTATTATATAGGTTTCTTTATCTAAATAATTCTTTCTTTTAATTATTAAAATTAATAATTATTATAATAATCTAGACTTTTACTTATATAGGGATAATTTCTCTAAATATTAATTATATTATACTATATATACTCGCCGAGTCTTTATAAACTTTTCTTTTTTATATAGTCTCTCCTTAACCTAGTACTTTAATTTATATAGAGATAAGTTAATATATCGTTATATTATAAATAGATTATCGATAATTTTCCGGAGCCTACGATTACTACTTCTTCGAAAGATATCTATATTATAGACTTTCGGGATTATATTTTATTAAAATTAATCTTCTTATACTATTTCTTATTATCGGGATATTTATATTATATAGTTTATTTCTACTAGTCTAAGAATATATTCTTTTTAGTATTAAAAAAAATATAATATCTATATTATTTTCCTTTTATTATAATATTAAGAGATTATTTAAAGTAATAATTTATAGAGTTTTTAATATTAAAAAAAGATATATTATTAAAGATAGTATCTAAGCGATCTTTATTTAGTTAGTTTAGTATAAATTCTAAAGAAAATAATAAGGATTTTAACTAGTATTATATAATAAATAATTAATTATTAGAAAGATTATTAGAATTAAGATCTAATAGTTTTATATATATATATATTTATACTTTACCCTTTATTAATATCGAATTAATATATTCTTAAAAATAGGCGGTAGGATAATTATAGGAGAATATTAATATTAAAATATATTAATAGATAAAGTTAATCTCGTAATAAATATCGAAAAGATTTATACTCTAAAGTTTAGAGTATACTAAAGGTTTATTTAATATAATATAATTAAATTAAATTATATCTTTAATAAAACCTACCTATAGTTTAATTCTAGGGTTAAATTTAACTCGGACGATTATATATCCGAGTAGCGACCGGCGAGATTATTTATTAAAATACTTTAAACTTAATCTTAACTCGAATAATTATATATCCGAGCGGCGAGATTATCTATTAAAATATTATATTTATTATTATTATTATTCTTTATTTTTTCCCTATATTATTTAGTAATTCTATATATATTATTATCTTTTAGAAGGTTTATTATCGAAAAGAATAAGAATACTTTAAAGAATAAAGGCCTAGAAGGTATTTAGGAAAGTATCTAGTACCTAGGACCTAATTCTAAAAAATCTTAAACGTTATAAATTTAAATATAGTAGTAAATTATTTTTTAATTAATAATAAGTCGAAGTCTTTAATTAATAAAAAATAGTAGTAACTTTAAGATAAATTAAGAAGTACTAGAAATCGACCGAATTTTTATTTCTAAAGTTTATTTTCTATCTAGTAGTTAAAGAGCTTTATATAAATATCGGGTTTTCTAGACATATTTAATTCGTTATAATAATCACTCTTTAGGAGGCGGTAGAAACTTATTTAATATTAGGGTTTAAATATAAGGTTATAGTACATTATTCTATAAATTATTATTAATATTATCTAGTTCTTTAACTAGTAGCTTACTATTATAAATATATAATAATATTTCCGAAGGATTTTAAATTTCTACGCGATTTTAGATATAAGAATATATTTTAATTTATTTATATCTATTAATAAATATATTTATAATAATTATTCTAATAATCACGAAGAGAGACTAGTTAATATCGAAGTATATAATTATATTAAAAAGTTAGAAATTAGGCGCTAGGAAATTTAATAACTCTTTATCGAATATATATAAATATATTAACGACGGCGTAATACGCTTTTAATTAAAAAGTAATTTTATATTAAATTGTTTAGAAACTAAAATAAACGCATTTTTAGTATTCCTAGAGTCTTTATCTAGGATCTAGTTATAATAGGATAAATTATACCCCTCTTATTATTAAATAGGTCTCGGTAAAGAAATCTATTTATCCTCCTCCTCTACCTAAAAATAAGAAGTTATATTCTACTATATAGCGATCTCTTCCTTTATAAAATATTAATACGGTTTTATCTATAAAATTAATAAACTCTAATAATAGTTAGCTAGCTTAATTATTAGAATAATTATTAGAAATCTATACTATATTTTAATTAAGGTAATTATACTAGGCGAAAATAATATATTTATATATCCCTAGGTCGTAACGTTTAAAATAATTAATTTTACGAAATAGATTTTAAATAAACTTACGCTATATAGCCCGTCTAAAGCGGAATTCGTTAATCTTAATAATATATACTATTATATCTACTCTTTTCTAGGCTTCCTAGATTAAAGTATATTAATTAATAATTAATAATAACCCTTCGGTCTCTTTATCTACGATTTATTAAAATATAGTCTAGGCTAGGTCTAGATTAAGTTATTATTAGTATAATTCTTTAATAATTAGAATTTAAATATTATTTTAATATAGCTCTAACTCGTTTAAATCGTTTTATATAATATTATTATTATTTTAAATTAATATATCTTAACCTCGTAAGGTTATACTAGTTTTCTCTATAAAATATATAATATCATTAACTTAAATAATTATAATCGGAAAATAATTATTATAATAATTATTAAAATAATAAATAACCTAGATTATATCTTTTTAAAAGGATCTCTTATTTTATTTAAATTAAAGTAGTAACCTAGTAGGTCTTTAATATTATTTAAAACTCTTTAATAATACGGAGTTTCTTCTATACTATTAATACCGTAGTTATATTATTTCTTTAATAGTCTATATATTATTTTTCGAATAATAAGGTTTAGGTAAAATAAACCTTTATCTTTATTATTAATATATTAGTCGAGTATTTCCTTAATTATTTTTTGGGTCTTTAAACTCTCTTCGGTCGTCCTTATAACCGACGAGGCGTAATAACTAGATTATTATCATTATTATTATTATTATTATTATTATTATTATTATTAATATTAAATTTATACTATCTAACGATAATTTCGGTATTATATAGGAAATTCGTTAAATTATAAAATATCTACTCGGCTTTAATCTCGGGGTCTTTTTTAATTAAGAAATAGGAATTATAAATATCTTTCTAATAATCTATTATTAAATAAATTTACTACGCGGTTAATCTATAAAAGAATTAATTCGTTTCGGTATAATAAGAATTCTAACTTCTTAATATATATAAAGTTAATATAACCTAGCGGCGAGAATAACGCGCTTTAATTATTAAATAATAAATATTAAAGAAGACTAAGGTATATTTTATAAAATAACTATTAATTATAAATTAAATAATAAAAATAAGGGGAAGGTCGCCGAAGATTTTATTAACGCTAAGAATTTAATTACGGGAAGTAGAACGTTATACCTAAAAGAGTACTCGCTCCCGTATTTAATATAGACCCTAAAACTTATTAAAAATCTTATTTAATTATACGACTATTAGAAAGATTATTATAATTAATTAAATACCCGAGTATCTTACTCTTTACGCTAGACTAAGTTATACCTAGTTTATAATATTCTAAGTTTATTAAAGTAGAATAAATAAATAAAATAAATAAAATAAATAAAATAAATAAAATAAATAAAATAAAATAAATAAAATAAATAAAATAAAATAAATAAAATAAAATAAATAAAATAAAATAAATAAAATAAAATAAATAAAATAAAATAAAATAAATAAAATAAAATAAATAAAATAAAATAAATAAAATAAAATAAATAAAATAAAATAAATAAAATAAATAAAATAAATAAAATAAATAAAATAAAATAAATAAAATAAATAAAATAAATAAAATAAATAAAATAAATAAAATAAAATAAATAAAATAAAATAAATAAAATAAATAAAATAAATAAAATAAATAAAATAAATAAAATAAATAAAATAAATAAAATAAATAATTATAATTATACTCTTATATAATTTAGGTAAATTTCATCGTCTATAAAATAATAATTATCGATACTAGTAAATTTAACCTCGTAATTATTACTATTATTACTAGTTTTACTATCGTTACTAGTTTCTTCATCGTTTTAAATTATTATAAATATCGTTTCTTAATTAATTAAAATACCGCTTCTTAATTAACTAAAATACCGCTTCTTAAATAATTAAATATAGTATATATTAATAGAGGTAGAGTTAGAAGTATATTTAAAATTAGAAATACTACGGGGGGGAAGGCCTCTAGAAAATTATTAATAATTAAAATAAAGAAGATTAATCCTAGTACTTTAACTCTACTTAATATAATTAAATAAATACGTAAACTTAAAGTATAGAAAAAGAGTAGTAAATTAAATTCTAATAATTATTATAATAATTAAAATTAATCTAAATAATTTAATCGTCGCTCTACGTGAAATTAAGCGTTATTAGAAAATTACCGAATTATTTATTCCTAAACTCTCTTTCTAACGGCTTATATATAAAGTAATATTCTCGGCTATATCGGGGTCGTTAAATATACGCTAGTAATTATCTATAATTATAACTATATAAAAAGTAACGGAAGCGATATTAGTAATATTATTTAAAAATAAGTTCTATTTTAATCTTTCGCTATTTATATTAATAATATAAGATATTAACCTCTATATAATCTACGTTTAGTATATAACTATCTAAAATAAAGATATTTAATTAACGTAGATAATTAAGGGCTATAAATTTATTCTATAAAAAAATATAAATTAATATTAATATTCCTAGTACTTAATATCGTAATACCTAATAGGAGTAGGGTATAACAAGGAAGGGAGTAGGCGGTAGGTATAATTTTCATATTATTTTATCTTTTAATAACTTCTATCACCGTCGAAGAATAAAATATTCTTTTATTTTTATTCTATAACTCTATTACTAAGACGGTTATTATAATAATTATTAGAAATCCGTTTTAGCGTAGTAGAGATCCTTTAATAAATCTTAACTCTACTCTACCCTATTTTAGGCTCTACGTTAATAAATCTCTATACTAGGTTAAGGTAGAGATTATACCTCGATCTCTACCCTACCCTACGCTAATCCGAAGGGTAAGTTTATATTAGTTATTATTAATACTAAAGCTCTAACCTAATAGTATAAGAGACTCGGTTATTTAGGGAAAGATAACATAGTGCGGTTATTTAAAATAATTAATAGTATCGATTTATTAAAGATTAAAGGCGACAACGGCTATGAAATCTATAGTATTATAAAGATATATATTTATTCGTATAAACGCAGCCTACGGAAGGGCCGTTTCGAATACAATATTATTTATAATAATATTATTAATTTTAGGGCCTATGATTTCGGCTTTATAGTTACTTATATTAATAATAAATTTAAATATAACTACTACTATTTTATATTTAATAAAATAGGTATTTTTAGCGCCTTCCGTAACTATAGATTCGTTAAGGAATATAGCGACTACTATATTTATTACCTTTATACTAATAAGAATCCTATATATATTAATAGGGTATTCGCCGATTACTAGTACGAATATAATATCGTTTAGAGTTACTCTATTCCTAGAAACCCTTAAATAAATAGCGTATTAAAACGCGTTAACTAAACCCTATTTTAGAAAGTATATACTCTACTAGTTAATAATAAACTCGATAATAAACTTATTTTAGAATTTATCGCTATAACGAACTAGCTCCGAAACCGCTCTTCTATATCTATATTAGGCCTCTATTAATATACGCCCTAATTTATTATATTTACGTAATATCGGTTAGATAAATATCTATTAGGAATATTATATTATAGAGGAGAATTAGTATAAATTCACCGACCGTAGTAAAAAGGGTATATTAATTAGTTATAAAGGTAATTATTTCTACTATATATTAATACCTATAGGTAAAGTACTTCGCTTTACCTAAATATAATAACCCGAAGAACGTACTAGTAGTAGTAAATATATTGTAAATAATATTATACTACTAGTTAATAAGATCTCGCTAATAGTCCTCTATTAGAGGGGCGATATTATAGTAAAACGAAAAAACTCTTTAAATTTATACGAGTAATAAACTAGCTCGAAATCTAATATTAATAATTATAATATTAATTATAGTAGAAGTAAAGCCACCTAACCTAAATCGGTTAATAATATTATTTAGTCTTTACCGTTATCACAACGACTAATTAAATATACGGTATCTATTAGTATTTGAGTAGAATCTCTACTATAGTCTAATTTAGTTAGACTTAGCGTTACTTAGTAAATTAACTTTACGTACTAAATATATAGTAATAGTAATACTATAGATAATAATTAACTATTTAACCTCTATTATTATCTATAATTAAATATATATTTTAAAGGGTTATAAGCCCGGGTTTAGTATTTACTACCCCTTAATAAATATATTTAAAGAAGTCTTTAAACTATATATATAACGATTTTAATACTACCTCTAGATCTACCTCTAGATCCTAGTCTATATAGTAGTAAATAGTAACTATAATAAATTACTAGGAATTTAAAATTAAGAAATTGAGTGGGCCGAAGAACTTGTTTAAATTTAAGCGCGAAATAATAAATAAATACGTCCTCGGTAATATTAATTAAATAGTATTAAGTAAAGAGCTTCGATTTATTACTTTTATAGAATTTATTTAGGAAATAGAAGAACCCCCTACTAAAGAGGAAAAAGAGGACTATAAGAAAGAGTTAATAGAATAATAAAAAGTGGTAAAGACCTAGGATTACGCTGCGAAATAAAGAAAGGAAGGGAAGGGAATAACCCTCGCTCCCTTCCCTTCTAATAAAGAAGGGAGTAGAAGAGAAAGAGTAGAGACTACTAAAAAAGGGAAGGAATTATTTATTATTCTTTTCCTCCCTTCCCGGGTAGGGCTAATAATATAAATAAACCTAAATATCTACCTAATATATTTACTAGTTATATTAATCTTTATTTATATTACGATTAATAATAAATATTAATATATTTTAAATCTCTAAAATACGTTTTAAATTAATAGAAAGAGGGTTTATTTTAATACTATCGTAGTAAAACGAGCGCTTTATAAAAAAGAATATATATTTATAAATTTAATTAATACTAGTTAATATACGTTAAATTTTTCGAATAAAAGTATACTACTTAATTAAAGTAGATTATAGAATTTAATATAAAATTAATTATATACTAGCTACGTAGTATTTATATATAAAGATTATTAAGGTTATTTATATTTAATAACGTTATTACCCGTTAAATTTATTATTAGCGCCGTATTAATAACGACTCTCTAAAACGCCTCCGCTTTTCCTTTATCTCTAGATTTAACGAACTATTTATTTTATAAATAACTTCGTTAAATCGTTTAACTCCTTTACTATTTAATTATTTAATTATCGGTTCTTATATTATTATATTTAAATCGGTAGTAAACCCTATTTATTTACTACTAGATTATATAACTCCTATTATTAATAATTCTTAAATAAGATTTTAGATCGACGTCCTAATCTAAATAATATAAAGATTAATATAAATAACTAGACTAGTATCTATAGTCTTTCTTTATTATAAAGCTCTTTATAATAACGACTAGTATATTATAAAGAAGAATAATCTAAAGTCTAAATAAATAATAAACTATAGTTAAAGAAGAACAAGAAACGCGAGATTAATTAATATCTAGATACGACTTCGGTTTAATATTAAACTATAAGTCGTTAGAAACGTTAATCTTATATACTTAATATAAATAATTAATATTAATAGTTAATAGAATAAATCCTCTCGGAAATTCTATATTATAAAGAGGCTAGAGAGGGTATATACTAGGTTTATAACCGAAGAAAAAAGCCGAAGAATAACTTTCTAGGAACTTTAATATAATAAAATTAAGAAAATACCTTTCGTTATTATTAAAAGTAGACGCCGCTATTAAACGTACGAAAATTATAAATACGAAAGTAGTTTAGCGAGCCTAAAAGAAAATAAAAGATTAATAAAAATAGAATATTTTTTTAGAATAAAAATAATAAAGACTACTAAAGTAGGCTAAAATCTAAACGATTAATAAAAGATTTATATTAATTTTTATATTAATATATCCTACTTAAAGCGGATACCGTTAATATATAATAAGATTATTAATAATAAATATAAATAAATTATTACCTAGGTAAACGGGGTTTTATTAATTAAATAAATAATAATTAATAATAATAAAGATATAGATTAGGTCGATAAATAATTATTAAAGGATATCGATAACTCTTTAAATATTAATAATTATATTCTTAAAATACGTTAATAATTAGATTAAAACGAAATTTATAATATTTAAAGCGAAAGTGAAAAGTAAACCGAGACTCGTAATATTTAGACTTTATTTAATCTATAAATAAAATCCGAGGACCGGTCGACCTATAATATTATTAAAGGATATTAGATTATAATATTAAAATTACTCCGCGCTAAAATCGATTACTACGATAAATACTATCTTCGTATATATATATAAAGAGTTTTCGTATTATAAAAGATATAATCTTAAGGTATATTATTTATATTAATCTTTATCCGGCTATATATTAATTATAAATTAATATAAATAAAAAGATTTACTAAAGAGGGACCTATAAATTTATTATATCTTTACTTTTACCGAATATATTATTTAGAAGAATATAGCCGCCTAGTTTAATATAAATCTAGAAAAATATAAATAATATAACCTTAATTAATAAAATCGGCGTTATAAAATAAATATAGGTCTCGTATTTATTTAAGTTAATAAAAGGTAGATTATAATATTAGGACTATATTATCTTTACCCTAATAATTATAAATACGAAAAGTATAATTAAAGACCGAATAAAAATACGAAAAAAGCGCGGAAAATATTTAGGATAATATTAGGGCCGGAGTATACCTAAATTATAAAAAAGACGAAGGATATTATTCGTTTTAGAGATCGGGAGAAGATTTTAAAAAAGATAATATAAATTATCGAATCGGGAGTATTTTTAAAACCCTTTTTAAGTTAAAAGGAGGTTATATTATTAAATAAAGTTCTAAATATAAACGTAAAGGATATATTTAATTATATATTTAAATATTTAATATAGCTAGTTTATAAAGCTTCTAGTCGGAATTATATTAATCTTTATATTAACTTTATTCGATTTATATTATATATCTTTACTCTTTATATCTCTTTTAACTCTTTTTATATTTCGAAGTTTTATTTATCTTTCTATAACCCTTTAAAGATTTTAAGATAAGATTAAATTCTTTATATAATTTTAATAGAATTTATTTATTTATTTATTTATTTTTTAATTCTTTAAACCTATTAATTACCTCCGGTTTAAAGAATAATCTTATATTCGATTTCTTCCTCTATATTAAATAGCTAGACGTAGAGTCTTAAGTAGAATATATATATTTCGAATTATTCCCGTTTATTTAATACCCGGAAACTTTAGTTTTTAAGTTATTTTCCTGAGCCTTTTCACTATTAATACGGTTTTTATACGTATTTATATTATTTTATAAACTTTTATTTAGAGGCTAGATTCTTTAACTCTTTTTTAATTACGAGTTAAATTAATAATTAAGGTTAAAGGTTTTTTATTTCCTTTATTCTTATTATTAAATCTTAAAACGGTAGTTTCGTTTATAAAATTATTATACCCGCCTTCGTTTTCGTTATTTATAAAGTTTTTTTTATTTTTATCGTAGTCTTATCCCGCCTTTATACCTTTATTTTATACTTTTTAAAAATTATTATTTCTTCGTAGTCTAAATCCTATTAGGATATTACTACTTCGTTTTTTTTAAATTAAAAATAATTAAGGATTATAAAAATTAAGAACGTTTTAGGATTATAGGATTTTTAGGTTATATATAATTAAGTAACGATATTAAATACTCGTTTATATTTAATAATTATATAAGATACGACTAGGATATTACGGGTCGTATAAAAGAGATAATTAAATATTAACGAGAGGTCCTTTTATTTATTAAATATAAATTTACCGTCGTCGTTATTAAACGCTATATATAATTAATAGGTATATTTATTAATATAAAGATTAATATAAATAAAAGATTTATTTATTTCCCGGTATTTTCGAAGTTCTTTACTCCGATTTTTCGGGTTCGATAATACCTTATTTTTATTCTTAATTAAATATTTAAGATTATTTACCTCGACGTCTCTTTTAGTATAAATTTTCTTTTATTAAATAACCTACGGGCGCCGGTCGAATTATTCTTTAAATTATTTTTAATAAAAATCCTCCTATTTTTATCTAATCTCTTTATTCTATCTTTAATCTTTATATAATCGTCTTTCGAATTAGTTTTAAAAGAGTTATTATATTATATAACCCGCCTAAGGTTAACTAGGTCTAAGAATAATATTAATTAAATTTATCCTATACTTTTTTTAGACCTTTTAATATAAACTTTTTTTAAAATATAGTCTTTATTATAAACTTTTCTTTTTTACTTTTAAAATAATTAAATAACGCGTTATAGACCGAAAAAGTTATATAAATAATCGGCGTATATAATATACCTATCGCTTATATATATTAATAGAACGGTTTATAAAGTTTAATAAAGTATTTTATTTAAGTTTATTTATCCTTATTTAATTATAATTATTTTATTTATTTATAAAAAAATTCCTCTAACGCCGGCCTTAACTTTAAGGCGCGGATTAATATATAATAAATTAAAGCTTTATTAGTCGCTACGTCCTAGAAGAGTTTTAACGTTATAAATTTATTTCGATATTTTTTATCGTATATTCTTTATACCTAATTCGGCCCGGTTAATTAATACTTTTTATTATTTAACCGCTTTTAGATATTCTAAAAACGCTCGCGCCGTTAACCGCTTTTATTAAAATAGGTAGAGGCTTTACGAATTTATATCCCCTAATATTAATAAAGAAATAGATATCGGTATAATAATTAATATATTATTTAAAATACGGAAGTATTTTTATTAAAATAAATAGGATTCTAGATTCTTTTCTTATTTTAAAAAACTTTTATTTATTTATTTTATCGTCCTAATCCTTTTAAAAGTCTTTATTTATTAATAAAATTTTAATTATTTTAAAAAGTTCCTTTAAGCCTAGCTAAATAATATATAAAAGATATAAAATATAATAAATTCTAATATTCGTAAAAGTATTTTAATTATTATAGAAATCGCGGATTTTATTTTTTAGTTCCTTTTTTATAGTTAAAAACTAAATCTTTTCCTCCGGTAATATAATTTCGAGGGTTTAATATATATTATTATTATTAAAAACGTTATCCGTAATAATTAATATTATCCGATTCCTTAATTTATAACGATAAATAATAATATTTAAATATAAGGTTAGGTTAATATTATTATACTTTCTCTTTATATATTTAAAAGCTAGGAGTACCTCGTAGTATTATTATCGTTAATCGATAAAGTATATATTTATAATTATATAACTTTATCGGTTTTTAGAAGACTATAAGTCTAGCGTTATAATAATTTTCGTACCGTCGTTAAATAAATTCCGAAGGAGTTAATCTTAAATATCGTTATACTTCTTTATAATATAATTTTTAATTATAAATATAAAAGGGAGAGTAATTAACGAATTCGCGTATTTAAATACTCGTTATATATCGATATTATTAATAGATCGTAATGAGAGCTTAAGCCCGATAATTATTTATATAAATAATTTAAAGAAGTTTTTAAATATTATTTCTCGGCCGTTAAATTATAATATATTAACCTTTCTTTTATTTCTCTATAATTAAAATTATAAATATTTATATTAATCTTTATACCTATATATTAAATAGGTTAAAATATATTTAGTCTCTAAAGAATAATATAATCTAGATCGGTTTTATACCTAAATATAAAACTTTCCTTTTATATTAATTTAATATAAAATACGTTTTTATACTATTCTAGGCGTTGATTCTCGTAATTATTCGGTTATATCTTTTATAGATATTTCTCGGCTCCCTTATACCTATTATAATATTATTATAAAAGAACTCCTATTCTAAGGCCGGTTTAGGCGATATCTAGGAGAAATTAAATATATAACTCTTATATTTCTAATTCTTTTATTTAATTTTTTAGGTACGATACTACTTTTATTTATAAAATTATTCGAGAAAGACGGTAGTTATTTCTATTATATATATATAATAATATTTATCGGAATCTTTAGTCGTTAAGCTCCTTATAAAAGAATTATTTTAAATAATTAAATCAAGAATAAAAGAATATTAATTATTAGATTCAGAATTATTAATAACGAAACTACTATTTTAAAATATTCTAAATACGTATTTTAGAAATTAATAAAGAAGGTAGGAAAATAAAAGGAATTATTAATTTTCTTATAATTATATAGTCTATAAAGGTACGCTATATACGGTAGTTATAATTTAACTATATTAATACCGGATAAGAAGATTATAGAGATAAATTTATATTTATTTTATATATTTTAAATTAATATCCCGCTAAAAAATAATTTTAAATATATAATAAATTAATATTCTAACCCTCCTTTAGAAATTTTTTTTAAGATTTAATTAAATCCTTATTAATTTAGGTTAATAATTATATCTTTAATTATTAATAAAAATATAACCGATATTAATTTTAAATTACTCGATAATTTTAATAATAATACGAAAGTAAATTAAAGCTTTTAATTATTAAAAACGCGACGGAATTTAAAGGTAGCGAGGAAAATACTTAATATATAAAAAATATATATAAGGAAACCCCGGGTAAAGAAAATCGCGGTATAAAATAAAAAATTAAAGAGTAGTAATTAATAAAATCTTTATAATTAAATTATTATTTAATTTAACTCTTTAGTTATTACTCTATAAGAAATTAGGCTTTTTTAGAAAATTATTAATCTTTTAATCTTAAAACTACCCTTTACGCGTTTTATATACGAAATTATATATACCTTTTATAAACGTTATTTTCGTATATAATTTATAGGTTTAAACGCGTTATAGGAGGCTTTAAAGGCGATATTAATTAAAGAACTCGTAAAAAAATAACCTAATATTATCTTTATAAATATATAGTATTAATCTTAATCGTAGTAATTAATTTTTACGCGATTTATAATAAGCGGATTATTATAACCCTGAAAGATATATAATTTATACGGCGATTAAAGGCTATATATACTAGGTAAGAATATATTATAATTAATATCCGAAGATCGATACTTTATTATTTTAATTTTAATTTTTATACCGATTAAACTAGTACCGTTACTTTTACTACGAAATTTAGATTTAATTATAAATTTTTAGACTTTCGATTCTATTTTAAAATAATCTATTAATCGTTTATAACTACTACGATTAATATTATAATTTATTAATATAAGATAGGATAAAAGATTATCTTAATATAAAAATCGTTACCGAAGGAGTATAACTTTTTATTATAAAATTAAGGTAAATAATAACTAAGGATCCCGTTTTTAATATTATAAATCCGATTATTTTATTTATTTATAACCTCGCTTTCCTTTATACCGAAATTATATTAATTATATTATTAAAAAAATATTTATCTTAATTTAAAATACCGTATAGTATATTTATATATATAAGGCCGGTATATTTAGTTATTAATAAATTAATTAATCGTAATCTTCTTTATATTTATCCGTACTTTAGTCTTTATAAATAAAATGAAATTAAATAAAAATAGGTTATAAATTAATAAGATATTAAATTATTATAATCGTATAATCGTTAATATTTAAAATACTAAATAAGTATATTAGGATAAAGATTAGGATAATTAATATTAATTTAATTTATAAAAAATAGCTCCTTAACTCTTAAATTATAAAGTAATTAATTTATTATATAAAGAGGTAAGATTACTAGGATATAAATTAAAATAAATAATATTAATAAAGTCTATAATAGTCGCTTAAATACTAGGGCTTTAGAATAAAAAATATATAAAATAACCCTAGCTTTCCGGTAAATCTTACGGTATAAATATTAGGATAAATAGTTTTAATAAAATATACGAATCGTAGTTATTCGGTCCTATATAAGAATAAATCGACTTCGACGATATCGTTAATACGAATTAATTAAATATATTAGATTAATTCTTTTAGCCTATCTACCCTAAATTAAAGGATATAATTTAACCGATATTTATTTAATTATATAAATTATTTATACCTAGGAATACGCTACGGAATAGGGAAGAGAATCGGTCTTTTTGACTCTATTCCCTTCCCTTCTTTAGGGAAGGGAATTTTTTTTGTACTAATATTTGTCCTAATTTTTTGAATTCCCTTCCTCGATTTTCGAAAAAGTCAAAATTCCCTTCCCTATTCCGCAGCGTAAGTACTAGCGACGATAACGAGGCGACCGTCGATAATAATAATAACGTAATAGGGTTAGAAGGCTATATAAATAATATAAATAATAATAATATATACGAATAGGCTAAGGATAATCCTAAATATTAACGGTTATATTAAAAATATTAATATAATAATTACGAATACATTATCGAAAGGTAGGATTATAAAATAGAGAATATATATTTTTATTATCTTTATCCGGTTAATTCCTCGAATAATACCTAAATTTAATTAATAATACCCGAAAACTATTAAAAGAATAACGATTAAGATAAAGATTAAGATAATTCGGCCCTAAATAATTAAAATAAACTTAAATTCGATAGTATTAAATCTTATATAAATTATATAGAAGAGCGTATCTTATATTTTTATTTAAAAGAAGTTAATCCTATCTTCCGAGAGTATAGGAATTACCGGTAGAATAATTTAAATTACTTTATACTCGATTACTCTTATAATAATTAAGATATAAAAGATATAATAATAAAGGAGGATATTTAAGACTCTTTTAATTAGGATAAAGATCGGGATAAAACCCGTAGTAGTAAATAATTAAAGTAGATCCTTTATATTAATAAGAATAATTTACCGAGACTTAATACGGGCGAAATACCTCTCGATCGATTAAAGGGTATTATTAAAGAAATATATACTATTTATTAAATAATTTTTAGGAATTTAAAGATAAATTAAAAAATAATAAAAGAAAAGGAGAAGGCGAGTAAAATATAAAAGATTAAAATTATAATTAAAGATAAAGATTCGCTATCTTATTATATATCTTAACTTTATTATAATTTTTATATTAATCTATTATTATAAAGGCTCCTTTAAGACGCGGACGTCCTTTAAGAAAGATTAAAATAAAATAAAATAATAAATAATTTACTTTAATCTTAACTTTATTATAATAATTATATTAATATTATATAATTTATTAAGGTCTTAAAGTATAGAACCTTATATATAAAAGCGCTAGGAGTATTTAAATTTATAAGTTTTTCCTTATACTAGATATACTATAAATCCTATATTAACTTCTAGATATTAATACTAGTTACGTCTTTATTTTAGAGCTCTTTATTTATTAATTAGATCTCTATAAAAATACGGGCGGTTAAAACTTTATTTAAACTCTTATTTAAAGGCCGCGCTTAAATCCTAAAAAGAAGGAGGGGAAAAATAAATTAGATTTTTATATCTATTTAACGATATATAAAGCCTAGTAATAAATTTTATATTATCTTTAATTACCTTTATTTTAATTAAGGTACTAATCCCTATTAGCGAAAATACTCTAGGAAATTAAAAGATATTAAAAGACTTTCGATTTATTAATTCTAAAAGTATCTTTTTCGTATCTAGTCCGCGAAATCTATTACTAAAATCTTTTTAACGATATACGATTTTAGAGTAATATATTTAGCGCTTTATAAAAGACTATAAAAAACTATCTAATATATATATTCTTTAGTAAATTTATTCCTAATATTATCCCTAGATAAATTAAGATTTAATTTATTTAGTAATTAATTTATATATTATATATAATAAATATATTACTCTTTAACCGAAGGATATTAAGTTATTAAAGACTTTAACGAAAATATTAAGTAGATAAATAAATATTAATAATTAAAATAAAAATAAAAAGGGGTTTCGCTAAGAGATAGGATCTTTATTAAAAATTAATATAAAGATTAATATAAAGCGTTAAGATAATAGATTCCGAAAGGGATTAATTAGTAAATAAATATTTACGATTTTATCGTAAAATAATCTAATTAATCGTTTAATAATAGCACGAATAATTAATTTATATATTAATATATTACGATATTAAAGCTCGTAGAAAGATAAAGGTTTTTAGCGAAAATATATAACTTCGAAGAATAAACTAAAATAAATAATAGTTAAGAATCCCGTTTTTAGTATTATAAATCCGATTATTTTTATTATTTTTTACTTTACTTTCCTTTATACCTAAACTATATTAACTACGGTATTAGAAAAATATTAATCTTAATTCGAAATTACGTTTAGTATATTATATATATAAAGATCGGTATAATTAGTTATTAATAGCCTAGCTAGTTATTATTATCTTTATATTTATCATTATATTTATTTCTCTAGGTAAGTTCGATTTAAACTAAATTTTACTACTATTTAATAACGTATCTAATTATCGTAATTATAGTATTATAAACTTAACTATTATTTAGTATAACTATTAGGATAAAGATTAAAATAAATAATATTAACTCGATCGATAAAAAATACCTCCTATACTTCCTCTCGAAATTAAATAAATAAAGTCGTTACTCTTAATTATATTACTAATAGTATTAATTATATATATTTAATATAATAAATACCTCCTCTTAAGGGCGATGGATTTTAAAACCAATTTAATAAAAAGATAATATCGCCGAGATAGGTTTTAGGATAATAAATATTAATTATATATTTTAAATCTAGTAATCTCGAAGCTATAAATCGCCTAAGCTAGGATCCGAAAAACTAGTTCTTATAATATCGGATATATTTAATATAAACGTAAGATTACTAGGATGAAGATTAAGATAGATTATATTGATTTAATTTATTAAATATAGTCGCCTAAGTTATAAGTCTTTTATTCGAGACTAGGCCTTATAATAAATCTTTAATTATAAATAAAATTATTAATATAAATCTTAAGGTAAACTATATTTACGAAATATATAAAATATAGTAGACCGTACTTTAATTACTAGGAGTCGGAGGAATAAGATATAATATCTTTAAAAACTTAAAGATAAGCCTAAAGATAAGCCTAAACCTAGAAATATAACTAGAAATAATACGTATTTTCCCCTCCATAATTCTATATAAATAATATATTAATATATATAAATAGGGAAAGGAAAAGGCCTTTAATTAATTTATATAATACTATAAAATAGCGGGGAGGGCTCGAGTATTAATTCTTTAATAACTTAGTCTTTACTTAATAGTAAAACTACTATAAGACCGATACCTAGTAAATTTCTATATAAAGCCGCTTCTCGTATCCCTAAGGCTAAGTGGAAAAAGCGGGGGAAAATAAATCAGATTCCTATATCTACCCGACGACGTATAAAGCCCGGTAGTAAATTTTATATTATCTTTAACTACCTTTATCTTAATTAAAGTACTAATCCTTATTAACGAAAATACTCCGGGAAATCAAAAGATATTAAAAGACTTTCGATTTTTTAATTCTAAAAGTATCTTTTTCGTATCTAGTCCGCGAAATCTATTACTAAGATCTTTTTAAAGATATACGATTTTAGAGTAATACGATTAGCGCTTTATAAAAGGCTATAAAAAGTTATCTAATATATATATTCTCTAATAAATTTATTTCTTATATTATCCCTAGATAGACTATAATTTATATTATTTAATAACTAATTTATATACTATATACGATAAATATATCACTCTATAAACGAAGGATATTAGATTTTTAAAAACTTTAGCGAAAATATTAGACGGGTAAATAAATATTAGTAGTTAAAGCGAGAAGAGGTTTCGCTAGAGGATAGAATTTTAATAAAGACTTAATATAAAGATTAATATAATTTTATATACGGAGGATACCGATTAAAGATTAATATATAAATAACTACGATTCGTCGTTCTAGGATATTATAATATATATTAATTATTTAGATCGAGGGTAGTATAGAGATTAGTCTATTTAATCGCGCTATTAAATCTTAATATACCTTATTTATATTATCGTTATTATAATAACTCTAAATATACGCGTAGATATAGTTTATTAATAATTAATATAATTAATAAAACGCTATTAACGACCTTAAAGACATTTATTATTTATATTAATTATTATCCTAATTAATAAAGTATATATACGCGTATATATAAATTATATAGGGCTAGCCCTATTAAGAAGGGAGGAAGAGAATAATAAAGAATCCCTTCTCTTCCCTAGATTAGGGAAGGGAATAACCTTAACCCTATCTCTTCCCTTCCCTTCTCCTTCCTCTAGGGAAGGGAAAGGAAGGGAAGTTAATCTCTACTCTATTCCGCAGCGTACCTAGGATAAAAAGAATACTAGGGTTATAACTAAGTTAATATTCTTTATTAAAGAAGACCTATAGAGATATATAAAAAGTATCGAGAATATTATTAATTAATAGGTTATATTTATAAAACTATATAACGAGAGTAATCTAGGTACTAGAGATAATTTATTATTTAAAATCTTAAGAGTCGATTCGTTAAAATATACTACTATCGAGGCTTATACCTTAGTAATTAAAATAGTATATTAAATTTTAATTAAAATAAGATTATTACTACTTAAATAGATATTTAATACTTTCTTTTATATAGGTTTAAAGGAGAGTCTAGCTCCCCTATTATTTAACTTAATTTAGGGTATTAAAGGGAAATAAGAACCTAGTATTAATAATATAACTACTACTCTCGGTTAATATAATCGGATGATTAAGGATAAAGAAGAAAATTAGTATATTTATATAACTAGATTTAGTAAATAGGATAAATCTAGAAAAGAGAAGCCTCCTACTATTAATAATAATAATAGTAAAGACGAGAAAGATAAAAAGAATAGAGGGAAATCTTTCTACTTCTATTATAAATCGCCCTATTATAATAAGAATAAATATTATTATCTTTACCCTAAAATACGCCTATAGGACTAGAAGTTATTTAAAGATAAAGAAGACTATATAAAAGAGAATTTCGGTAAGAAGTCGAATAAGGCTATAGTTTAAAACTAGGATAATAATAATTCTAAAAGTATATAAATTAAATTATTTATAATTAAATAGAAATCTATTAATACCGATATCGTATATAATATTAAAGAGGACGTAGTCTATATAGATACCGCCTCTAACGTATATATATTATAGGATAGAATTAAATTTATTTTTTATAAACTATATAATAATTTCTTAAATAGAATTAATAGTTAATATCTTAGTATAGAAAGTATAGAATCTATACTTTTTTTAATGATTATCGATAGTAAACTAGATTAAATTATTCTTATTAATATATATTAATTGATTAATTAATTCATATATTTACTCTAGTAAAACTACTTTATTAATAAGGGAGTTCCGCGAATACTTTCTTAATAGGGTTATTAGTAGTTCCTACTAATTATTAAAGAAACCTCGTCGGTTAAAAACTCTAATTTATTAATAATTTATCTCCTCTTTTTATTAGTTAGTAGCCGATAATTATAATTATTTTAAAATATTATTTATCCCTTCTCTCTATTTCTTTTTTATTTTAATTTTCCTAATTTTATTTATTTATCTCGTAGGCCTATAGGCCGCTTTATTATATATTTATTAAATAATTAATATTTACGGCCCTCCGGCCGGCGGCTTTTTCTTTTTCTTCCTCTTTTTTATAAACCTAAGTATATCGCTAGGTCCTAGTAGTAGTTTAGACTATACTAGTTATTCTTTAATAAAAGAGAATTGGCCGAGTTACCCCGTCCTTATTATCTACCGCGCGGCTATATATATATTTTAGGCCTAGGTTAATATCTTCCTAAAATTATATATATTTATTTATTTTATAAACTCCGTTTTATCCCTAGCTAGTTCCGGGTAAAATAGTAATATATACTTTATACTTTATTTCCTTTATTTATACCGGTAACTAGCGCTACGGACTATAAGTATCTTTATTCGGTATAGGAACTTATTTAATCCGATTTTACTATATTTTAATTATATTATTATAAAGCTTTTAGCCTTTTTTAGTTAGTTATAATAATCGAATTAATCACCGAATAAATCTTCTTTTTAAGTTAGGTTAATAGCCTATATAAGAATCGTCGTTTTATAACTCTTTTATTTATTTAGTTTTTACTAGCGGGCCTAGTTTTTTACTCTTTAGTCGATAACCTTAATATCCTAATATTTTTCGATATCTTCGATTAAGTTTATCTAGTCTTTTCTCCTCTTTATAATTATAGTTACTTTATACTATTCTTTAAATCCTAGGGCGCGAATTATTTAGGTTTCTTTTTCCGTCGTCGGTATCGGAGGTACCTACCGTTACCTCCCTCCCCTACGCTAGAGTTTATTCTAGATCCGCGTATTTCCCGTAGTCGTAACTAAGTGGGTAATATATATTATATACCTAGAATAGACTATAATTTACTCTTAATTATTACTCTCGAATAGAAGAGATATTTATTACGGTTTAATTATATTAGGTATAGTAGCTTGGTTTCCTTAACACCGAAACCTATTTAATATTCTAGTTCGTCGAAGACGAATACCTAGCTAGCTAATTAATTAATAATATTAAATATAAATATAGATATATTATAATAATAGTAGTAACGGCTTAATTATACTAGCTCGTACTTTAGTTTATTATTCGAACGAATAGAAGTATATTAATACTATCTTTATAATATTAACGATCTACTCGTCCTCTAAATTACTCTTCCGTATTAATTTAACGATTATTTTATTATAGAAGTAGTTTTAACTATAGCCTTTCTATAGAAGCCTTCCGTTAAGCCTTATTTTATAACGGTATAATAACCTACCTCTACTACGAAATTAACTATATTATAAGAAGTAGGTACTTCGCTTCCGAAGTACCGAAGGACTATTAGTAGAAGTTTTTTATAAATACTACGTCTATATCTATATTAAGTAATTACGCCTCTACGAGAGTATAACTTCTCCTCTATTAATTATATTAATTAAAATCCGTTAGGATTTTACTCCGAGGAATATTTTTCCCGAAGCGGAGAAATATACTCCTAAACCCGCTAAGTTTAAATAAGAGAATACGAGTTTCCCTATTAAATAATAGGAATCCTATTTTATTATTTTATTAATTTAGAACTCTACTACCTTAGACCTTAGAATTTAATAAAATATTAACTATAATATTATAGTATTATATAAATACTATATTCGTTTCTAAAAAAAGAATTAAGTCTGTTATTTTCGCTTTAAAAGAATTCTTAAAGTATATATTTATTCTAAACTAGTTACCTTTATTATATTACTTTCTAAAAATATAGTTATTTAAGCCTAATAACTACGAGACTTCGTTAATTTAGGGTATTTATTTACCTACTTTATTAATCCTATTATAAAAGAGGTTATAGCCTAGTTTATTAAGAATACCTTCCGCTTACTTTAAAATCTACTAGTTCTTTCCTTTAAAGGTTAACGAGTTAGTTTATAAAAGTTATTTAAATATACCTAGCTATAAAAGTAGGTAGTCGATAAAAGTTTACTAGGAAAAGTTATCCGATATTTTAAATAAACTACTCTTGAATTATATTAATAATATTCTAACGCTACGATAATAGACGAGTCGTCTAATATAAAAGTAAGTCGTAATTAACTTTAATCCTCGCGTATTATCTTTTATAATACCGAAGAAATTCGTAGAAGTAGCGAGCTAGAAATCCGCTAGTTAAAGTTCTATTAACTAGAAAACCGTCGGCTAGGAGATAATATAACCGACTTCGATATTAAAATATTAATCGTTAACGCTATAATATATTACGTTCGCGAGAACCCTCCGCTATAAGGGCCTATAGGGCTATTAGGACCCTAAAGCGAACCTAGCTATAACGGGGTAGACTATAACGGCGGCGGTAATCTTATTATACTACGGTTTAACCCTAGAGATATCGGATTCTTCGACCTATTTTATAATAATAAATTAAGCGATACCGGCCCTACTATAAAATATACTAGAAAGAATACCTACTTCCGCGATATATTAATATTTAGTAATAGGATTAAAGACGTCGCCCGTATAAAAAGTATTAATTTAATATAGAATAACCTTTAATTTTACCTAAAAGGTAAAGCGCTAAAATAATATATTTTATAATTTACCGATAATAAGAAACGATTAATAATTTACGGGTAGAATTTAGATAAATAGGACTCTTTTCTATTAAAACGATTTAGACTAGTTAAGGTCATTAGTATAATATAGTTTATTAAAGAGTAGTATACTATTACCGACGTAATACATTATCGAGAACTATAAAAATATATTATAATAATTATTCGGGCTACTCGTATAATAAAGATAAATAATATTTATAATTAATTTAATATTATCTAGAATAATTTAGATATCGAGTTTTAATCTAATATCGACGCCTTTAATACGAACGTAATATTAAACTAATTCCTTACTTCGCTTAATAAAAGGAAGTATTAATAATAAATAAAAGTATTAAACCTTCGGCCTAGTATTATACCTAGGTAAATTCAGCCTAATAGAAATTAAAGTTAATATAATTAATAGAAGGGTCTATAGTTTCGGTTATTCGAAAATTCTAGTTACTAGAACTTCTAGAATTAGAGCTAATAATAGACTTTAGCTCTTTATTAAAAGGATAATTATATTTATTAAAATTAATATTAACCTTAATCTCCTTATTATAATTAAAGTTAATAGTATAGAAGTTAGTACGTAAATCCGCTTTACGGAAATACTAGTTAAAATTATTAAAATAACTAGCCTTAACTTCCTACCCTACCGCTTTAATAATAATTTACGGCGGGGCCGAATTAAAATATATAATTAAATAAATCCGGTTTACGACTTTTATTTAATATTATTTTTAATAACTTTAATACTCTTTAATATACTAGATAATTTCGACTACTCGGAAAATCCTTTTAATAATAATTACCGCGATATCGACCCTATTATTTTTAATAGTACCGATTCCTTCTATAGTAAAGTAAGTATTTACGAGTATTAGGAAAAGTAATTATAAAGTTTAAACTATAATTATAACTACGATAAAAGCGCTTATAACTAAATAATTAATAATATTAACCTCGTCTTAACCCTTCTTTAATTTAACTATATATATAAAGATTATAATAAGGTATTTTTATCGCGGAATAAATTATTTTCTTATCTATATTAAGATTATTAATAGAAACTTTCCGCGAGATCGAAGCCCTCTACGCTAGAGTTTTCGGCGAAGATGAAGGTAGTTTTAATAAACGAAAGCGAAATACCGGAGTCTTTTATAAATAAATTAGGATATCTAGCTAGCGAAGTTAAAACTATAGAGAAATTCGATAACTCCGGCTCCTTATAGTTTTATTATATATTATCTACGTTTATTATCGAATCCGATATAGTATAGTAACCTACTATACTAGGCTACGCCTTCTAAGGTTTCTAGTATATAATTATTATTATCTATTTCGCTCTTAACGCCGAAACTCTAAATATATATTTAGATCCTAGATATCCTATTATTATAAGAGATCGAGTATTTTTACGGAAATATATCCCTAGTTATAATACCTAAGGCCGCTAGCGTAGAGCTAGCGGTTTAGTAATAGTATAAAAGACGTAAGGTAGTTACGGGGTTCATTATTAAGTAGTTCTTGAATCCTAGATTTAGTAGTAGAACTAATCTCTAAGGATTTTAATAAAACGGGGGAACGCTAACTCGATATAGGATTACTAAGAGTTAGAACCCCGCGATATTAAGGCTAGAACCCTATATTAATAAGTAATAATATTATAGAGGTGGCGGGGCGTAGGCGTATATAATATACTAGCGCCTTTGGCGGGGCGTAGGCGTATATAACGTACTACTACTTTATAATTACCTCCCCCTTTAGGCCTTAGTCCCTAGGTACCTAAATACTTTAGTTAAGAGATATTTATTAAAAAACCTTTAAACTCCTAAAGGGAAATAAGGGAAAAGAGTTATTTAATATAACGACGTTACCGTAGCGGTAATCTAAGTATAAGACTGCGTACTTAATCCTATAGTATATATAGTACTAGTCACGGAATAATACTTAGCTAAATAATCGAAGTTTATTAAAAAACCTTTAACCCCATAAGGGGATAAGGAAAAAGAATCTTCTAGTTTACACTATCGGTCCTATAGCGCTAATATTTAGTACTAGTCGCGGATCGATATAAAACTATTTCCTATAGTACTATTATATAGTACTAGTAACGGAAGAGTAATACTACTAAACTACCCCTACTATATAATAGTACTAGTAGTAAGTGAATAATATATTCATAAAGCTATCCCTACAGCGCTAATATATAATAATAATAGTTGAGTAAGTAATGTTTCTTTCGTCCCTACAGTGCCATTATATATAATAGTAGCGGAGCGAAATTATATATACTGTCGTTCTTATAGCGCTGGTAGCACTTATAGTAAACATAGTATATTAGATTATTCCTATAGTACCCATGGTACTAGTAGCGGAATAGCGGTGGCTATCTTTACTATATACTCCTACTGTGCTATAAAAACACTAGTAGTAAAGTACTGTGTATAAGCGGTACAGCCCTAATATTATACCCAGAGATTAGTAATAATATAACTATTATAGTAACGGTAGTAACTATTAATAAGAGTAAGGTGGCGGAGCGGAGGCGCGTATCGACGTATAATAACGCTGAGGTACTTAGCGCGACGGTCTATTATATAAATAAACTCGCCCGCCTATTACTTTCTCTCTTCGTAACTCCTCTAGCCTTTTTTATATATTATTACTCTAGCTCTATAATAGCGTTCTAGTATCCTAACTAATATATAGATAATACTCTCGTTATATATAGCTTTCTTCTAACTCTATAAATAACTCCTATTTACCGATAGTATTAATTTATTTATATTAATTTATTTATTTATATTAATTTATTTTAGATATAAATATACTAGTAAATATAACTAGTCCGCTATTAGCGCGGCTGCGCGATACTAACTATAGTAGTGGTTTATTATACTTCGTCGCTCTCTTACCGGGTCTACTTTTATAATTTTAACGATAATTATATTCGAGGTATATCCCCTCTTTATACGCTTTATTATATTAATCGCTACGGAATCGACCGTTACGTAAAGGTAAATCATAACCGTAAGCTTTAAGACGGTATATATTAATAGTAATAGATTCTTAAGCCTTTCTAAAGGAAGGTAAGGAGGTTTATATATTAATACGCCCGTATCGGTAATAAAATTCTTAAAGAAGAACGTAAACGTAAATTAATAGGTAAAGAAATTACCTAGTAGCGTAAGATATATAATAAGACGGTAGTAACTAGTAAGTAAGCTCCTATTATAATCATTAACTTATAGAATTAATTAACGGCGGCGAATTAATGTATTAAGGAATTAAAGGCGATGAATAAGGTTCTCGAAGAAGAGGCCGAGAGTTTCCGTTAATATAAACGGGACCTAAAGAGTCCCGAGGAAGATAACGTCCTTAAGGACTATATTAGGGAGACTACGTCTTCTTTTAGTAATTCCGATAATAACTAAATCTTTCGTACGATATAGTAGTAATATCGAATTCTTTTTTTCTTGAATCGGCGCTAGCTAAACTTACCTAGATATATTATTTAATAATATATTCTAGGCGTTTATATAAACTATACCTAAAGTAAAAGTATTTTTATAAATACGATATCTTATCGTTATTATATATAAATAGTTTAATAGTAAATTAAATTTAGTTATACCTTAAAATTATATAATAAGGTTATAAGTATAGAGGAGAATATCCGTTATATAAGTATTAATATAAAAATAGTAATACTTACTTTTAACGTCGGCTCCGTTTACTCCGCCTTATTATCTTATACGGCTAGGTAACCTCTTTAACTATATTTATATATTTACGCTTACTACCCGCCTACTTAAAGGCTTTAATTAATTTACTAGTACTAGTAAACTCTTCGTCTAATAATTATTAATTATATTCTTCGCCCTAACTAGTTTATTTGACTTTATACTAGATACCTTCTTTATTCTTAACTTTATCGATTATCTCTTCTACCTCCTATAGCTTATTATTATTAATAAATTCGGGGGCTTATATAAAAGATTCCGCCGTATTAATATAATCGCGAAGATAATATAACTTAAGTAACGATATATAAAAGGTATTATAGATTTTATATATAAAAGGTAGTAATAGGCGGTAAGTTTATACTCCTATTTTATTAATAATCTTAAAGAGCCCTATAAACTTATAGGATAATTTCTTACTTAGGCGCTTTTACTTTAAATTCTTTATTATTAATATAACTAAATCATTAACCTTATAACTTTATAGTTTATACGTTTTATTATACTATTTAACTTAATATTCGGTAGCGCTTTAAAGGCGCTCTATAACTTTATTCTTTAAAGTTTATAATTATCGTACCTTATTATTTATAACTAGTACCCTTCCTTCCTTAAAGTCGTCCTCGACCTCTTAACGGATTTTAGGATAATAACCGTATATACGGAAGAACGGCGTCGTTCCGACGGCGGCGCTCTAATTATTATTTATTAAGAATTTTACTATAAATAATAATCTAGCTTAATTAATTTATTTATTATCAATAAATATACGTAAATAATACTTTAGTACCTAATTTTAGCGCTTTATCTACCTATCCGTTTAGGGGTAAAAGGTAATATTTAAGCGTCGTTTAATTTTCGAATAAAAATATATAACCGACTAGAAGGCGCTCGTAAAAATAAAGCCTTTATCGCTAACGATACTATTAAATATATTATAACGATAAATAATTTTAGAATAAAATACTTCCGCTAGTTAAGTAGTATCGATTTTAATAATTATAGGTATATACCTAGTTATTTTAATAAATCGATCTACTACGATAAAGATAACGTTATAAACGATACCCCTATATTTACTAGGCGGTAAACTAGTTATAAAATCTATAGAAATTTCCTTCTATAGTTAAATAGTAATAAAAAGCGAATTTAATTCGCTATACGGGCGATATCGCGGCGCCTTCGTCCGTTAATATATATCGTAAGTTTTAATATAATCCGTAACTTACTTTAAATTACCCTCCTAGAAAGAATTTCGGGTAAATAACTTATACGACTTTATAGCGCTAAAGTAGCTTATTAAAGAATTATTATAATACTTCTTTATAAACTCTTTCTTTAGAGCTTTATCCCTTAATATATAAAAGCGACCGTTATATCTTAATAATCCCTCGGAGCGTCGGCAAAACGAAAAGTGGCTCGATCGTGGCTCAGGGCGCTCGACGGGCGCCCTGGGAGCCTTAAACGCGACACCTATCTACCGACTCGAGGTGCGCCCGAGGTATGCAGCCAAGGGGCCTAGGGCCACTCGGGCGCACACCGAGCAAGCCTAAAACGGCCACTAATGGGCGCTAAATTAGGGGTGCGCCACCAACTTTGACCCCCGTCCATGGCCCCTGTTCATGGCCATGGCCCTATTCCATTCATGGCCATGGCCCCATTCCATTCATGGCCATGGCGCATTCCATTCATGGCCATGGTCCTGTCGCTGTCGCACCCCTATAACTGTCACTGTCGCACCCCTAAACCCCTG